>Ga0196964_10000552_pt1 | contig 22004 bp, 26 predicted proteins | sample S1_10metaG_FD_148615 | JGI IMG/M metagenome (GOLD analysis project Ga0196964, IMG submission 148615) | Soil microbial communities from Anza Borrego desert, Southern California, United States - S1_10 | ecosystem: Environmental > Terrestrial > Soil > Desert | place: USA: California | collected... | reverse complement strand
CGGGCGTTGAGGGACCAGGCCATCGAGTCGCACGAGGTGAGCAGGTCACCGGTGGCGAGCACCGCGGTCATCTTCAACCCGAACCCGTGGAGCCGCAGCCCGAGGTCGGCGAGATGCTGGATGATCCCGGCGGCCTCCTGGGTGTGCTGGCGGCGGCACACGGTGCCGAGCCCGACGAGCGGTTCGGTGAACAGGTCGACGCCGGCGTCCCGGTACAGGTCGATGCACGCCAGGTAGTCGTTGAGGTCCCACCCCTGGAGGACGGGGACCACGGGGGCGGCGGGGCGCAGCGAGCGCAGCTCGAGGAGGTTGTCGACGGTGAGCTTCTGGTGGGTGTCGATGCTGAGACCGGTGTGGGCGAGCATGTGCGGTTCGCACATCCAGTCCTGGGGGGCGCACCAGTCGGGGGCGCCGACCTCATCGACGTAGCGGGCGATGCGGTCGGCGTACTCGGCGGCGGTCATCTGCCAGGCGCCGTACTTGGTGAGCTCGGTGAACCCCCCGGAGTCGAGCGCCCACCGGCCGACGGCCCGGTGGAGCTTCTTGTACCGGTCGAGACGCCGCCGGGAGATGAACCACGGCACGTCGACCCGGGCCAGCCACACCGGTTCGGGGGTGCCGAGGTAGAAGATCACGTCCCGGCGGGGATGCGGCGGCGGGCGAGGGCGACGACGGGCAGGGCGGCGACGGTCATCAGGAGCTTGCCGACGACCTGGCCGTCGAGGAACTCGAGGGACCCGAACGCGATGGTGAGGAACACGACGGAGTCGACGACGGCGCCGACGACGTTGGACACGGCGACGGCGGCGACGAACCGGCCGGGGCTGTCGGGGGCCCGCCAGATCACCGCGGTGTACATGGCGAGGTCGGCGAGTTCGGACGCGGCGAACGCAAGAGCGGAGGCGGCGGCGAGCGCGGGGGAGATGAGGGCGGCGAGGCCGGTGCCGGCGGCGATGCAGACGAGCACGGCGGCGGTGCCGAGGGTGCGTTGCACGACGTCGCGCAGCGTGAACGCGAGCCCGACGAGCAGCACCCCGGAGGGGGCGCGCAGCCCGAACCCGACGGGGAGGGTGTGGGGGTCGCCGGGGGCGAACTGGGTGCCGATGTTCTCGACGAAGTAGTTGGCGGCGACGATGGTCGACAGGAACAGGGCGGCGGCGATCAGCCCGATGCGTGAGGTCATGCGCCGACGCTAGTGGATCACCCGGTAGCGGGCGAGGACGGCGGCTAGTCCTCGGGTGGTTCGTCCTCGAGACGGGGGTCGTCGGTGGCGACCTCTTTGAGCGTTTCGGCGGTGACGACGATCCCGATGCCGGTGACGAGCAGCGCGGCGGCGGACATCTCGTAGATCAGGAACTGCTCGTCGGAGAACGGCCCGTAGACCATCAGGGGGATCGACGCGAGGACGAGGAGCACCCCGAACCGAAGCTGCGCTTGGGGGCCGAACGTGTGGCGCAGCCAGTCGGCCCACGCGTCGATGAGCCGCCACCGGGTGACGGCCATGAACGCGGCGAGGCCGGCGTACTGGATGAGCAGCGGCAGGTACCTCATGCCGGTGCCGTGACGGGGGCGTTGAAGTGGTGGGTGGACCAGCACCGGGCGTCCCAGCCGAGGCGGAGACCGGCGGCGCGGGCGGCGTCGGACCAGCCGACGTCCTCACCGTGGTCGTTGTACGTGTAGTCGATCTGGTACGCGGCGGGGGACATGAGCTTCACGGCGGCGATGACGTCGACGCCGATGACGACCGGGTTGCGCTGCGGGGGACGTTCGAGGCCACCGCCCCGGTTACGGATGTAGTAGTTGGGGGCGCCGGCGACGAGGTTGACGGCGGCGCCGGCGGCGTCGAACCGGGAGCTGCACGTCTCGAGCAGGTAACCGAGGGCGTCAGGGTGCAGGTCGATGTCGGAGTCGATGGACAGGAACCAGTCGGGCGCCAGCTCACGGACCCGGCCGAGGAGGGTGTTGCGCAGGTCGACCATGCGTTGCTTGCGGCCGGGGCTCGCCCAGTCGCGCCGGTCGTCGTGGCGGGGTTCGGGGACGGTGATCTCGGTGACGTCCCGGGCGCCGACGCCGGCGTGGATGGCCTGCCACGTGTTGAGGTCCCAGGAGGCGCCGACGAAGATGAACTCGAGGTGGGCGCCGGCCCGGGCGGCGGCGGCGTCGAGGTGGGCGAACCAGCCGGGCATCGCCCAGGCGCGCAGCAGCACGGGGCACCCGACGAGAACGGTGGGTGTCATCGCCGGGGTCGCCACCACCCGACCGGGCTGGTCGGCGGGGGCGGGGCGGGGGTGGTGGCGTCGAGGTACCGGTCGAAGGCACGAGCCACCCAGCGCAACAGCCGGGTGACGGCGGTGTCGACGCGGGCCACGGTCAGTCCCACGAGTCGGGGATCAGCTCGGGGACGCCGAGCGCCCGGGCCCGCTTGCGAATCAGGGCGCGCAGGGCGGCACGGTGCGACTCGGGGGCCCGCCCGTACGCGGAGATGGCGTTCTTGAGGTCGGCGACGGTTTCGATCGGGTACGAGCCGTCGGAAAGCGCCCAGCCCTTCTTGGCGAGCTCCATGCGCTTCTCCCGGCTGAACTTGCGGGCCTCGGCGACGTCACCGTCGGGCCAGGTGTCGGCGGGAACGAGAAGGGCCGCGTCGGCGAGGTCGGGCATGTCGAGCTCGGGGCGGAACAGGTACGTGGACCGGACGAGGTTCCCGAACCAGCAGTGCAGCGCGGTGATCGGCCACGGGTCGGTGGGCAGGGTGATGTCGGGGCGGGCGGCGCCGGGTGCGAGGTGGGCGAGGGTGAGGTGCGGGGTGAACCCGTGGTTCATGGCGACCGACACGCCCCACGACTCGAAGGTCTTGACAAGCGTGGCGCGCAGCTCGTTGAGGCCGGGGGCGTCGACCAGGGCGACGAGGGCCTGGTTGCCGGCGTCGTCGAGGGGGAACGTGGTGGGTTCGGCGATGAACCGGGCGACGACGGGTTCGGCGTAGGTGGCGATGGCGTCGACGACCTCGGTGATCCGTTCCCCGTACACGGCGGACCCGGGGCCCTGGACGACGAGCAGGTCGGGGGTGGGGGTGACGATCCCGTCGGGGATGTGGACGTCGCCGAGCATGGCGAGGGTGACGTGGAGCTCCTCGACGGGGAGACCGTCGGCGAGGACGATCTGGTCGCGGATGTGGGCGGGGGGTTGGACGACGACGGCGACCCCGCGTTCGCCGGCGGCCGCCTCCGCGACCGTGTCGGCGGCCTCGGGGATCGACGCGGAGAACGTGGTCGTGTTCGACGCGCTTGACCAGCCGAACGGGGGGACGTACCAGCCGATCTGGGCGTTCGCTTCGACGGGCGGTTCACCGGAGGTGGTGAACACGCCGGCGAGGATCGCGGCGACGAGCTCGTCGATGTCGTTGCCGTCGAGGTTCGTCGCCGACTCGAGCATGGCGTGCAGGTCGGCGGCGACGGTCTCGTGCCGGTCGATGAGCGCGGCGGCGATCCGCACGTCCGCACCCCCCCACCCGGGGCGGGTCGGGGGGAGGATGGCGGCGCCGCCGACGAACAGGGGGTCGCCGATGATGCCGTGGACACCGGAGTTCACGGTGTCGCAGTACGTGTCGTGGTAGGCGCCCCGGAACGGGAACGTCTCGCCGCAGCAGCCGGTCGGGTCGCCGCAGGTCATGGTCCGGCCGACTGCCTCCATCGAGTGATAGAGCGCGCCGTCGTCGTGGGCCTTGACGAGGCGCCGGTAGTCGTCGGGGTACACGAACCGCCACATGGCGGTGACGGCGTCGACCCACGGGGCGTCCATCCCGGGGATGGACGGGTCCGGGTCGCGCAGCGCGGTGGCGACGTAGGTGCCGATCGTGTGCTGCCGGTTGTGGAGCATGTTGTACGGCGTGTAGTGGATCGTGGTGTGCTTGGCGCGCAGGTCGGCAACGGAGAACGCGTGCCCGTTGCGGTTCGGGAGGTCGGCCTGGACGTAGCGGCCGACGAGCACGGCGTGGTCGGGGCGTGCCAGCTCGGCGACGATGTTGTCGGCCCAGGTGGCGTCGGCGGCGTCGACCTGGTCGGTGGTGAGGATCGAGCCGGGGCCGATGATGTGGAGCCGGTCGCGGGCCTGGACGATCACCTGGTCAGTCACTGGTGGTCTCCTCGTCGGTGGTGAGGGCGTCGAGCGCGGCCTGGGCGCGTGTCAGCAGGTCGACTGCCGCGGCGGCGGCGGTGACGACCTGGCCGATCGCGGCGGCCTTGGCGCGCCGGGGGTCCTCGGGTTCGTTCTGGCGTTGCCCACCCTGGTTGGTGCCGGGGGCGGCGCCGCCGCCGCCCCGGGTGCCGCCCTTGCGGCGCCCGGCGCGCTTCTGCGCGGCCCGGTCCCCGGGTTCGGGGGGCTGGTTGAGCGGGTTGGCGGGGTTGGGGGTCGAGAACGGGACCTGGGACAGGAAGATGTCGTCCATGGTCTCGCCCTCGGGGCCGACCGGCATGTTCGCTTCCCGCCACCGGCGGACCGCTTCCTCGTCCTGGTCGTAGCCGAGCCCTTCGAGCATCGACCCGCGGGACAGGTCGTTGGAGTCGTTGAGGTCGGCGAGCAGGTTGGCGTAGGCGGCGTCGAACCAGAGCTGGATGGCGCGGGGCACGAACGACAGGCCGGCCGGTGCCTTGAGCCGGTCGTTGTCGGACAGGGCGATGACGTTCGCCATGAGGTGCCGCTCGAAGTCGTGGCGCATCCCCCGTCGCCGGGACTCGAGGCCGGCGGCGACGACCCGGGCGAGCTTCATGGGGTCGTCGACGGTGGTCCCGACGGGCATCATCGCCTGGTACATCGACGCGGCGATCGCCAGGTTGACGGTGTCGTACCGGCTCTTGTCGAGCGTGAAGTCCTGGGTCGGGGTGATGATCTGGACCTTGAGGGTGTGCGGTCCGGTGATGAGGGGGATGGTGCCGATCTGGTGGGCGTTGGCGCGCAGCGCGGCGAGCTCGGCGGGCAACGCCGGGGTGGTGTCGGACCCCTGGGTGATGAGCACGATGAAGTTCGCGCCGGCGATCATGGTGGCCCGGTCCCGTTGCGCGAGCTGGGCTTTCAGGTCGAGCTGCTCGAGGACACGGATCATGCGGACCCGGGCGAACCGTTCCCACGGTTGCCGGGTCAGGGTGTGGCGCCACACGAACCGGGAGTCAAGCTCGTACAGGTGGGTGAGGTCGTCGAACCCGAGGTTCTCGTTCTGGATCTGGATGGTCTCGAGGTCGGTGGGCGTGTACTTGGCGACGATGAGCCGTTCGACGAGCGGGTCGTCGAAGCCGATGTCGCCGGGCTCGTACGGGCTGCGCCCGTAGCGCATGATGTCGCCGGCGACGGGGGCGTCGGCGGGGGTGCTGCGGCGCTTCTCGAGGACCTTGTCGATGTGGCCGGCTTCCTCGGCGGTGGCGACGTAGGCGAGCTTCTCCCGCCCGAAGTGGAGGGCGCCGACGGGCAGCACCTTGCACGTGTCGAGGAACGTCATCGCCGTCGGCACCGTGAGCTTGTAGGTGGTGCGGGCGGGGCGGCCGGCGTCACCGGTGCGGCGCGGCGTGTACTCGCGCTTCTCGTACCAGACGGCGGCGACGTACTGGGAGTCGGTGATGAGGGCCCGCCACGCGACCTTCATCTGGGTTTCGACGTCGAGCTCCTCGCACACCTGGTTCCAGATGTCGAGCTCGTCGCTGTCGGGACAGTGGGGCTTCACCTTGGCGATGGCGAGGGCTTCCATCTCCTCGGCGATGCCGCCGACGACGTCGTCGTCGAGGGCGTCCCGGGCGAGTTGCACCTGCCCGACGAAGTCCTTGGGGCGGGTGTACCGGTCCCGGTCGAGGACCCCGCCCTTGCGGCGGGTCTGGCCGCCGCCGACGTCCGCCGCCCAGCGGATCATGCGGGCGGTGACCGGGTTGGACTGCATGAGCTGTTGCAGCTCGGCGTTGCTGACGCCCGAGTAGTTGAGCATGAGCCCGCCACCGGCCATCTCGACGTGTTCGACGTCGGGCTCGAGCAAGGTCATGCGTCCGCTCCGGGGGGTCAGGGTGCTGCTGACCTGTTATCGACCTCGACGGAGGGTCGTTTCAGGTTGCGGTAGCTGCCGGTTAGGTGCCGGTGAGGTCCCGGGACGCCTGCCGTCGGTGCCACCGGATCGCCTGGCCGCCACCGACGGTGAGGTAGGCGCGGAGGCCGCCACCGTGCGGGGTGACGGTGCGGATGAGGCCGCGGGCGACGAGCGCCTGCGCCGCTCGGGACGTGATGCCCCGCCGGCCGGGGTTGCGGGTAACGACGGGGCAGCCGTCGGCGTCGGCGCCGGCGACCCGGCACAGCGCCGCCCACAGTGACGGGGTCATCGGGCGCGCGTCGCTCATGCTCGCAACCTGTCATCGGCGAGCGCCTTACGTTGCGGCGTCCACGGCAACGGCAGCCCGTCGCCCTCGCGTCTCGGCACGATGTGGACGTGCAGGTGGAACACGGTCTGGGTGGCCTCGGCGCCGCACGACGTGATGATGTTGCATGGCCGTCTCGCCAGGTGAGCGGCGCGCGCCGTGACGCGGGCCGTCACCTCGGGCGCCGCCAACGCGTCGGTGACGTGGGCGCGTGGGATGACGAGGATGTGGCCTTCGGTGACAGGGTTGAGTGGGACGATCGCGAGCGTGTCGATCCACGCGCCCACGAAGGTCGCCGGCGCGTCGCCGCGCACGATGCGGCAGAACACGCAGTCGGCGCTCACAGCCGGCGTTCCACCCGGAGACGGGTCGGGTCTCCCCGGTGCGGGGTGTGGATCACGACCTGGCGGTGCACCCCGGCGAACCGGAGCAGGGAGTTGAGGATCCCGAGCGGGGAGAGGACGCACACGTCGTACCCGTGGTGCAACCGGCGGGCCCACGTCCACTTCGATCGTTCCGCCCGGGCCTCGTCGGAGGTCTTGACGACCGGGTACAGCAGGAGCCGCGCCCACCACGGCAACCGCGGCGCCCGCCGGCCGGTCATGTCAGAGTGCCCTGCACGCCGTTGGTGGCGAGCGCGTTCACGATGGCGACGAACAGCCGGTCCTTGAGCTTCTGCGCCTCGGGCAGCTCGGCGTAGGGGACGAGTAGCGGGTGTTCCTTCTTGGCGTCGTCGCGCACCGGTCCGAGGGTCCACCCGTGGTCGACCTTGAACCGGCACCAGTTCTCGTGGGACTGCTCGGGGGTGTTGCCGTCGAGAACCCCGCGGACACCGTCGATCGCTGACTCGCGGGTCTCGGCGTCGAGGTCGTCCCACGGTTTGGACACGGGGATGGTCGGGTCGGCCTGTTCGATCTGCACCGCCCGGTTGGCTTCATGCACGACCCGGGCGATCTGTTCGATGGTGAGGTGCATGGCGGAACGCTACGCGTCGGTGGTGGCGTCTCGGGGGACCGTCACGTCGTGGGGAAGGACGAGGATGCGGTCGCGGCCGACCAGCGGGTGGGTGACGACGGGGATGGCGTCGAACCGGGCGGCGGCGTCGTACCCGATGTGGAGCTGGCCGCCGGTGGCGAGCACGCCCCGCAACGCGTCGGAGACCTCGGGGCTGATGATCGCGGTGCCCGGGTGGCGGGCGCGGGCCGCCCGGGAGAGCCGGTTCCACTCGCCGAGCACCTCGATCATCCACCGCCCGTCGAAGGTCTTGTCGGCGCACCCGACCAGCAGCCGGTCCGGGAACCGGGTGGACACGGCGTCGTGTTCCCACGTGTCAACGGTCAGCCCGACGAGCACACCGAGCGCGATCGCGGGGAGGACCATGGCGGTGAACCAGATGAGGGTGGTCACAGCCTCAGATCGTCGCGGATCACGAGCCGTGGTTCGGTGATGATCGACTCGACGTGCCGTGCCGAGTGCGACGCGTGGCCCCGGTACCGGTCGTACTTGGTCTTGCGGTCCTCCGGGCGGACGTACCCGAGGTGGGCGATCGACACGTCCATCGTGGCCGCCACCCGGGCCTGGCCGGGGACGCTGCCCCGGGGCGGGAACGTGGGGTCGATCCCGGCGCCGGGCACGAGACGGATCCCGGTGATGGTGCCCCACCCGCCGTCGACCCGGACCTGGGGGCGGCCGTCGGGGGTGAACCCCCACACTTCGTGGATGCGTAGCTCCTTCGCGACCCGGTCGTCGATCGTGGGGTAGTCGACGGTTGCGGTCGCGGCGCGCAGTCCGCCGGCGCCGCCGATGAGCAGCTCGTCGGCGTCGATCGCGAGCACCCAGTCCGGGGTCCACCGTTGCAGCATCCACCGCCACCCGTCGGCCCGGAACGCCCGCTCGTCGTCGGCGAACGACGGGGCGTCGACGGGGCGGACGGCGACGTCGGCGCCGAGCTCGGCGGCGATCTTCGTGGTGTCGTCGGTGGACCGGTCGTCGTACACGGCAACCCCGATCACCTCGGCGTCCCACAGGGTCTGGATGCACCGGTGCAGGTACCGGTCCGCTTCGTTGCGGGTGACGATGTGAGCGACAACGGAGCCGGTCACGAGTTCGCCAGTTCCAGGAGAACGTCCGCGTGGCACGCCTGGTCGAGCGGGCACCAACAGCACAGGTCACGGCCCCGCAACTTCGCGAGGGCGGCGGCGATCTCGCTCGAGCGGGCCCGGTCCTGGGGGTGGACCCGTTCGTTGTCGACCTCGGCGAGCACGGCCAGCAGGCAGTCCCGGTACAGGGCGGCCGCCATCGCCGGGGTCAGGCCGAACTCGTCGGGGAGTTGGAGGTCCGCTCTGCCTCCCCCTTCTGTGCCCCGGCCGACTTCGCCTTGCTCGTACCCGTGGAACGTGAGCGGGCCGTCACCGACGATGAACGGGTTGCCCCAACGCGACGGCCGCCCGACGTACACGGCGCCCGGCGGCATGCGCCACCCTTTCGTCCGCTGACGCTGGATCCGCTTGGGGGTCACCGCCGGAACACCTCGACCTTGTCGCCGACGGCGGGCAGTTCGTTCCGCTCGTGCCCGTCATCCACTCCGATGACGATGGTCGCGGTGCCGTCAGCGTCGACGACCCGACCGTCGATGCCCCGGGCCCGGTGCTTGACGTGTTCGAGGATCGTCTCGGTGTGCCCTTGCACTTCGCGGAGGGCGTCGGAGAGACGGTCGAGGGTGTGGTCGTACTCCATGACGAGGTCGACGAGCGGGTCCTCGTCGGCGCCCCAGATCAGAACCCGGGCCTTCGGAAACAGCCGTTCGAGAACGTCGGCTGCCTCGACGAGACGCAGCCGATCGGCTTCGGCGGGCGCCATCGACGACGATCCGATGTGGCGGATCAGGGCGTGCAACAGCCGGGTGTCTCTCACGGCGACCTCCAGGGGGGAACGGGTTACCAGGTGAGACGGTAGCAGATCAGCCGAACTGGGCGATCTGCGGGCGCCGTGGCGGGGGCTTCACGGCGATGATCTTCTCGATCCGTTCCTGCGCCCACCCCAACGCCAGGAACCGGGCGGCGTCGAGGATGTGGTCGGTGGTCACCGAGTACGTCATCCGCCGGTTGCCGTACTCGTCGATCGGTTCACGCGACTGGCCCCACGCCTGTGCGTTGAGCTGGTTGATGACCTGCTCGTCGTACGGGAACCGCCACCGGCGCGAGTCGACCATCAGCCGCAACGTGTCCGTCGCGAAGTCCTTGGCGTACCGTTTGATCCCTGCCTTCTCGATCTGCTCCTCGATCTTCGCGGCGGGGCCGAGCTCCTCGAGCTTCTTGTGGTCGAACTCGACGACGATCTTCGACGAGAAGTTGTACCCCTTGATCGCGGTGAGGGCCCGCTTCGCGGATCGGCGTTGCGCCTCGAACTCGCGGAGCTGTTCCGCGGTGGCGTCCGGGGGTGGGGCGATCACCGCCGAGTGGGACACCCCGGCGAGCCGTTGCAGCTCCTGGAACACCGGCAGACCTTGGCCGCCGGTGTCGATCGAGAACGCCCGCGGGTGGTAGAAGTCGATCAGGTGCATCACCAGGCGGGCTTGCATCGGGGCGGGGATCCCCTCGAGGTGGATGCGGGCTAGCAGCTTGAACATCGTCACCCCCTCGGCGGGGACGGCGAGCTTGCGGTTCTTGTCGGCGGTGCGTTCCTTCTTCGGTGGGTCGTACTCGACAGCGACGAGGATCTCGGACGGGTCGGAGATGAGACCGACGTCCATGCCCATCCAGAACCGGGCCGGTGACGGCGCCTCGGGGGCCGTGTAGATCAGGTGCTGTTCGAGGTCGGGGCCGTCGACCAGGTCGATGAGCGCCTGCACGTGTTCCTCGGTGGACAGCTCGATCGAGTCTCGCACCCCCGCGGTCGCCGCCGCGGACGCCTCCACGTTGTCGGCTTTCACTTCGCGCAGCACGTACTCGCCCTGGTTGAGCTGAGAGTCCTCGTCCTCGTCGGTGCAGGCCATGAGCATGTGAAGCATGAAGATGCGGTTCATGGCGTCGCCGTGGACACCGATCACGTTGCGCCGGTAGTCGGCGGTGTTCTCCCCCCCGTACTCCTTGGCGAGCTGCGCTTTGAGCTCGGCGCTCCAGTTCGGCCGGTGCATCTGGGTGATGCGGTGCACCGTGTACCCGGACCCTGCCTGGGTCTTGCGGAAGAACTCGTCGCGGATGCCTTTCGACACACCGTGGATCAGCCACTTGGCGCCGGGAACCTCCCAGCGGACGACGTTGGGGAGTTCCTTCCAGGTGGCGTCGGAGACGTCCTGGGCTTCATCGACCTCGAGGATGACCGGGTGGATGCCCTTCACACCGAGACCGGTTTTCTGGGGGAGTCGCCCCTGGACGCGGGTGCCGTTGACGAAGTTGATCTTGAACGGTCGACGGGTGATGCCCCGCCGGCCGGGGACGATCACGTTCGACAGGATCCACGACCCGGTGAACTTCGTCTCGATGCGCTCGGTGAGCGACCCCATGTGCGTGCCCTCGGGGGCGACGAGGACGAGCTCCTCCCGGGAGTAGTTGAACCAGAACACGCACACCCGGGCGATGATCCGTTCCGTGTTGTGCGTGGGCACCATGCCGGTGCCGGCGAGGTAGAGATGGTTGGGGCTGTCGACCGCGATGCACCGAACCGGTACTGACGGCACGGGCCGGACGTCGACGATTCGTCGGTGCGCGACCCGTCGGTCTTGAGCGACTGGGGTGACTCGAGCTGCTTTGCGGCGGAGCCGGAAGGGCTGGATGTTCCGGGGGCGGAACCCGACCCGATAGACCGGCCCGGCGTCGACACCGTTGCAGATCGCGGTCCGCTTCTCGAAGTAGGGCTTCTGTCCGAGGGTCAGGAGTAGCTCATAGGCGTCGCGCGCTAGACGCTCGCTCTTGAGCGTGATCTCGCACCGCCCTGCTCCCTTCGTGATGTGGCCGTCGGTGTCCATGAGCCCCTGGAGCAGAGCAAGCCGTTGGGTGGCAGAGGCGCGGAGGTACATCGGGGGGATGTGCTTCATCGAGATGAGCGGCTGACCGCTGCGCTTGGGGCACACACCAAGACGCACGAGGTGCGCGCCGACGGTCCCGGTCTTGTGGTTGACGGGGTGCGGGTAGTGGAGGGCGTACTGGTGCTCATCGGTCAGACGGACGACCTTGAATCCGTCATCGCCGATGTGACCCAGGATCTCGACGTCATCCGGGGCGTGGGCAGTCAGGTGCGCCCGGTAGGAGCTGCCGTCACCGAGCCAGGCACCGAGCGTGTACGGCGGGATCGGCAGGTCGATGTGTGGCGCGTCGAGCGGCTCGGCGACAGCGATGCTGTGGTTGTTCTCCTTGCCGTACCGGAGCGTGGCCGCGATTTCGCCGGTGGTGCGCACCGTCGGGGAGCGGCGGCCGACGCGGGCGTTCTTGTCCCAGGTGAACCAGCGATGATCGACGTCCGCTGTGATGGTGGTGCCGTCGTCGAACACGACGTCGAAGCACGGGCGCCCCACCATGACCGGGAACGCGTCGGTGACGGCCGTGGGCTTGCCCTGCTCGTCGTAGACGACGTCGCCGACCTTGAGCGCACCCATGGTCGTCCAGCCCGCCGGTGTCGGGATCGGTGTGTCGAGCGCGAGGGCCTTACCCACGGCTCGAGCCGCCTGGTCGATTTGGCGTGGGTCGCGTGACCGCCACCAGTTCCACTGGTACGGGTAGGCGCGGTAGCACCCGTCGGGGCTGGTCTCGTCGGCCCAGGCGAACTCGGCGAACTCGAGGCCGGTGTCGTCGGAAAGGATCGCGGCGAGGTAGCACTCCTCGTCGGTGAGGTCCGGGATGGCACGGACGGTGTGGTCGAGGATCGGTGGGAGCGCGGGGGGGTCGTCGTCGTCGGTGGCGGCGACGGCGGGAAGGATGTCAGTCATGGGCGAGGTGGGCGGCGTAGAGGGCGGACCGTTCGGGGTTCGCGGCGAGGGCGTCGGCGACGGCGGCGGCGACCGCGATGACCCGGTACTCGTGGAACCAGGTGGGGTCGCGCCGGTACGCGGCGGCGATGGTGGTCAGGTCGTCGATGGTGGGGTCGGTGCCGTTGAACAGGGCGGTGACGTGGGCGGTGTCGAGGCCGGTGGCGGCGGCGACGGTGGCGATGGTGGCGCCACCGGTGAGTTCGTGGAGTGATGCGGGGAACCGGAGGGTGGAGTAGCCGAGTCCGGTGAGTTCACGCCATCGGCGGATCCCTTCGGCGACCTCGGGGGTTTGGCGGCCGGGGCCGGTTGAGATGAGCTCGCGGATGGCACGACCGAGGATCGCTTCGTCGTTGAACGCGCCTTCCCACACACGGGTCAGGCCGGGGTAGGTGGCGCGCATCTTCGCGATGCGTTCCGCCCAGACGTCAGATCGGGCCATCGGCACCGCCGGGCTCGGGGTCTGGGAGGCAGGTGCGGCAGATACCGCGGACGGCGACGTCGTTGAAGATGCGGACACCGCACACCGGGCAGGTGGTCGGGTGGGCGCGTGGTGGGCGCATCACGGGGGGGAGGGCGTGCATGAGCGCGGCACCGGCCAGGAGTACCCCCCGGGTGACCCAGGCGGCGACGGGTCGGGGGGTGGGGGAACCGACGATGAACGAGAGGCGTTCGTCGAAGAACGCGAGGGTGGCGAGCATCACGTTCACCTCGTGGGGGCCGAACGTGTGCACGTCGAACCCTTCGAGGAAGGCGCGGATCTCGTCGAGGTTCCGGTCGAGCGACTCGACGGGGGTGGTGGTGTCGGCCGCGTAGATCGACGCGCACATGCTGCGGTACTTGTCCGCGACCTCGCTCATCACATTTCCCGGATCCAGTACCGCTGTTCGGTGGCGCGGAAGTGGTCGTCGATCTCCTGGTACTCGGGGCGGTACCGGTCCCAGATCCAGTCGAGGATGTCCTGGGGGGTGACGTGCAGCTCGCGTTGCTCCTCGGGGGAGAGGTTGCGGTGCAACTGGACGAGGCCGATCAGCTCGTTGGTGAGCTCGAGGGCCCGGTCGAGTTGGTTGACCCGGTGGATCCCAAACCGTTTGGCCCGTTCGAGGATCGACTGGAACCGCTCCGCGACGGACCCTTTCCCGGAGGTCTTGTCCCGGGTGAGCTTGTCCATGCCGAGCGACTTCTTGAGCTGACGGAGCTCGGCGGACCATTCCTTCGATGACTGGCGGAGCTGGTGGGTGTCGATCTTGCCGCCGCCGTAGTCGCATCCCCAGGCGAGGAACTGGCCCCACCGGCGGATGAGCAGCTCTTTGCGGATGACCTCGTCGAGGTCGTCGAGGTCGGAGACGGACTCGAACCGGAACTGGTCGGTGTAGAGGGCGGTCTGGGCGTCGACGTAGGCGGCTTCGTCGTCGTTGAGCACTTGGAACGGGTGCCCGGAGGGGAGGGTGACTTCGACGACGTCGCCGGCGAGCTTGGTCGGCGTGTCCATGATCGCCATGGGAGATGACTCTACCGATGGGTGTACCAGCCCAACCGGTATGGGCGCCCCGGCGGGTTACGGGTCGGTGTCGCGGCCGAGCATGAACGCTTCCACGGCGAACTCGACGAGGCGTTCGGCGGCCTCGGCGGGGAGGCACACGCCGTGCCCTTCTGTCGGCTCGAACCGCAGATCCGGTGGTTCACCTTCGATGGTGCCGCGGCGGCCGGCGACGATCGTGGCCGGGTGGTAGCCGAGCTCCTCGAGGACGGGGGTGATCTTGCGGAGGGCACGGCGGACCGCTTCGAGGTTGCGGTCGTCGTCGGAGGTGTCGGGTGCCGGTGGGGCGGGGGTGGCGGGGCCGTCGATGTTGGGCCACGCCGGGGGGAGCAGCTTCGCGCACCGGTCGTACCAGTCCGGGGTGGGTGGGTGGTCGAACACCTTGAAGCCGAGATCGAAGTACGCCCGGAGCGCCTCGCGCAGCGAGGGCGATGTGGGCCGTTCGGTCCTGAGACCGAACGAGTGCCAGTGCTCGTAAGAACCCAGCGGGCCTGTCCCCCAGTCGTCCTCGACGTGGAGGCCGTTCTTCTCCAGGAGCGCCTTCACCTCCGCGATCTCGTCGTCGGTGAACGGCTCCGGGTCAGGCTCGATGCTCCCGTCGGTCTGGTGGTGACGCCCCGCCCGGATGTGGAAGCGGGCGCAGTGATCCGTGCCGCGCTCACCGCCGGGCCCACCGTTCCACCCGGCGGGCACCGCCGCGATCGTCAGGCGGGACCCGTCGAGGCAGGTGTGCTCACCGAAATGGCTCTGCATGGCCGCGTCCGGCGGCTGTTTGATGTCCATGAGCCACGCGGCTGCCGCCTCGATCGCCTGGGGCAGCAGGTCCCAACCGTCGCGCATCAGGCGAACGGTCCGGTCCGGTCGGTGATGGGGGTGTCGGCGGTGGCTTCCTCGGTGGGCCACCAGCCGTCGCCGGTGGTGAGGACCATGTCGAGGCACAGCTCGACGAACGTGTCGCGCAGCAGCCCGGGGTCGGCGGTGGTGGGGTCGACATCGGCGTCGAGCCACCGGTGCAGGAGCCGGCGGGCGTTGGCGGCGGGATCGGGGATGTCGGTGGTGAACACCTGGGTGAACTTGGCGCCGGGGATGACCGTCCACGCGCCGCCGAGGTTGAGGAGCCAGTCGCCGGGGCCGGCGGCGGTGACGTTGTCACCTTGGCGGATGCGCAGCACCTGGGTGCCGGACCCTTCGACGATGTGGTGCGCTTCGGTGATCGCGGCGACCTCGGCGATGTTGTCGCGGGTGATGCGCACCGCTTGGAGCTGGTCGACGGGGGCGATGGGGGTGGGGGTGACGGCTTCGTAGACGTTCACGTGACGAGCTCCTTGCGTTGGGCACGGCGGGCGGCGCGGGCCTGTTCCTTCGCGACCCTCGCCGCGTTGTCCCGGCGGTGCCGGGCGGCGGCGGCGAGCGCGGCGTCGGGGTTCGTGCCGCAGTACCGGCACAGGTCGATGGCCCCGTCGTAGCCGTCGCTGATGACGACCATGCGGGTGCGGCGGACACCGGCGATGACGTGGTTGGCTTCGTCGAACTCGACACGTCCGAACGGTCCGGTCATCGTGCCGCACCCTTCGCACTCGACGCGGACCTCGACGTACGCGGTCACAGCAGGCCGTCGCGGGGTTGGACGTCGACGACGGTGGGCGGGGAGGGTGGGAACGGGTCTCGGTCATGGGCGGCGGCCCGGGCGAGGGCGTACTCGACGGTGTCGAGGTACACGGTGACGGCGGCGGCGACACCGGCGTTGACCCACGGTCGGGCGGGGTCGGGTGCGGCGTGCAGGTCGACGCAGAGGACGGTCGGGTAGTCCATGTCGCACTCGGCGCACCACAAGAACCCGTTGTACTCGGACCACTCGAGTCGGTCGTCGAAGCGGTCGTGTTCGTGGTCGTAGGGCTGGTTGTTGCAGATCGGGCACCGGTAGCCGAGCTCGGCGGGGGTGTCGAAGGGGATGATGTCGGGTCCGCCGACGGTGACCCGTCGTCCCATGACCTGCTCGGCACGGGGGTTACTCGACGTCATGCGGCGAGCTTGGCGGCGAGGGCGGCCATGTCGTCGCGGATGCGGGCGAGGCGGGTCTCGACGTCGATGGTGGTGGCGTCGTCGAGGGCGGCGACGGCGGCGTCGGCGAGCGCGGCGAGGCACCGGGGGTGCCAGGCGAAGGTGCGGTGCCCGTGGAACCCGTCGGGGTCCTTCACGTACAGGACGACCTGACCGGGTCGGAGCTTGCGGCGGCAGCCTCCGCACTGGCAGGCGGCAAGCTCGGATCCCTTCTGACCAACCGTTGCGGTTCGCATACCGGTTGAGACGTTAGCCGTCGTGTGCTGGGCGGGCAAGCGTCACCGGGTGGGCCGGTGGCTAAGGTGGGGCCGTGACCGACACCCCTGTGGATGAACCTGTGGACGATGTGGATAACGCCCCGGAGTTGGCCGAGGTGCGGGGGGTGATCGACCAGTTGGAGGAGTGGCGGGTGGCGCAGAACGACGTCCTGCTCCGCCTCCAGTTGCAGGTGTCGCTGGCCCGGCACATGGGGTCCCAGGAGACGTTCGATCTGGTGGCGTCTCAGCCGTTGCTCGAGCCGGACAACCCGGCGCGGGTGACGAACGCGATCCATCTGGCGGTGCAGTGGCATCGCGGCCAGTGGGACGCCGGCCGGCCGGGGGTGCCGTACGTGTGTCACCCGTTGCGGGTGATGTCCCGGTTCGATGATCCGTCGCACCAGCTTGTCGCCGTGTTGCACGACGTCGGCGAGGACTGCGTCGACGGTGACGAGGAACGGGAGGCGTGGTGGGCGATGCTCACCGAGATGGGCGCCACCCGTGACGAGGTGACGGCGTTGCAGGCGTTGTGTCACCGTCCCGGTGAGCCGTTGCGCACGTACTGGGAGCGGGTGTCGACCTCGGCGTTGGCGTTGGCGGTGAAGGACGCCGACGTGGACGACAACGACAGCGCCGAACGGCGGGCCCTGCTGCCCGGTGATGTCGCCGCCCGGCTCGAGGCGAAGTACGCCGACTACCGGGCGTGGCGGGCGACGGTGCCCGGTTAGGACGCCCGGAACGCGAACACCGGGGCGAACGCCCCCGAGGTGGGGGTGCCGAACGGGTCGGGGGCGGACCCGGAGAACGTGCCGTTCGGGGTGAGCGTGTTGAGCACGGCGTTGCTGCCCGCCGTCGCCCCGGTCTGGATGGCGGGGACGGTGGTGGCGCGCACGGCGACACCGGTGGAGGTCGTGTACCCGCACACCCAGTACAGGGTGTACGGGGTCGGCGCCCAGGAGATCGTCGCCTCCTGGAACCCGGTGGACGCGGTGGCGATCGTCGCCCACGACGACACGAGCAGGGCGCTGGGAAGCCCGTCGGTGCCGACCGAGTACACGAGGGGTTGAACGACCGATGAGGCGACACCGGTGGTGACCTGGAGACCGATGCGGTCGAAGGTGACTTCCTCGGTGACGTAGAACCCGATCGCGTAGATCCGGTTCGCGATGAGGGTGTTCGCGGTGGGGCCGACGGCGTAGGGGGTCGGGTACCACCAGGTGGACTTGTAACCGGGGATGATCGACTGGGTCGCTTCGATGATCGCCCGGGCCTGGGCGCCGGTGAGGTCCTCGGGGTCACCGGTGCCCGACGAGCTGCGCCCTTTGATGGTGGACGTGGAGACGTTGGCGAGCTTGGCGTTGGTGACCGAGTCGTCGGCGACGGTGGCAGCGGGAGCGGTCCAGACCCCGTCGCCACGCAGGTACGTGGTGGAGTCAGCGGTGCCGGATCCGAGGATGCCGCGCACCTGAGTGCCGGTGAGGTCCTCGGGGTCACCGGTGCCGGTCGAGACGCGGCCCTTGATGCGGGCCTCGGCCATCTGGGCGAGCTTGGCGTTCGTGACGGCGTTGGCGCCGAGCTTGCCGGTGACGACGGACAGGTCGGAGGGGGTGCGTTCGTTCGTGTACGCGGCGTCGGCGGCGTCACGGATCTGACCGGACGACGTGCCGATCGCCCGGGTGGCGGCGGCGCCGAGCCCGAGGTTCGTGCGGGCGGTGGCGGCGTCGGCGAGGTCGGACAGGTTGTTCGCGACCCTCGAGTAGCGGGCGTCGGCAGCGGTCTTGGTGTAGCGGGCGTCGAGGGCGGCGTCGATCGCGGCGATCGCGGCCTGGACGCGGGTGAACCCGGTGACGACGAGCAGCCCGGAGTCCGACGCGGTGACCTGGGCGGCGGAGTAGTCGGCGTCGGCGGCGACGACGTTGCCGGTGCGGCCGAACACGGTGGGCACCGAGTCGGTGGTGTCGGACTTCTCCCACACGAGGGACGCGTTGAGGACGGCGTAGTCGCCGACGTCGAAGGTGATCGCCCCGGACCCGAGGTTCTGGGTGCCGGCGACGGTGACCCGGTACACGTCGCCGATCGACCCGGCCCCGTCGGCGAGGGTCGGTGAGTTCGTGGTGGCGTTCCAGGTCCCCTGGTACTGCATGACCGAGTTGGGGAGCTGGGTGACGGGGACCTTGCCACCGGAGTCGAGGGACGCGACGCCGTCGGCGACACCGCGTTGGGCGGTGATGCGGGCATCGGCGGCGGTGGCGAAGTCGCTGATCGTCGATGCCGGCTGGGTGCCGGTGTGGTTGCCCCGGGCGAGGAGGGTGGCGTCGGGGGAGTTCGCGGTGGCCCCGTCGGCGACGTTGAGCAGGGTCCGGGCCTGGGTGGGGGTGAGGTCGGTGGGGTCACCGGTGCCGGCGCCGGCGGCCCGCCCCTTGAGGGTGGCTTCGCCCATGTTGGCGAGCTTGGGGTTGGTGACGGCGTCGTCGACGAGCTTGGCGGTGGCGACGGTGTTGTCGGTGGGGGTGCGGGTGTCGGTGAAGCGGGCGTCGTCGCCGGCGGCGACGGTGCCGGCGGTGGTGCCGACGTTGAGGAGGGCGGCGGCGCCGAGCGCGAGCAGGGTGCGGGTTTGGGCGGCGGTGAGGTCCTCGGGGTCACCGGTGCCTGACGAGATGCGGCCCTTGATGCGGGCCTCGGCCATGTTGGCGAGCTTGGCGTTGGTGACCGAGTCGTCGCCGACGGTCGCTGACGACGCGGTCTTGTACCACCGGTTGATGATGTCGTTGGTGGCCGCGACCCGGGCGGTGGGGGCAACCCAGTCGGTGCCGGTGACGAGGTCGGGGACGGTGTCGTCGGCGGTGGCGTTCGCGGCGTCGAAGTGCAGGCGGGGGGTGCCGTCGAACTTGTTGGCGATGACCCGGGGGATGAGGAAGTGCCCGGCGCCTTTGCCGATCTTCGCGGTCAGGGCGGCGGTGGCGACCATCGGCCAGGGGGCGTCGCTGGTGACGGTCTGGTCGAGCTTCCACGCGATGTCGAACGCTTCGTCGTCGGGGGTTTCGGGGTCGGTGCCGAGGAGCCGGGCGGGACGCCAGATGCGGGTGAGCCCGGTGTCGGGGTCATGCGTGTACCGCATGGGGGCGAGCACGAGGATCGGCACCCACGCGGTGGTGGACACCTCGGCGGGGTCCTCGCCGGGTTGGCCTTCGGCGCGCAGCTCGATAAAGGCGCGCATCCGGGGACCGAGGGGGCTGCGGGCCACCTCGAGGGCGTCACCACCCGCGGACGTCAGGTCGATGAGGGCGAGGCCCTCGTGGTAGGTGTCGCGGTTCTGGTCGCCGGGCCCCTGGTAGCGGGCCCCGGAGACCACGTACATCTCCTCGAGGATGTCGAACCCGCCGTCGAACTCGGGGACGGCCCCTTGCAGGACGAACCCGTCGTCGTCGTAGCCGTTCCAGTGGCCGCCGCCGCACATGGCGTAGTGGGTGCGGTCGGCGAGGTGGAGCATCCCGCCCAGTTCGGGTTCGGCGGCTTCGAGCGCGGTGGTGCGCTGCCCGAGCAAAGCGACCTGGACGCCGAGGTGGACGCTGCCGGCGATGTTGCCGGCGATGTACCGGGCGGTGTTGCGATGCGCCGGCTTGACCCGGGTGGGTTGCTCGGTGATGTACCGGGCGAGCGGCACGGTCGTGCCCGCGGTGGCGAGCACACCGGCGGTGGGCTCGTCGTAGGAGTAGACGGCCTGGAGTTCGGCTTTGACGGCGGGGGTGAGCTCGTCGGGGTCGAGACCGGGCACGGACCCGGCGGCGAGGGTGTCGTCGTAGGAGCCGTCACCGGCGCCCGGGACCGGGCCGGCGACTTCGATGACGGTGACGGCGGGCTGTTCGCTGGTGCCGGTCAGCTCGACGACGAGAGTCGGGTCGGCGTTGAGCTCGACGTCGAGGTCGACGTCGCCGGCGCTCAGGTCGACGTCGATGTCACTCATCGGGCAGGGTGCGCTGCCCGCGCACCTTCACGTACCCCTCGACGATCGTGAGGGGCCCACCGCCGGGTGGGGTGACCTCGACGTCCCAGTACACCCTCGGGGGGGCGTCGGCGGGGCAGTCGATCTGGGCGCGCACCTTGCCGCCTTCCCGGTCCGGGAACGTCATGGTGAGCTCGGTGACGAGGTTGTCGACGTCATCAGGGTCGGCGTCCTTGGTGGCCCGGAACGCCCCCGACGCCGTGTAGTCGGTCAGATCGAGCGGGACTCGTTCGTCCTCGTTGTCGGGGTCGGGGACGGTGACGGTGAACGTGACAGCGCGCCGGTCGCCGCGCCAGATGCGCGTGATGTTCACGGTCTTGGGACCGAGATCGAGCTCGATGTCGGGCATGGGCAGGAGGGCCTCCTGCCTTGGTATCGGCGCGAACTGGAAGGCGTTTCAGCGCGGAACCGCCCCCACCTGTGGAACCTGGGGTTCCGGGCGGGGGCGGTGCCGGGGCCTCACCAGTCGCCGGCGGGCGATGCGGCAACGGTGAGGAGCTTTGGAGGGGCGTGGGGCCCGTCGGGGACTCTACTCGGTGGCGGCGGGGTCCTCGGGGCACTCCGGTTCGTGCGGGTCGCCCTTACCGGTCTCGGCGCCGCAGGTGCCGCACACGGCGTCGGGGTCGAGGTCGAGGGTCGGTTGCTGGTCGTCGGTGACCGGTTCGACCGGGGGGGCGTCGACGCCGCGTTCCTCGAGGAACTGGGCGGCCGCGGCCGTCGGATCCGTCTCCGCCTCGGCGGGCGGGTCACCGGTGGAGTCGGCGGCGGCGCCGTTGCCGTTGCTTTCCGCGGCGGTCGTGTCGATCGGGTCGCCGGCGTGGTGGGGGACGTCCTCGAGGTCGGTCTGGTAGGTCTCGTCGTTGACGATCGCCTCACGGGCTTCGATCGTGAGCGGCAGGTACGGCTCCATGATGCGGATGACCGTCTTGCGGGCCATCGCCACCGGATGTTCCCGCCACGGGCCCTTGTTCTGGCGGCCTGTCTCGGACATCTGCTTGTGGCGTTCGATCTCGTCGAGGTCGACGACCACGAAGTACCAGCCGCCGTTCGTGAACTTCGCGAGCCCGTAGTAGCAGATCACCTCGCCGCGCCCACCGCCGATGTGGGGCTTGTGGCGCAGCTTGGCGTCGAGGCCGTACTCGTACTCGAACTCGTCGTTCTCGTGGACCTCGCGAGCTTCGATCGACAGGATGTCCCCGGAGCGGCGGGCGAGGGTGATGATCCCTCGGTACCCGAGGACGAGCTGCACGTTCCGCCCGTACTTGGTGAGGTAGCACTGGCCGGTGCCGCCGGGCTCGAGGCCGAGCTGGGCGGCCTTGTGGAGCGCGGCGACGAAGCTCTTGGACGTGCAGTCCATGAGGTACGGGTTGAGCTTCACGGCGGTGCGGGCGATGCGCAGGAACCGGTCGACGCCGATCTCCTGGGGGAGGGCGTGGATCAGACCGCTGCGCACGTCCGGGTCGGACAACGCCTCCATGATCGTCAGCTCGGCAGGTCGGGGGCGTTCGACCTCGCCACGCTGTTGCGCGGCGCGTTGACGGACAGCTTCACGTGCTCCCATCGGTGGGCTCCTTGGGTTCCGGGGGGGATGGACGGGACTTGCGGGACGGGCGGAGGGTGCGGGTGGGGACGGTACGCATCCACGCGTCGTGCAACCACCCGGCGGCGGCCTTGAACCCGGCCTCGTCGAACTCGCGGCGGGTGCCGGCCTTCCACGTGACGACCGGTTTGCCGTCGACGAGTCCGACCTCGTGGGGGCCGAGCAGCATGCGCAGCTCGTTGCCGGCCTGGTCCT
>Ga0196964_10000551_pt1 | contig 22012 bp, 21 predicted proteins | sample S1_10metaG_FD_148615 | JGI IMG/M metagenome (GOLD analysis project Ga0196964, IMG submission 148615) | Soil microbial communities from Anza Borrego desert, Southern California, United States - S1_10 | ecosystem: Environmental > Terrestrial > Soil > Desert | place: USA: California | collected... | reverse complement strand
TGACCAAAGTCCTCGTCATCGGCGCCGGCACCGGCGGCTACGTGGCGGCGATCCGCTGCGGGCAGGTGGGGCTGGAGACGACCATCGTCGACGCCTCCGACGGCCTGGGCGGCACCTGCCTCAATGTGGGATGCATCCCGTCCAAGGCGATCATCCACGCGGCGTCCAAGTTCGAGACGGTGGCCAGGGCGGCGGCGGGCGGCATGCTGGGCATCACCGCCTCCAAGCCGGCGGTCGACCTGAAGCAGACCGTGGCCTGGAAGGACTCGGTCGTGGCCAAACTGAACCAGGGCGTCGCCGGCCTTCTGAAGAAGGCCAAGGTGAGGGTGGTCAAGGGCTGGGCGACCTTCTCGGACGCCAAGACCTGCACCGTGAAGACCGCCGAGGGCGAGCAGACGATCTCCGCCGAGCACGTCATCCTCGCCACCGGTTCCGAGCCCGTGGAGCTGCCGTTCCTGCCCTTCGGCGGCGACGTCATCTCCTCGACCGAGGCGCTGTCGCTGGACAGGGTGCCCGGCAAGCTGGTGGTGGTCGGCGGCGGCTACATCGGGCTCGAGCTGGGCATCGCCTTCCGCAAGCTGGGCGCCGAGGTCACCGTGGTCGAGATGGCCGAGCGCATCCTGCCGCTCTACGACCGCGCCCTCACCGACCCGGTGAGGAAGTGGATGGAGAGGCACGGCGTGACCCTGCACCTGGGCGCCCGGGCCGGCGGTTTCGAGGACGGCAGGCTCAAGGTGACGACGAAGGAAGGCGAGGCCATCGAGATCCCGGCCGACAAGGTGCTGGTCACCGTCGGCCGCCGTCCGCGCACCCAGGGCTTCGGGCTGGAGACCATGGGCGTCGACATGGCGGGGCCCTTCGTCAAGGTCGACGACCGCTGCGCCACCTCGATGAGGAACGTCTGGGCGGTCGGCGACCTCACCGGGGAGCCGATGCTGGCGCACAAGGGTTCGGCCCAGGGCGAGGTGGTGGCCGAGATCATCGCCGGCCGTGACCACCGTTTTAATCCGGTCACCGTCGCGGCGGTGTGCTTCACCGAGCCGGAGATCGTGTCCGCCGGGGTCGGGCTGGACGAGGCCGACAAGGAGACGACGATCAACGCCGTCTTCCCGCTCTCGGCCATCGGTCGCGCCCTGGCCATCGAGGCGGCCGAGGACGGCGGCTTCGTGCGCGTCGTCGCCTCGAAGGCCGACCACCGGCTGCTCGGCATCCACGCCGTCGGCCAGCACGTCTCGGAGCTGTCGAACAGCTTCGCCCAGATGCTGGAGATGGGCGCGGTGCTGGAGGACGTCGCCGGCGTCATCCACGTCCACCCGACGCTGGGCGAGGCGTTCCACGAGGCCAGCCTGAGGGCGCTGGGCCACGCGATCCATATTTAGGCGAGAGGAGAAATCCTCGTCCTTCGACGGGCTCAGGAAGAGATTTCTGTTGGCGTCGCGCTCTAGGTCGCCCTCAGCAGCAGCGCGAGGACGATGAGGGCCGGCCGCATCACTCCTTGGTCCACCGGTCGAGCCACTCCAGCACCGTCTCGTGCCACTGCTCGCTGTTCTGCGGCTTCAGCACCCAGTGGTTCTCGTCGTCGAAGTAGAGGAGCTGGCTCTCGATCCCCCGCCGCTGCAGGGCGTTGAAGGTGGCGAGCGACTGTTCCGTCGGAATCCGGAAGTCGCGGCCGCCCTGGACCACCAGCATCGGCGTGCGCCACTTGCCGACGTGGTTGACCGGGTTGAAGCGTTCGACGCCGGCGACGTTCTCCCACGGCGTGCCGCCGTACTCCCATTCGGTGAACCACAGCTCCTCGGTGGCGTAGCTCATCATGCGGGTGTCGAAGACGCCGTCGTGGTTGACCAGGCAGTCCCATGGCTCGTTCCAGACGCCGGCGATCCAGTTGACCATGTAGCCGCCGTAGCTCGCGCCGAGCGCACAGGCGCGTTCGCCGTCGAGGAAGTCGTAGCGCTGGAGCGCGGCGGCCCAGCCCTTCTGCAGGTCCTCCAGCGGCCGGTCGCCCCAGTGCTGGCTGATCGAGTCGGTGAAGGCCTGGCCGTAGCCGGTGGAGCCGTGGAAATCGATCATGACGGCGGCGTAGCCCCGCGCGGCGTAGGACTGCGGGTTCCAGCGGTAGTGGAAGTTGTTGCCGAAGGACCCCTGCGGCCCGCCGTGGATGAGGAAGGCGACCGGGTACTTCTTCCCGGGCTCGTAGCCGGCCGGCTTTACGACGTAGCCGTACACCGTCTCGCCGTTCCAGCCGGTGAACGAGAACTGCTCGTAGTCGCCCCACTCGATTTCGCGCATGGCCTGGGCGTTGACGTCGGTGAGGCGGACCGCGACGCGGCCGGGCTGCGTGGCGAACAGCTGGGCCGGCGCGTCGAGGAAGTCCTGGGCGAAGACCACGGTCCTCCCGGCCACGTCGAATCCTCCGACGTGCCCGGGGCCGGTCAGCGCCCGCACCCTTCCCGATCTCACGTCGATGGCGAAGATGCGGGTCTGGCCGATATCCTGGGCGGTGACGTAGATGGTCCGCCCGTCGGCCGCCCAGGCCACCGTGTCGGCCGAACGGTCCCAGCCGGGGGCCAACTCGCGCTCGGCGCCGGTGGCCACGTCCCGCAGCACGATCTGCCAGCGGTCGGCCTCGAAGCCCGGCCGCTTCATGCGCCGGTAGGCCATGGTCTTCCCATCCGGGGAGAACACCGCCCCGGTGTCCCAGGCCGCGTTGCGCTCGGTCAGGTTCATCGGCGAGGTCGAGCCGTCGGCGGCGACCTGGAACAGGTCGAAGTTGGTCGACCAGGGCTCGCTCCGGCCGGCCACGCGAGCGGCGAAGACGAGGCCCCGGCTGTCCGGCGTGAAGGTGAACTCGGCGTCGTCGCCGAACGGCTTGGAGGGGGCGTCGCCGTCGAAGCCGCGCATCACCGCGATCGGCTGGCCGGCCCGGCCGTTGGCGCCGATCTCGACGGTGAACAGGTGGTTGCGCGTGCCGTCGGCCCACGTGTCCCAGTGGCGCACGAAGACGCGGTCGAAGAGCTGGCCGGTGCGCTTGCTGTCGCCCTTGTCCATGCGCTGCTTGGTGCAGGCCAGGGTGTCGCAGGCGGGGAACACCGACAGGGAGACGGCCAGGCGCTTGCCGTCCGGCGACAGGCGGTAGGCGTTCACGTCCAGCGGCAGCTCGGTGACCTGGGAGGCGTTGGAGCCCATCGGGTCGGTGCGCCACACCTGGCCGCCCTTGAGGAAGTAGATCCACCGGCCGTCGGCCGACCAGCGCGCGGTGTTGCCGCCGTCGGCGGTCGGCTCCAGCTTGCGCGGCGCGGCGCCCGGGGGCTCGACGCCGGGTCTGCGCGAACCGGCCGCCTTCAGGTCGACGATCCAGATCGAGGTGATCCCGCGGTTGGCGGCGTAGTCGACCTGGCGCAGCTGGTAGGTCGCCCAGCGGCCGTCGGGCGACACCCGCGGGTCGGAGACGCGCTCGAGGGTGACGAGGTCGCGTGGCGTGAACGGCCGGGCGTCCGCGGCCGCGGCGGCCAGCAGCAGGGCCGGCGCGGCGACGGCGGCGACGGCCAGGCGGCGAAGGGTCGAGATCATCGGGGGCTCCCGGAATAAGGTCGCGGTTTCCGTAGCATGGAGGGCGGGGGGGTCAATGCGGCTGCGGCGGGCGGCCTCTCCTCTCCTGCGAACGGTCGTGAGCTCGCTCGCACCGCTCCCGCAAAGGGGGGAAGGGCGGGAGGTGACGGATCAATTGAATGCGCTAGAACACCCCTCGCAGGGAGGCGCCCGGATGAAGGTCGTCTGTCTCGGCGGCGGTCCCGCCGGGCTCTATTTCGCGATCTCCATGAAGCTGCGCGACCCCGCGCACGAGGTCACCGTCCTTGAGCGCAACAGGCCGGGCGACACCTTCGGCTGGGGCGTGGTCTTCTCCGACCAGACCATGGAGAACCTGCGCCGGAACGACCCCGAGGGCGCGGTGGCCATCGGCGAGGCCCTGGCCTGGTGGGACGACATCGACGTCCACATCCGCGGCGAGACCATCCGCTCGGGGGGGCACGGCTTTTCCGGCATCGGCCGCAGGACGCTGCTCAACATCCTGCAGGAACGCGCCCGCGCGCTGGGGGTGACGCTGGTGTTCGAGCACGAGGTCGAGGTCGACGACCTCGCCGCGCTGGACGCCGACCTGATCGTCGCCTCGGACGGCCTGAACTCGAAGGTCAGGAACGCCTGGCCGGAGGCCTTCCAGGTCGACCTCGACGTGCGCCCCAACAAGTACGTCTGGCTGGGCACGACCAAGCCGTTCGAGGCCTTCACCTTCGCCTTCGAGGAAACCGGTCACGGCTGGATCTGGGCCCACGCCTACCGCTTCGAGGAGGGCGCCTCGACCTTCATCATGGAGTGCTCGGAGGAGACCTGGCGGGGGCTCGGCTTCGACCGCATGGACCAGGACGAGACCTGCCGCGCGGGCGAGCGGCTGTTCGCCAAATACCTCGACGGCCACCCGCTGCAGTCCAACGCCAGGCACCTGCGCGGCTCGGCCTGGCTGAACTTTCCGCGCGTGCTGTGCCGCAACTGGCGCAGGGACAAGGTCGTGCTGCTGGGCGACGCCGCCCACACGGCCCACTTCTCGATCGGTTCGGGCACCAAGCTGGCCTTCGAGGACGCCATCAAGCTGGCCGACGTGTTGCATTCCGGCCTGCCCTTCGACGAGGCCATGGTCGCCTACCAGGACGAACGCCAGGTCGACGTGCTGAAGCTGCAGTCGGCGGCGCGCAATTCGACCGAATGGTTCGAGACCCTGGAGCGCTACGTCGACCTGCCGCCGCTGCAGTTCGCCTACTCGCTGCTCACCCGCAGCCAGCGGGTCAGCCACGAGAACCTGCGCCTGCGCGACAGGGAGTTCCTCGAGGGCGTCGAGCGCTGGTTCGTCGAGCAGGCGACCGGCCAGCCGGTCAACCACGCCCAGCCGCCGATGTTCGCGCCGCTGAAGCTGCGCGAGCTGGAGATCCGGAACCGCGTCGTGGTCTCGCCCATGTGCATGTACTCCGCGGTGGACGGCCTGGTGAACGACTTCCACCTCGTGCACCTGGGGGCGCGGGCGCTCGGCGGCGCGGGGCTGGTGTTCACCGAGATGACGGACGTCTCGGCCGACGCGCGCATCACGCCCGGCTGCGCCGGCATGTATGCGCCCGAACACGTCACGGCCTGGAAGCGCATCGTCGACTTCGTGCACGCCAACAGCGAGGCGAAGATCTGCCTGCAGCTGGCCCACGCCGGTCGCAAGGGCTCGACCCAGCGGCCGTGGGGCGAGGACCCCGCCAATCCGCGCCCGGACACCCACGACCTGCCGCTGGAGGAGGGCGGCTGGGAGATCATCGCGCCGTCGCCGATCCCCTGGTCGGACCGCAATCCGGTCCCGCGCGCCATGACCCGGGCGGACATGGATCGGGTGAAGGCCGACTTCGTGCGCGCCGTCGGCATGGCCGAGGCGGCCGGCTTCGACATGGTCGAGCTGCACTGCGCCCACGGCTACCTGCTGAGCTCGTTCCTGACTCCGGTGTCGAACCGGCGCACCGACGAATACGGCGGCTCGATCGAGAACCGGCTGCGCTATCCGCTGGAGGTGTTCGAGGCCATGCGCGCGGCCTGGCCGCAGCACAAGCCCATGAGCGTGCGCGTCTCGGCCACCGACTGGACCGACGACGGCATCACGCCGGAGGAGTCGGTCGAGATCGCCCGGGCGTTCTCGCGCGCGGGCGCCGACCTGATCGACGTCTCGGCCGGCCAGACCTCGACCCGGGCGCGCCCGGTCTACGGCCGCATGTTCCAGACCCCGCTGTCCGACCGCCTGCGCAACGAGGGCGGCGTGCGGACCATGGCGGTCGGCAACATCTTCGAGCCCGACCACGTCAACTCCATCCTCGCCGCCGGCCGCGCCGACCTGTGCGCGCTGGCGCGCCCGCACCTGGCCGACCCGGCATGGGGGCTGCGCGCGGCGGCCGAGCTGGGCTATGGCGGGCTGAAGCCGCCGCTGCAGTACACCGCCGGGCACGAGCAGCTCGCGCGCAACCTCAAACGCCAGCAACAGACGGGCGCCGTATGAACGATCCGCTTTCCGGAAAACACGCCTTCATCACCGGCGGGGGCACCGGCATCGGCGCCGCGGCCGCGCGCCTGCTGTCCAACGAGGGCTGCCAGGTGACGGTGGTCGGCCGCACCCTGGAGAAGCTGCAGGAGGCGCTGTTCGACGTCGAGGACGGCTTCGCCACCACCGCCGACGTGACCAGGCCCGAGGAGCTGGAGCTGGCCTTCGCCAAGGCGCGCGAGCGCTTCGGGCGCATCGACATTCTGGTCAACAACGCCGGCATCGCCCGCGGCGGGCCGTTCCTGAAGACCAGCGACGAGGACTGGCGCGACATCCTCGAGACCAACCTGATGGGCGCGGTCGCCTGCGCGCGGCTGGCGCTGGAGCCGATGCTCGAGGCGGGCTGGGGCCGCATCGTCAACGTCGCCTCGATCGCGGGCCTGCGGGGTTCGCCCTACACCACGGCCTACACCGCCTCGAAGCACGCCATGGTCGGCTTCACCCGCTCGCTGGCGCTGGAGACGGGGAGGAAGGGCGTCACCGTCAACGCCGTCTGCCCCGGCTACGTCGACACGCCGATGACCGACCGCACGGTCGAGAACATCCAGGCCAAGACCGGCCGCTCGGCCGAAGAGGCGCGGGCCGAGGTGGAGAAGCTGGGCCAGCAGGGCCGGCTGCTGACCGCCGACGAGGTCGGCTCGGCCATCTGCTGGCTGTGCCTGCCGGCCCAGGGCGGAGTCAACGGCGCGTCGATCCCGCTCGGCGGGGAGGGCTGACCGTTGGACGTGCGCAGTCACCGGCCGCGGCACTTCCTGTGGGACTTCGAGGACGGGGTGGGGACCGTGACCCTGAACCGACCGGAGAAGAAGAACCCGCTGACCTTCGAGAGCTACGCCGAGCTGCGCGATTTCTTCCGCGCCCTGGAGCAGGCGCCGGACTGCAAGGTGGTGATCATCACCGGCGCAGGCGGCAACTTCTCCTCCGGCGGCGACGTCTTCGAAATCATCGGGCCGCTCACCGAGATGGCGCCGCCCCAGCTCCTCGAGTTCACCCGGATGACCGGCGACCTGGTGAAGGCGATCCGCCACTGCCCGCAGCCGATCGTCGCCGCCGTCGACGGCGTCTGCGCCGGGGCCGGGGCGATCATCGCCATGAGCGCCGACATCCGTCTGGGCACCGCGCGCACGAAGACCGGCTTCCTGTTCGTCCGCGTCGGCCTCGCCGGCGCCGACATGGGGGCCTGCGCCATCCTGCCGAGGATCATCGGCCAGGGGCGGGCCTCGGAGCTGCTGTTCACCGGCCGGATGATGAGCGCCGACGAGGGCGACCGCTGGGGCTTCTACAATCGCCTGGTCGAGCCGGACGAGCTGATGACCGAGGCGCGCCGCCTGGCCGGACAGCTGCGCCGCGGCCCGACCTTCGCCCACGGCGTGACCAAGGCGCAGCTCAACGCCGAATGGGACATGGGCCTCGACGAGGCCATCGACGCCGAGGCGGAGGCGCAGGCGATCTGCATGCAGACCCGCGACTTCCGCCGCGCCTACGAGGCCTTCGCCGAGAAGCGTGAGCCGGTGTTCGAGGGCGACTGATGGCGGACCGCTCGTTTCTCGCCTGGCCCTTCTTCGAGGACCGCCACCGGGCCTTCGCGGAGGCCTTCGACAGCTTCGTCGCGGACAGGATCGCGCCGCTGGAGGCGGGGGCGGACCACCACACCGACGCGGGGCTCGACGCCGCCTGCGCCGCCATCCTGAAGGCGCTGGCCGACGGCGGCTGGCTGCGCAACGCCGTGCCCGTCGACGGGCCGCTGGACGTGCGCACCCTGTGCCTGACGCGCGAGACCCTGGCCCGCGCCTCGGGCCTGGCCGACTTCGTCTTCGCCATGCAGGGCCTGGGCTCCGGGCCGATCAGCCTGTTCGGGACCGACGCCCAGAGGGCGAAGTATCTGCCCGCCGTGGCCGAGGGCCGCATGGCCGCCGCCTTCGCCCTCAGCGAGCCCGAGGCCGGGTCCGACGCCGCCGCCCTGGCGACGACCGCGCGGGACGACGGCGACGCCTGGGTCATCGACGGGACCAAGACCTGGATATCCAACGGCGGCGTCGCCGGCTTCTACGTCGTGTTCGCCCGCACCGGCGAGGCGCCCGGCGCCCGCGGCCTGTCGGCCTTCGTGGTCGACGCGGACGCGCCGGGGCTGCAGGTGGTCGAGCGCATCCCGGTGATCGCGCCGCACCCGCTGGCCACGCTGCGCTTCGACGGCGTGCGCGTGCCGCAGGCGGCGCTGGTCGGCAAGGCCGGCGAGGGCTTCAAGGTGGCCATGGCCACGCTGGACGTGTTCCGCTCCACGGTCGGGGCCGCGGCGCTCGGCTTCGCGCGCCGGGCCTTCGACGAGAGCCTGAAGCGCGCGGCCGGGCGCGAGCTGTTCGGCGCGCCCATGGCCGAGCTGCAGATGGTGCAGGGGCACCTGGCGGACATGGCGCTGCGCATCGACGCCGCCGCCCTGCTCGTCTACCGCGCCGCCTGGACCAAGGACTCCGGCGCCCCGCGCGTCACCCGCGAGGCGGCCATGGCCAAGCTCTTCGCCACCGACGAGGCGCAGAAGGTGATCGACGCGGCCGTCCAGCTGCACGGCGGCGAGGGCGTCCGCGCGGGCTCGGTGGTCGAGGGCCTCTACCGCGAGATCCGCGCGCTGCGCATCTACGAGGGCGCCTCGGACGTGCAGAAGGTGGTGATCGCGCGGCAGGCGCTGCAGGAGGCCGGCCGATGAGCACGGCCCACCTCGACACCTTCGTGCGCGACCACCTGCCGCCGCCCGAACAGCTGCCGGAGTTCCGCTTCGACCTGCCGGAGCTGAACTACCCCGACCGCCTGAACGTCGCCGACCTGCTCGACCGCGCCGTCGCCGCCGGTTTCGGCGACAAGCCGGCGGTGGTCTGGGAGGACGGCCGGTGGACCTACCGCGAGCTGGTCGACCAGGTCGACCGCATCGCCCGCATCCTGGTCGAGGACATGGGCCTGGTCCCCGGCGCCCGCGTGCTGCTGCACGGGCCGAACCGGCCGACGACCATCGCCGCCTGGTTCGCCATCGCCAAGGCGGGCGGGGTGATCGTGGCCACCATGCCGATGCTGCGCGCGGCCGAGCTGGCGGTGGTGATCGACAAGGCGCGCGTCACCCACGCGCTCGCCGACGGCGCCCTGCGCGAGGCGGTGGCCGAGGCGCACCGGCTGGCCCCGGTGCTGTCGCGCGTCGCCTTCTGGGGCGAGGGCGGCGCGCTCGACTCGGTGATGGCCGGGAAGGACGGCGGCTTCCGCGCCGTCGACACCGCCGCCGACGACCCGGCGCTGATCGCCTTCACCTCCGGCACCACCGGCAAGCCGAAGGGCTGCGTCCACTTCCACCGCGACGTCTTCGCCATGGCCGACACCTTCTCGCGCCACGTGCTGAAGCCTCAGCCGGACGAGGTGTTCGCCGGCACGCCGCCCTACGCCTTCACCTTCGGCCTGGGCGGGCTGGTGATCTTCCCGATCGCGGCCGGCGCGACCATCGCCTGCCTCGAGCGCCCGGGCTTCGACGCCCTGTGCGAGGCGGTCGAGCGGCACGGCGTCACGACGCTGTTCACCGCGCCGACCGGCTACCGCGCCCTGCTCAGGCAGTGCTCGCCGCAGCAGCTGACGTCCCTGCGCAAGTGCGTCTCGGCCGGCGAGGCGCTGCCGGCGGCGACCTCCGACGCCTGGTTCGAGGCCACCGGAATCCGCATCATCGACGGCATCGGCTCGACCGAGATGATCCATATCTTCATCTCCGCAGCCGGCGGCGACATCCGCCCGGGCTCCACCGGCAAGCCCGTGCCCGGCTACCGCGCCCAGATCATCGACGAGGCCGGGAACCCGCTGCCGCGCGGCGAGACCGGGCGGCTGGCGGTGAAGGGCCCGACCGGCTGCCGCTACCTCGCCGACGAGCGCCAGACGGCCTACGTCCAGCACGGCTGGAACGTCACCGGCGACGTCTACCGCGTCGACGAGGACGGCTACTTCTGGTTCGTGGCCCGCGGCGACGACATGATCGTCTCCTCCGGCTACAACATCGGCGCGCCCGAGGTGGAGGCGGCCCTGCTCCGGCACCCCGCGGTGACGGAGTGCGCCGTGGTCGGCGTCCCGGATGCGGACCGCGGCCAGATCGTGAAGGCCTTCGTGGTCCCCAACGCCGGCCATGAACCGGGCGAGGCGCTGGCGGCCGAGCTGCAGGACTTCGTCAAGCGGACCATCGCCCCCTACAAGTACCCGCGCGCGGTCGAATTCCGCAGCGAGCTGCCCAAGACCCAGACCGGCAAGCTGCAGCGCTTCCGGCTGCGCGAGGAGGCGCCGCGATGACCACCACCTTCGACCGCGCGCTCAAGGTCAAGTTCGGCTGGTGCGACCCGGCCGGCATCATGTTCTTCCCCCGCTATTTCGAGCTGGCCAACGACACCCTGGAGGCCTGGTTCTCCGGGCCGCTCGGGGTCTCGTTCCGCGTGCTGCACGAGGACATGAAGCTGTCGGTCCCGACCCGGCGCTTCGAGGCCGACTTCCTCGCCCCCTCCCGGCTCGACGACTGGCTCGACATCAACCTGCGGCTGGAGAAGCTCGGCACGACCTCGGCCACGGTCATCCAGGCGGTGACCTGCGGCGGCCAGGCGCGCTTCCGCGGCCGCCAGATCATCGTGCTCACGGACGGCGGGACGCTCACCCCCGCGCCGTGGCCGGACGCCCTGCGCCGCAAGATGGAACCGTTCGTGGAGGCCGCCTGATGCGCACCCTGCTGCCCGAGGGCTGGCCCCGCCCGAAGGGCTACGCCAACGGCGTGGCGGCCGAGGGCCGCTTCGTCTTCGTCGCCGGCATGATCGGCTGGGACGAGACCGGCGCCTTCCCCGAGCCGTCGTTCGCGGGCCAGGTGCGCAGGACCCTGGAGAACACCCTGGCGGTGCTGAAGGAAGGCGGCGCCGGGCCTGAGCACGTGGTGCGCCAGACCTGGTACGTCACCGACAAGCAGGCCTACCTCGCCAGCGCGCGCGAGCTGGGCGCCGTCTGGCGGGAGCTGATGGGCGCCCACTACCCGGCCATGGCCGTCGTCCAGGTCACCGCCCTGATCGAGGACCAGGCCATGGTCGAGATCGAGACCACTGCGGTGGTTCCGTAGGCGGTGCCCGGTAAAGCCGCGACCTCTCGACCACAATCCCCCGTCACCCCGACCTCGTGCCGGGGCCCAACGTTCAGCCGGCGTCAGGGTGGGGACGCGCGCGGCCACGGGGCTGTTCGATCCTCCGCCGTGACGCCAGCGGACGGTTAGGCCCCGGCACAAGGCCGGGGTGACGGGAGGTGAGCTGGCCGGGTCACCCCTTCGGCAGGAACGGGCTGAAGGTGATCACGGTGAAGGTGTCGCGGATGTTGGGCCGCGTCTGCACCTTGGTGGTGACGAAGGTCCCGATGTCCTCGTCCTTGCCGAGGTGGAACTTGGCCAGCAGGTCGTACTGGCCGGAGGTGGAATAGACCTCCGAGACGTTCTCGACGTTGTCGACGATGTCGGCGGCGACGTCGTTGGCGTGGCCGAGCTCGCATTTGATGAACACGAAGATGGCGGTCATCATCGGCGGCGGCCCTTTCCTCGAACGGCCGCATCCCTAGCGCACGCAGAGGCCATGCTCCAACCCCAGCCGCTCGATCCGACCGTCGACTACGCCTCCGAGTACGACAACCGCGCCCGCGTGCCGGAACATCCGGCCCTGTTCGAGGCCTGGGCCAGGGACTCCGCCGCCTGGCGCGACGAGCGGCCGCCGCACCGGCTGGCCTACGGCCCGACCGAGCGCCAGGCCGTCGACGTGTTCGAGGGCGACCGGGGCCCCGATTCCGGCCCCGCGGTGCTGTTCATCCACGGCGGCTACTGGCAGGCCATGGACCGCTCGTCCTCGTCGGTCTGCGCGCGCGGCCTGAACCTGCGGGGGGTCACGGTCGGGGTGGCCGGCTACGACCTGTGCCCCGGCGTCGGCGTCGGCGACATCGTCGAGCAGGTGCGGGCGGCGACCATCGCCCTGTGGCGCCACACCGGCCGGCCGGTGATCGCGGCGGGCCATTCCGCCGGCGGCCACCTGGCCGCCTGCCTGCTGGCCACCGACTGGGTCGCCGCGGGCGCGCCGAAGGGACGCGTCCCCGCCGCCTATTCCATCTCGGGCCTGTTCGACCTGCGGCCCTTGGTCCCCACGCCGCTCAACCGCGCGCTCGGCCTCGACGAGGCCGAGGCCGTGCGCCAGTCGCCCCTGTTCTGGCGGCCGCCCGCCGGCCTGACGCTCGACGCCGTGGTCGGCGGGGCCGAGAGCGCCGAGTACCACCGCCAGAGCCGCTCGATCGTCGACGCCTGGGGCGAGGCCGGGGTGAAGACCCGCTACGAGGCCATCGAGGGCGCCAACCACTTCACGGTGCTGGCCCCCCTGGCCGATCCCGACAGCGCCATGGTCGGCCGGATCGCGGAGCTGGCTTCTCCGTAGCCCTTGATGGTCCAGTTCCCCTAGCGCAGCAGGTCGCGCGGCAGGGTCGGCTCGCTCAGCACGCGCTCCATCCGGTCCCAGCCGCCGCGCACGTAGGCGCGCGCCATCTCCTCGCCGAGGCCGTAGTTGATGACGTAGCTGCGGTAGTTGTCGGCGAAGCGGATGCGCTGCTCGGCCCGGGCGCGCGACATCAGCTCGTACTTCTGGGTCAGGCGGATGGCGGTCTCGCGGTCGATCTTGCCGTCGAGGTAGTCGGCGGCGATGGTCATGCGCGCCCCGGCCAGGGCCTTGCTGGCCTGCTGCAGCGCCTCGTAGGCGGGCGCCGTGGCCGGGTCGAGCCCCGCCAGCGGGTAGAGGGTCTGGGCCTCGAAGCGGACCTTCTCCTCGCCGGGAAAGGCCAGGTCGACGCCGTAGTTCGAGGTGCCCTCGGCGATCAGGGAGAGCGGGCTGAACAGCGGATAGACCGAGAACTCCACGAACCCGCGGCCGCGAACCATGCGGTCCTCGAGCAGGGCGTTGTGGGCGTGGTGGCCGGGGTAGCCCTCGTGGCAGCCCAGGTCGATGGCGCGGCTGATGAAGATCGGCAGGTCGGTGTTGACCTGGATCAGGCTGTGGGCGTCGCCCTTGTACCAGTTGTAGCCGGACCAGCTCTTGTCGGTGACGAACTCCAGCACGAAGGACTCGTCGGCCGGCAGGCGGATGTGCGCCTGGGTGCGGCGGCGGCACTCGGCGATGGCCGCGCGCATCACGGTGTCTAGCCGGTCGCGCGGGATGACGTAGCGGTTGCGGAAGGCGTCGACGCGGTCGGCCAGCGGGCCGTCGCCGGGAACCATGCCGTCGATGCGCGCGAGGATCGGGTCGTAGGCGCTGAGCGGCTTCAGGTTCAGCTCGACCCCGAAGAGCTGCCGCGCCTCCTCGCGGAAGTTGTACTTCTGGCCCTTGATCATGTTGAGCCGGAAGCTGGCGGCGTTCAGGTGGGCCAGCAGGAAGTCGCGCCGCTGGCGCTGCAGCCGCGACAGCGGCCGGGGGTCGATCGCCTCCACCGCCGCGCGCAGGCGCTCGGCCTCGGCCTTCAGCTGGTCGATCGAGCCCTTGTCCGCCTTCGCCTCGGCCTGCCACTCCGGCGGGCCGTAGTAGGCGTCGACGTAGCCCTCCTCGTGCTCGCCGATCTTGAGGATCAGCTTGACGTAGGCGGGGGCGATCGCGGCGAAGGGATCGGCCGCGGGCGGCGCCTCGGTGCGGGACCGGACCGTGAGCGAACAGGCGGCGAGGAAAAGGGCGGCGACGAGGACTGTCAGGCGGGCCATGGCGGTTATCCGGGCGGCGAGGCCGGCGACGGTAGGCGCAGATACGCGGCATTTCCAGCGCTTGCCCGCGTCCGCGCGATGTCGTTCCCTGGCCGGGACCCCGGGGGACTCTTCAATGCGCTCCAAGCTGATCGTCGCGGTCCTGGGAGCCGGGCTGCTCGCCGCGCCCGCCGTCGCCCAGGCGGACCTCAAGTCCGTCGTCTTCGGACGCGACACGTTCCAGCAGTTCGAGCTTTCGGAGGAAACCGCGGCGGTGCTCGACGAGCATGGCCAGCCGGTGTTCCGCGCCCGGGCGGACTACGTCCGCGAATACGCCGACAACGCCCAGGCCCGGGTCTGGGAATGGGATATCGAGAACGCCCGCGTGCGTATCACCGCCCACGGCGACGAGCCCGCCGCCTGGCTGAGCTGCGACGAGGTCAAGGCCATGCCGGTCGCCTGCGGCCACCCCCTGCGGGTGGTCGGCGACCGCCTCGAGATCGGCCGGCTGCAGGGACCGCCGCCGCCGTCGACCTCGCCCTACGGCGTGATCGAGCACGGGTCCGGCTCGGGCAAGGGACGCGGCTACGCCGCGGCGCCCGGGCGCGGCGTCCCCCTCTGTCCGGGCGACCCGCGCTGCGCGCGGCGCAAGGGAAAGCCGCCCCCGAGGTGAACCGTCCCGGGGTCGTCGGCGTAGGAAGCGCATGAACCGCCGCGGAGTCCTTGGCGCGCTGGCGGGCGGCCTGGCGGCCGCCTGCTCTCCCCTGTCCGCCTTCAACACCCTTACGCCCAAGGACGCGGCGCGGATCGGGCCGCTGGGCGTGGCCTTCGGCGACCACCCGCGCCAGCGTCTGGACATCTACGCGCCGCCGCGGCCAACCGGGGCCGCGCCGCCGGTGTTCGTCTGGTTCTACGGCGGCGCGTGGAACTCGGGCCGGCGCTCGGACTACCGCTGGGTCGGCCAGGCGCTGGCGGCCCAGGGCTTCCTGGCGGTGCTGCCGGACCACCGCATCGTGCCGGAGGTGCGATACCCGGGCTTCGTCGAGGACGCCGCCCTGGCCGTGGCGGCCGCCGGCCGCCTCGCGGCGGAGCATGGCGGCGACCCGGAGCGAATCGTCGTCGGCGGCCACTCCTCGGGCGCCTACAACGCGGCCATGCTGGCCTTCGACCGGCGGTGGCTGGCGGCGGCCGGGGCTCCGCCGGTCAGGGCCTTCGCCGGCCTGTCAGGCCCCTACGACTTCCATCCCTTCGACGTTCCCGCCTCCATCGAGGCCTTCGGCGGCGTCGCCGAGCCGCGGCTGACCCAGCCGGTGAACCTGGACCTCGGCGCCGCGCCGCCCGCGTTCATCGCCCACGGCGACAGGGACACGGTGGTCGGGCTGCACAACGCCCGCAACCTGGCCAGGGCGCTGCAGGCGGCGGGCCGGGACGTCGCGCTGAAGATCTACGAGGGCCTGGACCACCGCGACATGGCGCTGGCCCTGTCGCGGCCCTTCCGGGGCAAGGCGCCGGTGCTGGCCGACATGACCGCCTTCCTGCGCGCCCGCCTCGGTTGAGGGCCGGTCGCCTTATCGGATTTGCTTTTTCCCGACGGCGGCTCCAATGTCGAACCCTGATATCCGTACTGGGGGACATCCATGAAAGTCTTCGCCTATGTGGCCGCGGTCGCGGCTGTGGCCCTTCTGGCGGGCTGCCAGCAGAGCCCCGAGGCCCGCATCAAGGCCGCCTGCATGAAGGGCGGCCTGAACAGCCAGCCGGGCCAGACCCAGCCGGCGCAGCAAAACGCCGCCGAGACCAAGCGCTTCTGCGACTGCTTCACCAGCAACGTGAAGGGGTCGATGACGCCGGCCGAGCTCAAGCAGCTCGCCGACGCCATGAACGCGCCGAAGAAGGAAGGCGAGGACAACATCCCGCCCGCCCTTCAGCCGAAGATGCTGGGTGCGATCAAGGCTTGCGCCATCCCCTCGTAATCTTCTGCGCCCTGGCGGCGACCGCGCTCGCGGCGCCGCCGGTGCTTTCGCGTATCGGAGAGCCTCCGGTCACGGCCGGCCACGCGCCGCGGGTCGATCCCGCGGCGCTCGGCCGTCTGCGGTCCGGCGACGTGATCTTCCTGTCGGCGCCCCAGGCGCTGTGGGCCCGGATCGCCAGCGGCTATTCGCTTCCCCGCTACCGGCACGGCCACGTGGGCATGATCGTCGAGGGCATCGACGGCCGGCCGATGGTGGTCCACGCCGGGGGCGATCCCACGCGTCCGCGCGCGGTGGTGCGGGCCGTCACCGTCGAGCGCTTCCTGGAGGAGGCGCGCTCGGCCTCGCTGTTCCGCATGCGCGACGCGCGCGCCGCGCGCGACGCGGGGCGCGAGGCGATGCGTTTCGCCCGCCGCGCCGCGCCCTTCGACACCGACTTCTCGCTCAACAACGGCGACAAGCTCTACTGCTCGGAACTGATCTGGCGGGCGATGTCATCGGCGCTTCATCGCGACGTGGTTCCGGTCAAGGCGTCCGCCTACGCCCGCAAGGTGGTGCGTCTGCGCGACATCGAGACCTCGCCCGATCTGGTGCTGGTCGCCCAGGCGACGGCCCCGCTATAAGGACCGCATGACCCAAAGATTGGACGCCGCCGGCGCGGTGGACCGCCTCGAAGCGGTCTACGCCGATGCGGTCGCGGCGCTGAGACAGGCGCTGCAGGACTTCCTCAAGGACGGCCGCAAGCCCGACCTGGCCGCGCGCGCCGCGGGCATCTTCGGCTATCCGCAGCTCAAGATGATCTGGCGCGCCGAGACCGCGGCGCCGCGGCTGAACCGGGCCTACGCCCGGCTGTCGAGCCCCGGCGTCTACACCTCCACGGTGACCCGTCCGGACCTGTTCCGCGGCTACCTGCTCGAGCAGCTGGGTCTGCTGGAGCAGGACTACGGCGTCACCTTCGAGGTGGAGCCGTCGTCGCAGGAAATCCCGTTCCCCTACGTGCTGGACGGCTCGCAGGACATGGCGCTGGACGCCGCCTCGCCGGTGGAGATCGCGCGCTGGTTCCCGGCCACGGAGCTGGCCTTCATCGGCGACGAGGTGGCCGACGGCCTGTGGGAGCCGGGTCCCGAGGGCGACCGGCCCCTGGCCCTCTTCGACGGCCTGCGCACCGACTACTCGCTGGCGCGGCTGAAGCACTACACCGGCACCCCGGCCGACCACGTGCAGCAGTACATCCTGTTCACCAACTACCACCGCTACGTCGACGAGTTCGTGCGCTGGGCCTGCGCCCAGCTCAAGACCCCGGGCACGCCCTATACCGGCCTGTCGGGCGCAGGCGGCGTGGTGGTCACGGCCGAGACCGCCGAGCCCGAGCGGGTGGTCGCCGAGGGCGCCTGGCGCAAGCACCAGATGCCCGCCTGGCACCTGATGGCCCCCGGAAACCTGGGCATCAGCCTGATCAACATCGGCGTCGGCCCGTCCAACGCCAAGACCGCCTGCGACCACCTGGCCGTGCTCAGGCCCCAGGCCTGGCTGATGATCGGCCACTGCGGCGGCCTGCGCCCCAGCCAGATCATCGGCGACTACGTCCTGGCCCACGCCTACCTGCGCGACGACCACGTGCTGGACGACATCCTGCCGACCGAGATTCCCATCCCGCCGATCGCCGAGGTGCAGCGCGCCCTGTGGAGCGCGGCCGAGGTGGTCACCGGCGAGGAGCCCGACGCCCTCAAGCGCCGTCTGCGGACCGGCACCGTGGTGACCACCGACGACCGCAACTGGGAGCTCCGCTACTCGCTGAGCGCGCTGCGCTTCTCGCAGTCGCGCGCGGTCGCCGTGGACATGGAATCGGCCACCATCGCCGCCCAGGGCTACCGCTTCCGCGTGCCCTACGGGACCCTGCTGTGCGTCTCGGACAAGCCCCTGCACGGGGAGATCAAGCTGCCCGGCCAGGCCAACCGCTTCTACGAGCGGGCCATCAGCGAGCATATCCAGATCGGCATCCAGGCGGTGGAGGTGCTTCGCGACTACGGGTCGCGGCTGCACTCGCGCAAGCTGCGCGCCTTCGACGAGCCGCCGTTCCGGTAGGCGACCGCGCCCTCCGGTCCATCGCCGGCGTCGCCCCGGTCGCGCGCCGGGGTTTGTTCCTTTCTTCCTTCCAGGGAGGGGAGGGGGGCTTTCTTGACGTCACGCCCCGAACCAACCGACGCTTCGCGCATGCCCTGCAACCCGCACCGTGTCCCGGCCACTCGGCCGCCCCTCGCCATCGGCGCGCTACTCGCGCAAGGATTGTGGGCTCCCTGCTACCGTAACAGGGAGTTAACAGCGAGAAACAGCGAGCTCGCCTGCGAAGCCGTCCGCGCTCCACAACCCCAACGCGCGTCCTCAGGCCCGGAACAGGTAGAGCCCGAAGCCCATGGCGTCGCGGGCCTCCTCCAGATAGAGGCGGCGCATGGCGGCGATCTGGGCGCGGAAGGCCGGGGCGTCGGGGTCGTCTGGGTGCTCGGCCAGCCAGGCCTCGATGGAGGCGTTCATGCGCCAGGCGTAGTCGTCCCAGTCGGCTTGCGAGGCGGCGCCGGCGTAGAGCGGCGTCAGCCCCGCGGCCTCGCCGGCCTCGACGTAACCCCTGTGGGTCAGGTAGCCCGCGTTGCGGAACGCGGCCTTCAGCGCCTCGGACGGCTCGCGCCGCCAGAACGGGTCGCCCCAGAGCAGGCAGCCGCCGGGCTCCAGCGAGCCCTTCAGCGCCGCGAACGCCGCGGCCGGCTCCCGGGCCTCGGGCAGCAGGTCCACGGCCCCGACGACGGCGATCAGCCGCGCCTTGCCGGCCCCGGCCAGGAACGGGGCGGCGGCGGATTCCACCAGCTCGACGCGCCCGGGCCCCTCGAAGCCGGCCAGGGTCTCCCGCGCCAGCTCGGCCACGGCCGGGAAACGCTCGACCGCGGAGACGTTCAGCCCGTGGCGGTTGGCCAGCCAGGCGGCGACCACCGCGTTGCCGCAGCCCAGGTCGAAGGCGCGGTCGCCCACCCGCAGGCCCGCGAACTGCAGCGCCCGCTCCAGCAGCTGGAGGGAGAAGGGGTTGCAGATGCGGTGCCAGCGGTACGAGAGGTAGGTGAACTTTCCGGAGGTCACGTCGCAGACTCCCGTTCGTCCGCGCTTAGCGCCTGGCCCATGAGCAATCCAGCCAAAGCGCTTTACATTGCAAAGCCACGGTGCTACGACTCGGGCCAGGATGTGGAGAACCGGAGGCTCCGCTCATGACCGACGAACAAATGCAGAGTGTCAGGGACGACATCGCCTTTATGCGGGCGCTCGCGGCCGAGGGCCAGCGCACGCCGCTGCTCGGCGGCGCCATCCTGGTGGCGGCGGGGCTCATCTTCGGCGTCGCCAGCCTGGCCTACTGGGCCATGATCGAAGGCCATCTGCGCCTGGACCACGACTGGGGCTCCTTCTTCATCTGGATGGGCGCCCTGGGCGTCTTCCTGGTCGTGCTCATCATCCTCAACCTGCGCATCGGCTCCAAGCCCGGCGCCCGGTCGCCGGCCAACCGCGCCTCCGGCGCGGCCTGGATGGGGGTGGGGCTGTCGATCTTCGCCATGGGGCTGTCCTACGCCGCCGCCGGCTGGCAGCTCCGGTCGGAGGAGGTGATGGCCACCTTCCCGTCGGTGATCTTCGCCCTCTACGGCGCCGGCTGGGCCGTGGCCGCGGCCATGACCGGCAAGCGCTGGCTGTGGTTCGTGGCCATCGGCTCGTGGGCCATGGCGCCGGTGCTGGCCTGGTTTTCGGGCATGACGCTGCAGTACATCCTCTACGCCGCCGCCCTCTTCCTCCTCATGTCCGCGCCGGGCCTGGCCCTCATGCGCGAAGAGCCTTCCGACATCGTGTGAGCGCATGACCGACGCCGTGAACGGGTTCGACATCGAGGCCATCGACGAGGTCATCCACGGCCGCGTGCGGCTGGGCGTCATGGCCTACCTGTCGAGCGTCGGCGCGGCGGACTTCAACGAGCTCAAGGCGCGGCTGCAGGCGACCGACGGCAACCTCTCGGTGCATCTGCGCAAGCTGGAGGACGCGGGCTACGTGGCGGTCGAGAAAACCTTCGTGGGCAGGAAGCCGCGCACCACGATCAGCCTCAGCGACTCCGGCCGCAAGGCCTTCGTCCGCTACCTGGACGCCATGCAGAAGCTGGTCGCCGAAGCCGGCGGCTAGGCGCCTCGCCAGCGCCACGCGCCGGCGCTATGCAGCGGCGCATGAGCAGCCGGATCCACCGCTTCGAGGCGGTCGAGAATTTCCGCGACTACGGCGACTACGCCACCGCGGCGGGGCGGCGGCTGGCCGCCGGGCGGTTGCTGCGCTCGGCCCACTACGCGCGCGCGACCGACGCGGACCTGCGGAAGCTGCTCGACCTCGGCGTCGGCGTCATCGTCGACCTCCGCCACCCGCACGAACGCCTGCGCCAGCCTTCGCGCCGGCCGGCGGGCTGGGCCGGGACGGTCATCGAGAGCGACATCTGCCAGGACGAGAACGGCGAGCCGCCCCACGTCACCTTCCTGAGAACCACCGATCTCTCCGAGGCCAGCGTCACCCGCTACATGACGGACGCCTACCGCCGCATCCCCTTCGAGGCGCGCCACCTGGACCTTTTCCGCCGCTACTTCGAGGCCCTGGCCGAGGGCGACGGCGCGGTGGTCATCCACTGCGCCGCAGGCAAGGACCGCACCGGGTTGCTGGCCGCGCTCACCCACCACCTCGCGGGCGTGTCGCGCGACGACCTGGTGGAGGACTACCTGCTGACCAACACCGCGGTGGACATGGCGGCGCGCGGGCCCGAGGTCGCCCGCCGGCTGGAGGAACTCTACGGCAAGCGGGCCACGCCGGCGGCGGTCGAGGCCTTCCTCGGCGTGCGTCCGGAATTCCTCGAGACGGCCTTCGCCGAGATCGCCGCGCGCTACGGGTCCCTGGACGGCTACCTGGCGGAGGCGGTCGGGATCGGCGCCGCCCTGCGCGACCGGGTGGCGATGCGGCTGCTCGGCGAAGCCTGAGCAGGCTCCCGACACCATCGCGCCCGTCGCCGGCCTGGGGCCGGGCGGCGGGCGCATAGGGACCTTGGACCTCCGTCCAGTCGATAGTGTGGTCCCGCGGAGGCTTCCGTTCTAATCAAGACGCCGTGACAGGAAGGTGACAGGCTTGGCTGCGGCGGAAAGGCGACAGGTCGAGGCCCTGGGCTGGCGCGAGCCGGTCGAGGTGGCCGCCGCGCTGGCCGATCGGCCGTGGTCGGCGGCCTTGCTGTCGGACGGCGTGCGCGGACGTTGGTCCTTCGTCATGGCCGAGCCGGATCGCACCGAGCAGCTTCCGCCCTCCGACCCCCGCGACGGGCTTGCCCTGCTCAGGGCGATGCTCGGATCGCGCCGGCCGCCGGCCCCCGGCCCGCCCTTCCAGGGCGGCGTGCTGGGCCTGGCCGCCTACGAGTTCGCAGCCCGGCTGGAGGCGTTGGACCTGCCGCGCGACCCGCGTTGGCCGGACCTGGTGCTGGCGCGCTATCCGACGGTGTTGGCCTTCGACCATCTGACGGGGACCGTCGAGGCGTTCGGCGACCAGGGCCTGGCGGCGGAGTGGCTGGCCGCGCCTGCGCCGCCCCCGGCCGCCGGGCCGCTGGCGGCCGTGTTCCGCGCCGATACGCCCGAGGCGGCCTACGAGGCGGCGGTCGCCGACGTCATCGCCCGCATCGCCGCCGGCGAGATCTTCCAGGCCAACGTCGCGCGCGCCTGGTCCGGCAGCCTCGTTGGCGGCGCGCGCCCGTTCGACCTGGTCCGTCGGCTCGCCGGGGAGAGCCCGGCCCCCTACGCCGCCTGGTGGCGGCTGCCAGGCCTGGCCCTGGCCTCCAATTCGCCCGAGCGCTTCGTGGCCGTCGATCCCGGGGCCGACGGGGGCTTCACGGTCGAAACCCGGCCGATCAAGGGCACCCGCCCGCGCGGCGCTACGCCATCCGACGACGCACGCCTGACGGCCGAACTGTCGGCCAGCGACAAGGACCGGGCGGAGAACCTGATGATCGTGGACCTTATGCGCAACGACCTGTCGCGCGTCTGCGAGCCGGGTACGGTGGCCGCCGCGGAGCTGTTCCGGGTCGAGACCTACGCCAATGTCCATCACCTGGTCTCCGCCGTCGCCGGCCGCCTGACGGAGGGGCGCGAC
>Ga0196964_10000550_pt1 | contig 22087 bp, 24 predicted proteins | sample S1_10metaG_FD_148615 | JGI IMG/M metagenome (GOLD analysis project Ga0196964, IMG submission 148615) | Soil microbial communities from Anza Borrego desert, Southern California, United States - S1_10 | ecosystem: Environmental > Terrestrial > Soil > Desert | place: USA: California | collected... | reverse complement strand
TTCGCGCCACCGAGGTCCGCGCCACCGAGGTTCGCGCCACCGAGGTTCGCGCCACCGAGGTTCGCGCCACCGAGGTTCGCGCCACCGAGGTTCGCGCCACCGAGGTTCGCGCCACGGAGGTTCGCGCCACCGAGGTCCGCGCCACGGAGGTCCGCGTCGGCCTTCACGGCCGCCTCGACGCAAAGCTTGAGACTTCCGCATTCGAGCGAGAACAGCACGCTCCCGCTGAACCACGATTTGATTTCGTAAAGCATTCCTTCTCCTGTGTCCGGCCGCTTGTTAGAAAGATCGCGCCCGCGAATCGCTACGCCGCGATGGTCTTTGGCCTGCCACGCCGATCCTTTGCATTACGGGCGAACCGGAAGACCGGCATTTCGTCCCCGTTGTCGTTGGCCATGACGACTTCGCAGATGCCAGTGGACCCTGGTCGCCTCACTGCCTGACGCTTGGCCCAAAATTCTGCGGCCGAGCGATGCTGAAACGACCTTGCTTCAAAACCATTGACCAGTGCAACGCGAGCGACAAAGAACAAATCAGAGGTAATGCTCGTCAGGCGTGCGAACTCGCCCCATTCAGCCGCGGCCGCGTCGTTCCAAGCCTCGATGGCCTTTTCCAGTGTCGCGAATCGACCAATTTCAGTCCTTGCCACGCTGACTTTGAAGCGCGGCTTGAAATCGTTCACAAGCTCTATTCCCGAGAACAGCCGACCAATATGGGGTCTTCGGTTGGCAAGGTTTTCTGCCTGGGTGCAAATGCGAAGATTCGACCGGCGATTGTCGAGCCCGTTCCCGTTGATGTGGTCCACCACCTCGCCACGTAAAGCACCAGTGATCTCCCTATGCATGAAATAGGCGACGGGAACCCCATCCTTCTTGGTCGCCCGATTTGCATACATGGTCCTGGCGCTCTTCGTCGTTTTGAAAGCGAACCACGAATATCGCCTCATCGCGGGGTAGTCCTGCTCATCCAAGAGCACCTCGAATCCATTTGAGGTTTTCAGGATTGGCATAGTTCGCTCGCTCGTTACAAAAAATGATTCCCTTTGGAATGTGCAAACGTCCGCTCGTGCGTCATGCTTAGTGCGTGCGGGTGCGACGGGGCTTGGCGTCACGTTGCGCGGCTCGCTCTCGCTTGATGGCTTCCCATCCCTTTTGGATGAGGTTCTCGGATGTCTCTGTCGGATTGCGCCCAACCTTTTCGGCCTCGGCCTCGCAGATGGTTTCAATCACGGCTGGGTTGCGAATCGTTACGGTTGAAATCATGTGTATCACCAATGAATCAATACTGAATCAATCATAACTCAGATCGGCAAGAAGTCAAGGAAAAGTGAATCAAATCTGAATCATGGGCGACTCTCTTCTTGTTCTTGATGTAGAAATGAGTTACGTGCAGAGCGTGGGCGCTATCTCTGACACGTTGCAAAAATTTATGGAGATGAAGCGGCTACGGGTAAAAGACCTGATGGTGAAAACGGGTCTCTCTCGGCCGACTGTCTCTCGGCACGTCAATGGAAAGATTATTCCCAACGTCGAAGACCGCGAGAAATACGCCAGCGCCTTCGGCGTAACGCTGGCGGATTTCGAATTGGCGTGGCAGCAGGAGGAGGAGGCTCAGGCAAACAAAAAGAGCACTGGCCATCCGTTGCCAGCGCCCATCGAAATCGAAACGTTGAATCAGGTCGTCGAAGTGTTTGGCATCGACCGGGATCGCTTGATCGACACGCTCGGAAAAATCAACCCGGCGATTGCCGCTATGCGGGCAACGCGCACAAAAGGGGGCCGGAAAGGACGACGCCAGTAGGGATGCCCGTCGTCGTCACGGCCTCAGTCCATGAAACCATCCTCGAACAATAATCGCAGTCGGCCGCTCGGGTCGCGACCAGCCGATTCCACTTCGGGTCAAACTGCGCGGGGGCCGTGCGAATCGGAAAGTTCAAGAGCCCGTTGCATGCTGGGCATTGTGCCGCGCGAGGCTCACCAGGCTCCTCCGCGACGGCCGTATGATCGACAACCCCATCCTCCGTCAAACGCATCAGCGCCATCTCTCCTCCCTGATTCGCCAACTGTCGAAGCACGTCGGCGGCAAAGCTGGCCGACTGGTTGGCGTCCCCTTCGTCATCGTCGGGGCGTCCCATCGCGTGGCGCCAAGCATGCTTCAATTCGTGCAGTAGCACGTGCCATCGACGACGCACAGGCATTTCGCCGTCGAGCCAAATGGCTTGGTTCTCGAAATCCCAGAGCCCGAATGCTGGTCCCGCTCCATCGGATAACTTCCGCGCAATCCTTACGCGGTACAGGTGCGGTCCAACACGGAACTTCATTGCTGAAGCCTCCTATGAAATTGATGAGCTTACTCTGCCCTAACAATTCGCTAACGTCAAGAGGGTCGAGAGCGGGATTTGTTTAGAGGGTCGTGAACATTTCGGTAAGTGAAGGCGGGAGAAGAAGAAAGGTGGGAACGTGGGAACGGTGCATCCAGATCGGAAAGAGTATTTTCATTTCACGGGGCCGGCTCGGCTCGATAAGGCAATGAACTCGCTCCATGGAGTGTTGAAGGGGATCGGCGCCGACAGCACCGTCACGGATGACGAAATGAGTCTGGTGCGATGCTGGATTCGCGAGCACGAGAATCTAGAGAAGAGACATCCCTTCAACGAGATCATCCCCACACTAAGGGCGGCGATTTCTGATGGAATCTTCGATGGGGAGGAACTCGCCGACATTCTCTGGCTGACTGAAAAACTGACGGTAGAGAAGCCGTACTACGATGCCGCATCGTGCGCGATGCAGTCGCTTCACGGAATCCTTGCAGGCATTGCCGCCGATCACGTCATCAGCATGGACGAGCTCGACAAGCTGTCGGCATGGATGACCGAGCAGGATTTCCTTAAGGGATGCTGGCCATTCGATGAGATTTACTCCCTGCTGGTCGGGATGCGCGCCGACAAGTTCATCGACGCAAAAGAGCATGCGATTCTCATCCGGTTCTTTTCGGAGTTCTGCAACGTTGGACCAGTCAGAGCACTGACCGTTCCGTTGAACGAGGGGGAAACCCCAATCACCGGGCTCTGTGCGGTGTGCCCAGACATCGAGTTCGTCAGCCGGCTCTTTTGTTTCACCGGTTCGTCAGAGAAATGCACGCGGAAGGAGCTCGCCGAAATCGTTGCGCATCTCGGAGGTGAGTTCTCCGACAACCTCCGCCAAGAAGTCGATTACCTGGTGATCGGTGCTGACGGCAATCCGTGCTGGGCCTATTCGTGCTACGGCCGAAAGGTTGAGCAGGCCATGGAGTGGCGCAAGAAGGGGCGAAAGATGCTGCTCGTTCACGAATACGATTTTTGGGACGCGGCGCGGGATTTGGGATATGAGTGCTAGGGAGGCTATCCGTGGAGACGTGTGAAAACTGCGGAGCCAAGATTGGGAATCTAGAGACGCCGTGCGTCCACAATGACCACGTCGTCTGCGAGAAATGTTATCCCGCCTTGGCCGCGCCCCCTGCTGCTGTCGCAAGCACAGCCATTCAATATGGCCAAGGAGCGCCGAAGAAAAGAATTGCCACCGCCGCGATCGCGGCATCGGTCCTAATCGCCGCCGTCCTGCTCGCTCGAAAAATCCCGATGTCTCCGCCGCCAACAACTGGGACTATTGGAGGCAGCGCGTGGATGGTTCGCAATAGTGGCGCATCGGATCTGGCTCGCGGCCTCCGCGTTCACTTGCTTCGCCCAACCATATCGAAGCCCGTCCTCGATCAGTGCATCGTGAAACAGGACGGCATCATCAGAAGCCGGATTGCAGTTGTCGAAGCGATGCTGAAGCACGGTGTTCGGACGAAGGCCGACCAGGACGAAGCAAATGAACTGCTGTCCAAATTCGCAAGTGGATTGGCGTTACTTGAAAGAATGGAGGCCAAGGCGGCTAATCCTTGCCAAACCGACCTCGCCTTCAAATCGCTGGCGGCAGCGCACGGAGGGAAACCTGAATTTGGCGCAGCGATGACTGCGGCCCAGATCATCGATGTTCAAGCCGATGCCGACGGGCGATGGAACTTCAAAGATGTACCGAACGGTCGATATTGCGTAGTGGCTGTTTTCGAGACTGAGTCTTTTGCGATGGGATGGGCTCAGCCGGTGGTCGTCAACAGCAACGATGTTAAGCTCGATCTATTCAACGAGAATGCGGCCTTCATAGAAAATAAGTGACGGACCGCGCAAACAAAAACCCCGGCTGAACCGGGGCATTCCACATCCCTGATATTCTCGCAGATCAAACGTAGACGAGTCCGCCGCTCACGTTCCATCGGAGAATGGCGACTTTCTGCAGGAAGGCTTCAGAGGCGGTCCAGCCGAGCGAGTTAGTTTGATCGCCCGGGCCTGGCTCGGCACACCATGCTGGGATGTCGTTGACGCTGCCAAGTGTCGCGGATGACGTTCTTGTTGATCCTGTGGCGGCGGCCAGCGAGTTGAAGAGGCTGAGGTTTTGCACGACTCCGTTTCCCTGAGCATCGAATGTGCCTCCAGGGAAGGTGCTTCCTGGGCTGATGAAGCCAAAGAAATCGATCGCGCACGGCAGCAGCGTGGACGGCATACTGTTGATCCGTGCGAAATAGGCCCGCCTGTGGATGATCCCATTCCAGTTTGGCGGATCGAACGGAGGATCAGAATAATTGCCTTGAGAGAATCCCATTGGGAATCCGGGTGGGGGATCTTCGAATGGATTACCTACAGCGTTCCAGCTTGTCTCTGCATCCGCCTTTGCGTCTGCCCAATCAACGTTTGTGGTTCCTCCGTCACCCAGTCGGCGATTCAATGTTCCGGTCGGGTTGTACCAGTCGAATCTTGCGTGCGTCCAAACCAACAGCGAGATCATCGCCTTGAGTTGGTTTAGCAGATGCGCCGACACGTAATCTCCAGGGTCAGGAGCTGTCCGGAAGAAGGTCAAGGTCGTCGGTATCTGGCTTCGTGGATTAGGCGTCAACACCCATGCGCCGCTCAGTCGCTGGTGAACATCACCCTTCTGTGTGCCACTGCCGATGTATCGTGCATACATTCCTTCGGTGGCTGATCCACCTTCGTACAAGGTGCCGGATGCCAGATTTTCGAATTCGGCCGGCCGCGCGCATTCGATTCCGGCAGGATCGTAACCAGCAGCTTCGCATAGCTTTGAAGTCGTCCAATATTCAAGGTCGGTGGCACCGTTGTAGTAGCTGGCGGCTCTCGGCGTGCCGTCGAGTTCGTGACTCTGAACCCACACATTCGTGCCAGGGACGGCCATTCCCGCAACGTCGCCGAATGTGATGCGCGTTGCGCTGCCGAGCGTCCAGAAATGGTCGCTGACCGCAGGGAGCGATGAGGTCTCATTGAAAATCTTGAGACGCTCTCGCGTGGCGTCGGCAAGTTGGGTGATCTTCCCGGTAGCCCAGGGATTCTCACCCGCAACACAAGGCCATCCAGACCAGCTCATGGAGCAACCCTCAAATAGTCCCAGCCGCCCGTTGTCGCGGTGACGGCGGACCAGACGGTGTAGATGACGGTGGGATCAGGAATTCCGGCGCCTCCACCTGTCTTCCAAATTATGGGCTTGCGGTCACTCGAAATTTTGAAAATGACGCCGAAATGAAACTTATCCGCCGCCAGCGTGTGCGTGCTTGCGCCCGTCTCGTCGGGGTTGATCGCATATCCCTCATTGCTCGCCGGCGCCTCAAATAGCCCCGGCACGTCGAGATTCCCCGAAGCCGAAGGATCGAAAGCAGTGGCCTTCACAATCGCGAATCGGATGTTGTACGTCCCGCCTTTTGTCGCATTGCTGATGATCTTGAACAGGACGCCGCGGCCAACTAATCGATCGACGTTGCGCGCGCGGACATGGCGCATCCCTTGAATTGCCTCCCATATCTGGGCGAGCTGCCTTTGAACGATCGGGTCCATTAGGTTCCGCATCCGAGAATGATGACCTTCACCGTCACTGAGGCGGCGCCGCTGTCATTAACGATGCGAAGGATGTCTCCAGTACCCGCCGTGACGACGTAGCCCGTGGCGTCCGGCGCTTCAAGATCAAGCCTGCCACCTGGGCGAAGAGTGATGGCATTGGTAAGAGCGGCCAGCGGATTCGATCCGCCGCCAACTTGGATCGTGCTGGCCGCCGTGGTCGTCAGAACGATCTTGATCTTCTTCACGCGGGCAAACGTGACGGTTGCACCATATTCGTCAGTGAGCGATCCAGCCAGATCGAGGTTGAGCGTACCGCTGGCAGCGATCGTATGCTCGCGCGAGTAGCGCTTGTTCACTTGGTCAACACCGGTCCCGTCCGCCCAGCTTTTCGAGTAATCCTGATCGACGGTCACGCGGTTTGTTCCGAGGGCGCCAGAAACGCTCCCGGTGTCGATGATGCTTACGACGTCAGTAAAGTCAGCGCTCAAGCTCATGGTTCACCTATTCACAAAGTCGAGCTCGACATAGCCCGTCGTTATTTGGGTCGTCCCTGCGAGAAAATCCCACTCCCGCTCTGTTACGATGGTGTTGGCTTGATAGAGGTGGACTTCGTTTTGGAACTGCGCCACCAGATTGCCGGGCGCAAGGTTGAGCGGGGATTCGGGGTCATCGTCAACCAGCATTTCGCGGACACGAACGATCATGGCGGATCGGTCCCGCGCATACCACGCCTTTGCAAAACGGCCGATCCGCTTCAGGCGATCGATATCGTTTCGGATGACGCAACCCGGACTTGCCGACACCTCTCCCGTCTCCTCATCGTAGTAATCCTTAACCAGTGCTTCGGGGTCGAAATAGTTGAGCGTTCCATCGGCGTTGACGCCCTTCACGGTGCCCGGCGAGATCCACCAAAGATGGGCACCGGAGACGCGGATCGTAAGAGTTGGGAATGGGTCCGGCCGATTGCGGGCCTCCTCGTCCGTAAGCGGCGTCGGGGCGGCATCCTGCACGACGAAACGGAGGCATTCATCGAGCTTTGTTGCCACCGTGAGAATCAGAGATTCCCACTCAAGCGGAGCTCCGGACGAGGAGCTTGCGATTGTTCCCGTCCATTGATTCTTGGCTGCCAGATGATTCGGAGAAAAATGAATCTCGACGCCCATCTTGCGATCAAGCATTCTCACATGCGCGGGGGAGACATCCGGGCCGTCAAGCCTGTCAACGTGGACATACCCAATCGTCCCACCGCTCTTTACTCGCGGCGTCTTGATTAGCGCCAAAGGCGGCAGCAATTCCCCTATCGTCGCACTTCCTGAAGGACCCCGAATGAGTAGATGGTCTTCAAAGGCGCGGGCGTGATGCCAAGTACGAATCTTAGAGGCGGTGCCAGGAACGATCTTACCGTCGTCCTGAATCGAGATGGCAACAGCGGTCATCTTTGGCGATAGTCCCGTCGCTGTGCGCCACGCCTTCGGCTTAAAATCAAAAGAAGAATGGGGAACGAAGGTCGTGAAAACGTGACGGAACGTATCGCTTCCGCGGTAGTTGTCGTGATCTTCCTGGGTCGGCGTTCCTGTAGTGACTCCCGCCAAATACGCAGCCTCTTCTGTGGATGTCCATCCCTTGTCGAGCGTTTGGCTTGGGAGCTCTGTTGAGGCTATGCCCGCATTGGCGCCCCAGAGCGAAAACATTACGCGGATCGGTTCGCCAATGACATGAATTCTTTCATAGCGGATGGTGGACGATTTAATTTGCGTGACTTGCTCGGGCGACAGGCCGCTGATGGAGTAAGTTTCAATGAGTTCAAGATTCGCGGGCAGTATCGTCTCTGGGTCTGCATCCTCTTCTTCCCCGCCGCTGTCCTCGAATAAAGTGACGTCCTCTTCGATGACTGAGAACACGTGGATCCGCGCCTCGTCCTCATCGCCGTTTTCGCTGGCGATATATCGAATTGTCCAGCCAAGCCCCTGCCGACGGTCGATAAGACGATTGATCGCAGAGAGAACTGTCTCGCCAGCCACATCGAATCTAGCGGGCGTCAGCTTATCGAGCTCTTGATGCTGCCCGGTCTCCGTCTCTTCCTCTCCGACGGGTGCAACACGGAAATCGACGCCCTTCGGTTGATAATGCGCAAGCAGATAATTGAGGATGTCAAGTCCGCTCCATACCTCATTGTCTCCCGAAAAGAGGTAGGTCCGGTGCTTGTTGGATGCCGTACTGAATGTCTGATTGATTGAGCGGTTGCCGACTTCCTGGAGTCCTCTGACATAGCGCTCATTGAAAGGCGGAACAACGTTCATCCGAGCGGATTTCGCTAGGCCCTCCATAAACCATGCGCATTCGATGTCCGTTCGATCCAGCAAATATTCGAGCCCGTAGGCGGTCAACGTTTGATTCCCCGCGCCGTGATCGCCAGCCTGTCCGCCAAGAATATCTCGTTCGTCGCCGCCAAAAACTCCAACCCAGATTGGCTTATAAGTTGGGTTCGCCTCGTCGCCCGTCGCCGCATCGATGCGCACGAACATATCCATAATCCGAACGCCGTACGCGCCGACTTCCGATAGAATGTCGTATTCGAGATAGACCGGGCTTCGCTCCCACTTAATGCGCCCCCACCGCCAGAGAAAGGTCGCGGTTGGGATCGACGGACCGACCGTTTGCGTTGCGCGGATGGGCTGGAGAACGTCATCAAAGACGTTGAATAGCTGGCTCGGCGTTTGCCATTCGTCCGCCCAATTCTCGCGCAGGAGAACCCTGTACCGGGGAAAGGGCGAGATGAATCCGGTAATTACCGACATGCGTCAGACCCGCACAACCTGAGCGATGATCCGTAGGGTCATTAGGACAGTGGGGGCGAGAGAAAGACCGCCAACGACGGATGCGATCTTGCGTTGGTCAATCCGCATCACGGAGAGCAGTGCGACCGACCCGTAAATCATGTTGAAGTCATCGGTCAGAATGACGGTATCTCGGGCGGCTGCCTGTAGGCCCGCAAAGAATTCATCCGCATCAAATGCGTCGTCGAAGTCGCGGAAGCCAATCAATTCGAACGGTTGACCCCTCATGCCGAGATCGCGGAGGGCCGTACCATTCACGCCCGGCCGGCTTAAGTCTTCGAGTACTGGTCCGGGCTTCTGCACCGTGCCGCTTAGTGCAATGAACTCAAACTCGGTGCCGTCGCGGGATCGAATCTTTGAGGCCATTTATCGTCCCCGCTGAGCAGGATTGTTGTGATCCACGGCTTTCTTGCTGAGGGCGGCAGCGGCGGTCTTCAGGTCGGCCGCGGCGTTGTTCATCTTCTCGACGGCCTCGGCGAGCTTCTTCGTGTTTTCCAGCTGGCCGATGAGGTCGCGGATGATGTCGGCTTGGCGAATGCTTTCGTTGGATGGATCGACGGCGAACGGAGCGCCTCCGAAACCGCCGAGTCCTGGTGATTCCTCATAACGAGGCGTGCGCCGATCCTGCTCTTCCCGTCGCAGCATGGTGATTGCTGCGTCCGTCACCTTCATGCTCCCCGCGCCAGTTCTCGCCTCGAACTCCACCCCAGCAAACTTCCCCGCCAGATCACCCATCCCGCCATCGGCGAGCACCTTCATCAGTCCGCCACGAGTGACGCCGCCAAGCCCGGCCAGCGGATCCCCAGTCAACAATCGCTCCGACGCCGATCCGAACGCTCGCTCCGTCCCTGCGACGAACTCCAGAGGATCGAGGCCGCGCTGTCGGAGGGATTCCGTCGTCACCTTCCGCAACACGGCGGGATCTGTGGGGATCTGCCTCTCGAATTGCGCATAGGACGCCGCCATATCCGAGGATGGATTGAGCAGAAGCTGTTCGATTGGTCCGAGGGCTTGCTTCTCGAAGGATGCTGAGTCCATGAAGGCGCGGCCCATTGCGGGATTCGCCTGCAAAGCCGAGATCAATTCCCCCGTCGTCCCCTTTCGTCCCTGCTTCTGAAAGAAATCACGGAGTTGCGTGGCCAGCGAGATCGTCGCCGTCGCGCTTTTGCGGCCCTCGACGTCTGCCGACCCGGTCGTAATGGCCGAGAAGAGGGCGGCGCCCTCCTGAAACGTGCCACCCATCGCCTTCACGCCGATCAGGGCTTCCGGCGCCGATCGCGCCAGCTTGCCGGGGTCGGTGACGCGCGATTGGGCGCCGATGAACTGGAGTAGGCCGAGATTCGATTCGGCATCCTGAAAGCCCGTCGCCCGGCGCAGGTCCAGCAGCGTGCCGGCGAATTCAGGGATGTCGTTGGGCCGCTCGGGGAGGAACTTGGCCGCGCCTCGCACCGCATTGACGGAGACGGCGGCATTGCCCCCTGACGCCGACAGGGCCTGCGCCATCGCCATGAGGATTGTGGACTCGCCGACATTGGTCTCGGCCGCAATGCCGCTGGAGGACTTGAGAACGCCACGAATGGCGGCGTCGCTCGATCCCACCATATTGCGAATAACTTCCTGCCTCGCGGCGGAGACAGTCACTTGTTGCCGCGCTGCCCGCTCCTGAAGCTGGATGATCGCTTCAATCTCGCGTCGGATTTGCTGGAAGCCTACGACTGCGGCGGCGCTTGCCAGCAGCCCCGACATCATGCTTTTCGCCGTGCTCCCCAGCTTGGCCATGACCTTGTCCGCAGCGTCGGCCTCTTTCTTGATCGCCTTGAACCCTTCGACGGCCTTCCCCTCCGCGCGCTGGACGTTCAAAAACGCCTGCACTACGCGGGCCTCGTCGGCCTTCATTTCAAAGGTTACTTGCGGCATGGATTCAGCGGGTGGGAGTCAATTCGTCGGCGAGCCAGCGGAGATCAGCGAACGTCGGGACATAACCGGGAAGCTGGCCATTGCGCCAGCGGACGTACGTCAGCCAGCGCCCGGTCACTCTTTTTTTTGGGCGGCCTCCGCGGCCTTGATTACACTGTTCCAGTCCACCATTGCCCGAAGGATCAGCCACATCTCCGCGGTGGAGAGGAGGCGGAGCATGGAGACTTCGACGGCGGAGACGCGGTAGTTCACGCCCAAAGCGTCAACGGCGATGCGAATCAACTCCTGATCATCGATCTCGAATTTTCCGCCGGCCGCCACTGCGCCGAAGCCTTCCCAGACCTTCTCCGCATCCGCACAGAGGCTGACGTACTCCGGGAGGGTCTTGAGTTCCCACGTCCGGCCGTCCTCCCCCAGCGAAAGCTCCTGCGGGAGAGCCGAGCCGCGAACGAAAGATCGGGCAATCGGAATGGTCCATTCATGCCCGTCCCGAAGCTTCACCTTGTCACCAGCGATGAACTTATCGCGCGCGAGCAGGTCCGGCGTCGGCCGCTGAGCATTGTTGAAGCCCGCCCAATACTTTCCGCCCGGCCCCTTTACCCAAGTCTGGTCGGCGGGGGCATAGATCGGGTTGGGGTGGGGAGCGCCTTCAATGGCGCAGAGGATGCCGGGGCCGCCGTCTGGACCGCGGCCGCACTGACCAGGGATGACCCCCTTACCGGTCAGGGCATAGCCGATGCCGACTTCCTTTGCCTTTTCGGGGGGAAGCTGGCCGGAGGCGCCGGGGATGAAGTATAGAAACATTACTCGCCAGCCCCTTCCGCGGACGTCTCGATCACCGGTGTTTCAGCCTGGGGAACGGCGAACCCCCGAGCGATCGCGTTAATCGCTCGTTCCGCCGGAATGCCTTCAGGCGTCTCCGCCGTGATCAGCGGCTCACCCTTCTTGATGATCTTCCCGTCGATGCCGAGCTCGCGCGCGGCGACATACTGCGTTTTCATGGTCAGTCCTTAAATGAGGTCGGGGGAGGGTCGATTACGAGATCGCTACTGCGCTACCGTAGATGAGCGGGTCGTTGGTCCCGTCATCGCCGGCCGTCCAGTCGATATTAAGCATGCTCTCGCCGTCGTCGCTCTCGTCGATCATGCCAGGGTCGATCGTGCCGAGCGTGGTCATCGTCCAAGAGAGGTGCGAAGTCGTCGCATCGGCGACGTTGCCGCCCTCCTGCGACTTGGCGCGGAGGAAAGCCTTCGTCGCTGAACTGACGGCCAGGCCGCCCACAGTGAGAGGGGAGGCAAGCTGGGTGAGGTCGTAACAGGAGAGGCGGACGGAGGGTTGGTATTTGTCGATGCTGCCAAAGGTCGGCCACTCCTCGCCGCTTCCGGAGATGAGCCGTTCCGAGATCCCGAAGTTCAGCGACAATTCCCGCAACGTCCCGATCAGCGACCCGCCGTTGAACTTGGCTGGGCCCAGCGTAAAGAGCTGATCCGCCGCCGTGAGCGAGGGAAGGGAGACGCTGTTGGTGACGGTCAGGGGAGAAGCGGTGCCATTGGCGGAAATTGCGTAAATGTCCACGTCGATTTCGGCCGGCCCATCCTGCGACGCCCGCAGCGTCCGAGGAATCCAGAGGCTTCGGTTGAAGTCCAGTTGAAGGTGATTTGCCCCGGCCACGAGCGCCCCGCCGGCATCCTTCTTCCCGAAGTACATATTGCACGCCGCAGCCGTGTACGCCTTGCCCTTCATGCTGATCATGTCGAGCACGCGCTTCACCGCCGTCGTCGTGATCGACATCAGTGGCCGCTGGCTCATGCGGACGATCATCTGCGCCGTCAAAACGCCGTTGCCGCCAACGAGCATGCGCTGAATGCCGGGGTCGATCCGTCGGGCAGTCACTTGGTTGATCTGCGCATCGGGCGTCACGATCGCGTGCAGCTTGAAGGTATTGGAAACGGACATAGGTGATCTCCTGCCGCCGCGCGGTCACGCGACGCGAATGGTTGTTTTCTTTGGAGGCATCCGGCGAAGGTAAATCCCGATCTGGCGATTCACTTCCTGAGTCAAAACCCCTACTTCGGCTGGCGTGGTTTTGGTGAGCTCGGCGTACTTGTCGGGCTGGTTGAGGTCTTTGCGGTATTTGTAAAAGTAATGGGGAACAGGCATCGCCCCCCGCGCAAAGATCTCCCCCGACTTTCGCTTGCCCGTGCGGACGGTGATCTGCGATCGGGCCATCTGATACGACTTGCCTGTAAAGACGAGGGGCCTGTTGTGTTTGAATTTTCGCCGCTTTTTCCACGAATAGGCGTTGTTGCGGACCATCCGCATCGTGCCGACCTTGTCGTATTGGTTCTTGTAAACCCGCTTTAGAACAGTCGGCGGTTCGTTGTCGCCTTTGCGCGGCTGATAGCCATACTTGACCGTGGCCTCCACCTCGAAATGCTCCGGCATGAAGACGCGCCACCAGGTCTTGACGGCCTCGCCCAGCGCGAACTTGTTGGCCTCGCTGACCTGCTTCCCGAAGTATTCCGCACCGTCGAGAATGTGAACGGCACCGGTGAACTTCATCAGGTACCTCTCCATTCGACGAACACTTCCGCCATGAAATAGTCCCCCTCAGACGCGCGGGAGGCGTGGCTTGAGCGGCGGATTTCCTGGGGCATGTCCATTCGGGTCGGGACCAGATATCCCAAACCCTCATCCTTCGTGGCCATCTGTTCCAAAAGGGCTTCCAGTGATTCGACGAAGGTTAATTCACTCACGGATTCCCCGACGTCCGGCTCGGCCTCATCCTCGAGCCGGAACCGCAGGCGGCCGGCGTTTCGATAGTTGGCAGCGCCGCTGCCGATCCTCTCCAGGGACCAGCCGGGCCCGATGTCGATCACGATATAAGGGCGTTTGATTTCGTCGCGGGTGTACGCGCGACCCTCGGGATCAGTTGGAGCGATGTAATGGATTCGCTCGGCGGCCTCATCGGCGCTGGCGGTTTCCGTCCACTCCTGCCACGCCGCACAATTGGCGATCAGGGCCCGGAGATTCGACATTGGACCGGTGAGGAGGGCCATGGATCAGACGCCGCGGAAATCGCGATCGCGGCGGGATTTGGTGAGGGGAGCGTTGAGTTTCACGGAGATCACGTGCCAGCCGTTTTCGTCCTGCTTCAAGAAATGCTCGAAGCCCCACCCCTCAACGCTGTTGATCTTGAACGTATCGCCGACGCCGACGGTGGCTGAGCCATCCGAATCGGAGGATGAAAATTTGAGAGTCTTGCGCCTCACGACGATCCGGCCATCCTCTTCGTCGGGCTCTTGATTGCCCTGATCCTTCGCAATGGCTGTGAAGCTTTTGGTGGCTCCGGATGGCTTGGTCTGGATGACAGTGGCGTCGCCGTGGTATTCAAGCATCGGCCCGACGCCCGCCGCCGCAAAATCTTCCTTGAATCCCATGATTGAAAAGCCGCGCCGCTCTTTCGAACGGCGTGGCCTGATGATCAAGAGTGATCGGATTACGCCAGGTCGGTAGACCGGACGTTGATGAACTCGACCCGCACATCGGCCAGCGTGTCGTCCGCGGTCTTCTCCATGTGGAAAAGAGCCTTCATCGGACCCGTGGCGGCGGTGAGTACGAATGTGCTGTTGGGCAGCACGTTCACGCCGTTGATGTACAGCTGGATGTCGGCTGGGTTGCGCGCGTCGATCCAGACCTCGAAATAGGTGTTGTCCACGCAGGAGACAGTCGTGGAAGTCGCGGCAACTTCGGTCGTTCCGTCATCCGACTCCGCATTGATCAGGAGAGAGGTTCCGTCCAGATGGAAGAAAACGCTCTCCGCAATCGTGTCGGCGTTGGTGGCGTGGGTGTCGTTCGCCAGGCCGATGTTGATATCGAGAGCCGCGTTGTCCCCGATGTCGAAAACGGCCAACCTTGCTTCAAGGATTGCGCCGTCAGCGACCGGGATCGACGCGCGCGAGAGGGCATCGACCTTCTGCGCTTCGGCAGTGGCCGAGAACGTAAAGCGGGTGCTTCCGCCGCCAGGATCGGTGCCCGAAAGACCGGTGCCGAGATTCGGAATCACGGTGCCTGCGGTAAGCACGGTGACGCACTCCCAGCCGCCCTTGCCCCACTCGATGGTGTTGGCCTGCTGGCGATTGAGCTGCACTTCGACCGTCGTCGCGGCCGCCAAGGAATCCTTGTAGACCGTTCCAATGTAGAAGGCGCCGGCCGACCATTTGAAATCGACCTTCGACGTGGACCGGACCCAGTAGGCCCGGCCACCGGCCAGAAGGTTGATGCTGGCCGTCTTCGGCAGTTCAACGACGCCTCGCTTCTGAAGCGAATAGGTGTCGCCGACCGCGACGGCGTTCAGGCCAGCGACATAGCCGGCCTGTCCGTCGAAGTCTTGGATAACCTCGCCAGCGGCGAGGGCGACCGCCGCGACTCGCGTCGCAAAGCAGTCTTCATTGATGTAAGTGGCTTCTGCGGGCATACGGACTTACTCCTGCGGCGGTAATCTCCGCCGCTTCAAGAGTTTCAATTCGATGTAATGGAAAGCGTGATGGTGGGTGGATGAGCCGGCGACGTCAGGCCGCCGCGTTCAAGGGATCGGCAATTACGCCGCGCCCTTGGCATACGAGATGCCGCGGAAGTCGATGAACTTCGCGCCGATATCATGGTTGATGTCCCAGCCGATGCCCCACTGGCCCTGCTGAAGCGTGAAGCTTCGGACCTGCGGTGCTCGATTGGTTCCGCGACGATACACGACCTTTGCGTGAAGACCCTTGCGGGCGGCGAGCCAGTAGTTGGTTGCCAGGCCCGTGTAGGCGGTTCCGCTGTCGGGGTCGGTGACGCCGATGGTGCCGAGACGAGTCTCGACGATCGGCTGCACGATGCCCTGGAGCGGGTTGAACGTGCCATCGCTGCTCGAAACGACGCGCTCGGCCGACCGGACAAGGATCTTCGCCGTGAACTCCAGTTCAGGGGGAACGATCAGGAACTGGGGGACGATATTCAGCGGGACCTTGTTGCGGCCAGAGCCGCGATACTGCTGGCGCATCTTCGTGATGAGAAGCTGGAGCGTTCCAGCCGCCAGAGGGCCGCCGACCGCAGTCGCGGCGTCATTGAAGCTGTTCGCGTGGCCGCCGGCCGTGGTCAGGGCCGTGCTGTTGAAGACGGCGCCGGTGTCGGCCATCGTCGGATTCGCCAGGATCATCGCATAAACGAGGTCGGGGCGAAGGCGTCGCGCGGCCTGACCCATCTCTTGGGGCATCCGCGAGAGGGCATTCATGCTGTCGTCGATGATGTCCTGCTCGTCCACGACGAATTGCCTCGCGTAGCGGGCAGCCTTGTAAGTCTCGGCCGAATCTTCCGAGGCCGCATGGTCCGCAGTCTGGCCGCGTCCGACCTTCTTCAGGGCGGCGTTGCCAGCGAATCGGATGTCGGTGTTGGTCTTGAAGTCGGCGACTTCGCCTTCCTCAACCCAAACGGTCGTATCCGGCTCTTCCTCGTAAGCCTGGAGGAGCATGGCATTGACCGAATCGGTGAAAATTTTGGTGAGCGATCCGCCCGACACTGCCGAGCGAATCGTCTCGTCGCGCGTCACCGGGATTTCCCGGTTGTCCATGCGGAGAGCTTCGCGACAGATGTCGATCAAGCTCATGTCGCTGTAGCGGTCGGCACGCTGGGCGAGGTTTTCCCAGCCCTGCACCTTGCCGCGCTTCGCCCACTTCTCCACGTCCACGCCGGAACGCATGGCCAGAGCGAGGCCGAGGCTGCGCTGGGTGCAATCGCGCTCGTGATTGCGCACGATGCCGGCAGGGGCATCAGAGCCGACTGCGGGGGTTCGGCTGGATCGGGTGTGATTCAGGAACTCCACGGCGGCTCGCTGCTCATCCCACCCTTCGGCGATCGCCCGCTGGCGAAGCTCGGCCGGGGCGTCGGCGGTTTCGCCCAGCTCGCCCACGCGGGCGATGCGCTGGCGTTCGGCTCTCGCCCCTTCGGCGCGAACCGTTTCCGGATCGATGGGCGCGGGAGCGGACGGGGCCGCAGGAGTCGCGCGAGCCGGTTCTGGCGCGGGAGCCGGGGTTGTGGTTCGGGCCGCAGCAATCTCCGCCCGCATGGCGTCGGCAAGTTGCAGCGTACCGGCCGCGATCGCGTCGGCACGCTGCCGCTGATCGCCGGTGAGCCGGTTCAGGAATTCCTGCGCACTTGTTTCGCTGGCGTCGGTCCGCAGGCCGAGCGACTCCAGAAACGTCCTCAATTGAGGATTCATAAAAACGCTCCTGCCGACGTCAGCCGGCAACTGCGGCGGAGGAACGACCTCTCGCCTGGTTTTTGCTTTGGGGTCAGCTCCGATCGGAGTGACGCTAAGCTCTCGAATTTCAAATCCAGTGGTGATGCGAAGCCGTCGGGAACCCGAGGCATAATCGCGGCCGCCGACGGACTTGCGTGTATTGGGGGGGATATCTTCAAAAGCCGTGGTGCGGTATCCGATGGAAACATCTCGGATGTGGCGTTTCTTCACCTTGTTCCAGACTCTGATCGCCTTCGGGTCTTCGTCGTCGAAATACATCCGGCCGATGAGTTGATCGCCCTCGCGGCGGATGTTTCGGACGCTTCCCAGAACGTCGTCCGTGGAATAGCGGCGATGGTTCTCGAGGAGCGGCGATTGTTCAGGAATGCCCGCCCCGTCCATCCTGAGAACTTCGTCGATGACCTCCCATCGCTCCCAATCGAAGACGGCAACCGGGTTTTCCGTCGCCATCACGGCTTCAATGGAGCGGGTTGATTCGTCAATGGAATCGGCGCGGAGGGTCAGCGTCCGGCTGATCAGGTCCCGCATCTGTTGCTCGGGGTCGCTTCGGGTGGTGAGTTTCTCGATCATGGCTTAACTCGCTTTCGTGGCTGTCTTCTCGTCGCCGTCGGGGTCTTCTGCCGGATCCTCTGGACCTTCGACGGGAACCGGGGGCAGGCCGGACGCCGCGAGGATCTCGTTGTCGCGTTTGCGGACGGCGGCGTGGGTTTCGATATCGCGACCGTCTTCGGCCAGAGCATCGGAGAGGGCTTCAGTCCCATTGCGCAGGTTCATGTCGCGGGCGAGCGACTCCTTGTATTTGTCCACGGCGGGGAAGCCCGGCCAAGTCCAGACGCACTCGTACTCTTCGGGAGGATTGCGGAAGGCGGAGGCATATTTCCATCGGGGATTCGCCGCGGCGTAAAGCTCTACTTCTCGCTTCACGTCCTCCACCGAATCCGTGAGAACGCCGCGATCAAGCCAGCCGCGAAAGACACTGCAACCTCGGACGTAAATCTGGGAATCAAACCGGGCAGAGCTGTAATTGTGCTTCGAGGAATCGAGCCTAACCATCATCAGCGGCATGTTGCGCGGGCGCCCGAGGCCGCGCTGACGTTCCGAGCGATAATCCACGTAATTGATCGCCGGTTGTTTTGGGTCAAGCTGGGTAGGCTGCCAGCCGGGAGGCAGGGTCCCGATCATGTCGTCTTCGATCTCCGTCGTCTCGTTCAACTCCATGTAATTCGCGTCGGGATGGTTGGTTGAGAGCCAGACGGCCATCCGCGCGGCATTCTTGGCCGCCTTGAGGACAGCGGCGTCGTAGCTGCGCACGTCCGCGATCGACTGGAGGTTAACGGCCAGCCAGGGGACGCCGCGGGCCTGGTCCTCTTCGATCACGAGGAAGCGATGCATCAGGTCCTTGGCGGGGACTGCGGTGTATTTGCTGGTGTCGACGAAGAAGGCGCCCATCCGAAGAGGGTCGGAGATGAAATATTCGACTGGCTTCCCCTCGGGCGTCTGCCGGACACCCATGATGACGTCTGCATCGCCGATGAACTGAGGCGGAGTGGCCAGGCGGCGTGGGGCAATTCCCTTCCATCGCAATGCAATCGGACCCTTGGCGGTGCGGTCCATGACCTTCTGAATGACGAATTCCCCATTAAGGAAGAGGTTTCGGACCCAAAGCTGAATGTAATCGACGCCGCCGAGCATGCCGCGGATGTCAGGCTTCTTCCAAAACTTCCGCCAAGCGTACTCAAGCCCCTCATTGAAGGGCTTGTTATCGCTTCGAATCTGAAGTTTCGGACCGTTGCAGCCGCCGATATCGGTGGCAAAGGTGTTGATGACGCCTTCGAGGTCTTCGTTGTTGGCCACCTCGTAGGCGGCGCGGGTGCGGATGGTCTCGAGATCGGAAACCAGATCGGCGTTGACCGATTGGCCGATCGGACGACTCCAGTGGGCGCTATTGAGCCGCGTCGTCTCAGCCGAATCCCAGCGGCGGAGCGTGAGGTTGCCGGGCGCTTCCGGGGCATCCTCCCGGCGCTCGCCAAACCAGCCCTTCACTTTTTCGACGGATTTCTTAAAGAGTCCGAGCATGGTTACTCGTCACACGAGGAGGCGCGTTTGAATTTGATCTTCGTAAACCTCAATCCCCCGCTGGCCGACTGCTGGCGCTGGAGCTCGGACAGCATCCGATCAATGGCCGCGCGGTCCCATCGAAGCTGCTCACCGTCGCTTCCGGCGTCAGGCATGCCCGCCATCAGCATTTGCGCCGAGCGAAGCTTGATGATCGCCGTCGCGTAATCGCCGCTCTCCTGGGCTGAGATGGCCTCGGAGATTTTGCTATTGATGTCAGAAACGCTCATTCGTCTCGATCGCGCCGGGTCTGGCGCTGGGTGGGTTCATTCGCTCGCGGGAGGGTTGCATTCCATGTGAAACTGCAATGACCGCATCGCCGCCTCTCGATCGGCTGACCCCATCGGGTCCCGGTCTTCAGCAGAGCGGATTCGTTGCAGCCGCACTTTGGACACTCAGGACCTTCGCATCGGATCAGGGTGAGGCTCATTTTTCTTCCGCGCGGCAAACCAACCTGTCGGGGCAGGCTTTCCTTCGGAGGGACGGCGGGGATCGGTTTCAACGACGCGGGCGCCGCAGTAATGGGCGGCGGCAGAGGCATAGGCAAGGGTGTCGAGCCAGTGATTGTGCTGGCGAACCTTGAACCATCGAATCACATCACCGCGGCCGGGGACGAATTCCCTAGTCTGCTTCTCGGCCAGGAGATGCTTGACCAGTCCAAGGTGTTCTTTGGGCTCGGCGGAGTCATAAAAAGTAATGGCGCCGTCGGCAGTAACCGGGCACGCCAACCGTTCGTGGACCCGGGATTTCCACTGATCGCTATTGTGCTCGATCTTCTTCACCCGCTCGCGCGGGATGCGTTCAAGGTGATATCCCTCGCCGATGTAGCGGACGCGATCGTTGACCGCGCGCGGGCGTGAGTAAGGTTCAACGCGGCCCTGGGTTTCGCCGCGGCCAAAGAGAGGGCGAAATCGGACGCCCTGCATCTCGTCCGACTCCCGACAGAAGGCTTTGACGACTTCGGTGAGGAACCGCGCATCGATCCAGACCTCATCGGGAAGCCGCATTTCAACGCGGTTCTCATGCTTCCAGCCGGCCAGGATCGTGTCCCGGAACTCCCGCAGAGTGGCCATCAGGGCCTTTTCGACGCCAAGACGGGCGCTGGGAACTTCCATCGTGCCGTAATCCGGAACGTGGAACTGCCCCGTTGCGGTCGCCTCCAATAAGAGCCAATGGCAGTAATACTTTCCGCAGTCGATGGCCAGGACGACGTGTTCGCCAATGGCCGATATGGTCCCCTTTTCGGATCCCGATCGCACCCGCTTCAGCAGTGACTTGGCCTCAAGCCCCTGCATCTCCTCAACCGGCGGGTCGTAGGGCAGAGCCCAGACGAACTGACGCATTTCCTTTTCGGCCAGGGAGTCGTCTTCTTCATCTTCGGCCCGCCGCGCCGCTCTCCATTCGCGCGCCGCAATGTCGGCGATCGTCCAGAACAGGTTGTTAAAGGCGTTGTATCGAAAGCCGAGCGTATCCGTTTCAGGCTTCTCTCCGATGATCGCTCCATCGGCGCCGATGCTCTGTCCGCGGTGAAGGAGTCTGGCTACAGCGTTGGCTTCTGACCGCTGCTCGTCGTTGATGGTTCCACCGCAGGCACTACAAACGAACGCGGCGGCCTTCTGAGCCGCGAGAAGTGTGTCCGCCTTCCATCCTACGAAGTGCTCCCGCTCCGGAGTGATCCATTGCCCACAGTGCGGACAGGGAACGACGATCCGGCTCGCGCTGCCTTGCTGATACTCCCGCCACGTTCGCCCCTTGGCGATCGAGACGGTGCATTCCATGTAGAGCTTTCGCTTGCTGCCCCACTGATCGGACCGGGCTTCGAACTGGCTGATCTTGTCCGTCTCGCGCGAGCCGCCCCCGGCTTCATCCATGCCGTCCGTCTCCGTGACGGCAACGATTCTGGTCGTGTATCCGGCCCGCTTCTTATCCCGGCCGCCGCCAGACATGAAGCGCAAGGTGGCGCCGTTCTCAAATTGGACCCGGGTAATTCGCCCGCCGCGACTGCCGCGCCCGCTGCTGGGCAGGTATTTGGCGTAACGCGAGGCCGAGATCGCCGGGTATAGGTCTTCGGTCCACTTATCCTCGGCCATTTCCAGCGTAGGCAGGCCGATCAGGACCTTCTCCCCGACTTCGAACAGGTGATAGAGCGTCGGGATGACGTAGCCCTTGAGCGTCTTTCCGCTCTGGGTTGGGCCCGTCATGTTCACACGGATCCAGCTTCCGGCGTCGAGCTCGTTGAACCAGAGCCGATCGATCGGCTGGCGATGCGTCGAGTATCGCCGCCCCTCGTACTGGCCGTCCGGTATGACGATCTCCTGCTCGGCGAACTCAAGCATCGACCGGAGCTTCGGCGTTCTGATCTGGCTGGCCATCTGGCGCAGCGCCGTCAGTGCCGGATTCTCCATCGTCGCTTGAGCGACCGGCGAAGAGCCGGGGAAGGTCGCGCTCAAACTCGGCAAGGGATTCCTCAAGAAGGTCGGCCGGCTCGTTTCCAAACTTGCGCCGGACCTGCTCATTGCCGCGGCGGAGAGTGGCAGCCAGGCGAGAGAGACCAGGAGTGAGATCAGCGAGGCGAACATGGGATTTGCGCCGCTCTTCGAGGTCCATTTCGATATCGTCCGCCTTGAGCCGGCGATATCGCTCGAGCTGGGGCGTCGCCGGGCCGGACATGAGCGGATCGGAATCGCTCGGCGCAGGAGCCGCGAGATTCTTTCGCGTGTCGAGCTTCGCGGCGTGCCAACCGTCGATGAGCGTGCGCGCGTGAATGAAGACGGAGCGGCCAACTTTTTTGATCCCATCGGGCTCGGCATGGCGTCGCCAGTCTTTATCGAAACCACTCTCGGTGACGTTCAGGAATGCGGCCATTTCAGACCGCGTGAACCAGCCCCGTCCCGGATGCTTTTCTTTAGTGGCCACACCGTAACGACTTAGACGAGTACAACCCCGGAGTTCAAAACCCAAATCATGCGAAAATTGCGACCTAGCCAAACC
>Ga0196964_10000549_pt1 | contig 22106 bp, 14 predicted proteins | sample S1_10metaG_FD_148615 | JGI IMG/M metagenome (GOLD analysis project Ga0196964, IMG submission 148615) | Soil microbial communities from Anza Borrego desert, Southern California, United States - S1_10 | ecosystem: Environmental > Terrestrial > Soil > Desert | place: USA: California | collected... | reverse complement strand
GCGTTCGGGGCGACGCTGCAGCTGCCTGAACTGCCGATTCAGTACAGCGATTATGCAATCTGGCAGCGTGAGCAGAACATTGAGGCGCAACTGGAGTACTGGAAGAAGAAACTGGCGCCGCCATTGTCCGTGCTGGAACTTCCGATTGCTCGCGCTCGGCCCAAAATCCGCACCAACCAAGGCGCCTGGTCGCGGCACGTTCTCGGGCATGAACTCAGCCAGGCGGCAGCGGCACTCTGCGAACGCGAAAAGCTCACGCCTTTCATGCTTTTCCTCGGCGTATTCCAGATGCTCCTTCAGCGTTACAGCGCGCAGAACGACATTGTTGTCGGAACACCCATAGCGGGTCGCAATCGTCTCGAGACCGAGAAGCTCGTGGGATTTTTCGTCAACACCCTGGTGATCCGCAGCGATCTGTCAGGCAAAGCGACATTCCGCGAGCTGCTTGAACGCGTTCGCGAAACGTCGCTCGAGGCTTTTGCGCATCAGGACGTCCCATTCGAGAAGCTCGTGGAAGAGCTTGCGTCTGCGCGTGATCGCAGTCACACGCCGCTGTTCCAGGTGATGTACATGTACCAGCAGAGTCCGGGCGAGAACTGTCCTCTGTCCAATCTTTCTGTCTCTCCGATCAGCCTGGCCTCGCGTACCGCAAAGTTCGACATGATGCTCGTTGTAAAAAACACGCCGGCGGGATTTGAAACGGCGATTGAATACAACACCTCGCTTTTCGACGCTGCCGTCATCGACCGCCTGCAGGAGCACTTTGAGCTGCTGCTTTCGGAAATGACGCGCGATGTCAACCAGTTGGCCGCGGGCGCAAGCCTGCTCACCGCAAGCGAGCGCAAACTGCTTGCGTCGTGGAACCGGACGCAGACGGCGTATCCGCGGCACGCGAGCATTCACGAACTCTTTGAAGCACAGGCGGAGCTTACGCCGCAACGCGTGGCCCTGACCTCAAGTGATCTGTCGGTCCGCTATGGCGAGTTGAACGCGCGCGCAAACCAGTTGGCGCATCATCTGATTGCATTAGGCGTGCAGCCGGAAGAGATGATCGCGCTCAGCATGGACCGTTCTCTTGAGATGGTGATTGCAATCCTCGCCATACTGAAGGCCGGCGGCGTTTACGTACCGCTGGACCCCGCGTACCCGGCAGAGCGCCTGAACTTTATGCTGCAGGACACGCGCGCAGCGATCATTCTGACGCAGGAAAAGTACGCTCGAAGTCTGCGCGAGCGCGCGACGCATGTCCTGAGCGTCGACACGCTATGGAATCAGCTCGGCGGCAAAGCGCGCACGAATCCCGATCGCAGCGTTCGGGCTGATAACCTTGCGTATGTGATGTACACCTCGGGCTCGACGGGCCGGCCCAAAGGCGTGTGCGTGACACACCGCGCTGTCGTCCGGCTCGTGAAAAACACAAACTTTGCCAACTTCGGAAGCGAACAGGTGTTCCTGCAATCGGCGCCGATTTCCTTCGATGCCTCAACACTTGAACTCTGGGGACCGCTGTTGAATGGCGGGCGCCTGGCCCTCTTCGCGGCAGAGACCTCGCGGCTGGATGAGCTCGCGCAGACCATTGAGGAGCAGCAGGTCACGACGCTCTGGCTGACGGCGGGGCTGTTCCATCAAATGGTCGAGACTGATCTTAAAGCGCTTGCGTCTGTGCGACAGCTGCTCGCCGGCGGCGATGTGCTATCTCCCGAGCATGTCCGGAAAGCGCTGGACCACCTGCCCGACTGCCGGCTGATCAATGGCTATGGTCCCACCGAGAACACGACATTTACCTGCTGTTATACGATTCCGCATTCGCTGCCGCCGGGGATGTCTGTACCGATTGGTACGCCGATCTCGAATTCTGAAGTCTACATTCTTGATCGCAATCTTGAACCGGTTCCGATTGGCATTCCCGGCGAGCTGTACATCGGAGGCGATGGGCTCGCGCGCGGATACCTCAACCGGCCTGAGCTGACCGCCGATAAGTTCGTGCCCAATCCGTTTTCATGCGAGCCTGGTGCGCGCATGTACCGCAGCGGCGACCTAGCGCGTCATCTGCCTGACGGCGCCATCGAGTTCCTGGGTCGTATTGACAACCAGGTGAAGATCCGCGGCTTCCGCATCGAGCCAGGCGAGATTGAATGTGTACTGACCCAGCACCCGCATGTGCGTGAAGCGGCGGTAATCGTGCGAGAAGATACGCCCGGAGATAAACGCCTTGCCGCGTACTACTGCCTGCAGAAGGAAACCACAGCCGACGAACTGCGGCGATTCCTGGCCGAGCGGCTTCCGCAGCACATGATTCCAGCTGCATTCGTGCATCTGGATAAGCTGCCGCTGAATCCAAATGGCAAAGTCGATCGTGCCGCGCTGCCTGCGCCAAAAAATGTGATCGATGGAAACAAGCCAGACGAGCGCCCGTGGCTCCCGCTGCAGATTCAACTTGCTGAAATCTGGGAGAAGATGCTCGGCGTTAAGGGCATTGGAGTGCGCGACAACTTCTTCGAACTCGGAGGCCATTCTCTGCTGGCGGTGCGTATGATCAGCCAGGTCGAGCAGACGTGCGGCAGGCGTATTCCGCTTGCGGCGCTGTTCGCTGATCCGACCATTGCTGGAGTAGCCGAGGCCCTGCTGAGCGCTGCTCCCGACGACGAGCAGAGCCTTCTGGAAGTTCAGGCCGGCAATGGTGGGACGCCGCTGTTCTACCTGGATGGAGATTTGCTCGGCGGCGGATTCTACTGCCGCAAGCTGGCATCGCATCTGGGCAGTGCACAGCGTTTTTACGCGCTGCGGCCTGGTGCGCTGAAACTGCCGCTGCAGTCCATTGAGAAGCGCGCCGCGGAAAATATCGGGCAAATCCGTGCCCTAGTGCCGCACGGTCCTTATCGCATTGGCGGCTTCTGCGCCGAAGCGTTGGTCGCTTACGAAATGGCGCGGCAGCTGCGGCGTGCAGGCGAGCAGGTGGAAAGCCTTGTTCTGATTGATCCAACCACCGTTTATCGCAGTGAGCGGGCCGCGCAGCGTCTGCTGAAGTTCTATGCCAAGCTGGCAGGACTTTCCCAGGACCAGAAGTACCGGCGATTGAAACGATGGATTGGCCGCGTCAGCCGCTTGCGTCGCTGGGTTTCCGGCAACGCTGACAACGAAGGCGACGTGCTTCTGAAGATGACACAGCATGCTCTGGCGCAGTCACTCCACGTCTTGCGTGCGAAGAACCCGCACGTCGATGGGGGACAAGGTGACGTGCTCGGCGCTCATCTGTGGGCTGCGTGCGACTATGCTCCCGGCGCTTATGACGGCCGCGTCACGCTGATTCTTTCCGGAGAAATCGCGCGCCGCTCGCCGGAAATCACGTCGACCTGGGCCCGCCGCACGACTGATCTGCAATCCAGTGTTATTCAGGGTGAGCACCTGGAGATCGTTACCCGAAACGTTGCCCAGCTTGCCGCCGCCATGCAGCGTGCTTTTCCAACGAACGTTATTGAATCAACCTCTCGAGGGTAAATGTGTGAATCTGACTGTCTGCACGTTATTCGAAAAGGATTATCACTTTGGCGTTGGCGCTTTCACCAACTCACTGGTGAAGTCCGGCTACAAAGGTGTGCTCTGGGCGGGCCACCGCGGCGGCCTTCCGGATTGGGCGCGTCCGGTCGTATCGACTGCGCGATTTGACGAATTCAAAGTCAATTCCGATTGCAGCATTCGTTTTGTGCCTCTGAAGACTCCCGACCATCTGGCCAGCTACAAGCCGGTGTTCATGCGCGACCTGCTCGACGAATATCCAGACCATGACGCGGTAGCCTATTTCGATCCCGACATCATCATCCGCTGGCGCTGGAATTTCTTCGAGGAATGGGTGCGCTGCGGCGTGGCGATCTGCGAGGACGTGAACTCCCCAGTTCCCGAAAACCACCCGCTGCGCATGGCCTGGCGCAGATACTGTTCAGAGCGGGGCATCACTCTTCATTCGAGAACGGACGTTTATGCCAATTCCGGTTTCATCGGAGTCACACGCGCAAACCGCACGTTTCTTGTTGAATGGCGGCAGATGCTGGAACTGATCGCGCCGGCCGTTCCCGGAGGACTCACGCGTTTCGGACTGAAAGATCGAACGTACCCATTCCACATTGTCGACCAGGACGCCTTCAACATGGCACTGATGAAGACGCCCTGCCCAATCAGCCTCATCAGTAAGGACGGAATGGACTTCGCGCCGGGCTACACGATCATGTCGCACGCGGTTGGCCCGCATAAGCCCTGGCGCAAGCAGATGATCTGGCGCGCGCTCGGCGGCTTGCCGCCATCGGGAGCGGATAAAGGCTATTTCGATAATGCCAAAGCCCCGATCCGGCTGTATTCCGATGCCGCGCTGTTTCACAAGCGCCTCAATCTGACACTGGCTTCGCTGCTGGGTCGGATTATCCGGCGCGCCTGAGCGATGCTCATCCGTGCATTTCAGCACAACAGCTTTCGCAAGCTTTCACACCACCCGCTGCGGCGGGTGCATTGTCCACGCTGAAACCCTCAGCGAGTGCTCTTTTGCCTCACTGAAATGGCAGCGTGCCTGCTCCTGAGCGGGCTGAGCAATCTGCGGCGAGGCGTGCTATTTGCTCCCTTCTTTGTCTGCAGTCGCCGTACGGGGGGAGGGGAGTCTCGATGAAAGCGGCGCCACATATACCGGCGGTAAATACATCGGTGCTCTCGGCCGACGAAGCACCGTCGATGCTCGCTGACGCGGCAAACGCTCCCAGTTATTTCAATATGATCAAGAAGCGCTGGCGGCTGATCATGCTGCTCTCAACGCTTCTGTTCGTGGCGTGTCTGCTGGCGATTCTGCAGGTTCCCACCCAATACCAGGCTGATGTGCTTGTTGTGTTGCATCCGGGCCGGCTGATAGCGCCAAACAATGCCCCCAGCGGCGTTGCGCCTGACTTCAAGTCCAAGCTGGATACGTTGCGTGAACAGGTTGAAAGCCGGCGTACGCTCACGGATGTGCTTAGAAAACGCAACCTGCTCCCGCCAAACTTGAGCAACCTGCAGGAGCAGAGCCTGCTTGGGTCCGTTCGCAAAGCCATCACGTTGAAGATTGACAAAAGTTCGTTCCGGCTGTTGTTCGAACATCGCGATCCGCAGACCGCCGCGGACGTGGCAAACGATCTAGCCAGAAAATACATCGATGAAAATGCCCGTCTTCGCAACGAGAGCCTGAATAAGACGGCCGAACTGATCGACAGCCAGATCGCACACCTGGAAGCACAGGTCAAAGAGAATGCCGAGTCGCTTCAGCGCTTCCGGCTGGAAAACATGGGCTCCATGCCCGAGGACGTTCCGGCCAACCAGGCGCTGCTGATTTCGCTCACCAACCAGCTGGCGCAGGGGGAAAGCGCGCTGGCGTCCGACATTCTGCGCCGGCGCCAGCTCGAAGAACGCCTCGCCGAAACCATTCGAAAAGAGGTCGAACAGCGCCAGATCGCGCTCGCCAAACTCATACATTCACTCAATCATTTCCAGGCCTTCATTGAAGAAAACGGAATCAACAATGTTCTCGCGTCGCTCACGCCACCCGCAACCGGCACGGGTAACACGCAGAACGTCAGCGCCAGCACTGATGTTCCGAAACCGGAAAAGAGCTCCATCCTGGAAACGGCTGCGGCTGCCGGAAGCTTTGAAGTGGATCCGGAAGTCCAGGTCCTTAAAGAGCAGCTTTCGATCAAGGTGCTGGCCGTAAAAAATGCCGAGCAGCAGCTTGCCAGCCTCGCGGATTTGCGCCGTAAGGGCATGCTCTCTGAAGTTGCTTTTTCGCGCGCGCAGAATGATGTGGAACGGGCCAAGAGCGAGTTGCGGATGCAGCAGGCGCAGGCGGCGATGCTGCGCGCTTCGCTTCAGGACCGGCAGAAGAAGACCGAATCCGACCTGGCGGCGCTTGATCAGCTGCAGCAGCTCTGGAACCAGGCGCTGCTGAAAATACAGGAGTTCGAAAACCTTCAGCGCACGGCTGCCAAGGCGGATGCCGCCATGCTGCCCGACGACGCAAGCGAGCAGAGCGCGATTGCTTCAGAACTTTCGTCGGTGCGGCGCGTGCAGCTGATGCTTTCCGTCTCGGATGTTCGCGGCGAACTGGGGCGTTTGACCCAGGAATTTGAGAACACCATCTCGAGTATCGCGCGGCAGCGCAATGGCGCCATTCGCATGAAGCGGCGCATGGATGAACTGGACCAGCGTCTGAACAACTCGGCGCGCGTGCAGGTGGAACTGCCTGAAATGCTGCGGCGCAACAAGACGCTCATCGATCAGTACGAATCCATGCTCAAGTACAAGATGCAGACAGAGATGGCGATGAGTGTCGAAGATCAGCAGGAAGGCGAACGCATGCAGATCTGGGATCCGGCCGTGGTGCCTGCCACGCCGTCCCGTCCGAATTACCCGTTCCTTCTTGCAGGGGCGATTGTCGGTTCGCTGGCCACTGCACTGGCGCTGGCGCTGCTGCTTGGTTCGTACGAATCGATTCTCATGATGAGCCGTTACCTGAATGCAGATGATCTGCGTGCGCATACTGGCGTAGAAATTCTGGGCTCCATCGGACAAGTGGGACGTGTAAGCGTGCCGCCGAACGTGCCCCGTTCCAGTGCGCCCGTGGTTGCTTTGCACAGTCCACATCACCCTGTCGCCCGGCAATTCGTGGATTGCTGCTGCCTGATGCTGAAATCAGGCGCGCCGCGTGTGCTGGCGGTCTGCAGTGCCGTTCCAGGCGATGGCAAATCGTTTGTGGCGGCAAACATCGCCGCGGCCCTTGCCTTGACCTCCCGTACGCCGACGCTGCTGGTGGATGGCGACCTGCGCTCGCCCAGCCTGCATCGACTGTTTGCCGTTCGCAATCACCTCGGGCTTTCCGAAGCTGCCGACGGACGCCAGCTTGATATTCACCGCCTGCCGATCCAGGCTCCCGCCGATCTGCGGCTGGTCACTGCCGGCGCGGCACGCAATCACAGCAGTGTCGTGCTCAGTGGATCCAAGGTCCAGGAACTGCTCCGCACGCTTCGCTGCGGCGAAATGAGACCGTTGATCGTGCTCGACACGCCGGCTCTCAGCAGCGGTCCCGACGCGGACCTGCTACTGGATGGCGTCGATGGCGTGCTGCTGGTAGTGCGCCGGAACCATACTCCGATCGCGGACTTGACTCGCGTCCTGAGACGCATTCCACGCGAAAAACTCAAAGGCATTCTGTTTAACTACGATCAACCTGAATGACGTGATCCTATGTTGAGTGATGCATTGGAATTTTATCAAACCACAATGAAAACTTTAAAAATGGCCAAGCTCCAGGACTTAAGCGCCTTCAGACTGCCCGCGAATTTTCGCGGCCGGCCTGAATGGTATGTGCAGCTCTGGTGGCTGGTGCAAAGCACGCTCTTCGCGCTGTCTCCGCAGTTCATGTATGGCTGGAGGCGTTTTCTGCTGCGCTGTTTCGGGGCGCGCGTAGGCAAGGGCGTAATAATCCGCCCCAGCGTCAAGATTACCTATCCCTGGAAGGTCAGCATCGGCGATTACTCGTGGGTCGGAGATGACGTCGTTCTGTACTCACTGGGTGAAATCGAAATCGGCAGCAACTCAGTTATTTCCCAGAAGTCCTATCTGTGCACCGGAAGCCACGATTTCAACGCGCCGCATTTCGACATCTTCTCGCGAAAAATCACCATTGCCGATGAAGTCTGGGTAGCGACCGATGTTTTCATAGCGCCTGGAATCTCAATCGGACGCGGTGCCGTCGTTGGAGCTCGGAGCAGCGTCTTTAAAGATATCCCTGAATTAATGCTCGCGGTCGGAAATCCCGCTGCTCCTGTTCGCCCGCGTTGTGTCAGCCAGGAGGCTCGCGCGTGCGCATATTGATTTACGGGTTGAATTACGCGCCGGAATTAACGGGCATTGGCAAATACAGCGGTGAAATGGCAGAGTGGCTTGCAGCCGAAGGCCATGAAGTCCGCGTCGTAACCGCGCCGATGTATTACCCGGCCTGGCGCATCGGAGCCGGCTTTTCCGGCACCACCTACGCTTCTGAACTTCGCAGCGACGTGAAGGTCATACGCTGCCCGTTGTATGTTCCCCAGCGGCCCTCCGGAGCAAGGCGGATGCTGCATCTATTTTCCTGGGCTGCCTCGAGCCTGCCGGTCGTGCTCTGGCAGGCACTGCGCTGGCGTCCGGATGTGGTGCTCACTGTCGCGCCAACCTTCTTCTGCGCACCGGCGGCGCTCGCAGCCGCACGGATCGGCGGTGCGCAATCGTGGCTGCATCTCCAGGACCTCGAGATCGATGCCGCTTTCGAGCTCGGATTGCTGCCTGAGAAGCTCAAGCGTCTGGCCTATACACTTGAACACAAATTGCTGCGCTGCTTTGGGCGGATTTCAACTATCTCATCGCGGATGCTCGACAAAATTCATTACAAAGGCGTGCCGCGCAGCCGTCTGTCGCTCTTCCGCAACTGGGTGGATACGACATCGATTTTCCCCTCAAAGCCGAGTGCCTGTCTGCGCGAGAAACTCGGCCTGCCCGAGAACAAGATCATTGCGCTGTACTCAGGAAACATGGGAGAAAAGCAGGGCCTAGAAATCATCCTGGATGCCGCGCGCGAGCTATCGGCTGAGCCGCGCATCCATTTTCTTCTGTGCGGAGATGGTGCAGCGCGCGAGCGGCTTGTAAGCCAGGCTGAAGGGCTTGCGAATGTTTCCTTTGCACCATTGCAGCCGCTGGATCGCCTTAACGATCTGATGAACCTGGCGCAGATTCATTTGCTGGTGCAGCGACCCGGTGCCGCCGATCTGGTGATGCCGTCCAAACTCGCGACAATTCTGGCCTGTGGCGGGCCTGTGGTTGCCACTGCGGCGCCCGGAACTGAACTTTCGCAAGTGGTGATGGACGCCGCGGGCGTTTTATGCCCGCCGGGTGACTCCAGACAACTCGCCGCTTGCATCCGGCAGCTGGCCGAAGACCCCAGTCTGCGCGGCCGCATCTCAGCGCAGGCACGACAGTATGCCGAAAAGCACCTTGGAAAAGAACAGATTATGAAGGCTTTCGAGGCAGATATGAGCAGCCTGTGCCGTGGAGTGGCCTTGTATGTGCCTGAATCGGCTGAGTCAGCGGTGCGGGTGAAGTCTTAGTCTTTTATTTATTTACTCTATCGAGCAACACAAACACTAATGAGCAACTCGACTGCAGCTATATCCGAAGTACCGGCAATCCACGATATTGCAAAAAAGGCAAAGCCGGCACAGAAATTCACGCTTGAGATCAAAGCCTCAAAGGGCTGGGTGGCGTTGAATTTCAGAGAATTCTGGAATTACCGCGAACTGCTTTATTTCATGGCGTGGCGCAACGTCATGGTGCGGTACAAGCAGACTCTGCTGGGTGTCTCATGGGCGATTCTACAGCCGTTCATGACGATGATTGTCTTCAGTATCTTTTTCGGCAAATTGGGAAAAATTCCTTCTGACGGAATTCCCTATCCGATTTTCAGCTATTGCGCGCTATTGCCCTGGCAGCTGTTTGCTCATTCGATGACCGAGTCGGGAAACAGCCTGGTGGCCAACCAGCACCTGATTACTAAAGTTTACTTTCCGCGACTATGTATTCCGACTGCTCCAGTCATTTCGGGTCTGGTTGACTTCGCCGTCGCCTTCATCGTCCTGATTGGAATGATGTTCTATTACGGCATTTATCCAGGCTGGGCGGTTGTTACGCTTCCCCTTTTTGTGCTGCTTGCCGCTTGTACATCCATGGCTGTGGGCCTCTGGCTTTCAGCCATGAACGCGATGTATCGCGACGTCCGTTACACGATCCCCTTCCTGGTGCAGCTCTGGATGTTCCTCACGCCCGTTGCCTACCCGGCCAGCATTGTGCCGGAGAACTGGCGCTGGCTGCACGGACTGAATCCAATGGCAGGCGTTGTTGAGGGCTTTCGCTGGGCGCTGCTGGGAAGGACAGAGCCGCCCGGCATCTCGCTGCTTGTCTCTATCGTGATGGTTATGGTGATGCTGGTCGGCGGGCTGTTCTACTTCCGCCGCATGGAAAAGTATTTCTCGGACCGGGTATAAACTAAAAATGTCTGAACTCGCATTGTCCGTCTGTGAACTCAGCAAACAGTATCGCATCGGAAAGCGCGCCTGGTACAAGACCTTCCGGGAGTCGCTTACGACAGTCGCCACATTGCCGTTGCGCAAGATGGGCATCATGCGCGACACGGATGAGGCCGCTGATTCCGAGCTGATCTGGGCGCTCAAGGATGTCTCGTTTGAGGTGAAGCGCGGCGAAGTCGTCGGTTTCATAGGAGCTAACGGGGCCGGCAAAAGCACGCTGCTGAAAATTCTGTCCCGCATCACCGAGCCGACAGAAGGCTGCGCGCGCATCAATGGGCGGGTAGGAAGCCTGCTCGAGGTCGGCACCGGCTTTCATCCGGAACTGACGGGCCGCGAAAACATCTTTCTGAACGGCGCAATCCTGGGAATGAAACGCGCCGAAATCCTGCGCAAGTTCGATGAAATCGTCGCTTTCTCAGAAGTCGGCAAGTTCATCGATACTCCGGTGAAGCACTATTCGAGTGGAATGTATATGCGCCTCGCCTTCTCGGTGGCAGCGCATCTCGATCCGGAAATCCTGATCGTCGATGAGGTGCTGGCTGTCGGCGACGCGCACTTCCAGAAGAAGTGCATGGGCAAAATGAGCGACGTGGCGGGGCAGGGGCGCACAGTGCTGTTTGTGAGCCACAATCTCAATGCCGTGGAACAGCTCTGCAACCAGGCCGTGCTGATGGAGCAGGGCAAGATCCGCATGCGCAGCCACGACGTTCGCTCCGTCATTAAGGCGCATCTGAATTCGTGCATGGGTGATTCTGCAGCATCCGAATGGCATTTCCGGTATGAAACCAAAGCCGATCCGTGGTTCCAGCCGCTTCATTTCCGCATTACCGATGCGGCCGGAAAAAGCGCACCGATGCCGTCTGGAAATGATCTTGAACATTGGCTGGAGATCGATGCCGAAGTGTGGCTTGTGGATCCCGCACTGAAAGTCGGTTACGTGATTCATGCGGATGATGGAACGCCGGTTTACCAGAGCTTCCATGTTGACGGCCCCGAAGAGAGCTGGCCGGTGCTCAGCGAAGGCAGGCATGTTTTCAGGACCCGGATTCCGCCGCGTTTTCTGAACGAAGGAACGTACCGCATAGAGCTCGTGGCGGCGCTGCATAACCGCCAGGATATCTTCCAGTCCGGCCGCAATGCTCCAACTATCTTCCTGACTATTCGCGGCGGCTTGAGCGATTCACCGTATTGGATGGCAAAACGTCCGGGGATTCTCGGACCGGTTATGGAATGGACTGTGCAAGCCAAGTGATGCGTTATTTCAGCGGACTGAATGATTTAGATGACGATTACTCAAATTGTTCCACAATTGCCGCCAGCGGTACATGGACTGGGTGATTACGCCTATAAAATCGGAAGTCAGCTGCGACAGCAGCATTCGATAGAGTCTCGCTATGTCATAACCGAGTCCAACTGGTGTGGAAATCAAAGCATTTCCGCTCACAAGCTCCGTTCGCATACGGCGTTCGAGTTGAATCAGGCTCTTCAGGAAAGCCGCAGCAACACGGTGTTGCTTCACTATGTAAGTTACGCTTATGCAACGCGAGGATGTCCGCTCTGGCTTTTAAACGGCATGCGGCAATGGCTTGCGGCAGACAGTGCCCGGCGACTGATCACGGTCTTTCATGAGCTCTACGCTTCCGGCCCCATCTACGGCAGCGCATTCTGGCTCTCGCCCATCCAGAAACATATCTGCAAGTCGCTCTTTGCGTTGAGCACCCATGCTCTGACGACCACGGCGATTTATCGCGACAAGCTGAGCAAATGGGGACATTCAGAAAAAATTACTGCAATGCCGGTGATTTCAAACGTGGGCGAAAGCGATGCGCCGCCAGCGCTGAGCGAGCGTGAGCGCAAACTGATTGTGTTCGGTTCGCGCCCGACCCGGTTGCGCGCGTACTCCCTGTCGAGGACGGCCATCGATCAGGCCTGCCGGATTCTGGCCATCGATGAAATCTGGGATATAGGCGCTCCGCTGCCCCAGGAACTGACGCATGGTTTGTCTGTGCCGTGCCGTGTGCTGGGACCGCTTCCGGCCGATCGCATTCACCTGTTAATGCAGCGCGCGCTCGCAGGATTTATCCACTACAAGCCCGGCTACTGGGCGAAATCTGGAATCTTCGCTGCCTACTGCGCGCATGGAATGCTGCCAGTCACTGCGCTGCCTGCTCGGCCTGATCTTGAGGGGTACGCCTCTGACCAGCTGAGCTGCGTAATCGATGGTGAGTCCCGATCGATCTGCGCCGAGCGCGCGCAGGGAATTGCTGCGGCAGCCTACGCGTGGTACCGCGGTCATGATATTGAATCATCTGCAGGGCGTATCGCCGGGCTCATCGCTAACGGGACGCATGAAAGAATACTTGCATCGGGAGGCGCGTGGCGATGAAAATTCTTTTTGCCACCCATGCGTTCTTCCCCTCGGTCGGCGGTATCGAGACCAATGCGCGCGTACTTGCGGGTGAATTCACACGGTTGGGCCACGACGTTCGACTCGTGACGCAGACTCCGGGTGCAAAAGCGGATGATTTTCCGTATCCGGTTATTCGCCAGCCTGCCGCGAAACAGTTAATCGAACAGATGAAATGGTGCGACGCGTTCTATCATCACAATATCAGTCTCGCGAGCGCCTGGCCGCTGCTGCTGCGCAATCGTCCCTGGATCATCTCGCATCGCACCTGGATCACCCGCCCGTGTGGACGGCTCGGCTGGCAGGACCGCCTTAAACGTGCGGTGCTGCGTGCGGCAACCAACATTTCAATCAGCCGGGCAATCGCCGAGCATCTGCCGGTGCCCTCACATGTCATCGGTAATCCCTATCAGCGCGAGGTGTTTCATCAGCTGGCGAATGTGCCTCGCGACAAGGAACTGGTCTTCGTCGGCAGGCTCGTGCCGGACAAGGGTCTCGAAGTTCTGCTGCAGGCTCTTGTGCGCCTCAAAGGAAAAGGACTCAAGCCACACCTGACGGTGATCGGTTCCGGACCGGGCGAAGCCACGGCGCGCGAGTTTATTCAATCTACCGGGTTGCAGAGCCAGGTGGAACTCGTTGGAACAAAAACCGGGCGTGAACTGGTTTATCTCCTGAACCAGCATCGCATCATGGTTGTTCCGTCGCTCTGGAACGAGCCCTTTGGTGTCGTGGCGCTGGAAGGAATCGCCTGCGGTTGTGTCGTCGTCGGGTCCGAGGGCGGCGGATTGAAGGATGCCATCGGTCCCTGTGGACTTACGTTCCCGAACGGCAGCGACGAAGCGCTCGCACGTGCTTTATGCGAACTGCTGACCGATCCGATTTCACTCGTCGTTTACCGATCTGCCGCTCGCGAACACCTCGCGCGCCACACTCCGGACAAGGTCGCTCGTTCGTACCTGCAGGTTTTCGAGAGGGCGCTGCAATGATCCTGCTCAGCCACCCGACAGGAAATGCAAATGTTCGAAATGCGCTGCTGGCGTTCGCGCGCGCGAATATTCTGAATGCCTTCTGGACATGCGTGCGCTGGGACGCCCAATCGCCGTTTAACCGTTTTCTTCCAGGAGGGCTGCGGGCGGAGCTTTCGCGGCGTTCCTATCCCCGCGAGATTTTGCTCCGCACTGTCTGCCATCCCTGGCGAGAGGCCGGCCGCCTGGTGGCGCAGCGGGCCGGCATGCACTGGCTGACGCGTCACGAACGCGGCGCGTACAGCGTCGACGCGGTCTACCGGGATCTGGACTCGCGCGTTGCGCGAGCGCTGCATCGCAGCACTGCCAGCACTGTTTATGCCTATGAAGATGGCGCGGCCGAAACCTTTCGCGTTGCCAACGACCTGGGCATTCGCACGATCTACGATCTGCCGATCGGCTATTGGCGCGCAGCACGCAAGATTCAGCAGGAGGAAGCGGCGCGGAAACCTGAATGGGCGGCCACGCTTCCGGCAAATCTTGACAGTGACGAAAAGCTTGCGCGCAAGGACGACGAACTTAAGCGCGCCCAGCGAATCATCGTCCCCAGCCATTTCGTTCGCAGAACTCTTGAGCTTGCCCCGGATCTGTCGGTTCCCATTGATGTGATTCCCTTCGGCGCGCCGGCCCTCAAACCGCGTGAAAACCGGCGCGGGCATGGCCGCACGCTGCGGGCTCTCTTTGTTGGAAGTTTGACTCAGCGAAAGGGACTCTCTTATCTTCTCGATGCTGTGAATGCGCTGCAGCCGCATATCAAGCTGACGCTGATTGGCCGGCCGGTGAAGATGTGCCGGCCTCTTGAGAAGGCACTGACGCAGCACCGCTGGATCGCCTCCGCTCCACATGAGCAGATTCTGAAAGAGATGGAGCGGCATGATGTTCTGATCTTTCCATCTCTTTTCGAAGGCCAGGCGCTGGTGATCCTGGAGGCGATGTCGCGTGGGATGGCAGTCATAACGACGTCTAATTCAGGCGGTGCGGATATCATCGATCCTGGCAGGGATGGTTTTATTGTGCCGATCCGCTCCGCCGCGGCTATCCAGGCGAAACTTGAAATTCTGTTATGCGACCGCGCCCGGCTGGAAGACGTCAGCTTTGCCGCGCAGTGCAAGGCCGCGACATTTACCTGGGAGAAGTACGGCGAGCGCTTGACGCGTGCGGTGCTTGAACGCGAACTTGCGGAGAGTGCATGAGCCGGCTCGTCTTTGCTGGAAAGCGCCCGGCGTCGTTTGCTGAGGTCGGCGTACGCACGATCAAAACGCTGATCTGGATCTACATTGTTCTTCTGGTGACTGAAGGCGCACTTCGGAAGTGGATTCTTCCGGAGTTATCCGCGCCGCTGCTGATCATCCGGGATCCGGTCGTTCTCTTAATCTATGTTATCTCAATTGCAGTCGGCATATTCCAGCGCGAACGGATGCTGATGGGAGTGCTGGTGCTGGCACTTTCGTTTACCATTGTCACCATCCTGGATCTGATGTTCGGCGACGCGAATCTGTTTGTTTCAGCCTATGGGCTGCGCACTTACTTTCTGCACCTGCCGCTCATTTTTGTCATCGGCTCGGTCTTTACGCGCAGCGATCTCGATCGTGTCGCGAAGGTGCTTTGCGTCATTGCGGTCCCGATGGCGCTGTTAATCCTGCTTCAATTTCAATCCGGGCCCGATCATATTTTGAATCGCACTTCCACCGGTGAGGGAACGCAAATCCCGTCCGCGCTGGGCCGCATACGCCCCGCGGGTACGTTTTCCTTTGTGACCGGAGTTGCTCAATTCTTCGCGCTCGTCACAGCTTTTGTCCTCTATGGAATTGCCTACCCGGGAAAATTGTCCAGGCCGCTGCTGCTTTCTGGCGGCATCTGCCTGTTGTTGTCGCTGGCGGTCTCAGGAAGCCGGACGACCATTCTTTCGTCGTTGCTGGTCTGCATCGCGTTTTTGTCAGGCTGCCTGGTGAAACCCCAGCTTGCGCGGCACGTTTTCCGCCTGCTGCTGCTGTTGTGTGTGGCTGCGGCTATTGCGGCGACGACGGAGGTTTTTCATGAAGGCCTGACGGTCATGTCTGCGCGCAGCGAATCAGCCAGCAAGTTCGAGGGGCAGGGCGGCTTGGCTGTGCGCATCATCAACACATTCGTCGGCCCGTTTTTGCTGATGGAAAGTACCCCGTTCTTCGGCTACGGCGCGGGAGTAGGCACAAATGTTGGTGCGCAATTGTTGACCGGCAGAGTGGCATTCCTGCTCGCCGAGGGCGACTGGGAACGCACCATTCTGGAAGTCGGGCCGCTGCTGGGTACTGCCTATCTCGCAATGCGCGTTTCCATCGTTTTATGGCTGAGTTGGCTTTGTGTTTGTAGGACGAGGAAAGGGGATTTGCTGCCGCTGCTGCTTCTTGGGGCGTGCGGACCGGTTTTTCTGAATGGTGGATTCGGCCAGGCGACCACGCTTGGGTTTGCCTGTCTGGGAACAGGACTGTGTCTAGCGGCCGCTAGAGGGCGTGTATCGAATGAACATCCTGCTGGTCGGAAACTATATTCCAGATGGCCAGGAAAGCATGCAGCGCTTCTGCAGCATGCTCAAGAGCGGTCTTGAAGGCCGCGGGCATAATGTCCGCGTGATCCAGCCACCGGCGTGGCTCGGTAATCTTCCGTTGCCGGGCCGGTTTGCAAAAAAGTGGCTGGGCTATGTGGATAAGTTTCTGGCCTTTCCGCGCCAGCTCAAGGCGGCTGCCGCGAAAGCGGACGTCGTTCACATCTGCGACCATGCCAATGCGATGTATATCAAGCACCTTGAACCCCGTGCGCTCGTGGTCACGTGCCACGATCTGCTGGCTGTGCGCGGCGCAATGGGTGAAGAGACGGACTGCGTCCCATCGCCGACGGGGCACGTACTGCAGCGCTGGATACTCAGCGGGCTGAACCGTGCTCCAGCGCTGGCGTGCGTATCCTCCTATACAAAGAGCGATGTCGAGCGTCTGCTTGCTCCGCGGCAGAGGCTGATCCGGCTTGTGGCCAACGGCCTGAACTTCAGCTACCGCGTGCTGAGACCTATGCAGGCGCGGGAGCGGCTCTCGCGATTCAAGATCGACTTCGAGACACCGTTTCTTTTTCATGTAGGCTCGGCGCAGAAACGTAAGAATCGTCCGGGGCTGCTTCGAATTTTTGCGCGGCTGAAGGATTCCTGGCGTGGCCAACTCGTTCTGGCTGGCGAGGGGCTGACTTGCGAGGAAACGCAGCTCGCCGCATCGCTGCGAATCAGCGCGCGCGTGAAGCACATCGGCAGCGTGAGCAATGAAGAGCTTGAAGCGCTTTACAACACGGCCTCGGCGCTTGTGTTTCCCTCACGCTTTGAAGGCTTCGGCTGGCCTATCATTGAGGCGCAAGCCTGCGGATGTCCGGTGGTCTGTTCCAATCGCTGCTCCATGCCAGAGGTCGCGGGTGCCGGCGCTCTGGTCTGCGATCCGGACAACGAGCGCGATTTTGCCGCGGCTGTTCTTTCCTTGTCGGACCCCTTCGTGCGCCAGGACCTGATCGAGAAAGGTTTTGAGAACCTGCGGCGTTTTGAATCGGGAAAGATGCTCGATGGTTATGTTGATCTTTACCGCGCCGTGCTGAAGGCAGCATAAATGAAGATTCTGCATGTACTTTCTTCGATAGATCCACGCCTGGGCGGTGTTGTCGAAGCCGTGCGCCGGCAGTCCGTCGGCTTGAAAGATGCCGGGCACAGCTGCGAAGTTGTCTGCACCGATTCTCCCGCATCAAAGCATGCCGCCGACTTTCCTGTGCCTGTCTATCGGCTCGGACCTGCGCGCGGAAAGTATGGATACACCCCGAGGATCATGAGCTGGCTTGCCGCAAACGCGCGGAATTACGATACCGCAATCGTGCACGGCATCTGGCAATTTCACAGCCTCGCAAGCCGCAACGCCTTCACCCGAGCGGGCGTGCCCTATTTTGTGTTCACCCACGGCATGCTTGATCCCTGGTTTAAGCGCCGCTTTCCATTCAAACATCTGAAGAAGTGGCTCTACTGGCCGTGGGCTGATTACCGCGCGCTGCGGGATGCTCAGGCCGTTCTGTTTACGTCTCAAGAAGAGTGTTCCCTGGCCCGCGAAAGCTTCTGGCTCTACCGCTGCCGTGAACGAATCGTGAGTCTGGGCATCACGGCGCCGCCCGAAAAGTGCGAGGCACAGCGCGAAGCTTTTGTCGCACGCTGGCCGGAAGTGCGAGGCAAGCGTGTGCTGCTCTTTTTAGGCCGTATCGACGTAAAAAAAGGCTGCGATGATCTTGTTGAGGCGTTTGCGAAAATAGCTGCTGACGACTTGCGCGTGCATCTTCTCATGGCCGGTCCGGACCCTTCCGGATTTGGAGCGCTGCTGCGCAACAGGTGCCGGGAACTGGGGATTGCGTCGCGTGTGTCCTGGGCAGGGATGCTGAGCGGCGAGATGAAGTGGGGCGCGTACCGCTGCGCTGACGCCTTCATCCTGCCCTCGCACCAGGAGAACTTTGGCTTTTCGGTCGTCGAGGCGCTCGCGTGCGGCGTGCCGGTGTTGATTTCAAACAAGATTAACATCTGGCGGGAAATTATTGCGGATGGCGGCGGTATCGCCGCAGACGATGATTACAAGGGCGCGCTCGAGCTGATCCAGCGTTGGCAGGGCTTTGACGCGGCGGAATCGGCTGCCATGCGTGAAAACGCACTGAAATGCTTCCGCACGCGTTATGAACTGCAGCCCGCAACGCGCGGCTTGATATCCGTTCTTCAGGAGGAGCTTAGCCTGGCGCAGAGCGCCCGTGCGGAGGCGGCGTGGCTATGATTGAACGCGGCGCGATCAGGGCGCTTCTGCTGTTCGCACTGATCAATCTAGTAGGCTTTGGCTATGCATTCTGGGGACCGCCGTACGTCGAGCAGGTAGCGCAGTTCATGTCGCGGCCGATGTATCTGCTTTTTCTGAAATGCATTCATGTGGTCGTGTTTTTCTTCTGGACGCTCTACTGGGTCCGGTTCTGCAATCATTTCCTGCAGCGCATGCCGCTGGGCGTGCTGCTGCTCGTCCCGCCCGCGGCAGCAGTCATCTCCGAGGTTGCACAGATCAAAATTCCCGGCCATCGCGTCCAGGTCAGCGGCGCCGTGGCGAGCCTGATCGGCGTGCTGCTGGCCTACGCGTGGCTGCTGGCCCGGAATTCACGCCGCATGAGTACGGCTCGCTGACTCGCCGTTTCTGTTCTCTCGTTATGCGTCGTTTGGTTCGCGGCGTCTCGTCAGTCTGACCACGTTCTCCCCGTGAAATTTCAGTACCAATCCCGTATCTTGTTCCGTCTTAAAATGCGGTAGCTCCCTCTAGGGACTACTGACAAATGACAAAGGACAAGATCGCCATGCCGTCAGCCAAATACACGCCCAGCGAAATCGAGCCGCGCTGGCAGAAGTTCTGGGCCGAAAACAACACGTTCCGCATTGGTAACCCGGGTGACCCCGGCTTTGATCCGGCCAAGCCCAAGTACTACATCCTGGACATGTTCCCATACCCCAGCGGCGCCGGGCTTCACGTCGGACACCCGGAAGGTTACACGGCAACGGACATTCTGGCGCGTTACAAGCGCACGCTGGGTTTCAACGTGCTGCACCCGATGGGCTGGGACGCTTATGGTCTGCCGGCGGAGCAGTACGCGGTGCAGACGGGCACGCATCCGGCCGAGACGACGCAGAAGAATGTCGACAATATGAAGCGGCAGATCCAGTCGCTGGGTTTTTCGTACGACTGGAGCCGCGAGGTCAACACCACGGACCCGCATTACTACCGCTGGACGCAGTGGATCTTCCTGAAGCTGTTCAACAGCATCTATGACACGACGCAGCATAAAGCGCGGCACGTCAATGATGTCGTTGAAGCCCTCAACGCGGGCAAGCTGGGCGTAAAAGGCAACGCGATCGTTTTCGATAAATCCGCGACCGATGCGAAAGCTGCAGGTTTCGGCGCGCAGTGGAGCGATCTGGACGAAAACGCGCAGTGGAAGCTGCTGGCGAACCACCGTCTGGCTTATGTCAGTGAGGCTCCGGTGTGGTGGTGCGAAGCGCTGGGAACGGTGCTGGCCAACGAGGAAGTCATCGATGGCAAGAGCGAACGCGGCGATCATCCGTGTGTCAAGAAACCGCTGCGCCAATGGATGCTGCGCATCACCGCGTACGCCGAACGCCTGATCGACGATCTGGAAGGCCTCGACTGGCCCGACGCGATCAAGGCCATGCAGAAGCACTGGATCGGCCGCAGCGAAGGCGCGGAGGTGGATTTCGAGATCGCTGACGCGCAGGGTTCAGGGAAAAAGATTCGCGTCTTCACCACGCGCCCTGACACGCTGTACGGCGCGACCTATATGGTGCTCGCACCCGAGCATCCGCTGGTGAAGGAGATCACGTCGGCGGAGAAGCGCGCTGAAGTCGAGAAGTACATTCAGCAGGCCAGCAGCAAGAGCGACCTGGCGCGCACCGATCTGGCCAAGGACAAGACGGGCGTGTTCACGGGGGCGTTTGCCTACAATCCCGTCTTCGAGAAGAGCGATCCTCGCGCGAAGATTCCGATCTGGATCGCCGACTACGTCCTGATGGGCTACGGCACCGGCGCAATCATGGCCGTGCCCGCTCACGATGAACGCGATGCTGAATTCGCGCTGAAGTTCAAGCTGCCGATCATCAGTGTCGTCATGCCGCCGGATTCATGGCTCAAGGAGAACGCACCAAAAGATGCGGATGCGAAGAACGTCGGCACGTTGAAAGAACGGTTCATAAACGATCCGACATCGTTCAAGAGCTTCTTTGTCGATGACGGTATCGCCATGAAGTCGCCGGCTATGGAGGGCCTGCCCACTCCTGAAGCCAAGAAGAAGATCACGGCTTGGCTCGAAGAGAAGAAGCTGGGCGAAAAGAAGATCACCTATCGCCTGCGCGACTGGCTCTTCTCGCGGCAGCGCTACTGGGGCGAACCGTTCCCGATTGTGTGGGATTCGCGCGGCCACGCGCGCGCACTGGCCGAAGAGGAATTGCCGGTTGAGCTGCCGGAGATGCGCGACTTCAAGCCCACGGGCAGCACCGAGCCGCCGCTGAGCAAGGCGAAGGACTGGGTGAACGTTCACATCGATGTGATGCCCGACGGCATGGCGCATATCGTTCCGCCGCCCACTCCGACGCCGATTCCACACGACGCCGGCGAACCTGCCACGCGCGAGACCAATACGATGCCGCAGTGGGCGGGCTCGTGCTGGTACTTCCTGCGCTACCTGGACGCGAAGAACGAAGATGCGCCGTTCAGCGAGGACGCGGAGAAGTACTGGATGAACGTCGATCTCTATGTGGGCGGAGCTGAACACGCCGTGCTGCATCTGCTCTACAGCCGTTTCTGGCACAAGGTACTGTTTGATCACGGCCTGGTTCACACCAAGGAACCGTTCCAGCGTCTCTTCAACCAGGGACTGATCACCGCGTTCTCGTATAAGGATGAGACTGGCCGCTTAATTCCAAACGACGAGATTGAAGAAAAGGGTGATGCCCAGTGGGTAGTGAAGGCCACGGGAAAACCTGCCACCCAGATCATTGCGAAGATGTCGAAGTCGTTAAAGAACGTTATCAATCCTGATGACGTGATCAACGAATACGGTGCCGACACGCTCCGGCTGTATGAAATGTTCATGGGCCCGCTGGACGGCAGCAAGCCCTGGAACCCGCGTGACGTGCCGGGCATGTTCCGCTTCTTGCGCGATTGCTGGCGCATGATCATTGAAGACGACGAAGGCAAGCCCAACGCGGGAAGCTGCCGCATGAATCTGCTGCCGAGCGCGAGCGAATCTATCGGGACCGACTTAAAAGCAACGAATGATCTCGAGCGCGACTTGCACAAGACGATCAAGGGCGTGACCCAGGATCTCGAACGCATGGCGTTCAACACCGCTATCAGCAAGCTGATGGTGTTTAAAAACAAGGTCAGCGAAAATCCGGCGGCGCTCACGCGCAGCCAGGCCAAGCGCTTCATTCAACTGCTCGCCCCATTCGCGCCCCATATCGCCGAGGAACTCTGGTCGCGTCTGCGCCACGGCCATTCCCTCGCATACGAAGCCTGGCCGAAGTACGACGAGGCGCTCACGCAGGACGCTATGAAAGAACTCCCCGTGCAGATCAACGGAAAGGTGAAGGCGAAGATCATTGTCGCCGCGAATGCGTCCGATGATGTGTCGAAAGCCGAAGCGCAGAAAGCTGTCGAGAAGGAGCTCGCCGGAAAGACAGTGGTCAAAGTCATCGTCGTGCCGGGCCGCTTGGTAAATATCGTAGTCAAGTAATGCCCGAAGATCAGTCAGCTTAATTTCTTAAAAAAGTGTGCGGCTTTAGTCGCGCACTTTCTCGCGGAAGTAGCGCTCCATCGCCAGGCCCAGTTCCTTGCCGACACGCATGTAATTCTCGGTTGTGCTCTCCGGTACGTTCCAGCTTGTCTCGAGCGTGACCGCAACGACATGAGGCGAGGTGTTCTTCGAAACCCAGTTTTTTGAAATCACCTTCCAATTTTTGTCGTAGGA
>Ga0196964_10000548_pt1 | contig 22110 bp, 13 predicted proteins | sample S1_10metaG_FD_148615 | JGI IMG/M metagenome (GOLD analysis project Ga0196964, IMG submission 148615) | Soil microbial communities from Anza Borrego desert, Southern California, United States - S1_10 | ecosystem: Environmental > Terrestrial > Soil > Desert | place: USA: California | collected... | reverse complement strand
GCGCTGAACCGCTGGTGGTGGCCGTCGCTGATGATGTTCGGCCCGCCCGACGACCAGTCGCCCAACACCGCCCAGTCGGTGCGCTGGCGCATCAAGCGCGAGACCAACGACGAGCTGCGCCAGAAGTTCGTGGACGTGACCGTGCCCCAGGCCGAGGCGATCGGCCTGAGCGTTCCCGATCCCGAGCTGAAGTGGAACGAGGAAAAGGGCGGCTACGACTTCGGCCCGATCGACTGGGAGGAGTTCTTCGCCGTGGTGCGCGGCGAGGGACCGGTCGCCAAGGAACGGATGGAGGCACGGGTGAAGGCCTGGGAGGACGGCGCCTGGGTGCGCGAGGCCGCCACCGCCCACGCCGCCAAGCGCGCCGCCCGCGCGCAGGCCGCCTGAACGGAGCGAAGACCATGACCCGAGACTGGCCGCTGTGGGAGGTGTTCGTGCGTTCGCGCAACGGCCTGTCGCACAAGCACGTGGGCAGCGTCCACGCGCCCGACTCCGAGATGGCGGTGCAGGCCGCGCGCGACACCTATACGCGGCGGATGGAGGGGGTCAGCCTGTGGGTGGTGCCCTCGGCGGCGATCACCGCGTCGGACCCCGCCGACGCCGGGCCGCTGTTCGAACCGGCCGAGGACAAGGTGTACCGACACCCGACCTTCTATTCGATCCCCGACCACATCAAGCACATCTGAGGCCCTGCCCATGACCGAGCGGGAGGCCCTGTTCACCTATGCGCTGAGGCTGGGCGACGACGGCCTGATCCTGGGCCAGCGGCTGTCGGAGTGGTGCGGACACGCGCCGATCCTGGAGGTCGACCTGGCGCTGGCCAACATCGCCTTGGATCTGGTCGGTCAGGCGACGCACTTCCTCGACTACGCAGGACAGGTGGAGGGCGAAGGGCGCGACGGCGACCGGCTGGCCTTCCATCGCGACGCGCTGGATTTCACCAACTGCCTGCTGGTCGAACAGCCGAACGGCGACTTCGCCCGAACCGTGGCCCGGCAGTTTCTGTTCTCCACCTGGCAGGCGCTGCTGTTCGAGGCGCTGAACGGTTCGACCGACGCCGCGATCGCGGCGGTCGCGGCCAAGGCGTCGAAGGAGGCCGCCTACCACGTCCGCTTCGCGTCGGAGTGGGTGGTGCGGCTTGGCGACGGCACCGAGGAAAGCCGGGCGAAGATGGAGGCCGGGCTGGACTGGTGCTGGCGCTTCGTCGACGAACTGTTCCAGACCGACGCGGTGGACGCGGCGCTGATCCCGTCCGGGATCGCGATCGACAAGGCTGCCCTGCGCCCGGCGTTCGACGCGCACGTGGCGCGGACTCTGGGCGAGGCCGGGCTGGCGCTTCCCCCGGCCCGGCGGGGCGTGCTGGGCGGACGCGTCGGACGGCACTCCGAGCACCTGGGCCACCTGCTGTCGCAGATGCAGTTCCTCCAGCGGGCCTATCCGGGCGCGACGTGGTGATCTCCGCTCCGGGCATAGCGGAGCCGGCGGCACGCGCGGCGACCGGCGAGATCATGGCGGTGCTGGCCTCCGTCCCCGACCCTGAAATCCCCGCCGTGTCCGTGGTCGACCTGGGGATCGTGCGGCGGGTGGAGGCGGGGCGGGTGGTGATCACGCCGACCTACACCGGCTGCCCGGCGACGCTGGTGATCGAGCGGTCCATCCGTGAAGCGCTGGATGCGGCGGGATTCGACCAGGTGGCGATCGCGACCGAGCTGTCGCCGCCCTGGACCACCGACTGGATCACCGAGGAGGGGCGCGAGAAGCTGCGCGTCTACGGCATCGCGCCTCCGCCGAAGGGCGCGGGCAAATCCTCGCTGGTGGAAACGGCCGCGGAGTGCCCGCGCTGCGGCTCGGAGAGGACCGAGGAGCTTAGCCGGTTCGGCTCCACCCCCTGCAAGGCGCTGTGGCGCTGCACCGCGTGCGCCGAACCCTTCGACCGTTTCAAGTGCCACTGAGAGCCGGATGAGCACCGCCTTCCATCCCCTGCGGATCGCCGAGATCCGGCGCGAGACCGCCGACGCCGTGTCGCTGAAGCTCGAGGTGCCGCCGGAGCTGCAGGAGCGCTTCCGCTTCGCGCCGGGCCAGCACCTGACCCTGCGCGCCGAGCTGAACGGCGAGGACGTGCGGCGCAACTACTCGGTCTGCGTCGGCCCGAACGACGGCGAACTGCGGGTGGCGGTCAAGCAGATCGCCGGCGGGGTGTTCTCGACCTGGGTGAACACGGCGCTGAAGCCGGGCGACCGCATCGAGGTGATGGCGCCGCACGGCAGCTTCACCTGGCGCTTCGACTCGCAGGCGCGGCGGGCCTACGCGGGCTTCGCCGGCGGTTCGGGGATCACGCCGATCCTGTCGCTGATGAAGACCGCGCTGAGCACCGAGCCGGGCAGCCGCTTCACCCTGTTCTACGGCAACCGGTCCACCGCCACGATCATGTTCCTGGAGGAACTGGCCGCGCTGAAGAACCGGTTCCTGGACCGGCTGGAGGTCTACCACTTCCTGGAGGACGAGGCCGAGGAGATCGAGCTGTTCAACGGCCGGCTGGACGCGGCCAAGGCGGCCGAGGTGATCTCCAGCCTGATCCGGCCCCAGGACGTCGACGCCTTCTTCGTCTGTGGCCCGGGGCCGATGATGGATGCGGTCGAGCAGGTGCTGACCGAACGCGGCGTGGCCGCCGATAAGATCCTGATCGAGCGCTTCACAGTCGGGCGCCCGACCGCCGCGCAGGCGGCCGCGGCCGAGGTGCTGTTGCAGCGGGCCGCCGGGCTGGAGATGACCGTCACCCTGGAGGGGCGCCGCGTGCGCGTGGCCTTCGATCCGGAGAAGGGCGCCATCCTGGACAACGCCCGCGAGGCGGGTCTGCCGGCGCCGTTCGCCTGCAAGGCAGGGGTCTGCGCCACCTGCCGGGCGCGGGTGGTCAGCGGCACGGTCGAGATGAAGACCAACTACGGCCTCTCGGCAGAGGAGGTGGCCCAGGGCTACGTCCTGACCTGCCAGGCCGTGCCGACCAGCGAGGGCGTGGCGGTGGACTACGACGCCTAGTTCAGGCGCTCGTAGGGGTAGCGGTCGAGCACCGCTTCGTGAAAGTAGCGGCCCTTCGAGGCCGCGGCCAGAAAGCCGCCGTACACGCGCGGAGGCACGTCGAAGTAGACGTAGTCGCCGCCGCTGACGAACTCGACGTACAGGCGCCGAGCGGCGGGGTCGTAGCGGAAATCGCGGATCGCGGTGGAGGGCATGGGGGTTGCTCGCCCGCTGAAAACGTCTCGCACTCGCCTCGGTTGCGGTTGAACGGCGCCGCCTCGCACCACACATCCTGACTGAGGCCCGGGCGGCCCGCGCCGACAGGGCGGACGCGAGACCGGGCCGCAAGTCGCTTGGAATGCGAGGACTTGACCCATGAACCGGCTCCAGCCGTTCGACAGCCCGTTCCTGCTCGGCTTCGAGCACACCCGCGCCCTGATCGAGCGCGCCGCCAAGGCGGCCGCCGAAAGCTATCCGCCCTACAACGTCGAGGCCACGGGCGAGGACCGGGTGCGCATCACCCTGGCGGTCGCGGGCTTCACGCCCGAGCAGCTGTCGGTGACGCTGGATGCGAACCAGCTGACCATCAAGGGCGAGCGGGAAGGGGAGGAGCGTGCCTTCCTGCACCGGGGCATCGCCGCGCGCGGCTTCACCCGCGCCTTCGTGCTGGCCGACGGCATGGAGGTGGAGGGAGCGACGCTGGAGCACGGCCTGCTGCACGTCGACGTGGTCCGGCCCGAACCCGCGCGCTCGGTCAAGCGCATCCCCATCAGAACGGCCGGCTGAACCGGCGGCCGTTCGAGGCGTTGGAATTTACTGGTCCTCATGACGCCACTGCTCACCAAAGAGGCTTTCGCAGAACTCGGAGCGCCGGACCTGGTCTACGTCCGCGAGATCAAGGCCAAGGAAGTCCTGGCCGGCACGCCGGTCGAAACCGTCAAGGGCTTCGAGATCGACCCCGACCAGACCCTCTACGCCGTGCACAGCGCCGACGGCTCCCGCCTGGCGGTGCTGATCGACAAGGAATCCGCCTACGCCGCCGCGGTGGCGCACGAACTGGTGCCCGTCTCGGTGCACTGAACGGACGCGCCGGGCCCGAACGGCCCGTGCGCCGTCTTCTTTCTCAATCAGATCAGGCCGCGTTGGGCTCGGCGCGGCGCACCAGCAGGGCGTAGACCGCGTCGGCGGTGCGCGCCTGGCGGAGCTGCTCGCGCAGTTCGCCCTGGCGCAGCAGGCGCGACACGCGGGCCAGGGCGCGCAGGTGCTCGGTGGTGGCGTCTTTCGGGGCGAACAGGGCGAAGATCAGGTCGACCGGCCGGTCGTCCACGGCGTCGAAGGCGACCGGCGTCTCGAGCTTGACGAAGACCCCGACCATCCGGTCCAGGCCGTCGATGCGGGCGTGGGGCACGGCCACGCCCTGGCCCACGCCGGTGGAGCCGTGCTGCTCGCGTTCCAGCAGCGCCTCGAGCACGACCTGCGGTTCGCACTTCAGCTTGCGGGCGGCCACCTCGGCGGCCGTCGCCAGCGCCTGACGCTTGGAGGACACGCTCACGCGCGCAGCGATCGCGTCGCGATCAAGCAACACTCCGATCTCCATCAAATCCCCGACTTGGAACTGTTCTTGTCGTTCTAGCGGAGGCGTAACGCGCCGACGCCGGGCTGGTTTCAGGGATTATCCGCCGTTTGCATGACCGTTCCCTGAACGCGTGCGCTCGGGGTCGATCCAGCCGATGTTCCCGTCCGGGCGGCGATATACCAGAGACAGCCCGCCGTGCGCGGCGTTTCTGAACAGCAGGACCGGATAGTGGGTCAGGTCCAGCTCCAGCACCGCCATGGACACCGTCATGGTGCGGATCGGCGACTCGGTCTCGGCGATCACCATGGGGACCGGCGGCCCGTCGGCGGAGACGCCGGCGTCGTCCTCCTCGCCGAAGCCGTCGTCGTCGTGATCGTCGGGCGCGCGCAGCACGGTGACCGGCGCGGTCTCCTGGCCGGACTTGCCGTTGGAGACGTGGTGGTTCTTCAGCTTGCGCTTGTAGCGCCGAACCCGTTTTTCAATTTTCTCCAGCAATCCGTCGAAGGCCCCGTGGGCGTCGCCGCCGTAGGAATGGCCGTGCAGCTGCTGGCCCGAGGCCAGGCGCACCAGGGCGTCCACCCGGAACAGGTGACCTTCCTTGGTGACCACGACCTCGGCGTCGCCGCCGCGTTCGAAGTACTTGCCGATGCTGCCGGAGAGTTCGTCGGTAATCCGCGAGCGTAGCGCTTCGCCGAGATCGACATGCTTGCCGCTGATGAGGACTTGCATGGTCCGATGAACGCGCCGCGGGGCCGATGGTGTCAAGCGTGGCCACGGAACCGTGATCGACGAATTTGTGATCCGGCGGTCAGGAACAATCATCGCGCGGTGCGTCCTTCCGCCGCGCTTAAGGATGCGCTACCGAAGCCGACGTGAGTTCAGCGTGGACGGGTCCTCGATGCGTGTTCTGATTCTCGGCGGCGACGGCTTTTGCGGATGGCCGACGGCCTTGCACCTCTCGGCGCGGGGGTGGGAGGTCGCGATCGTCGACAACCTGTCCCGCCGCAACATCGACAACGAGCTGGAGGTCCGATCGCTGACGCCGATCCGGCCGCTGGGGGAGCGCCGGCGGGCCTGGAAGGAAGTCAGCGGACGCGACATCGCGATCCACAACCTGACCGTCGGCAAGGAATACGACCGGCTGCTGGCGCTGCTGAAGGAATGGAAGCCGACCGCGATCGTCCATTTCGCCGAGCAGCGGGCCGCGCCCTACTCGATGAAGACCGCGCGTCACAAGCTCTACACGGTCGACAACAATCTGAACGCCACCAACCACGTGCTGGCGGCGATCGTGGACTCGGGTCTCGACATCCACCTGGCGCACCTGGGCACAATGGGAGTGTACGGCTACGGCACCGCCGGCCTGCGCATCCCCGAAGGCTATCTGACGGTCACCGTCCAGACCGACCGGGGTCCGGCGGAGCAGGAGATCCTGTTCCCGGCCAATCCGGGCTCGATCTACCACATGACCAAGACGCAGGACGCCCTGCTGTTCCAGTTCTACGCCCGCAACGACCGGCTGCGGATCACCGACCTGCACCAGGGCATCGTCTGGGGCGCCCAGACCGAGGAGACCCGGCTGGACGAGCGGCTGATCAACCGGTTCGACTACGACGGGGACTACGGGACGGTGCTGAACCGCTTCCTGATGCAGGCGGCGGTCGGCTATCCGTTGACCGTTCACGGCACCGGCGGCCAGACGCGGGCCTTCATCAACATCCAGGACACGGTGCGCTGCGTCGAGCTGGCGCTGAACCATCCCCCCAAGCGCGGGGACCGCGTGAACATCCTGAACCAGATGACCGAGAGCCACCGGGTTCGCGACCTGGCGCAACTGGTCTCCCGCGTCACCGGCGCGGAGGTCTCCTTCGTCTCCAACCCGCGCAACGAGGCGGACGAGAACGAGCTGGTGGTCGAGAACGACAAGTTCCTGGGCCTTGGTCTGAAGCCGATCACCCTGGCCGAGGGCCTGCTGGCCGAGGTGGCGGAGAACGCACGCCGCTACGCCGACCGGGTCGACCTGTCCAAGGTGCCCTGCGTCTCGCACTGGAACGCCGAGCGGGCGGCCGCGGCCGAGGCGGCGTCGCGTCCCACCCTGACGGCGGTCGAAGGCGGAGCGGCCCACAAGCGGTGAAAACCTTCGTTTTCGGCTTCGGCTATCTGGGCGCGGTTTTCGCCGCGCGGCTGAGGCGCGACGGCTGGAACGTCGCCGCGACCGCCCGCGACCCGGAGAAGCGGGCGCGGCTGTTCCTGCAAAAGATCGACACGATCGACCCCGCCGACCCGCAGGCGCTGTGCGAGGCGGTCGCCGGTGCGAACGCGGTCCTGGTCACCGCCCCGCCGCAGGCGGACGGCTGCCCGGCGCTCAAGGCGCTGGCGCCCGCCCTGGCCCGTAGCGGCGCCTTCCCCGACTGGATCGGCTACGTCTCCTCCACCGGCGTGTACGGCGACCGGGGCGGCGGGTGGGCGTTCGAGGACTCGGCTCTGAACGCGCCGACCGTGGAGGGCGCGCGGCGCGCGGCCGCGGAGCGGGACTGGCTGGAGATGGGGCACGGCATGGGCCTGACGGTCTGCGTGTTCCGCCTGCCGGCGATCTACGGCCCCGGACGCTCTCCGTTCGAGAAGCTGCGCGACGGCTCCGCCCGGCTGGTGCGCAAGCCCGGCCAGGTGTTCAACCGCATCCACGTCGAGGACGCGGCGGAGGGGATGATCGCCTCGCAGCGCAGGCCCAGGCCCGGCGGGATCTACAATCTGACCGACGACGAGCCTGCGGGCGCGGACGTCTATGTCGCCCACGCCGCCGCGCTGGCGGGGGTTCCGCCGCCGCCCGAAACGGACTGGACCGATCCGTCCGTCAGCGAGGGGATGCGGCGCTTCTATCGGGACAACAAGCGCGTCGCCAACGCCCGCGCCAAGGCGGAGCTGGGCTGGCGCCCGGCCTATCCGAGCTGGCGCGAGGGGCTGAAGGCGGTGCTGGGGAGCGAGGGGCGATGACCGAGGAGCAGGCGCTGGCGCTGGCCACCCACCGCCACTTCAAGGGCGGGCTGTACCGCTATGTCGGCGAGGCGCGCCATTCGGAGACGCTGGAGCCGATGGTGGTCTACGAGCACCTGTGGCCGCACGAGCGCGGCCTGTGGGTCAGGCCCGCGGCCATGTTCCACGGCCTGCGCGAGAACGGGGCGCCGCGGTTCGAGGCGCTGGGCGGCTGAAGCTTTCGTTGACCGGACCGCGCGCGCCGCTAGATTGCGCCGCCTTGTCGTCCGGCCCCGGCGCCCCGGTGGCGAAATGGTAGACGCGGCAGACTCAAAATCTGTTGCCCGAAAGGGCGTGTTGGTTCGAGTCCGACCCGGGGCACCACATTTGTCGCAGGCGTTCTGCGGAAAATCGTTGCGGGCCTGAAAAGGCGAGACATTATCGAGGCCTGTGCTCTAGGAGGGGCGAGTTATGGCGAGCAAGAAGTCGGTGGACGCCGGCGCCGAGAAGAAGACCGCCGCGAAGGCCAAGGGCACGACCGAAGGCGTGGACGTGAGCGCGCCCACCGAGGCCGAGCCGCAGTCCACCGCGCCCGCCGCCGAAGCCGGCGACGCCAAGGCCCAGGCCGCCGCGGCGGCGAAGGCCAAGGCGAAGGCCGACCAGGAGACCAAGATTTCGGTCTCGCGCGGCTTCTCCAACTGGCTGGGCATGAACCGCTGCAGCCTGGCCTTCACCTCCTATCAGACCGGCAAGCTGTTCCTGGTCGGCCGCCTGCCCGACGGCAAGGTGTCGTTCCACCAGCAGACCTATCAGCGGGCCATGGGCGTGCACGCCCAGAAGGACCGGCTGTACATCGGCTCGCTGTTCCAGATCTGGCGTCTGGAGAACGTGCTGGAGCCCAACGAGCGCGCCAACCAGCACTTCGACCGCCTGTTCGTGCCCCGCAACGCCCAGACCGTGGGCGACGTGGACGTGCACGAGCTGGGCGTGGACCGGGCCGGGCGGGTGATCTTCGTCAACACCAAGTACTCGTGCCTGGCCACCACCTCGACCCGCTACGGCTTCCGCCCGATCTGGAAGCCGCAGCACATCTCGAAGCTGGCCGCCGAGGACCGCTGCCACCTGAACGGGCTGGCGATGGAGAACGGCCTGCCGCGCTACGTCACCGCGGTCAGCCAGAGCGACGTGCTGAACGGCTGGCGCGAGCGCCGGCACGAAGGCGGCGTGCTGATCGACGTGCAGAACGACAAGGTGGTCACCGACCAGCTGTCGATGCCGCACAGCCCGCGCGTCCACAACGGCCAGCTCTACGTGCTGGACAGCGGCCGGGGCTTCCTGGTCCGTGTCGACCCCAAGACCGGCGCCAAGGAGGACATCGCCTTCTGCCCGGGCTTCCTGCGCGGCCTGACCATCCACAACGGCTTCGCGGTGGTGACCATGTCGCTGCCGCGCGACGGCGCCTTCTCGGGGCTGGAGCTTTCCGACACCCTGAAGAAGCGCGACGGCGAGCCGTGGTGCGGGGTGCTGGTGATCAACCTGTCCAGCGGCGACATCGTCGAGTTCATCCGCCTGGACGGCCAGATCAAGGAGCTGTTCGACGTGGCGGTGATCCCGCAGACCATCCTGCCGATGGCCATCGGAGTGAACTCCCCGGAGATCCACTCCATGATCACCTTCGACAAGCAGTTCGCGCCGCTGATCCCGCCGCAGCCGCAGCCCGCGGCCGCCTGACGGCCGGGCGAACCTGAACGACGGAAGGGGCGCCTCAAGCGCCCCTTTTTCGTGGCGGCTTTGCGGCGGCGGCTGCCGTGTTTCTACAGTGAACGCGTTCACTCAAGTAACAATTGAGGCAACTTCTCGTCGAACCTGTTCACTGAAAGAAGTTTCTGCGACGTTGCCCCGGCGCCTCTCGTGGGATGAAGGCGAACGTCTTGCCCGTTAAGGATTTTCCGGCTGTCCAGCCCCAAAATCTAAAAGCATTCTTTTTGTGAATGTTTCCCGCGCCGTATTGCCAAGGACGGAACCGGCGTTCTACCAATCCCCCAAACCTGCGGACCTGTGCGTCCGCTGTGCACTGCTGCGTCTAGGGGGACGTCACTATGACCAAGCGCGAATCTTTCCGTCGTTTCATGTGGGCCAAGACGGCTCGCCGCGTGCGGAAGTCCAAGCAGCGCAACCGCTTCACGCCGAAGCGCGCGTTGGAGCTGTCGCGTGACACCCTGCTGCTGGGCACCGCGCTCAGCTGCTCGTTCCTGGTCTTCATCGGCGGCGCGGCCGCCCCGACCCAGGCCCTGGCCGACGACGAGTGCGGCACGCAGGTCACCCCCGGGCCTGACACCCTCGTCTGCGGCGTCGGCGTCCAGACCGAAATCGACTACCCCGCGGCTGAGGACCTGACCGTCGTTCTCCCGGCGGGCTCCGTGGTCACCACCGGCGGCGTCGCGGTCAGCGGCACGGGCGACAACGTGGTGGTCGGCCAGACCGGCTCCGCGATCAGCAGCACGACCAACGGCGCGCCCGGCGTGCTGGTGGAGTCCTCCGACGCCACGGCTACCGCCTACACCACCCTGGTCACCACCAGCGGAGTCGACTCCGACGGCGTGGTGGTCAACGGCGGAACCGGCGCCACGGTGATCAACGCCGTGCTGATCAGCACGACGGGCGACAACTCCGCCGCGATCTTCGCCACCGCGACCGGCGGCGACGTGAACATCACCTCGGCTCAGACGATCACCAGCGGCAACAACGGCGACGCCATTATCGGCATCTCCACCACCGGCGCGGTCACCCTCACGGCCGATTCAATCGTCACTCAGGGCGCGCTCAGCAACGGCGTGGGCGTCACCGCCTCGACCGACGCGACCGTCACCGTAGGCGACGTGACCACGCTCGGCAACTTCTCGGACGCGGTCGCCGTCTACGCCGACGACGACGCGATCATCGACGTGACCGGCTCGATCGTCACCGGGGGCAGCAGTTCCGAGGGCGTTCTCGGCGTCGCGTTTAACAGCATGTCGGTCGACTTGGCCGGCGCGTCGATCACCACCAGCGGCGACTTCGCCGACGGCGTGAACGTCAGTTCGACTAACGATTCCACCGTGATCGCCGGCGGCGGCGACGTCACCACCACGGGTACCGACGCTCAAGGCGTGGTGGCGAGCGGCCTGGGCGGCGTGAGCGTCGATGTCGGCGTGGTGACCACCACCGGCGCGCTCGACGTCACCGGCGCCGACGGCATCATCGCGACCTCCGCCCTCGGCGGCGTGAGCGTCACCGCCCAGTCGGTCGGCACCCTGGGCGCCAACGCCACCGGCATCTCCGCCACCGGCCAGTATTCGGTCGGCGTGACCGTAGGCGACGTCACCACCCAAGGGGCGAACTCCGTCGGCATCGACGCGACTTCGAACGTCGGCAACGTGACCGTCACCGTGACGGGCGCGCTGACCACCAACGGCGCCAACAGCATGGGCGTCTACGCCGCGGGCGACACCGTCACCGTGAACGGCGGCGGTGACGTCACCACCACGGGCGCGACCTCGGTCGGCGTCTATGTGAACGCCCAGACCCAGGCGATCGTCGTGCTGGACGACGTCTCCACCGGCACCGCGAACTCCGACGGCGTGGTCGTGGAGTCGCTCGGCGGTGCGGACGTCACCCTGGGCGACGTCTCGACGGCCGGCGACTTCGCCGAGGGCGTCTATGTCGACGCCGACGGCGCCATCGACATCACCACCGGCGCGGTGACCGTGACCGGCGCGAACGCCGACGGCATCGAGGTCTACGCGGGCGAGGGCTACGTCGAGATCGACGCCACTGGCGCCATCAACGTGGCCGACGGCTACGGCGTCTATGTGGACGCGGGCGGCTCGGTGAACGTCGCCGTGGCCAACGTCACATCCGCGCTGACCGGCGTTTACGTGAACACCGGCGCCGACATCACCGTCACAGGCACGGGGACCATCACCACCAGCGCTAACGGCGCCCACGGCGTTTCGGCCGTGACGAGCAACGGGTCCGTCACCGTGTCCGTCGGAGACGTGGACACGAGCGGCGACGACAGCGACGGCGTGTACGCGACCGGACCTGGCGCCATCAGCGTCACCGCCGGCGACATTTCGACCTCGGGCATGGACTCCGAGGGCGTGAACGTGAACGGCGGCGCCGGCGCGGTGACCGTCAGCGTGGGCGAGGTCAACACCACCGGCTCAGGCGCTGAGGCCGTGCTGGTCAACACCACGACCGGCTCCGCCTCGGTGACGATCAACGCCGGCGGCGGCACCTCGATCACCGACGCGGCCAGCACCGTGGTGGTGACGTCGGGCTCGGGCGCGATCAGCGTCTACAACCAGGGCTTCATCGACACCTACGGCGCCAACAACGCCATCAATGCGTCCAGCACCAGCGGCGACATCTACATCTACAGTGTCGATATCGACACCTACGCCGACAACGCCGACGCGATCGTGGCCAGCACCGGCGGGGCCGGGAACATCACTATCGTGACGGGCGACGTCCATACCCGCTACGGTCCGTCCGGCGACAATTCCAGCGCGATCATCGCGACCGCCGACGCGGGCGACATCGACATCACCCTGACCGGCGACGTCGGGACGAACGGCTTGGACTCCGACGCCGTCGTGGCGGCGAGCAACAGCGGCGACGTCACCGTCGCGGTTGAGGGCGAAATTCTCACCCTGGGCGACCAGAGCAACGGCGTGAACGCCACCGGCGTGAACGTGACGGTCAACGGCGGCGGCGACGTCACCACGACCGGCGTGGGCGCGGGCAACACCGCCGTCCTGATCACGGCCACCGGCGACGTCACCGTCGATCTGGGTGAGATCTCCACCGCCGGCGCCACCGCCTGGGGCGTGGCCTTCGGCGGCGCCGTGACCAACGCCTCGGTCACGGTCGATACGATCAGCACCAGCGGCGCCTACGGCGACGCGATCATCGGCGGCGCGACCGGCGACGTCACCATCGACGTCGGCACCGTCAGCACCACCGGCGTCGACGCCAACGGCGTCGAGCTGGTCAACGTCGGCGGCAACCTGGTCATCGACGCCGACAGCATCACCACCACCGGAAACGCGGCGCTCGGCATCGAGGTCGTCAGCCTGGTCGGCTCCGGCGACATCGAGGTCGGCACGATCAGCACCTCCGGGATGGGCGCGAACGCCATCGACGTCGACGGCGGCGCGGGCGACGTGTCCGTCACCGCCACCGGCCCGATCAGCGCCACCGGCGCAGGCTCCGTGGGCGTCGCGGTCGACACCACCTCCGGCTCGATCACGATCAACGTGGCCGACGTCACCGCGGCCAACACCGGCATCGACGCGACCGCCACCACCGGCGACGTCTCCGTGACCAGCACGGGCACGATCTCCAACACCGAGAACGGCGCCAACGCCGTCGACGCGATCGCCACGACCGGCTCGGTCACGGTGTCTGTCAACGACGTGACCACCTCGGGCGACGGCTCCCAGGGCGTGGGCGCGCTCACCACCACGGGCGACGTGAACGTGACCGTCGCCGGTTCGCTGGTGACCGGCGGCCTCGACTCCAACGGCGTGCTGGCGGCCAGCACCGACGGCGACGTCACCGTCACCGTCACCGGCGACGTGACCACCAACGGGGTCAGCGCCTACGGCCTGCTGATCGGCACCGACAACGGCGACGCGTTCGCGGTCGGCGGCGGGAACGTCTACACCAACGGCGGCGCGGACTCCGCGGCTGTCAGCATCCGCTCCACCAACGGCTCGATCACCGTCGACTTGGGCGTGCTGGACACCGACTCGCCCGCCGGCTTCGCCCAGGCCGTGCACTTCAACGCCGGTCAGGACGCCACCATCACCCTGACCAGCGCCTCCACCGACGGCACGGGCAGCGACGCCATCTACGGCACGGCGGCCAACGGCGACGTGACCATCACCGTCTCCGGCGCGATCACCACCACGGGCCCCGGCGCCCAGGGCATCGACGTGAACGCGGGCGACGCCATCACCGTGACGGTGGACAGTGTGACCACCTCGGGCGACGCATCGGCGGGCATGGATCTCAACGCGGGCGGGAACATCACGGTCGACGTCGGCTCTGTGATCACCTCCGGCGTCGGCTCCACCGGCATTCAAGCGGTGTCGACCGGCGGCACGGTGGAGATCGACGTCACCGGCGCGATCAGCGCCACGGGCGCGGGCGCGTTCGGCGTCGTCGCCTACGGCGCGGGCGGCGTCACCGTGGACGTCACCGACGTCACCTCCGACAGCGACGGCGTCCTGGCCACCTCCAATGGCGGCGACGTGACGGTGACCAGCACCGGTACGATCACGACGGCCGACGCGGACGCGGACGGCGTCTTTGCGTCGAGCGCGACGGGCGATGTGACCGTGAACGTCAATGACGTGAGCACCGTCGGCGCCGGCTCGGAAGGCGTGCTCGCCCAGAGCGTGGCGGGCGATGTGACCGTCACGGCGACCGGCGCGATCACCACCGACGCCGCCTTAGCGCAGGGCGTGGACGCCTACAGCGTCAACGGCGACGTCGCCGCGACCGTGGCGGACGTCGACACCGACGGCGACTTCGCCACCGGCGTGGTGGCCGAGAGCCTCAACGGCGCGGTCTCGGTCACCGTGAACGGCGCGATCACCACCGACGGCTACTACAGCTACGGCGTGTTCGCCTCCGGCGGCGACGGCGCCTCGGTCACGCTGACCGGCTCGGTGACCACCAACGGCGACGAGGCGATCGGCGTGTTCGCCGACGGCGGCGAGGGCTCCGGCTCGGTCATCGGCGGCGGCGACGTCACCACCTACGGCGAAGGCTCGATCGGCGTGTTCGTGCGCGGCGACGCGGGCGTGACCGTGAACGTCGGCGACGTGACGACCGACGCGGCCTACGACGCGACCTACGGCGCGGCGCTCGGCGTCGACGCCTACAGCTTCAACGGAAACGTGTCGGTGACGGCGGACGACGTCTCCACCTACGGCGACTACGCCGACGGCGTGCTGGCCGTGAGCGTCGGCGGCGACGTGACCGTGACGGTCGCCTCGTCGGAAACCTACGGCGCCAACGCCGAAGCGATCGACGCGTCCAGCACCGACGGCGACGTGACCGTGACCGCCAACTTGGTGAACACGAACGGGGCTGGTTCCGAAGGCGTCCTGGCGAGCAGCGTCACCGGCGACGTGACCGTCAACATCGGCGGGGTCGACGAAGACACTTCCGTCACCCAGGCGGCCGACACGGTGGTGGCCTCCAGCACCGACGGGAACGTGTCGGTGACCAACACCGGCTTCCTGGACGCCTACGGCGTGGGCAGCGACGCCATCGTCGCGACCAGCGTCAACGGCAACGTCACCGTGGTCAGCAACGACGTGGACACCTACGACCAGGGCTTCGGCATCTTCGCCGTCAGCACCAACGGCACGGTGACGGTGACCAGCGGCGACGCGCACGCGGTCGGCGGCGGCGTCAGCGCCATCTACGCCAGCGGCGGCGGGAACGTGTCGGTGACCTCCACCGGCGCCGCCGGCACGTTCGACGTGAACAGCGACGCGGTCGTCGCGGTCAGCACCGGCGGCGACGTGACTGTGACCAACAGCGGCGACGTCTACGCCGACGGCGACTCCAGCTACGGCATCCGTGCCGCCGGCGCGAACGTGTCGGTGGTGGGCGGCGGCGACGTCGACACCGACGGCGCGATCGACAGCGACGGCGTCAACATCACCGCCACGGGCAACGTGGTGGTGACGCTGGACGACGTGTCGACGGACGGCACGCACTCCGAAGGCGTCAACTTCACCGCGGGCGGCAATGCTTCGGTGGGCCTGGGCGACGTTTCGACCAGCGGCGACTACTCCGAGGGCGTGAACGGCTTCGCTTCAGGCGACCTGTTCGTCAGCGCCAACTCGGTCACCACGACCGGCTACGACGCGGACGGCGTCTCCGTGAACAGCGGCGGTTTCGCCACGGTCAGCGTCGGCACGGTCACGACCGATGGCGACTACTCGGTCGGCGTCAACGCCTACGGAACCTACGGCGTCACCGTCTACAGCGCTTCGGTGGACACCGACGGCTACAACGCCGACGGCATCGCCGCGTCCAGCAACGGCTTCGTGTCCGTCTACAGCGGCGACGTGCAGACCGACGGGACCTACGCCGACGGCATCCTCGCCAACGGCGACACCGGCGTTTACGTCCAGAGCACCGGCACCATCTCCACGGCGGGCGACTACGCCGACGGCGTCGACGCTTTCAGCTCGGGCGGCGACGTGACCGTGGTCAACGACGGCGAGATCGGCACCGCCGGCTACGACTCCGACGGCGTGGTCGCGATCTCGCTGACCGGCGACGTGTCGGTGATCAACAACGGCCACATCGAAACCCTGGGCGACTACGCCTTCGGCATCGACGCGAGCTCCGTCTCCGGCGGCGTGTACGTCTTCAACGCCGGCAACACGGTGGTGACCTCGGGCAACAGCGCCACGGGCATCTCGGCGGTGGCCGGTGATTACGTGACCGTCAACAGCGGCAACGTGCAAACCAGCGGCGACTTCTCCGACGGCATCTTCGCCCAGAGCACCGGCGCCACCTCCGCCGACGACGTGACGGTGACCAGCGGCACGGTCTCCACCGACGGGCTGAACAGCGACGGCATCGTGGCCCTGGCCGACAGCGGCGACGTGATCATCGACAGCGGTACGATCACCACCGGCGGCGACGACAGCTACGCGATCTTCGCCTACAGCGTGTCCGGCGACGTGGGCGTGACCAGCGACAGCATCACCTCGAACGGCGGCGGCACGTACCACGCGGTCTACGCCTACGCGGCTGACGGCTCGGTTGTGATCGACAGCGGCCTGATCGACGTGAACGGGACGACCGGCCTGGCGATCTACGCCCTCGCCGACGGCGGCTCGGTCTCGGTGACCAGCGACACCATCACCAATGACCTCGGCGGCGGCATCTCGGCCGAGAGCACCTCGGTCGGCGGCGCGGAGGTGATCAGCGGCACGATCAACGTCGGCGGCGGCGACGGCATCTTCGCCTCGGCCGTGGACGGCGACACCTACGTCAGCAGCGTGTCGGTGGTCGCCAGCGGCGCCGACAACGACGGCATCTACGCCTACAGCGACTTCGGCGACGTCACCGTGATCAGCGGGGTGGTGACCACCACCGGCGCGAACGCGGGCGGCATCTACGCCGGCAGCGCCTACGGCGACACCGTGGTGATCAGCAGCGCGGTGAACACCTCGGGCGACAACGCGCCTGCGATCAGCGCCTACAGCCTGCAGGCCTCGGTCTCCGTGACCAGCAGCGCGGTGGTCACCACCGGCGACGGCTCCGACGGCATCACCGCCTACAGCAACGGCACGGACGCGTCCGACACGGTGACCATCACCAGCGGCACCGTCTCCACCGACGGCGCGGGCAGCGACGGCATCCTGGCTGATAGCGTCGCGGGCGACATCACCGTGACCTCGACGGGCGCGGTGTCGGCGATCGGCACGGGCAGCCTGGGCGTCAGCGCGGGTTCCGACTCCGGCTCGATCGAGATCGACGCGACCAGCGTCAGCTCGACCTCGACGGCGGTGACCGCGGTGACCAACACCGGCGGCATCGACATCGCCGTGACCGGCGCGATCACCACCACCGAAGCCGGCGCGGACGGCGTGTCCGCCACCGTCAACGGCGGAACGGGCGCGATCGTGATCGACACCGACGGTCCGATCCAGACGATCGACCGCGGCATCGACGCGGTGAACAACGGAACCGGCGGGATCACGATCACCAACTCCGGCGACATCAGCGGGGACGCCACCATCGGCATCCGCGCCTACGCTTCCGGCGGCGGGATCAGCATCGACAACGACGGCGACATCGGTGCGGCCGGCAACAGCACGACTTCGACCGGCTTGGTTGCGGTGCAGACCGCGGGAACCGGGGACGTCGTCGTCACCGGCGACGGCGCGATCTTCTCCGGCGCTTCCGGCGTCCTGGCCCTGAACTACGGGGTCGGCGACGTCACCGTGACGCTGGACGCTACGGCCGACATCACCGCCGGCAACCGCGGCATCGTCGCCCTCGCGACGGGCGCCGGCGACTCCGACGTCACCGTCACCACCGACGGCTCGATCACTGCCTTCAACCAGGGCGTGCTGGCTCGGACCGGCCCGGCCAGCACCGGTGACGTGACCATCACCACCAACGACGACGTGACTTCGTCGGCCCATGCCGGGGTGGTCGGGATCGTCTACGGCCTCGGCGCCGTGACGATCACCACCAATGGCGACGTCACCGCAGCCCTGAACGGGATCTATGGGCGAGTGAGCAACGCCGCCAGCGCCGGCGACGTGACCATCGTAACCACCGGAGACGTGACCGGCGGCGCCTTCCACAACGGCGTTTACGCCCGGACGATCGGCACCGGCGACGTGTCGGTGACCACCGACGGGACCGTCACGGGCGGTAACAACGCGATCTTCGCCCAAAGCACGTCTGGTTCGATCACGATCGGGGCCTACGATCTGATCGACGGCGACGCCAACAACGACGGCTTCGGGGACGGTGTTCGCGTCCTGTCGGCCAGCGGCGCGATCTCGGTCTACACCTCGGCTGACGCCGACATCGTGGGCAACGCGCAGAACGGCATCGACGCTCGGATCACGGCGGCCTCCGCCAACGGCATCGACATCACCTTCCTGGGCGATATCGGGTCCGACGCCAACGCCGTGGACGCCACCGGCGTTCTGGCCCACATCCAGAACGGCGCCTCCACCGGCGACGTGACCGTCAACGGCGGCGGCACGATCGACAGCTCGGGCACGGGCGTCGACGCCCGGAACTTCGGTTCCGGCGACGTCACCGTGGACCTGGACGGCTCGGTCGAGGCCGGCCAGACCGGCGTCTACGCACTGAGCACTACGGGCGACATCACCATCGACGTCACCTCGGTGGAGGCCGGCCTGGCCGGGATCGACGCCAACAGCACCTCGGGCGACATCTTCGTCACCGCCACCGGTTCCATCGTCAGCGGCGACGAGGGCGTGGAGGCCACCACGGCCGGCGCCATCACCGTCTCGGTGACCGACGTGACCACCACGAACGCGGGCGGCGAGGGCGTGTACGCGGTCAGCACCGGCGACGACGTCTCCGTCACCGCCACCGGCGCGATCAGCACCGACGGCACCGACGCCGACGGCGTCTACGCCGCGGGCGTGAACGTCACGGTGAACGTCGGCGACGTCGACACCGACGGCGACGACAGCACCGGCGTGAACGCCCTTGCCACCGGCTTCGCCAGCGTGACCGCCGACGACGTGCAGACCGACGGGGCGAACTCCGACGGCGTATACGCCTCGGGCGACGCCGGCGTGCTGGTCGACGTGACCTCGGTCGCGACGGTCGGCGACAACTCGGACGGGGTGGAGGCCTACTCCGACCTGGGCGCCGTCTCGGTGACCGTGGACTCGGTGGTCACCGGCGGGGTCGACTCCGACGGGATCCTGGCCGACGCCCAAGGCGACGTGACCATCGTAAGCGGCAGCGTGGCCACCGGGGGCGACAGCTCGACCGGCATCGACGCGAACAGCTACGCCGGCGGCGTGAGCATCACCAACGGCTCGGTGTTCACCGACGGGGCCAACTCGATCGGCATCCAGGCCGACGCCTACGACGAAGTCAGCGTGACCACCGGTTCGGTGACCACCTCCGGCCTCAACTCGGTCGGGATCGACGCCACCTCGGCGGGCGGCAACGTGCTGGTCGACGCGGACGCGGTGAGCACCACTGGCCTGTTCAGCACCGGCATGGACGCGGACAGCACGTCGGGCGACGTCACGGTTCTGGCGGGGACGGTCTACACCTACTACGACAGCTCGACCGGCATCGACGCCTACAGCGTCTCCGGCGACGTGTCGGTGACCGCCACCGGGACGATCTACACGGCGGGCGAGTACTCCGAAGGCGTGAACGCCGGCAGCGACAGCGGCGACGTGACGGTGGCGGTGAACGACGTCACCACCCTCGGCGACGACGCCACCGGCGTGGACGCCTACAGCACCTCCGGCGACGTGGCGGTGACGGTGGTCGGCACGATCTCCACGGCGGGTGAGGACTCGTACGGCGTGAACGCCTCGGGCGTGAACGTGGCGGTCAACGGCGGCGGCGACGTCTCCACCACCGGCGACTACGGCGTCGGCGTCTACGTCGACGCCTCCAACGATGCGTTCGTCTCGCTCGACGACGTGACCACCGGCGGCTACCAGGCCGTGGGGGTGGGCGTGCTGGCGGGCGGCGATGCGACCGTGACCGTGGACGACGTCTCGACCCAGGGGGCTTACGCCGCGGGCGTGATGGTCCAGGCCGGCGGATCGGCCACTGTCAGCACGGGCGACGTGTCCACCCAGGGCGATTACGCCGCGGGCGTGATGGTCCAGGCCGGCGGATCGGCCACTGTCAGCACCGGCGACGTCTCGACCCAAGGCTACGCGTCCTTCGGGGTGAGCGTGCAGGCGGTGGGTTCGGCCACCATCACCACCGGCGATGTCTCCACCGACGGGAACGGCGCCTTCGGCGTGTACGGCTACAGCCAGACCGGCGACGTCACCATCGACAGCGGCCTGATCGACACCCAGGGCGACGCCTCCTACGGGGTGATCGCGCTGGCCTTCGGCGACGCCACCGTCACGGTGGACGGCGTGACCACGCTGGGCGCCGACAGCGGCGGCGTGGTTGCTGCTGCCTACAACGGCGATGCGACGGTCACGAACAACGGCTCGGTCTCGACGTCGGGAGCCAACTCGGACGGCATCTACGCCTTCTCGCAGAACGGCGCGGTGACGGTGACGAGCTCGGGCGTGCTGACGCTCGGCCTGGACGCCGACGGCATCGTGGCCGACGGCGACGGCGACGTGGTCGTGTCCAGCGGCAGCGTCGCGACCGCCGGCGCCGACGCCGACGGCATCTTCGCCTACAGCTACTCGGGCGCGGTAACGGTCACGAGCGGGTCGGTGTTCACCGCCGGCGACAACTCCGACGGCATCACCGCCGACGGCGCGACGGACGTGACGGTGACCAGCGGCGACGTCACCACCCAAGGCGACAACTCCGACGGCGTGATCGCCAGCTCGATCACGGGCGACACCACGGTGACGATGAACGGCTCGGTCTCGACCGACGGCCTCGACGCCGACGGGGTGCTGGCCTCCAGCGGTACGGGCGACGTGACCGTCACCATCGCCGCCGGGGAGTCGGTGACGACGACCGGAAACGACTCGACGGGCGTGTCGGCCACTTCGGTCGACGGCGACGTGACGGTGACCAACAACGGCACCATCACCACCTCGGGCGCCGACAGCGACGGCATTTACGCCGACAGCACCAACGGCTCGGTCACGGTGTTCAACGCCGCGGTCACGGTGGTCACCTCGGGCTACAGCTCGATCGGCATCTCGGCCACGGCCGGCGACTTCGTCCTGGTCAACAGCGGCGCGGTGGTGACCTCGGGGAACAACTCAACCGGCATCTTCGCCCAGAGCTCGGGCGTGACGGCGGCGGATTACGTCACCGTCAACAGCGGCACGGTGACCACCGGCGGCTCCAGCGCCTCGGCGATCATCGCCGACAGCCAGACCGGCGACGTGACCCTGACCACCACGGGCGCGCACACCACGACCGGCGCCAACTCCACCGCCGTGGTGGCGGACAGCGTCGACGGCGACGTGCTGGTGACGATCGGCGGGGTGCTTTCGGCCACCGGCGTCGGCAGCGACGGCGTCGACGCGGCGACTTCGGGCGCCGGTAACGTCACCGTGGCGATTAACGCCGACACCACCGCTTACGTGAACGGCGTCACGGCCGCGGCCTACGGGACGGGTTCGGTGACGGTGACCACCGCCGCCGGCGCCGACATCCTCGCCGGCGACGACGGCATCGACGCTTCGACCGCCGCAACGGGCGGCGCGATCGTGGTCGACGTGAACGGCACGATCAACGCGGGCGACGACGGTGTTTCGGCCGTCACCGTCAGCGGGTCGAACATCACCGTCGACATCGACGGCGCGGTCACCGCCGACACCCACGGCGTCTACGCCAACGCTCAGGGCGGCACGATCGACATCGACGTGACCGCCGCGGTCGAAGGCGACGACAACAACGGCGGCGTGGGCGACGGCATCCGCGCTTTCGTGACCACCGGGACGATCGACATCTCGACCACGGCGGCGGGCGCCATCGGCGGAGACACCCAGACGGGCATCTTCGCCCAGGCCACCGGCGCCAGCGCCGGCGGGATCGTCATCACCGCGGCGGGCGACCTCGGCTCGGCGGGCAACAGCCTCGACGAGTCGGGCGTCTACGCGGCGATCTCCGACGCGGCGGCGACCGGCTCGATCACGGTCAACGTCACCGGCTCGGTCTGGGCCGTGGACGACGGCGTGGCGGCGATCAACTCCGGCACGGGCGACGTGTCGGTGACCACCGGCGCGATCGTCGCCGGGGACGAGGGCGTGCGCGCCTTCGGCCTGGGCGCCGGCGACACCGACGTG
>Ga0196964_10000546_pt1 | contig 22206 bp, 18 predicted proteins | sample S1_10metaG_FD_148615 | JGI IMG/M metagenome (GOLD analysis project Ga0196964, IMG submission 148615) | Soil microbial communities from Anza Borrego desert, Southern California, United States - S1_10 | ecosystem: Environmental > Terrestrial > Soil > Desert | place: USA: California | collected... | reverse complement strand
CGAACAACTCACCCAGGCTATCCAATCTCAGTTCGATTCCATTCCGGCTATTCAAAAGAGCTGGGTATTCAAGCCTGTGGAAGTGACTGTTCATTCCCGAACCCGGATTATCGAAACCCCGGAAGAAAATGAGCAGAAGTGGAAGAAGCTCTTCGAGCGCACCCCTGAAGAACAGGAAGCCGAGAGGAAGCGACAAGAGGAGTGGGAGCGAAAAAACATCACTGAAAACCCTGACAACGGCAAAACCGGCATCTGGCAGGTGTCTGGATACGAGACTAAGGTTCTCGTCAGTGGCGTATCATCGGCTGCCGAAGCTCGGGAAAAAGCCCAGCCTCACATGAAAAGTTGGGCAGACGATTTTGTGGGAGTCTCAGTCGAATTCTTCGGCACTGAATTGCCAGAAATTTTCGTCTTTTAGGTTCAAATACCAGCAGGTGAGCAGCGGATTTCCACCGAATTGTATAAGTGGATTATCGCTACACTGCCTGCCATGAGTGCGGGCCTGGAGAGCAACATGACCAATATGCAAACAACTAGAAACTCTGCCATTTCTGGCATCGCCTGGTGCCGTGATTCGAGAGCTATCTCCAATCAACAAGGAAGCACCCGCACCTCCTACGGCTACGACCAATTTCTTCAAGACAAGCGCTACTTTTATCCCGAAGTAGCTGAGCCAGTTATCGCCGCCAGAACTTACCTGAACCAGTTCTTCGGGGTACCAAAGCCTGAGCATGGCTCGCTTGAGTTGCGAATCTTCGATTCTCGTGGTTCGAATTTATCCACTGGCTACTTCAATGTCCCGTCCAAGCAACATCAACTAAGCGAATTACAGTTTGCAGTTTCGGTGGATGACCGAGTGACCGTTCGTAGGCGGCTTGATGTCAAGATTCACAACTTCAAAGCAGTCGCTGAAACTAGTCATGGACGCCACCTAACGGTCATCATCGACGCCGAAATCGACGGCATCATAGTGCCATTTTCCGGGACATACAACGCCCTCGCCAAGCTGTTTAAAATTGAAATCAACCCGGACATGTCGGTGAGAGTTAACACAACAACTTTCCAAGGCTCAGAATGGATGCCAGCTTATATTGGCGTCGTAAAGTCGTATTTCCACTGGGCTACGCTGGAGCTTTCCCACAGAGCGATTGGCGGATTGCGTTGTTGGGTGAACTTCAGCTACGACGATATCAGCAACGTGTTTAAATACTTGCTTGCTCGCAACCAGCTCATCGACCCGCAAAGTAAGCGAAGCGGAATTTCTAAGCTTTGGGATAGTAACTTTAAACCCATCTTGACCGACCTACGAGCACGTTTCCCAATGGAGTATGCCCTTTTTAACTCAATTGCCAACTACACGGGCAAGACGGTAAATGGTGTCAAGTGCTCCACGGTGTTTAACTCGCACTTTGCTAACGTTAAGACTGTGGATGAAATCGTAGCTATGATGCGTGCGTATTACAGCGAGGGCAACAGACTGCCTTCCTGGGGTTATCAAGACGACGCCTCTGACTGGTATTCATCTACCCCGGTCTTCGCTGAACTAAGAAAAGAAGCCCTCAAGAAAACTACGCATCGGGCTTTCAACAAACTGATGCAGGACATCGAATTCCTGACCATCAAGCCAGAAGACTTCCCTCGCACTTACAAAGCAATTACAGACGGCGACCTTCCACTCGGCGCATTCTTCCGCAAGCAGGAGCAATACTTCCTTCTCAACGACAACTGGGAGCTTTGGGAGGAGATGCTGGAGAAGCACTACGATGTCGCTTGCGCACTTGGAAAGGCTGTTGCTCCTCGAACGACGTACGAAAAGGATTTGATGTCCTATTTCTACTTCGTGCTTCGTGAACTACCTGAATATCTTGAGCAGCACACCGGCTATAAGTGGACATGTATTCCTAAGCTTGTTGATAGTCAAGATGAACTTGAGCCACCGAAGGAAGAGGCAAACGGCATTACCAAGCGCCGGTCGGCTTTGACGCCTATTGTCGATAACGAGATGCACGCGGTCACGGTGCCTTACGCATCACTTGCGATTCCGGGACGCCAAACGACCTACTGCTACAGCCACGACTATCACGTTCTGCGCCGAGGCATGTCCTTTATGGGCAACGCCGTGATGAAGGACTTGGAAGAGAAGCTGAACGGACGAGATGATTACGGGCTAATGTTCTACACTCTGACCGGCAGCATGCAGGGTCGTGGCTACCCGACGTTCCTCATCATCTTCGAGCGCAGAAAGAGCGGAACTGTCGTTCACTTCCACAGAACGCATCCGTCTCGCTCCAAGGACGGTGATTACAACCCGGTCCATAACTGGACAAAGGTGTGCTACAACTGGATGATTGGCAATGTCCCAAGAGAAGCTATTGTGGCTCAGCAGGGCGACCTGGCGTTCGTCAAGTTCGAAGACGGCGACAAGAAATCGTTCACAGAAATTGTAAAGGCTTACGACAGCCATATCTTCGATGGAGTCGTGACGTTTGCTTCCGTATCCGACAAGAGCAAGGGCAATATTCTCGGGTATATTAAGGTTGACGAAGACAACTGGCTTCGTCATCTTGAACACGAGGACGTGCTTGTTCCTGCGGGCGTATATGAAGTTAGACAGTGCCGCTCGTGGGAGGCAAACCCGAAGGGAGTTTGGAGCCTGCGTATCGACTGATGGACTATCACCTTCATTGCACACCGGAAGAGCTGCGACTAATCATTGCAGCTCTCAAAAGCCACAAAGAGCGTGTCGAGTGGCGAAGGGATAACTTACGCCCTTCCGGTCGTCGTGATGAACGTAAGGAGCAAATTCAAGAGCATCAAGAAAAATGCAACCTGGCAATCGACCGCACGGTTGAGCTGCACAATCGTATTGTCAGGCTCATAAAGACGGCTCAAAACAATCTTCCGAAAAAAGATGGAACGGAATCCGCCGTGGGTGTGTATAATACTAACGGCGGCGAAGAGCCGCAAGGTAAATGACATGTTGTAGAACAGACTCAATAAATCACCACCCCGTTGTATCTCCCGCATGCGCTCTGCATGCGCCTCGTCGTCTTACGACCCTTCACACAGGAGATACAAATGAACACTTTAGGAAAAAACATCACCCCGCTCTTCTTCAAGGAAGAGCTTCGCAGCGAAGCTTACGAAGCTATCCAGCGACGCTGGTCTGAGATTGTCAACTCTGACGAACGCAAGACCCTCACCCCTGCTCATCACCTGCTTTACGCTGTCGTTCGAGGCAAGGATTGGCGTAAAGGCTTCACGCCCATCACGAACAAACGAAAGCTTGACAATGGTGGCGAAGGAGAATGGGGACTCTACAAGGCTCTGCGACGCCTGTCGTACAGTGCTGCGACTTGCTCCATCTTCAGCGAATATCTATCGGATGACGCTTGGAAGTGGATTACTCGGCTCGTGAACACCAACATGACGAAGCTGGATGAGCCAGCTTATGACGATTCTTGGGTTCAGGCGCTACTTGAGGAGAAGCTCGTCGCTTAAGACGACTTGGGAAGCAGGTAATTGCCTGCTTCCCTTGGAGGTTATATGTCTAAGCCGGTTTACAGCCCGCCGTACATTGCCAAGCTCTCTGAAAAGAAAGAGAAGTATCTGTACACCTGGGAAGAGCACAAAAAGTCAGCTTGGCTCGATAGAGCCTTTGTTGATGTTTTTAAGGTCGATGGAGACGCCGAAGAACGAGTTGGCGAATTTCCTGTTGGCACCTTCAAAGGCGCTCGCTCAGTGTTTCAGCCTATTCTTCACAATGGGAATTGGTATGCGTTGACCAGCAAGCAGCATGGCTGTCAGGTTTACTCACTGCCGGACATGAAGTTGGTCGCTGAGACCCCTTCTCGTAAATATTGTGAACGTGTTACAGATATCTATTGCCCACGGCTTCAATACTGGCCAGACAACTTCAGACACGCAGGAAAGCTCGTTTGGTTCTGGCAGTGTTTTGCTGAGGAAGAAATTGAAGAAGAAGGTATGCCCTACCCGTGGACCCATGCCGACTTTGCCTTCGTTGAGTGGTATGACCCGCTTTGCTCGGGAAGCCAAGTTGTCGAGATGCTGAATCTTAAACAACTCGCAGATGGCGTCATCGAATACGTGCCCGATGCACATTGGGAAACGCCAGAATGGTTATCGTTACGACAATCTATCTCCATGAAGCTCTGGAGACCAAGCGAGCCACGATTTCAGATAGTCACAGAACATCATTGCAGCACAGTGAATGGAAGCGAATGCGGTGGTTGTGGCTGGACTAAGGAACAATTTGGTTGGCCAGCCGACATTGACCACGACACTTGGGTTGAACAAGAGTGCAAAGCTTGGATGGAGCGTACTGGTGTTCGACCTGCTGAACTTGAGGAGGAATCATGACTGACCACACTTAGAACCCGCCGTACACTTACGTCTTTGTACGGCTCGATATCCCGCTGGCTGACCAAATGGTTCAGGTCGGACACGTCTGCATCGAAGCAGGAAGGGAATTCCTAACACCAGACAATTCATTTCTCGTTCTTTGCTCTGTGGAGAATGAAGAAGAGCTGCTTGCCGTCGAGGAATACCTCGGGCTACGAGGCATCAAGTCTGTGAAATTCTGGGAACCAGACGATAACATGGGTTGGACCGCTTTGGCGACACAGCCCGTATCTGGGAAAGACCGGAAGGTCTTCAAGCGGTTCCAGCTCTGGAACACAAAGAATATCGTCACAGCCTAAGCATCGGCTCCTCAACATGTAGGTTTGGGGAGCCAAAATCTTCAATAGAAGAATAGCTATGCGCACATCTTTGGCTGCTAAATTACTGGATGCCGCTGACGAGCTTGATAGGCTCGGGCTACATGCTGAAGCCGATAAGCTCACCAACATGGTGAAAGAGGCGCAAATTGCCAAGATGCCCGGACAGGCAGCGCCCAGAGTCTTCGAGCCAAACCCCGCCGTAGCAAGAGTGCCAGCGCCAGCTCAACAGCCGCCACAACAACAGCAGCCACCTGTGCAAGCCCCGCAGGTGAACACCAATACACAGTTCGATTGGAGAAATCTGCGACTGCCAAGCGTCAACGACGTTGTTCGGCAGTATACGCAGCCAAATGCTTGGCGTCCTGATGTGAAGATGCCTGTTACTATGCCTGTCGGAAATCCGCTTTCTCCACCTGGTGCGATGATTCAACCCGCAGGCACTGCTGCCCCGACAGGTGGTGCGATGCCGAATTACAATGGCATGATGCAAAAGATTCTCGACTCCAACATGGGATATGCCGCTGTATCGTTCAACCCCTCGACAGGTCAGAGTCAAAGCTATGCGCCAACGTATCGAGACATGTTCAATCGAGGCGTGCAGCAATACCAGCAACAGCAGCAGCAATACCAAAAGACGCAACAGCGCCAGCAGCCAGGCTACTGGACGGCTGACAAAGCATTACAGGCTCAATACGCCTATGATGCCATGCATCGTCTTCAAGAGCAGTACGAGGCTCTACGCCAGCAATACTGGCAGCTTACCGGGCAGTAATCTCGGCTTGCAGCGTCAAAGTGTCGTTAGCAATAGCCAACGCAGTGATTTTCGCTCCGGGAATTTCTGCTCTCAGGTTTCCGTTTGAGTGCTTCCACGTCTTGACGATGTGCGAGTAAGGTGCCAGAGTCTTCAAAATCATCTCTCCAGCCTTCTTTCTCGCAAGCGCCATAATTGGAATGCCCGAAATAGAAACTTCCTGAATATCCAGTTCGACATGCCCTTCAGGGGTCGGATAGATATCCATACGGACACGCATATTGCCAACTAAGACCTTCTTGTTGAAGACAATACTCTTGCCAAGGAAGCTGACATTATCCCGCACAGTCTCGACAATGAAGGTCCACTTTGGGTCTGAAAGCAGCCATGCAAACAACCCGACGAGTTCAGGACGCTTGATTTGTAGCTGCATTAGGGATTAGTGACAGTTACTTCCAGCGTGAACGTCTCGTTGGCGGAGAGTTTTTTGCTGACCGTCATCGTACCGCTCATCTGAATGCCTTCGAGCATCTTTTCCATCGAATCGAGGTTGACGCCCGGAAACATCTGCTCAATAAGCCGAACATCTTCAGCGGTTCGGCGCTAGACATGTTCAATTTAGCCATAGTAATCTTCTTCTACAAAACTCCTCAAAAGAATAGGCTCGACTGCTATAATGTCTGAATGTTTAGAATGATGTGGTATCGTCTGCTGCGCTTAGCTCGGCCAAACCGCACGCTGAAGATAATGCGAGGCATCAGCGGTTCGGGCAAAAGCACGCTGGCTCAAGAGCTTGGCGTGGGCGGTGTCGTATTCGGCACAGACGATTTCTGGGGCGAAGACTACAACTTCGACCGCAGTAAACTTGGCGAAGCACATCAGTGGAATCAGGACAGAGCTATCAAGGCAATGGAGCAAGGGATTTCTCCGATTGTCATCGACAATACGAACACGCAACTCTGGGAAATGCGTCCATATGTGGAAGCGGCTGTCAAGCATGGCTACAAGGTTGAGTTTCACGAGCCAAACACTCCGTGGAAATTTAACGCTGAAGAGCTTGCAAAACGTAATAGCCACGGCGTTCCTCTGGATATAATCGAACAGATGCTTCGCAATTGGGAACATAATCCAACGCTGGAATCTGTGTTGCGAGCTGAGCGCCCGCAGCCACCGGCAACGCCAGAGGAAGAAAAAGATGCACATTGGCGAGACACACCTGCAATTAGTGGCAGGTAGTTAAAGCTTCAGTGCAGCAATGGGTTAATAGGGTGCGATACACGACGCACTCCTAGAGCAACTAAGGAAGGTGCGCACCATGACATTGACAACCATTGGGGGTGGGGACAAATGCCCTCCACCCGACGAACGCACAGGGCTTTCACGGGAGTCCTTAAGTTATTAACTCGTGAACATTGGCGTAGGCGGCGAATTGCTAGAATCGTCGTAGATAGACTCATTCAAGTTGGGGCGTTAAAACCCGAACTTCGCACAAACCAAATCAGGGCTATTCTCGCAACTAGACTCAGCAGCGAGGCTATTGAGACTCAAGGCAGATTCCTGGTGCGCTACTTCGAAAAGAAGAAAGCACGCCGAGAAGCACGTCGAAAGAAGCGATGAATCAACAAAGGCACGGACTTAACGGTCTGTGTCTTTGTTTGTTTAATCTTCGAATTTTTCCGCAAATTTCATAGGCGGTTTAGCGCTGTCCGCAGAAGACTCCAAATAGAAGGAGTTTCGCGTTAGCGCTATATGCATCCACTGAAAATTGCACTCTGCGGCTTTTACGCAAAAGCCAATTTTGGAGACGACCTCATGGCTCACCATTTGAGCGAGGTTCTGTCACAGGGTGGCAAGCATAGCGTTACCGTGTACTCCGACAAGGGCATGGGCGAAGTTGTAAACGGCCATGTCTCTAACGCCCATCTGTCCGCAGATGTCATTGTCATTGGCGGAGGGGGAATCGTATCTAAAGGCTTCTGGGCTTTCAAAGGAGATGGTCTCGAAAGACTGCGCAAGAGCAAGAAGCCGATAGCGTTTGTCAACGTTAACGTTACGCCAGATTATCTGAGCGATGAAGAGTTCTGCGAGCAATTGCGGGAGCTAAAAGCCAGATGGTGGGTGCGCAACAATCAATCGGTAGATTTGTTGGCTAAGATTGGCATTCCAGCAACGCTGGTGCCCGATGTTAGCTTTCGGAAAGGGGTGGTGCCGGAGCGAAATAGAGTGCTCGGCAGACAGAAGCTGGCAGTGTTTCTAAACAGCTATGTCTTCAACCAAATTACTGCTGATAAAGACGTTGGCAAATTCATCCATGCGCTGCATAACGTAAGAGTGCTGGCGAGATATCTGGATTGGATGTCTCACTACGGCTGGCAAATTACGTTCTATGCAGCTCATACGGCTAAAGATGTCGATGATAGAGTTCCCAGCGCTCTAGTCTTCTCCACAATGGAAAAGAAAGACACTGCCAACTGGATGGCAGAGACAAAGCAATGGAATGAGCTAATCGACGCAATATGTGAAAGCGACCTCGTGGTGTCTATGCGATATCACTCCACTTGTGTGGCATTGGCGCATCACATTCCCTGTGTAGATATCACTCATCACACTAAGAACAAATCGCTGTTAAACGAGCTGGGAATTGGCTCTATTTCAGTGGATTACAACTCGCTAATGCATGAAAGCCTCGTGCGTGCTTCACAGTACGCCGAGAACTCGACGGAATACCAGCATAAATTGCAAGCTTTTAGCGCTGAAGCCCACACGCGCTGGGAGTTATTTGACCGTGAATGGGACACGTTCCTGAGCAACATCTAGCGAGTAGAAAATGAGCCACCCCGAAAAAATTAAGACAATTGGTTGCACCCGTATCGACTGCTGCCACTTTGATGATGACCCAGCAACCTGCGACGACGGTCTGTGCCCGCAGAAGCCCTGGTATGTCCGCTTCAAGAATTGGCTGAAGAGCAAGTTCAAGCCGAAGTGTTCCTGCAAGCCACCTCACTGTGGGTGTCCGCCGCACTGCGGATGCCCGCCGTGCGAATGCTGCGAAAAGCCCGGCTGCCTCGTGCTTCTTGCCTGGCTCTGCTGGCCTATCATTAAATTCTTCATCAAGCGCAAGTTGAAGCAAGTAAAGCTTATGTCCACACCAGGACAGCGACTCAAGGTTGCGTTCATCAGCCGATATAATGTGCCGTGCGGAATTGCCACGTACAATGAAGAGCTTCTATCTGAATTGTCGAAGTATGCCGACATCAAGGTGTTTGCAGAATACGCTGACGACCGTGAAGAAGAGCGAATAGCCTCCGACCCCGGATTTGTGGTTCGATGCTGGAGTAAAGACAAGCATCCGAAGCGCAAGCTGATGAATCTTATCAATGACTGGAATCCCGATGTTGTTCATATTGGACACGAATACGGCTTCTTCCCCAAGGCTTACATGTTCACTTCGCTTGTGTCTTGGCTAAAGTCGCAGGGCTACCCTGTTGTTGCTACTATGCACTCTATTTACGAGCATAGAGACAAGACTGTTCAAGAGGCAAGTGGTCAGCATATCATTGCCCACACGCTAGCTGGAAAGGCTGCGCTTATAACCAAGGGAATTGCTGAAGAGAACATCACGGTCATTCCTCACGGTTCGAGCGTGTTTGCTGGCACGCCTGATGCCCCGGAGCTTGCACCCGCCTTATGGAACACCTGGCACACAAGCAATACCATTTTCCACCCTGGATTCCTGTTTGGATATAAGGGACACATGCGAATGCTCAAGGTTGTTGCACGCCTCAAGGAAGTATTTCCCGATGTCCATTACATCGTTCAAGCGAGTGAAAATCCGAACACTATGGCAGAGCACAACACGCTCTACAACCAGTTGGTGAAGGAATGCGAGCGACTTGGCATCGTGGATAATGTGACGATTCACCGAGGCTTCGTGTCGAAGGCTGTTTTGATGTCTCACATTCAGACAGTCAAGGTTTGCGTGCTTCCGTACGCCAATCATCCAGAGCATGACGTTCGAGCGACATCAGGCATTGCCAGAATGGTTCTCGGGACCGAGACCCCGCTCATCACGAGCCGAGTCCACCTCTTCGATGACCTGGAAGGCGTCGTGGCGAGAGCTGGTGACGATGACGAGCTGTACGATGCCATCGTGGACGTTTTCACAACCGAAAGGGAGCGAGAGCGACAAAGAGCCACAAAGCGAGCGTTTCTGCGCAAAACATCGTGGCCTGAGGTGGCATATCGCCATGCTGTGCTATACAATCAGTTGGCAAGCAGGGACTAACGAGCTAAGCTGCCAATAGATAAGCTATGGACATTCGTCAAATCATTGCCTCCGTGTTGGAGATTGCTAACGAGCTTGACAGTGAGGGGCATTTCACCCTCGCTGACAAGCTGACGAGTGCCGCTCGAACTGCTGGTTGGCCTGAAGAAAACGAACACGAGTATAGAAGTGAACAATGGCTACTGGGCGAGGATAAATTCGAACAGGAGCAGGCAGCGATGCATGAAGTGAACAACTCGATGACTCACGACGAGATACGAGACAGGCTTCACGTCTTGCAGAACAAGCCTAACCCGACAGGGGAAGATGTGGATGAGCTAGAGAAGATTCTTGAATATCTTAACCACCCCGATTTCGACCCAAACAACGTCCAGTGGCCAAACACTCAATCCAACAGCGACCTTGGAAAACTCCTTAATGACAATCCAACTCCGGCTGCTGTGGCACCAAGTGGATTTGACCCATTTGCCGACGAGTAATCAAAGGTCGTTTAGATTCCAGAAGTATTCTGGGTCAAACGGTGGGTCGTAGTGTGGGTCTTCATCGTAGTAGCTAACGATGCTGCGGTCTACGGTAATGCCGTCGATTTCAATAGGCACGATTTGCCCAAATTGCTCCATCATCGAAGCCATTGAAAGATGAATGTCTGCATTCTGTTCAAGGAGCTGACAACACCACACGTACAAGTCTTTCTTGGATAAGTTGTGCAACTTAGCTTGCTGAATCTTTTCGAGAAGAATCAACATATCCTTAGCGTTTTTTCGCATGCCTCTGGCGGCTTCTTCAGGACTCATGGTGTTGATTTCTCACAAGGTTTGCCTGGCACCTATCGACCTATAGGGCGGTTTGGATGTCCGGTTGGCAGCAACATTGCAGGATGTGGCTGATTGTTTTGAGCTGACTGCTCAGCGTGTTCCCGCATTTGACTTATCATAGGAGCGGTAGTAATTCCCAAGATTTCGGCTCTGGCCATTTTAACGATTTCCATGCGCTGGTAATCACTGTCGCTAACCTTGCGATACTCTTCAAGAGACATTGAGCAAAAACCGTCACACATAGCGCATGTCTCAACAACTAATGACGGGACTGGATGCCCCTCTTGTGCCTCTTGGTTTAAATATCTCTTTGTTGCTTCATAAAGAAATGTAGCTTCGTTGAGAGACACCGTAACAAGTGGCTTATACTTCAGCCACAGACTTTCAAGGAAGCTATGTTCGAGCTTGGTAAGTATCTGACCACGATGATTCTTTAAGATTTGTCCTGTCTTTTTCTCAGCTACCCAAACAATTGCTCGCTTAAGTGTTTCTCGGCGTTCGTGCTCTTCCGCAAAGTAGGCGGTATCGTAGTCGTTAGTTCGAAAAGAAAGCGCATCAATATCCAGGGCTTCCCGCCACGTCAACTCACGAACACAAAAGATTATGCGCTCGTCTTCCAGGTCGATGGGGATAAGAAATTCACCCTCTTCGCATTCCGGCCAAGATGCAAACAATGTCTTGTCGTCAACGGTATGAATCTTTTCCGCTGGCTGTCCCGGCTCCGGCTGTGATGCTTTTTTCTCTTGCTCCAGAAGCGAGCGAGTTCGGCGAATTACTTCTTCAGGCTTCATTCTTCCTCTTCCTCAACTTCTACAGTGGGTAATTCAAACTCAGAGACAGGATTGGCAGATTCTTTGAATCCCATGCTGATGGCGTTTTCCGCAGCCCTAGCAATGAACTTATACGTATGAACGTAGCCTTCTCCGGGAACAACAGTCAGTTGCGGCTTTTGCCACTCAACATTCGACATTGGGAACAGATATGGACCGCCAAAATACATCGTCAATTGCGATGTGTCGCCACTTGTCTCTGAGTTGGTGATGATAATGCTGTCGTCTCGTGAAAAGTAGCTCACCGAGCCTCGCACGGTGCGCTCTTTAATGGCTGCGAATCGAGGTCCATCTTGGTCCGTTGTGCGACCTTTGTGTCCCGTCACTTGAAATTCCACGTTCTGCGTGACAGATAGCTCCATCTCAATCAATCTGGTGCGAGGCTCTTCGGCTTCCAGTTCGAAGTTGAACTCCATTTCTTCTCGCATGGTGTTGACGCTTGTGTAGACCTTGGTAGCAGCCATGCAGTCAATCCAGTTTGCTGTACGGTAAGCGACATAATCTTCGACCGGAGCCGGATAGTTGGGGTCAACGACTCCGGTTATCTCAACAGCTTCTGTGATTGGCTCGCTATCATCCAAAACGGGCAGTTTGATAGCTCTGCCGCCCTCAAAATTAACGTTGATTGTCACGGGATGAAGCGCATCTCGCCCGCCAGATTTGATGCTGAACTGGCTTAAAAACACGGGTCCGTAATGTTGATGAGATTTGATATTGGAGCTAAACAGTAAAGGCATGGCCGGGAAGATAGCCGCTTGCCATATCGCCCTTTCACCGTCATATGTCTCAGCCGTGCTTGCGTCGAGGTTCTTCCTCACCAAGATAGGCATTGTGAAGCTACCACGATGTACATAGGCTTCGGCGTTGATGTACGTAAACGGAGCGACTGCAAAAGCAGTGGGCAGGGCAACAAAGACTTCACTGCCTGAGTCATCTTCGTATTGGGAGAGCCAGAGTTTCTTCCAATTTGGGTCTGTCTTTCTCAGCCGGGAAAAGCTTCCACGCTTAGCTAAGGCATGCAGGTCCCACAGGTAGATATCTCGATACAGGTCCGGTTGTTCCTTTCGTAAGTAGAGTCTGACTTGAGAAGCATCGCTCCAAATGCTCAAGTCCTTGTCTGTCATTGAAAGCACAGACACAACCTTGGTTGCTGAAGGCGGAACAATGACAGTCATTACTTAACCTTGCCCGCTGTAGTTTTCAGCCACTTGCGGGAAAGCGCACGCACAAGTGAGTCATGCATTCGGCTAACAGCTTCGTTGTTTAGCTCGACTTGCTGTCCATTTTCATCGTCAACGTTCCAGCCTTTGAAAAACCGGCTGATTATGCCTCGATGGAATACAGCGCTACGAATCATCGGTTGCCCAGTGACGTGATTGATAATTGTTGCGCTCTCCAATAACTTAGACATGTTATCGAAATCTCGCCCAGTGGTATCGCAGACAATTTCCTGAACATCAGCACCAACAGCATCGTCTGGCAGAATTTCGATTCCGACAACCCGCTTCTGCGAGTCGGTCAGGGTTCGAAATTTTACACTTACCCGGATAAGGTCTGTGCTGTTGACAAAGATAGACATGATGTTCTTATACTTGTTCCGAGTAGCCCATTAGAGGCATTGCATCATAATTTTCAGCCACCATTGTCCATTCAAGTGTCCTTTCCTCTTCAGAGTTAACATCGCCAGTAGAAGAAGAAATCTTCCAGGCAATCTCTGGCATTTCGAAGTTGAATGAGCTGAAATCAACGATTAGCCCTCCGTTAGCCAAAGATGAAGAGCCTGACAATCTTTCTGCCACCGCCCAAGGTTCGAGCGAAGACTTGTAAGTGATTTTTCCGCTAATGGTCCGACCCTCAGAAGCTAAGGCGAATGGCATTCTGTTTTCTCGAAAACGGGCAGTTCCAGTCTCCAGCGAATGAGAGCTATGGATTTCCACGAGGTGGTTATCGACTGTGAGACTTAGGCTTGTAACCGTGATTGGGTGAATCTCCAACCCTTGATATCCGCCGAATATGGTATCGCCAACAGCAGTGGGAAGCCCGAAGGCACCTTCGGCAGCAGCCAGATTACTTATGCTGACATCTGTGCCGTTGATGATTCGTCCTGTGCCAAGCTTTGCCGCTGCTGTGAGCAGCTCCTCTCTGGCAGAGCGAAGAGCCACTTGCTTACTGCGAATCAGATTTAGTGTTGCGAATTCAGCTTGTAGTTCTACGGGACTGCCAGCTTTTGCGGTGAATGTTAGCTTGTTGACTAGACACGGGCTGAGCATTCCCTCTCGAAGCGACATCAGAGAAAATGCAGGCTCTCGAACAGGACCCGCTCGATAGGGCAATGTGACAACTTGGATATTTGCCTTGTTGTGGTGGAATGATGTCGCGGATTGAAGCGTGATAGTGCGAGTGCTCTTGTTCACTGCGGTGATTACAATGCTTTCGCCATTCTCACCACTCTCGGGAGTTGGCACAATAGAAGCAGTCACCGGGAGAATCAATCCCGAGAAATCCCCGACATTTGTTATCTCAATTGTTGTAGCGCCTGCACTGAGAGTGCCACTACCCGCCACTTTGCTGCGAGCCGCTGATGCGGTACCCCAAATTGCCAATTTTGCCGCATCCCAAAGGACACCAATCACCGGGTCCACCCAGCCTACGGTAGGGGCAATAACCGGCATGGTTGCGGATGCTCGCAGCTTCAACTCTCCAACTGCTAGAGTTGAATTTTCCGCTCCCTCACCAGCGAGCCTCTCCTGGTATACAGACTTCTGCTCAGGACTGAAGCTGAAAGACTTAACGGGAATAACATCTTGCACTCGAATATCGTCCACGTCGCCTTGTGTCGTGGTTTCTCTCGGTGCATCACGAAGTACAGCCAGCAGGTCCGTGAACTGTTGCTCGAATCCGAGCGATGCATATAAGCTGTGCATCTCTTCAAGCGTCATTAGGGCACCGTCTCTACCGTGATTAGGTCATAAACGCTCCACTTGATGACGCCACTTGAGAGAGTTAAACTCGCACCCGGACGAATATGAATCTCGTCAATTCGGTCAAACAAGTCAGATTCAGTACCAAGCAAGAACCGGGTGTCTCTCGGCGTCCCTTTAGGAATGGTCACAGATGGCATTGTCACTGGCGCTCCGTTTGCGCCGAGTCTCGCCGTTACCGTTACAACCAGCTCGTTTTTGGTGACGGTGGATTCTGTCGAATCAACATCCTCTCCCGCCTGAGAAACATCCGGTAAACGCCCACGGTCGTTGACAATTTCTACTGGCGGCACGTAGATGCTCAATCGTCTACCTTCTAAAGCAACTTTGCCTGTTAACCGTAAGCCTCTTCTCGTTTGGTAGAGTCCTTCACGTCCGTAATCAAGCCAGCTATGGAGACGCAGATATCCAGTCTTTGTATTAACAAGAGTCCATGTGCCAGTCCCACCATCTCCATCTGGTGACGTGGCGTAAGCACCCGAACCTGAAGCCGCAATGTACGTAGCAATTCTTGCTCCGAGTGGAGGGCTACTTCTACCTACGACAATCCAATACTTGGTAGCTGCCGCCATTGTGTAATCAAACTGCGAGATGAAATAGCCAGGGGTCAACTTCAAATCGTTGTAAGAGATTGGAGTTCCTGTCGCAAGAAGCGTTCCCGGCTTGTTGCTGCCGTCATTGCTATACAGATACACATTGAGCGCATCGGTCTTGTTCTTGATGGTAGATGACCGACTTAGCTTAAGAGAGACACCGCCAAGGTGTGGCGTGCCGCTATAAGCTGAGGTGTCAATCAACATGGCTTGCGCCTGCTCGTGCAGCAATTCATCTGAAGTGAGCGAGGGAGTAAGCTGAACTTTGTTTCCGCCACTGCCATTTGCTACCACCTGCCCTTGCATAACTCCACCAGACAAAGCACCTCGATGAAGATGTAGCGGGCTACTCGGAGCAGCAGAGCGTCCAAGCACAATCCAGTATGTGCCTGTGGTCAGCGTGTAAGCCAGCGGCTTTGTAAACACCTGATAAGAAGTTGTGATGTCTGCAAAGGGAATCGTGCCCCCACTCTTGATAAATGCGCCTGGAACGCCGCTGTTATCCGCACAAAGGTTTATGGTGAGGTGGTCTGTCCCGGTGCCTGTGAGAGCTACAGAAGCTTTGATTTCAAGCTCGACTTCATGAATAGACGTGTTCGAGCCAACTGTAAACTTGAACGCATCATAAGTTGCGCCAAGATATTCAGCAACACCCATTGTGTCGGTGGGGATTAGGTGTGTGCCGCTGCCAGTCACTTCCGCAACATCTGTTAGTCTCGATTCCGATTGGTCGCCCGCAATTGTTGCTCTTCGATAGATATGGTAGAAGACAGCATCTGTAACGGCGGGCCAACTTAGCTCGTTAACGAAGTAATTCGGCTCGGTCGTGTTGGTCGTGCTGGTGATGTACTTGACGGGCGTTTCTGCATAGTCACCGCCACTCTGAACAACAGCCGAGACTCCATAAACATAGGTGCCTCTACGTAGCATTGAAGGAACAGAGCCAGCAATGTGGTGTCTTAGTGTGACGCTGCTGACGATAGAATTATTGTAAATTGGCGCGGTGTTGTCATATAGGTCGCCACGGAAAATTGCAAACGTGTGCTGCAAATCTTCGCCGGTGGAGTCGTAGTACAGCCGAGCAAAAGAGTCAGGAAACTCCAATCTCTCCAGGTCGTGAAAACCCACCCCTCTAGCGAAATATGTTGCGTCCCGGAACGGCTGTTTTGCCCAATAAGCTCTGAAGCTGATGTCGGAATTGTCGCTGACTGCTACCGTGTAATCTTGAAGTGCAGCGACAACATCACCGAACGTCATTCCAGTTTTCATCTGGCGCAGAGACGACCGAGCGGTGTCGGTTACTCGAACAATCTTTTTTGCGTCGTCTGTGTCGAAAATAGAGCTTCCTGAGTCTGGTTGTGGCCACTCAACCACCGTCCGCTCGATGTAAGCTGCTGTGGGTTCTGTTCCTGAAGACGGGCAAGTTACAAGCACATCTGCAACCGGCAACCAATCAGACGGCATGGGCGGATAGTAAAGAAATGCGCCTGGGTCCGTTCCCGATGAGGTTACAGGCACGCCAGCAATTGCTTGAATGCGAGGCTCATAAATGAAGTAGACACGGGTTTGCTCCAGAAACGCTTCACCAAGCACTCCATACGTAGAACCGTCTGGAGTGAAGCCGGGGTCCACCTGGAGAGCTGTGCCTGTGGAGTTCAGCCCCGAGAAGACGATAAAAGATGTTCCGACGTGGGCTTTAAGAGGGAATCCAAGTTCAATGGGAACATTCAGGTCTGCGACGTAGAGAACTTTGTCTGTGGACAAGGAACTCTGCGAAACCACGGTGGAGTAAGCTTGCGACGCCTTTTTTGCTTCAGAAAGAGGAAAGCCGAGCTTCACTCCATACTGATGGGTATTGTCGTAGAATTTAGCATGCTCTCGAACGATTGGGACTCTCTGCGGCTCAACGCTCAGTCGTTGCCCGTTGTACGCCACCAGACCGGAAGAAACAGTAACATACGTAGGGTCATTCGTGTTGTCATAGGTGACAGTAAATCCATCGGGCGTGCTCTCTAAGATGCCGAAGCGAGGCAGATTCTTCGAAGCCAAATCTCGAAGCTGCGCCATTTCAAACAGCGCAGAGCCTGGTGTGTCTTCGGAACCAATGCCGTCTCGCACACCAATGTAGGCGTCGCCAACTGCACGTGCGACTTCCTTGATGTATTCTTCGATTTTAGCTGTCGTAGGCATATTCGTCTCTTAGGGAAGCAAGGTTATATCCAGCTCATCAAGCAAAAATTGTTCTAAACGAACTGGCATCTTGTTCGAGCCGGACTTCTTCCAGAATTCAAGGAAGTTTGGTTCCCAGCTCGGTAGGTTGACCCACTCCGACACGATGTTTTTTACATGATTTTTCGCTTCGTCTGTAGTCTCCTTCGTTGAACGGTAATTTAGGATGAGAGCAGGCGTGATATGAAGCCCCATGTTCTCTTCCGCATAGCCACCCCAACCTCTTGGCTTTCTGGAATCAATTAGATACATCTTCACCTTGTTCTGGGGACTAGGGCCGCCGTTGTAGTAGGTGATATCGAGCACAAACCTAACAATCTCCAGCACGGTTCCGGCTGGCGGCGTAATCGTCGGAATATCCTCTCGGTAAACCATTTGAATTGCTGCGGTGATGTCGTAGTCCCTAGCGCTTAAGATTGGTGAACCAGTTCCTCCCGTACCACCTCTGAGCAGCTTTACTTCAATCGTGGGCTTGGGGCTAGCATCCACCAAGAACACGCTGCCATATGCGTAGACGTTTTGAAGCTTGTCAGACCCGAGATATGTTGCAGACGCCACAGCGAACCCGGTTTCAGTGTTTTGAACTGTAGCCAGCGTGCCGCTTCTGCGGGTCAACCCTTGGCTAATAACCAACTCTTTGTTCGAGTTCGCCGCCAACTCGCCTTCTATCGGCGCATAGCCCCAGCACAAATCTAAGGTGCGAGTAGCAAGAGGAATCCCGAGCGCAAATTCTTCGGCCGCCAAGAGAACATCTTGGGTTTCTGTAGCCAGACTCAGGCTCCGAACTATCGCATCAAGCGTGTTGGCGGTGTAAACACTTGGTGATGCCATTAATTGCTCCTCAAGATTAGGATGTCGCCCGGAGGTGCCCCGTGAGTAGCGGTCTCCAGCTCTTCAGCCGTCTTGGCCACCGCAACAAAAACCACACGGTCAACGTTATCGCTGTCAATTTGTACAGGAGCTGGTGCCGGTTCACTATTGTCGTTGATGTTCGAATATGTCGAGGGTGTTGATGGTGGTGCCCACTGCACGTTTAGCCGCTGAGTGTCGGAACCATCGTGTGGCGTTCCGTAGTAGTGTTCGACCACGAACGTATAGTCCTGAGTGTTGCTAAGCGTAGGCGTAGCAACCGTATACGTCTGTGTTGATGTCGGGTCTTGCACGGGCATCTGGTCAATCAGCAACACGTCATCAAGGTACAATCGCACGCCGTCGTTTGCCAACACTCGAATGTTGTAGATACCGTTTTCGGTTGGGCGGAAGACGCCTTCGAATCTGGCGTTGATATACGTTGATTGTCCATCTACGCTGAAGCCGGTGTAGTTAAGCTCAGTGGCTACAGTGTCGAGGTCTGGAGCAACATTCTGGTCGATGACCTTGTAGCTACCCGAAGTTTTCTTCCACCACAGCACTCTCCAGCCACGTGCGCCACTAAGAACGGTGGTAAAGTCATAAACCTCACCACCCTTTTCATAGCGGACACAAACGTGAATATCTTTGCTTCGCTTTACGTATTCCCAAACTGACGAATCGTTTTGCGCAGCTCTTGGGTAGATGGATATTGGACCTGGTGTATCAAGCTTATCGCAGGTGTATGCCCAGTGCCCTTCCACCTTATTGGTCCCGATTGTTCTGCGGTCATTAGGACCCGGAAGATGCTCCTGAATGTTGATGGTGTTTCTGTTGAACGCTCCAAGAACTTTAGGATTCGTTTGGTAGAACTTAAACCAAGCATCGCCAGCATCTATCGTCCAAGTTTGGTCGATTTCTCGCTTGGCAATATCATCTGGCGTAGCAGCTTTTTCGACTACAATATGTCCACCAATTGTCTGTGCGCTCTTGCGAAGCACAAGCCAGTAATTGGCATTTGCTAGGCTGTCAACATCAATTGTGAACAGAACTTCCTGCCATTCATTGGTCAGGTCCATTATCTGGAATTCTGAGCCTGTAACACCCTGAATGGTTTGCGGCACGCCCAGCCCAGCATCGCTGAATACTTGGGCTGTGATGACATCTCCAGGACCATTCAGCGGCAATCCAGTCGCATTAGTTGAAGCTGGAACAAACTTCATCTTTACCTTGAACGACTTCGTAGCTGAGGCAGACACCGGCAGGTAGATACCCATTGCTTGAGCGATAAAGATATCTTCAATACCATCGTTCGAGCTTTGGTCTAGAATAGGCGTGGTGGCCGATGTTGGGTCAATGATGTCAAAACACTTCAACCACGCTTCACCGATGTTATCTCTCCAAGTGCCAGCACTTGGCGTAACATAGAACGTGTCGTAAAGGAACGCCATCTTGTCCAATACGCTGCCCTTAGAATCAACAACAATTTCTCCGCCTTCAGTGGCGGCGCTCTTCTCGACAACAACCCAATATCTTGCGCCGGAAGCAAGCGTAGCGAATAGACTAAATCTCACTTCAGCAAAAGTGTCTGTCAGCGTGCTGTAAAGAACGGAGCCGCCAGTTACTATCACCTCTCCCGGCAAGTGAACACCATTTGAATCGGTCACGTTCGAATACAACAAGACACGCAGGTAATCAGCATTTGCGTTGGTCAGCTTGCCGGTTGCGTTTCCGTCCGCAGGTATGACCTTAAGCCGCATGGCGAATTCACTAATCCCGCTTTTGTCAGTGGTTTCGAGTTGAAATGCGAGAGCATCACCGATAAACACTTTCTCGATACCAGAGAAATTGCTAAGGTTCGATTGGTCAAGAGCGGCATCACCTGGCAAGAGAGATTGATTACCAAATGTTTCGAGCGTGCCGACAGTTAAGTTGCTCGGTGCAATAGTGAAGCCGTCCGAGCGCAAGGTGTTGAAGGCGGGGTTCGATTGTTCCCCGTGCTGTGTTTGAGCTAATCCAAATCGTCCCCAGATATTGTCTTTCCAATACGGCACTGTAGCGTACGTGTAAAGCGCCACAGAGACGCTTGCGCTGCGAACAGCCACCCAATCATCTTCATGCTGTCGAAGGTCGATTACGTAGAACTCTCCGCCAGCGTCGAGATATTCTTGAACCTTCTCGTCAATTTCTTCTTCGGTGTAGCCTTGGTTCTCCAGATTCTTTCTGAACTGTTCTTCAGTTATTCTCGTGTCATCTGGCGGAGACACAACCTTCGTGCGAATCAATCTAGATTCGCCCTGGAACAAGTCAGGAATCAGCCCGGCATAGCCATGAAGACGCCACTCGGGAATGGTCTCAAGCGTTCCTTTAGCTCGGTTCTGTCGTTCTTCATCTGTGCCTCGCTTGAAATAGCCGGTTGTGTTCAGACCTTGTGCGACTCGGTTTTCATACTCCTGGTCGGTCAGGAAGTATTTGCTTGCCATGACATCAAGTTCTTTGAAGAATGTGTTCTCATTTGCATCTTCGAAGAGCCAGCGGAAGCGATAGTCCCAACCAATTTTAACTCCTGCTGCTTCAGGGTCCACGCTGCTGCACTGGTCAGAAGGCTCGTGGAATAATTCGAAATTCGTTGCCTTTCTAAACCTGGTGTCATTTAGCGTCAGCTTGTCTGATTCAAGCCGCATAGCTTCTGTCGATGGCGGCAAGCTGCTCAAATCTTCAATCACTCCCCTAGCCCCTGCGCTGAGCTGGAACGCTGCTGGCTTTTCATCCACATCAGCTTTTAGCGCAGTAGCGGTCGGTCTCTTGAGCAAGCCCCTGAACGACTTCGATGCTGTGCCATCTGGGTTGACTAGCGAGACACGATTCGGAGCCAAGGATGCTGGCATTCTAAGTGCTGGTGCTAACACTTGATAAGCTGCTTCTAGAATAGGCAAAGCGGGGTTGAAATTTCGATATCGCAGAACAGCTTCGTGAAGCGAGGGCAACACGGAGAGAGCAAGCTCTTCATCATCAAAGGGCGGGTGAGCAAACGTCACGGCTGTTTGCTCGATATAGATGATAGAGAAATTATCATGCAGATTGGATGGAATTCCACCCGTTTCCGTTCCAAACACCTTGACAGCGCCTACTGTTCCTCCGTCTGCACCTTCTACTAGTCCATAGATTGGTCCGGGCGCACGCGCATACACAACCTTAGCAATTACTTCATGGTCAGTTGGAGCATCAGGAAAGTATGTGCAGTCTTCCCAATTTGTCGGCCAATGCTCGGGCGGCAGAGATGGTCCAACAACTAGCTTCATCTCCGATGACGGGAAGTCATAGGCTGTACCTCGATTCTTGGAGGTGAACAATACAGGAACAGCGTTGCCTTCTTCGATATCCATCAAATAGCCGATGATGCTGTTTTCTAGTCCATGAACTTCAGCAGCAGGCCAATCTTGGTCTAAGGCATAAGCATCTGGCACAAGCGGGTCGCTGTACTGTCCATCTCGGAATGTAAAGTGCGTTCGCTTTCTGTCAATCAGCCAAATGTTCGAATGCGTAGAGTCAAGTTTATCGTTGACCGCAAGACTGGTCCATTCCACCTGGTCGGTGATTTCTTTACGGAAGAAATTCTTTCGCTCCCACTTGATTAACTCGCTGCCTGTCGGCGTGATAACCGTGATTGGCACTGGTGGTCCTGGCTGCGCTGGCTCAATACTTACGGCTGCTTCGTCTGTGCTTCCCCAGTAGATGACGATATGCCACCAAGCGTTGTTTGCCCATGAGCTGTGGAACGCAGCAGCATTAAGATAGACATCCCAGCTTGTATGGTCATCTGGATTTCTACTAATCGAATAATCAACAGGAATCAACAAGCTGTTCACGTCATCATCGTATGGAATTGGCGTGGCAAGCGGATTCCACGTAACGTTGCCTCCAGCTTCAGAGCTAGTTGTCTGAATTAGATAGGGGTGACTATAAACAGCAAAGTCATTCGGTGCATCTGAGTTTGGCTTCGTCACCCTAATGCCAGCCAAATCTTCCTTGGTGAGAGTTATCTTGTATTGAACGTTCGGCGGATTGGTACCAGTCGTGTTCTTGATAGAAATCCAGCGTGCATGCTCCCAGAACGGCACTCTCTCATAT
>Ga0196964_10000545_pt1 | contig 22226 bp, 17 predicted proteins | sample S1_10metaG_FD_148615 | JGI IMG/M metagenome (GOLD analysis project Ga0196964, IMG submission 148615) | Soil microbial communities from Anza Borrego desert, Southern California, United States - S1_10 | ecosystem: Environmental > Terrestrial > Soil > Desert | place: USA: California | collected... | reverse complement strand
CGCAGGCGTGGGCGACCGACACCGGCTTGCCGTCGAACTCGCCCTTGGCCTTGGACGCGAACGGCAGGCCGGTCTTCTCCTCGACCGGCAGGGCGTCCATGTCGGCGCGGATCGCCACCACCGGCCCCGGCTTGCCGCCCTTCAGCACGCCGACGACCCCGGTGTGGGCGACGCCGGTGCGGACCTCCAGCCCAAGCTTCTTCAGATGGTCGGCGACGACCTTGGCGGTGCGCTTCTCGCGGTTGGCCAGTTCGGGGTTCTGGTGCAGGTCGCGCCGCCAGGCGACGACCTTGGGCTGCAGCCGCGCCGCCTCGGCGCGGACCCGATCGACGGGGACGGCCGTTTGCGCCTGGGCGGCGGCGGCGACAAGGGCGGCGGCCAGGACCGTACCGAAAAAGACGCGCATGAACCTCTCCGAGCGACGCGCTCCTTTATAGGCCCTGCCGCGTCTACGGCGAGCGTCTCTTAGCGCCGACAAAGTCCCGTCGTGCTGCGGCGCAGCAGCGATATGGGGGACGCGCTTGAAGTCTCCGCCGGCCCTGCCTATGCTCTTTCGCCCCGATCGCTTCCGCCCGCGATCGGCTGTTCTTCCCCATTTCCTTACTCGGGCGAGCTGGCGACCTAAGCGCACATGGAAAAAGTGCCTATGACGGATGCGGGTTACCGCGTCCTCGATGAAGAATTGAGGCGGCTCAAGTCGGTGGAGCGTCCCAGCGTGATCGCGGCCATCTCCGAGGCGCGCTCGCACGGCGACCTGTCCGAGAACGCCGAGTACCACGCGGCCAAGGAACGCCAGGGCTGGATCGAGGGCCGGATCGCCGAGATCGAGGACAAGATCAGCCGCGCCCAGGTGATCGACGTCACCAAGCTGTCCGGCAAGCAGGTCAAGTTCGGCGCCACCGTCACCGTGGTCGACGAGGACACCGAGGAGGAAGCCACCTACCAGGTCGTGGGCGAGCACGAGGCGGACGTGAAGTCCGGCCGCATCTCCCTGACCTCGCCGCTGGCCCGCGCCATGATCGGCAAGGAGGTCGGCGACGTGGTCGAGGTCAACACCCCGGGCGGCGTGAAGGCCTACGAGATCCTCAAGGTCGAGTGGCGCTGAGCCGGGCGGGCTGAGCGCCGGGTGGCCGATCTCCCGACAATCGACGCCGGACGGCCGCTGGAGATCTGGGCGGTCTCGGACGGCCGCGCCGGCATCGAGAACCAGGTGCTGGGCCTGTCGGAGGCGATCGCGCGCCTGGCGCCGGCCCGGATCACGCCCAAGCGCCTGCGCTTCCAGCCGCGCTGGGACCGCCTGCCGACGGCGCTGAAGCTCAATCCCCGCAAGCTGCTGGATCCGGCCTCCGACGTCGTGGAGCCGCCGTGGCCCGACCTGTGGATCGGCGCCGGCCGCGCGGCCGTTCCGTTCGCCCTGCGCCTGAAACGCTGGAGCAAGGGCGAGACCTTCGTCGTCCAGGTGCAGGACCCCCGCTGGCCGCCGCAGATGTTCGACGTGGTCGTGCCGCCGCGCCACGACCGCGTCCACGGCGACAACCTGGTCGAGATCACCGGCTCTCCCCATCGGGTGACGGCGGAGAAGCTGGCGGCCGAGTACGAGCGCTTCCGCGAGCGGATCGAACCCCTGCCGTCGCCGCGGGTGGCGGTGCTGATCGGCGGCAAGTCCAAGGCCTTCGACATGAGTCCCGAGCGCGCGGCCAAGACCGCCGCCGAGATCGGCCTGGCGGTCGAGACCGAGGGCGGGTCGCTGCTGATGACCTTCTCGCGCCGCACCCCCGCCCGCGCCCGCGCCATTCTGAAGTCGCGGCTGGAGGACCTGCCCGGGATCGTCTGGGACGGGACCGGCGACAACCCCTACTTCGCCTTCCTGGCCGCCGCCGACTACGTGCTGGTCACCGAGGATTCCACCAACATGGCCGCCGAGGCCGCTTCGACCGGCAAGCCGGTGTTCATCGTCAAAATGGACGGCGACAGCCTGAAGTTCAGGCGCTTCCACGAGGAGTTGGAGCGGCTGGACGCCGCCCGTCCGTTCGGCGGGCAGCTGTACCGGTGGGAGTACGAGCCGCTGCGCGAGACCGAGCGGGCGGCGGCGGAGATCCTGCGGCGCTGGCGCGACCGCGCGGCGGCTCGCGCCTGACCGGAATCGCACCTAGATAGACGCCATGTCCACGCCCCGCTCCGTTCGTGTCGCCGTCGTCGGCTCAGGCCCCGCCGGCTGGACCGCCGCCATCTACGCCGCCCGCGCCTTGCTCCATCCCGTGGTGATCTGCGGCCTCCAGCCCGGAGGCCAGCTGACCATCACCACCGACGTGGAGAACTATCCGGGCTTCGCCGACGTGATCCAGGGTCCCTGGCTGATGGACCAGATGCAGGCCCAGGCGCAGCACATGGGGACCGAGATGGTCCACGACGTGGTGGTCGAGGCCGACCTGTCCAGCCGCCCATTCCGGCTGGTCTGCGACAGCGGCCAGGTGTTCCTGGCCGAGACCCTGATCATCTCCACCGGCGCCCAGGCCAAGTGGCTGGGGCTGCCGTCGGAGGAGCGGTTCAAGGGCTTCGGCGTCTCGGCCTGCGCCACCTGCGACGGCTTCTTCTACAGGGGCAAGCCGGTGGCGGTGATCGGCGGCGGCAACACCGCGGTCGAGGAGGCGCTGTTCCTGACCAAGTTCGCGTCTAAGGTCACCCTGGTTCATCGCCGCGACGAACTGCGCGCCGAGCGCATCCTGCAGGAGCGCCTGTTCGCCGATCCGAAGATCGAGGTGATCTGGGACACCGCCCTGGAGGAGGTCGTGGGGACCGAGAACCCGCTGGGCGTGACCGGAGCGCGGCTGCGCAACCTGAAGACCGGCGAGGCGTCGGAGATCGCCGTGGACGGCGTGTTCGTCGCCATCGGCCACGCCCCCTCGTCGGAGCTGTTCCGGGGCCAGCTGGAGACCAACGAGGGCGGGTACCTGAAGGTGAAGCCGGGCTCGGCCGCGACCGCGATCGAAGGCGTGTTCGCCGCCGGCGACGTCACCGACGACGTCTACCGCCAGGCGGTGACCGCGGCCGGCATGGGCTGCATGGCCGCGCTCGAGGCGGTGCGTCTGCTGGCCGAGGAGGACCACGCCCGCGCCCACAAGCCGATCACGCATAAGGAAGCCGAGAAGATCGGCGCCTGGGACTGAAACGCGAACGGCGCGCCCCTTGCGGAGCGCGCCGTCGCTTGACCGAGCTGGCTACTAGAACCGGCGGACGTAGGAGATCGTCCACATGTCGGCCTCTCCGCCGTCGTCGAAGTCGTGGCGCGTCCAGTCGCCGCGCAGGCCGTTGGCGCCGTCCCAGAACCACTGAGCGCCCACGCCGTAGTTGAAGCTCTGGTCGCTGCCCGAGGCGCTGGCGCCCGGGCCTTCGATCTCGATCTCGGCCGTCCCGACGCCGACGCGCCCGAACACGTCGAAGGTTTCTCCGACCGGCAGATAACCGACCGCGTATGCGGCCAGCTGGTGCTTCAGCTTGGCGCTGAGACCGCCGCCGAGATCGGCGTCGTTGACGCCGATGGATCCTTCGACCTCGGCTCCGAACACCGAGCCGAACCGACCGCCGAAGCGGCCCGTGACGGCTCCGAGGTCGGCGTCGTCGTCTTCGGCCGAAAGGTTCGAGTATCCGACGGAGCCGTACCAGTTGTTGCCGGCGTCTTGGGCCAGAGCCGGCGTGGCGGCGAGCGCGACGAGCGCGGCCGTGGCGAGCGCGATTTTCTTCATGATGTCCAACCTTTGTTGAAGCGGATCCCGTCCCAGCCCTTACAGGCGCTTCAAACCGCCCCGCGCTCGACCTGTTCCCCCCTGGGCGACATCTTTCGAGCCGGAAAGAAGGAGGCGTGATCTTTTTGCGACCCTTTGCCTTCGTTCCGGCGCCGACTCGTAAGTAGAACGTCGTTCGGGGAACTGCGGAGCTTTCGCCGGGTTCTCGCGTTTGTGTGTGGCGTGCGGTCCGACGGGGCCGCGCCCTCGGGACGGGAAGAGCTTGGCACGGTTACGGCTCGCGCTCGCCGCTTCGGCGGCCCTCGGCGCCCTGGCGTGGATGACGCCGGGAAACGCGCGCGCGGACGATCCCAAGGCGGTGATCGAGGGCGTCGAGGACGAGGACCTGCGCGAGCGGCTGGCACGGGCGGTCGGCGAGACCGAGCGCCCGCCCCAGACCCGGTTTCAGGCCCGCCGCCGCGCCGCCGACGCGGCCCAGGACGTGATCGCCGTGCTGCGCTCGGAGGGCTACTACGCCCACGTGGTCGAGCCGGACGTCGCCGAGGCCGATCCGCCCACGCCGGTGGTCCGGGTCACACCCGGGCCGCGGTTCAGGATTTTCGGCCCGCAGGTCGAATGGCTGGATCCACCGGCCACGTCCGACGCTCAGACCGCCGCCAAAGCGGCCATGGAACTGGCCGAGGGCGAGCCCGGCCGCGCCGCCGACGTGATCGCCGCAGAGGGCCGCATCGTCGCGGCGCTCAGCACCCGCGGCTACGCCGACGCCAAGGCGGGCGAGCGGCGGGTGGTGGTCGATCACGCCGACTCCACCGTGCGCCCGACCTACCGCATCGACTCCGGCGACCTCGTGCGGCTGAACGGGATCGAGCTGAACACCGAGGGCCGCACCAACCGGCGCTGGCTGCAGGCCCTCGCTCCCTGGAAGGTCGGCGAGGTCTACGACCCCGAGGATGTGGCGGAGCTGGAACGCCGCCTGCTGGACACCAACGTCTACAGCACCGTCACCGTCGCCCTTTCCCCGCCGAGTTCGACCAACGCCCAAGGACACCGTCCGGTGATCGTCAGCCTGGCCGACCGGCCGCGGCGGACGCTGGAGGCGGGCGTCGGCTGGTCCACCAGCGAGGGCTTCGGCCTGGACGCCCTGGTCACCTGGTACAACCGCTTCGGCCGGGCCGACACGCTGCAGACCGAGCTGCGCCTGGCGCAGATCGAAAGCCGGCTCGGCGTGGAGCTTCAGGTCCCGCACTGGCGGCGGCCCGCCCGCACCCTGACGCTAGGGGCCGAGATATTCAACGAGGACACCCCGGCCTACGACCGCTTGGGCGCCCTGCTGCGGGCGGACCTGCGCCAGCGGGTGGGCAAGACCTCCTTCTTCACCTACGGCGCATCGCTGGAGGCCAGCCGTAACGAGGAACTGGGCTTTGATCCCGTCACCTCCGAGCGCATCCCGATTCAACGGGAACTGGCGATCCTGACCGGCATCGCCGGGCTGTCGCTGGATCGCTCCGACGATCCGCTGGACCCCCGCCGCGGCTGGCGGGTGAACGCCGAGGCGCAGCCGACCGCCATAGCCGGCGACGACAACGTCTACTTCCTGCGCGCCCAGGCCCAGGGCACGATCTACGTGCCATTGCAGGACGAGGCCAAGACGGTCGCGGCCGGGCGGCTGCGGCTGGGCTCGGTCCTCGGCGGGTCGATCCCCGAGGTGCCGACCGCCAGGCGGTTCTTCTCCGGCGGCGGCGGTTCGGTGCGCGGCTACGAGTACCAGGGGATCGGCCCGCGCCTGCCCGACGGCACCCCCCGGGGCGGCCTGTCGCTGGTCGAAAGCACGCTGGAGGTCCGCCACCGCTTCACCGAGCGCTGGGGCGGCGTGGCCTTCCTCGAAGGCGGCGCGGTCGGCGAGGAGCAGTATCCCGACTTCGGCGACATCCGCCTGGCCGCGGGCGTGGGCGTGCGCTTCCACCTGCCGTTCGGCCCGGTGCGCGCCGACGTGGCCGTGCCCCTGAACCCCGACGAGGGTCAACCGGCCTTCCAGGTCTACATCAGCATCGGACAGGCGTTTTGACCGAGGACCGGCCAGTCGCGGAGAAGAGGCGCAGGCGGCGCGGGGTCCTGTTCTGGACGCTGCTGGCGCTGGGCATGATCGCCGCCCTGCTGCTGACCTTCGCCCTGCTCGGGCGTTACGGCGTGCTGTCGCCGGCCGGTCGGGACGTGGTCTCGACCTTCGTCAACGGTAAGAAGCTGGGCCGCTACGGGCGCATCAACGTCTACGGCCTACGCGGCGACCTGTGGAGCGACTTCACCCTGGAGCGGGTGACGGTGACCGACGCCAAAGGCGTGTGGCTCGACGCGCGCAACGTACGGGTCGACTGGACCTACGCCTCGCTGCTGCGCCGCCGTTTCCACGCCGACCTGATCGACGCCCAGAAGGTCACCCTGATCCGCAGGCCCGAGGTCGAGCCGAGCGTCGAGCCGCCCAAGCCCCTGCCGCTGACCATCGACATCGACCGGTTCGAGGCCGACGTCGAGCTGCTGGCGGGCTTCAGCAAGGAGTACGGCCGCTGGACCTTGACCGGCGAGACCGAGCTGGACCGCGCCGGGCGCAAGCAGGCCAAGGTCCGCGCCGCCAGCCTGAACCGCAAGGGCGACTACCTGCTGGCCGACGTGGATCTGGGCGGTCCCAAGGGGATGAAGATCAACGCCGAGGCGTTCGAGGCGGCGGGCGGGGCGCTGGCCGGCGCCTTCGGCTTCTCGCCCGACCGGCCTTTCAGCGCCGTGATCCGTACCGACGGCGAGATGACCGACGCCAAGTTCCACGCGGTGGTGAAGACCGGCGACTTCGTGCCCCTGATCGCGTCGGGCGCCTGGAACAAGGAGGGGCTGCAGGCCACCGGGCGGATGGCCTTCGGCGCCTCGGACCTCCTGACCCCCTTCGCCGAGCGGCTGGGCGCCGAGGCCCGCTTCGGCGTCGCCGCCCGCCGCTCGACCACCGGCCGCTACGGCCTGGGCTGGAACGTCGAGGCCGACAACCTGTCCTCCCGCGCGCGGGGCCTGATCGATCCCAAGACCCGCGCGACGGTGGGCGGCGTGCGCATCGACGTGTCCACGCCGTCGCTGTCGCGCCTGGTGCAGAAGCAGGTGGCGGGACCGGCGCGGTTCCAGGGCGAGTGGAGGGGCGATCCGGCGAACTGGACGGTTTCCGGCGACACGTCCTTCGCCCAGGTGGTGGCCGGCGACGCCTACCGGCTGGGCCGCGCCTCCGGCCCGGTGAAGGTGACCTTCGCCAAAGGGCGCTACGACGTGGACGCGGCGCTGAAGGGAACCGGCGGAACCGGCTCCGGCGTCATCCCCGGTCTGTTGGGTGCGCGGCCCGAAGCCGAGGTCCAGCTGACCCGCATGGCTGACGGAAGGCTGCTGCTGGAGCGGTTCGAGGCGACCGGCTCGGGTCTGCGGATGTCCGGCAAGGGCGGGCGCACCGTCACCGGCGGGCTCGGCTTCCAGGGCCGCGCAACTCTGACCAACTTGTCGCTGATCCGGCGCGGCGCCGGCGGCGAGCTGAACGGGACCTGGCGTGCGTCCCAGACCCGCGCCGGCCGCCCCTGGAGCTTCGGCTTCGACGCGCGCGGCCGCCGCTTCGCCACCGGCATGGGTCAGCTCGACCGGCTGCTCGGCGCCTCGCCCAGGCTCCAGGCGGACGGCTCGCTGGACGCCGGGCGGCTGGCGGTCAGCAAGGCGTCGCTCACCGGCAAGGCCGGACGGCTGAACGGGCGGGGGCTGATCGGCCTGGGCGGCGGCGACCTGCGGCTCAAGCTCGACTGGGCGGCCAAGGGACCGTTCGCCGCCGGTCCGGTGGAGATCGCCGGCGACGCTCGCGGCTCCGGCTCGCTGACCGGCTCCATCACCCGGCCGCGGCTGGACCTGCGGGCCTTCTTCGACGAGCTGGATCTCGGCCCGCTGGTGCTGACCAAGTCGGACCTGTTCCTGACCTTCCGCAAGAACCGCAACGTCTCCGACGGCCGCATCGTGCTGACCGGCGGCAGCGCCTACGGCCCGGCGAAAGCGGTGTCCAACTTCCGTTTCGCTCCCGACGGCGTGCGCCTGAGCGACCTGCTCGTGAACGCCGGCGGAGTGCAGGCTCAGGGCTCGGTGGCGCTGCGCCGGGGAGCGCCGTCCAGCGCGGATTTGACCTTCGCCGCGGGACCGGGCGCCTTCCTGCAGAGCGGCACGGCCAGCGGCTACGTGCGCATCACCGACGGCCCGGCGAACGCCGGTGCGGCGGTGGACGTGACCGGCCAGAACGTGCGCCTGCGGGGATCGGGCATGCTGTTCCGGCGCATCCGCCTGAACGGCCAAGGCACTCTGGGACGCCTGCCGTTCACCGTCGACGCCGACGTGGCCGGGGCCAACCCGATCCGCTTCGCCGGAAACGGCGTCTATTCCCGCGTCGGTCGCGCCCAGAGCGTGGCCCTGAACGGCCAGGGCAGCGTGCGCGGCGTCGCCTTCAGCACCAACCAGCCGCTGGTGGTCGCCCTGTCGCCGCAGGGGCGCAAGCTGAACGCCGACTTGACCGTCGGCGGCGGACGCTTGACCGCCGACGCCTCTCAGGCCGGCCAGACCCTGACCGCGCGCGCGGCGCTTGACGGGGTCAGCCTGCGCGCCCTGCACGAGGACCTTGACGGCCGCATCGACGCCACCGTGGCCCTGAACGGGCGCGGCGGGCGGCTCGACGGCACGGCCGACGCGCGGCTCGACGACGCGCGGGCGCGCGGCACGGGTCCGCAGATGGCGGTCGACGGCACGGTGCGCGCGGTGCTGGCCGACGATCGCCTGCGCCTCACCGCCTCGGCCCTGGACCAGGGAGGGGTGCGCGCGAACGCCGATGTGCTGCTGCCGGTGATCGCCTCGGCCGCCCCGCTGCGGCTGGCGGTGGAGCGCACCAGGCCGATGAGCGGCAGCTTCGACCTTCAGGGCGAGGTCGCCCCGGTCTGGAACCTGTTCTACGGCGGCGAGCGCAGCCTGGCCGGTCGTCTGAACGCGCGCGGCACGCTCGCTGGCAGCCTGAACGCGCCCCAGGTCGAGGGTTTCGCCGCCATGCAGGGCGGCCGCTTCGAGGACTTCGGCACCGGCCTGACCCTGCGCGATCTGAACACCGAGGTCGAGTTCGACTCCGGCTCGGCGGTGGTGCGGAGCTTCTCGGCGACCGACGGCGAGGGCGGCGCGATCAACGGCGAGGGGCGCATGAACCTGCGCGCCGGCGGGTCCTCCACCTTCACCCTGAACCTTCGCCAGTTCCAGGCCATCGACAACAACATCGCCACAGCCAAGGTCTCGGGCCCGGTGACCCTGACCCGCGCGACCGACGGCAAGCTGGCGGTGGTCGGCCGCTTGCGGGTGGACCGGGCCGACATCGCGCCGAACCCGATCGGGCGTTCGGGCGTGGTGCAGATGAACGTGGTGGAGATCAACAAGCCGGGCGCGGACGAGGCCGACCTGCAGCCGCCGCGTGCGCCTGGACCCGGCGTGGCTCTGGACGTCACCCTCGACGCCCCGCGCAGCATCTATGTCGAGGGCCGCGGCCTGGATGTCGAAATGGCGCTGGACGCCCACGTCGGCGGGACAACGAACCGGCCGATCCTGACCGGCGAGGCGAGGGTGGTGCGCGGCGACTTCCAGTTCGCCGGCAAGCGCTTCGTCTTCGACCAGCGCGGCACGGTCACGCTCAGCAGCAACCCGCGCGACATCCGGCTGGACCTGCGGGCGGTGCGCGAGGACCCGACCCTGACCGCCATCATCCGCGTTCGCGGAACCGCGGCCGAGCCCGAGATCACCTTCGGCTCCGAACCGGCCCTGCCGCAGGACGAGATCCTGGCGCAGGTGCTGTTCGGCCGCTCCGCCTCGCAGCTCTCGGGCCTGGAAGCGGCGCAGCTGGCGGCCTCGGTGGCGTCGCTGGCGGGCGGCGGCGGCGGCTTCGACGTGTTCGCCAACCTGCGCGAGTTCGCAGGCCTGGACCGGCTGACGTTCGGCGGCGGCCAGTCGGGCATGACCGTCGCGGGCGGCAAGTACATCAGCGACGACGTCTATCTGGAGCTGATCGGCGGCGGCCAGGAAGGCCCGGCGGTGCAGGTCGAATGGCGCGCCCGCCGCAACGTCTCGGTGATCTCGCGCATCACCGGCCAGGGCGGCGCCAAGCTGGCGGTCCGCTGGCGGCGCGAGAAGCGTTGAGCCGGAGGGGCGCGCGAGGCTAGCATCCGCAACGCATGCGGATTCTCCCCGAAGACACCACCGTGCTCGACGCCTTGGGCGATCGGGAGGCCGAGATCGTCGGCCGCGCCGTCGACTGGTGCGGGGTCAACTCCGGCAGCCGCAACCTGGAGGGCCTGGAGCGCCAGCGCGCCCTGCTAGAGGCGGTGCTGACCCGCCTGCCGGGAGAAGTCGAGAACCGCCCGCTGAACCCCTCTCCGGAAGTCGGCGCCGACGGCGTGGTGCGCGAGCAGCCGCACCCGGCCGCCTTGCTGCTGACCGTGCGGCCCGAGGCGCCGGTGCAGGTGGTGCTGACCGGCCACTACGACACCGTTTACCCGGAAGGCAGTCCGTTCCAGACGGTGCGCACGCGCGGGGACGGCGCTCTGTGGGGTCCCGGGATCGCCGACATGAAGGGCGGGATCAGCGTCATGCTGGCGGCGCTGGAGGCGTTCGAGGCGCACCCGGCCAAGGGGCGCGTCGGCTATAGCGTGCTGCTGTCGCCGGACGAGGAGATCGGCTCGACCGGATCGGCGCCGCTGCTGGCGGAGCTGGGCGCGTTGGGCCACGTCGGCCTGACCTACGAGCCGGCGATGGGCGACGGGGCCTTGGCCTCCGGGCGCAAGGGGTCGGGCAACTTCCACCTGGTGGTGAAGGGCAAGAGCGCCCACGCGGGCCGAGACTTCGCCAGCGGCCGCAACGCCGTCGCCGGCGCCGCCCAGCTCGCCGCCTCCCTGCACGCCCTGAACGGCGAGCGCGAGGGCGTCACCGTCAACGTCGCCTCCATCGCCGGCGGCTCGCCGCTGAACGTGGTGCCCGACACCGCTGTCGTCCGCTTCAACGTGCGCGTCCCGGACCAGGACGCCGCCGCCTGGATCGACCGGGAGATCGACAGGGTGGCCGCCGCCGCCGCCGTGTTCAAGGGCCTGAGCGTGCACCGCCACGGCGGTTTCACCCGCCCGGCAAAGCCCTTCGACGCCGGCCAGCAGGCGCTGTTCGAGGCTGTGAAACAGGCCGGCGCCCTGCTCGGCCAGACGGTGCTGTGGCGGCCCTCCGGCGGGGTGTGCGAAGGCAACAACCTCTACGCCGCGGGCCTGCCGAACGTGGACACCCTGGGCGTGATCGGGGGCGACATTCACAGCGAGACCGAGTACGCGTGGCCGCAAAGCTTCGTCGAGCGCGCGCGGCTGTCGGCCGTGCTGCTGATGAAGCTGGCTTCGGGCGAGATCGACGCCCCCGGCCTGAAAGCCCTTCGGGCGCAAAGCTAGGAGCCTTCATGCTCGTGGTCCGACCGGCGGGTCCCGCCGACCTCGACGCCCTGTTCGAACTCGCCGTCCTTTCCGGCCCGGGCTTCACCAGCCTGCCGGAGGACGAGCAGACCCTGCGCGAACGTCTGGACTGCTCGCGCGCCAGCTTCGCAGGCGAGCTGAACCCGCTGGAGTGCTGGTACAGCCTGATGCTGGAGGACACCGAGACCGGCCAGGTGGACGGGGTCGCCGGGGTCAAGGCGGCGGTCGGGCTGAAGCGGCCGTTCTTCTCCTTCCGGGTGGTGGGCCTGTCGCAGTTCTCCTCGATACTGACCCTGCGCTTCGACCACAAGGCGCTGGTGCTGGTGAACGAGTGCGCCGGCTGGTCGGAGGTCGGCTCGTTGTTCCTGAAGGCCGAGCGGCGCCAGGGCGGCGCGGGCCGGCTGCTGGCCCAGTCGCGCTACATGCTGATCGCGTCGGAGCCCCAGCGCTTCGCCGAGATGGTGCTGGCGGAGCTGCGCGGCTGGTTCGAGGAGGACGGCTCCTGCCCGTTCTGGGAACACGTCGCCCAGAAGTTCTTCCGCATCCCGTTCGGCGAGGCCGACCGGATGAGCGCCTCCACCGACGGCCAGTTCATCCTGGACCTAGCGCCGCGCCATCCGATCTACGTCGAGGTCCTGCCCGAGCCCGCCCGCGCCGTGATCGGCCGGGTGCACAAGGACGGCGAGGCCGCCAAGGCCCTGCTGCAGCGCGAGGGTTTCCGCGAAACCGGCCTGATCGACATCTTCGACGCCGGCCCGACCGTCGCCTGCGTCCGCGACGACATCCGCACCGTGCGCGAGAGCCGACGCCTGCGCGTCGAGATCGCACGGGGCGGCGCCGACACGGACACGCCGGTGCTGGCCTCGGTCGACGGCATCGAAAACTTCCGCGCCACCCGCGCGCCGGTCGCGACCGACGAGGAGCGCGCCTATCTGACGGCGGAGATCGCGGACGCGCTGAGGGTGCGCGAGGGCGACGCAGTGAGGATCAGGGCGTGAACGGACGACACTTCATCGGCGGCCAGTGGCGCGACGGCGCGGGCGGGCGGTTCGCCTCCACCGATCCGGCGACCGGCGAGACCGTCTGGTCCGGCCCGGCGGCGACGCCGCACGAGGTCGCCGCCGCCGTCCAGGCCGCCCGCGCCGCCTTCGACGATTGGGCGGAGCGCCCGGCCGAGCAGCGCGTCGAGGTGATGCAGCGCTACAAGGCCGTGCTGGTCGAACGCGCCGCCCCCTACGCCGAGGCCCTGTCGCGCGAGACCGGCAAGGCGCTTTGGGAGACCAAGGCCGAGCTGGCGTCCATGGCCGGCAAGGTGGATATCTCGATCCGCGCCTACGCCGAGCGCACGGGCCTGCGCCAGGCCGACACGGCCTTCGGCCGCGCGGTGCTGCGGCACAAGCCGCACGGGGTGGCGGCGGTGCTGGGCCCCTACAACTTCCCCGGCCACCTGCCGAACGGCCACATTGTGCCGGCCCTGCTGGCCGGCGACACGGTAGTGTTCAAGCCCTCCGAGGAGACGCCCCTGGCGGGCCAGCTGCTGGTCGAGGCGCTTGAGGCGGCGGGCGTGCCGGCCGGCGTGGTCAACCTGGTGCAAGGCGCGCGCGACACCGGCGCGGCCCTGATCGACCAGCCGATCGACGCCCTGCTGTTCACCGGCTCGGCCCAGGCGGGCGACTTCTTCCGCCGCAAGTTCGCCGACGACCCGCACGTGATGCTGGCGCTGGAGCTCGGCGGCAACAACCCGCTGATCGTCTGGGACGGGGGCGAGGCGGAAGCGGTCGCCTCGCTTGTGGTTCAGTCCTCCTACGTCACCACCGGCCAGCGCTGCTCCTGCGCGCGGCGGCTGATCGTGCCGCGGGGCGCCGAGGGCGACCGCATCATCGAGGCGGTGGCCGCCCTGGCCGAGCGGCTGACCATCGCTGCCTGGAACGCCGATCCCGAGCCCTACATGGGGCCGCTGATCTCCGCCCGCGCCGCGCAAGGAGCGCACGAGCGGGCGCGCGGCCTGGTCGAGCGCGGCGCGCGGCCGGTGCGGCCGTTTACGGCCGTCGAGGGCCTGTCCGAGGCTTTCGTCGGCCCCGCCCTGTTCGACATGACCGACGCGCGCGACGTGCCGGACGAGGAGATCTTCGCCCCGGTGCTGCAGGTCTATCGAGCCGCCGACTTCGACGCGGCGATCGCCCGCGCCAACGACACCCGCTACGGCCTGTCGGCGGGGCTGATCTCCGACGACGAGGCGAAGTGGCGGCGCTTCCTGGCGAAGAGCCGCGCCGGCGTCGTCAACTGGAACCGCCCGACCACCGGCGCCGCCGGCGACATGCCGTTCGGGGGCCTCGGCGCATCGGGCAACCATCGGCCGAGCGCCTACTACGCGGCCGACTACTGCGCCTATCCGGTGGCCTCCTTCGAGGCCGACGGCGTGCGCTCGATCCTGGGCGAGATGAAGGGGGTGCGGGCGTGAGCCCCGCCGTCGAAACCAACGCCGACGGCCTGGTCGGGCCGACCCACTCCTACGCGGGCCTGAGCCCCGGCAACCTCGCCAGCGAGACCAACCGCGGCGAGGCGTCGAACCCGCGCGCGGCGGTGTTGCAGGGACTGGCCAAGATGAAGCGGCTGGCCGACCTCGGCGTGCCGCAGTTCGTGCTACCGCCGCACGACCGGCCGCTGGTCCCGTTCCTGCGCGCGCAGGGCTGGACGGGCGCCGACGCCCAGGTCGTCGAGGCCGCCTGGCGCGACGCCCCCGCCATCGCCGCCGCGGCGTTCTCCGCCTCGTCGATGTGGGCCGCCAACGCGGCGACGGTGACGCCTTCGGCCGACAGCGCCGACGGCCGGGTGCACTTCACCCCCGCGAACCTCGTCTCCAACCTGCACCGCAGCCTGGAGCCGGCGCAGACCACGGCGGCGCTGAAGCGCCTGTTTCCCGACGCGCGCCGGTTCGCGGTGCACGATCCTTTGCATCCGGTCGGCCATTTCGGCGACGAGGGCGCGGCCAACCACGTGCGCCTGGCCGCCGAGCACGGCGCGCCCGGCGTCAACCTGTTCGTCTGGGGCCGCGAGGCGTGGGAGGACTGGCAGGGCCGCTATCCCGCCCGCCAGACGATGGAGGCCAGCCACGCCGTCGCCCGCCGCCACGGGGCGGGCCGTCCGGTGTTCGCCCGCCAGGCCCGCGCCGCCATCGACGGCGGCGCTTTCCATAACGACGTGGTCTGCGTGGGCACGCGCACGGCCCTGCTGTTCCACGAGCAGGCGTTCGAGGACAAGGCCGGCGCGTTGGAGGCGATCCGCCGCGCCGCCGAGGGCCTGTTCCAGCCCGAGTTCGTCGAGATCGCGACGGCCGACCTGCCGTTCGCCGACGCCGTCGCCTCCTACCTGTTCAATTCCCAGCTGCTGGTGCTGCCGGGCGATGATCGGCTGGTGCTGCTGGCCCCGACCGAAACCGAGGAGAACCCGCGCGCGCACGCCGCCGCCCAGGCGCTGGTGACGTCCAACGGCCCGATTGGCCGGGTCGAGTACGTTGACGTCAAGCAGAGCATGAAGAACGGCGGCGGCCCCGCGTGCCTGCGCCTGCGCGTGGTGCTGACCGAGCAGGAACTGCGCAGCGTCAACGGCTTTCAGCGCCTGAACGACGGCCTGCACGCCCGCCTGACCGAGTGGGCGCAGCGCTGGTACCGCGATCGACTGCAACCCGCCGACCTGCGCGACCCCGCCTTGCTCGACGAGAGCCGCAACGCCCTGGATCAGCTCACCGCCATCCTGAATCTGGGCTCCGACTTCTACCCGTTCCAGAAGTAGGTCGAGCCGCTCGCCTCGGGGCTAGATGTCCAGCGTCCGCGCCTCTTCCGGCAGCATGATCGGCACGCCGTCTCGGATCGGATAGGCGAGCTTCGCCCCGCGGCTGACTAGTTCGGCCTTCTCGCGGTCGTACTCCAGCGGCCCCTTGGTCACCGGGCACACCAGGATCTCCAGCAGGCGCGGATCGACGGCGGGCTGGATCGGGTCTTCGACGGTCGGCTGGTCGGTCATGGCGTCACTGTACCGAGGGCGGGCCGCTCTCGGAAGGATCGTCGAGCGCGGCCGCGTCGATCTCCAGCAGGGCGGTCAGGGCTTCGCGCCGCTCGGCCAGGCCGTCCGCCTCCAGCAGCGCCTGTTTCTCCTGCGGCTCGAACGGCAGGGCCATGGCCAGGCTGTTGACCAGCGCCTCCTCCGGCGCGGCCTGGGCGGTGTCCCAGTCCACGTCCAGCGACCGACGGGCCAGATAGGCCTTCAGAGCGCCCAGGAACCGCTCGCGCTCCGAAAACCCTTCGTCGGGCGGCGGCTTCAGGTCGTCGGCGAACGCCTCGTAGTCCGCACGCACCTGGCGATAGGGGCTGGAGGCGGGCAGCTCGGCGGCGACATGGAAGCGCGCCACCCCGGTCAGGGTGATCAGGTAACGCCCGTCCGAGGTCTCGGCGTAGCTGGTGATCCGGCCGACGCAGCCGACCGGCGCCAGGTTCGGCCGCGCGCGCTGACCGCCCAGCGTCTGGATCATGCCGATCACCCGGTCCCCGGCCATGGCGTCATCCACCATGTTCAGGTAGCGCGGCTCGAAGATGTTCAGCGGCAGTTGCCCGCGCGGCAGCAGCAGGGCCCCGTCCAGCGGAAACACCGGTATCACCTGGGGCAGGTCGGCGGTGCGGACGTAGCCCTGGGGCATGGGAGCCGACCTCAGCTGAACAGCAGCGACGACAGCCGCCGGCGGCCGTTCTTCGCCACCTCAGAAGTCGGCCCCGCCGCCTCGAAGATCTTCAGCAGCTGTTTGCGCGCGGCCTGCTCGTTCCAATCCAGGTCGGCCTGGACGATCGCCAGCAGGTGGTCGACCGCGTCCTCGAGACGCCCTTCCCCGGCCAGCGCCAGGGCCAGGTCGAAGCGCGCCTGGTGGTCGTTCGGGTCGGCGGCCAGCCTGCGTTCGATCTCGGCCGTTTCCGACGAGGCGCCGGACGCCAGCTCCAGCATGGCCCGCACCGAGACGATGTCGGGGTCCTTTGAGTCCTCCGGCGCCATCGAGGCGATCTGGGCCGCCTGCTCGGCGTCGCCGCCCATGAAGTAGACGCGCGCCATGCCGGCGATCGCCTTGACGTTGGTCGGGTCGAGCTGCAGCGCCTGGGCGTAGGCCTGGGCCGCGCCGCCCAGGTCTTCCACCTGGATCGACTCCGCCGCCAGGTTCAGCAGCTGGTCGATGTCGGACTCGGGCGGCGGACCGCCGGTCAGCCGGCCGATGAAGGCCTTCAGCTGGCTCTCCGGCACCGCGCCCATGAAGCCGTCCATCGGCCGCCCGTCGACGAAGCCGTAAACGGTCGGGATCGACTGCACCCGCAGCTGGCCGGCGAAACGCGGGTTCTTGTCCACGTCGATCTTGACCAGCTTCACCGCGCCCTTCGCCTCGCGCACCGCCTTCTCCAGAGCGGGGGTCAGCTGGCGGCAGGGGCCGCACCAGGTCGCCCAGAAATCGACGATCACCGGCTGCTTGCGCGACTCCTCCAGCACGTCCTGCATGAAGGTGGCGTCCGTGCCGTCCTTGATCAGGTCGGCTGCGGCCGGGGCGAGCGAAGTGTCTCCGATCATCGGGTTCCCGTGCGGCTGGTATGGGCGTTCGTGTGACAACGCGTCGGCCGGTAAAATGGTCTCGCCGAAGCCGTTCGGCAACGAGGACGGGCGCTCGCGGGCGCTTTCCTTGACTTTGCGGCCCCGCTCCCCCATATCCGCCCCTGTCGCGATCTTGCGACCCTCGGCGCTCCGGCCGCGTGAGGATCGGTTTCGACCGGTCCGCCGTAGAGCGCCCGATCCCTCAAGACCGCTTCGACTGTCCGAGACACGCGGGACGTCGCCCCGAAACGCTCCGCGAAGACCGCGGGGCCGTCGGCGCGCGTGAACCTTGCGCGCCTGCGACCGTATGAAAGCCGCTTACGTGACCACGAAATTCCAAGACCTGGGCCTCAATCCGGCCCTGCTGAAAGCCCTCGCCAGCGAAGGCTACGAGACCCCGACCCCGATCCAGGCCAAGGCCATCCCGACCCTGCTGACCGGGCGCGACCTGCTGGGCATCGCCCAGACCGGCACCGGCAAGACCGCCGCCTTCGCCCTGCCGATCCTGCACCGCCTGGCGGCCGACAAGAAGCCTCCGGTGCGGCGCACCTGCCGCGTGCTGGTGCTGTCGCCGACGCGCGAACTGGCCAGCCAGATCGCCGACAGCTTCCGCACCTACGGCCGCCACCTGGGCGTGACCGTCGCGGTGGTGTTCGGCGGCGTGAAGTACGGCCCGCAGGAGCGCGCGCTGGCCCCCGGCGTGGACGTGCTGGTCGCCACCCCAGGCCGGCTGCTCGACCACATGGCCCAGAAGGTGCTCGACGTGTCGGCCACCGAGGTGTTCGTGCTGGACGAGGCCGACCAGATGCTGGACCTGGGCTTCGTCAAGCCGATCCGCCAGGTCGCCTCGCGCCTGTCCAAGCAGCGCCAGAACCTGTTCTTCTCGGCCACCATGCCCTCAGACATCGCCAAGCTGGCGGGCGAGCTGCTGAACGATCCCGTGCGGGTCGAGGTGACGCCGCAGGCCACCACCGTGGAGAAGATCAGCCAGCAGGTGCTGTTCGTCGAGCAGGTGCGCAAGCGCGCGCTGCTGTCGGAGATGTTCGCAGACCCGAAGTTCAACCGCACCCTGGTGTTCACCCGCACCAAGCACGGCGCCGACAAGGTCGCGGCCTATCTGGAGGCCGGCGGCATCGAAGCCGCCGCCATCCACGGCAACAAGAGCCAGAGCCAGCGCGAACGGGCGCTGCAGGCGTTCAAGGACGGGCGCGTGCGCGCCCTGGTCGCCACCGACATCGCCGCGCGCGGCATCGACGTGGACGGCGTCACCCACGTGGTGAACTTCGACCTGCCCTACGTGCCGGAAGCCTACGTCCACCGCATCGGCCGCACCGCGCGGGCCGGCGCCTCGGGCACGGCGATCAGCCTGGTGGCCGACGACGAGCGCAACCTGCTGAAAGACATCGAGAAGGTGACCCGCCAGCGCATCCCTGTCTGGGACCGCCGCAACGACAAGGCGCTGGGCGCGCTGGACGCCGCCATCCTGGCGGCCAACCCCGGCCGCAAGGCCTCCACGCCCGAGCGGACGGGCGGCGAGAACGGCGGCGGACGCAACAAGCCGCGCCGCGACCGCACCCACCACGCCCAGGCCCCGCGGGCCAAGTACGACCCGCTGGCGGTCGAGCGCGGCGGCGAGGAGCCGAAGAAGTCGGGCGCCCCCAAGCGCCGCCGCTTCCCCGGCGCCGCGCCCAAGCGCTTCGGGGAAAAGGCTCCGGTGGTCGGCGGTCGCGACGCGCGTCGCGGCAGCTGACGATCAGTCGAGCGGGGTGATCCGCTCGACGCCTGCGTCCTTGAGGGCGGCGGTCAGATCCTTGATCGCCGCCCTCACTCTGTCGGCGTCGCGTCCGCGCACCACCAGCTGGGCGCCGAAGTCGTTGGAGCCGGACCCGAACGGATAGCTGCCCAGCGACAGTTCCGGATAAGCTGTCGCCACCGCCTCCAGCGGGGCTGACAGCACCCCCTCCCCTACGCCCTCGACCTTCAGGGTGCGCGAGACCACGGCCGCGCCGGTGCGCAGGCGCGGTCGCACGTCCTCCAGCATGACCTGCATGATCTTCGGCACGCCGGCCATCACGAACACGTTCTCGACCTGGAAGCCCGGCGCGTCGGTCACCGGGTTCCTGATCAGCGTCCCGCCTTCGGGAATGCGCGCCATGCGACGGCGGGCGTCGTTGAAGTCGGCGCCGTAGCGCCGCTCCAGGATCGCCAGCGCCTCGGGGTGGAAGGGAAGCGCGACGCCGAAGGCGGCGGCCACGCACTCGGCGGTGATGTCGTCGTGGGTCGGCCCGATGCCGCCGGTGGTGAACAGATAGTCGTGGCCGGACCGCAGGGTGTTGATCGCGTCCACGATCTGCTCGCGCCGGTCGCCGACCACGCGCGCCTCCAGTAGGTCGACGCCGAGTTCGGTCAGGAAGCGGGCGACGGTGTTCAGGTTGGTGTCGGCGGTGCGTCCCGACAGAATCTCGTCGCCGATCACCAGGACCGCGGCGGTGGGATTGTCCGTGCTCGCGTTCGCCATGTCCCGCCCCTATGTTCGCCGCTTCGCCGGGGCGTGACTTAGGCCGCAGATGGAATTCGCTCAACCGCTTCAGCGCGGCCGCCTGGTCGAGCGCTACAAGCGCTTCTTCGCCGACGTTGAACTGGACTCGGGCGGCCTGGTCACCGCCCACGTGCCCAACCCCGGCGCCATGCTGGGGCTGAAGACGCCGGGCATGGGGGTGTGGCTGTCGCGCTCGGACGACCCCAAGCGCAAGCTGAAGCACACGCTGGAGATGGTCGAGGCCTGCGGCGGGCTGGTGGGCGTCAACACCATGAACCCCAACAAGCTGGCGGCCGAGGCGATCACTGTCGCCGCGATCCCCGAGTTGGCCGGCTACGCCCGCCTGCGCCGCGAGGTGAAGTACGACGGCGACAGCCGCATCGACATCCTGCTGGAGGACGACGCGCGCCCGCCTGCCTGGGTGGAGGTCAAGAACTGCCACTTCGTGCGGCAGGAGGGCCTGGCCGAGTTCCCCGACTGCGTGGCGGCGCGCTCGGCCAAGCACATGGGCGCGCTCGCTAGGCGCGTTCAGGCCGGGGAGCGCGCGGTGGTGCTGTGGGTTATCCAGTGGTCGGGCGCCGAGCGCTTCACCCTGGCCCGCGACATCGACCCGACCTTCGCCCGCGCCGTGGACGAGGCGGTCGCGGCAGGCGTGGAGGTGCTGCCCTACGTCTGCGAGATGAACACCACGGGCATCCGGCTGGCCCGGCGCGTGCCTTACGTCTAGCGAACCTCGCGCCGCCTCTTGCACATCCGCCTGCGAAGCCTCAGGTGCGAGGCTCGACGGTAAGGAGCCTCGATGCACGGAGACAGCCTGATCCTGACCCTGGTGGCCGGTTTCGTCCTGGCCTTCGGACTGGGGATGCTGGCTTTCCGTCTGAAGCTCTCGCCGCTGGTCGGCTACATCGCCGCCGGGGTGATCGTCGGACCCTTCACGCCGGGCTATGTCGCCGACGGCGGCACCGCCAACCAACTGGCCGAGATCGGCGTGATCCTGCTGATGTTCGGGGTGGGCCTGCACTTCTCCCCCCAGGACCTGTTCCGCGTCCGCCGTGCGGCGGTGCCGGGCGCCCTGGCGCAGATATGCGTGGCGACGGCGCTGGGCTGGGGCCTCGGCCGGGTGCTGGGACTCCCCGATCAGGAAAGCCTCGTCTTCGGTTTCTGCCTGTCGGTGGCGTCCACGGTGGTGGCGCTAAGGACCTTCGAGGAGCGGCACCTGCTGAAGAGCGACCTCGGCCGCATCGCCGTCGGCTGGCTGGTGGTGCAGGACCTGGTGGTGATCCTGGCGCTGGTGCTGATGCCCCTGATCCTGGGCGCGACCGAAGCGGTCGATCCGGCGACCCTGCTCCCGCAGGTCGCCTGGAAGCTCGCCAAGGTGGCCGCGTTCGTCGGCCTGATGTTCGTGGTCGGGGGCAGGCTGTTGCCCTGGCTGCTGGTCCGCATCGCCCACACGCGGTCGAGAGAGCTGTTCACCTTGGGCGTGCTGTCTATCGCGCTCGGCATCGCCTGGCTGGCCTACGCGGTGTTCGGCGCCTCGTTCGCGCTGGGCGCCTTCGTCGCCGGCCTGGTGCTGAACGGCACCGCGCTCGGTCACAACGCGGCGGAGCGGTCGCTGCCGCTGCGCGACGCCTTCGCGGTGCTGTTCTTCGTGTCGGTGGGCATGCTGTTCGACCCGCGCATCGTCGTTCAGCAGCCGCTCGCGGTGCTCGGCGCGCTGCTGGCGGTCATCGTCGCGGGCGCGCTGGCCTCGGTGCTGGTGGCGAGGATGCAGAAGCTCACCTTCCCGAACGCGGGGGTGCTCGCCGGCAGCCTCACCCAGATCGGAGAGTTCTCGTTCGTGCTGGCTGGTCTCGGCCTCAGCCTGGGCGCCCTGTCCCGGTCGACCTACGGCCTGGTCGTGGCGACCGCGATCCTGTCCATCGCCGTCAACCCGATCCTGCTCAAGCTCGCCGACAGGAGCGCTCGAAGGCAGGCCAACGTCGCCCCCGCCGGCGCCGGGTGACGCATGGCCGCCCCGCGGGGTGGACGATTCGTGCTATGCACGCCATCTGAGCCCGTGCCCGCACCGCCGCCCGTGAAGAGACCCGCGTGATGGAAACCGTCGAAGCCTCCGAAGCCGCCGTCCGCACCGGTCAGATCAAGCTGCACGGGCCGGAGGGATTCGAGGGCATGCGCGCGGCCGGGCGGCTCGCCGCCGCCTGTCTGGACATGCTGACGCCGCACGTCATGCCGGGCGTGGCGACCGAGAAGCTGGACGACCTGGCGCGCGAGTTCATCCTGGACCACGGCGCCTATCCGGCCTGCCTGTTCTATCGCGGCTACTACAAGACCACCTGCATCTCGCCCAACCACGTGGTCTGCCACGGCTATCCCAGCGAGCGGACGCTGCGAGAGGGCGACATCGTCAACATCGACGTGACCGCGGTGGTCGACGGGTGGCACGGCGACACCAGCCGCATGTATCCGGTCGGCCCGGTCTCGCCCAAGGCGCGGCGCCTGGTCGACATCACCTACGACGCGCTGGAGCGCGGGCTGGCGCAGATCAAGCCGGGGAACAGCTTCGGCGACATCGGCTGGGCCATCCAGCAGTACGTGGAGGCCCAGCGCTGTTCGGTGGTGCGCGACTTCTGCGGCCACGGCCTGGGTCGGGTGTTCCACGACAGCCCCAACGTCCTGCACTTCGGCCAGCGGGGCTCGGGGCCGGAGCTGAAGCCCGGCATGTTCTTCACCGTCGAGCCGATGGTGAACCTGGGCAAGCCGCAGGTGAAGGTGCTGAACGACGGCTGGACCGCG
>Ga0196964_10000544_pt1 | contig 22241 bp, 22 predicted proteins | sample S1_10metaG_FD_148615 | JGI IMG/M metagenome (GOLD analysis project Ga0196964, IMG submission 148615) | Soil microbial communities from Anza Borrego desert, Southern California, United States - S1_10 | ecosystem: Environmental > Terrestrial > Soil > Desert | place: USA: California | collected... | reverse complement strand
GGCCATGCCGCGCTCCAGCGCGATCACGTGCTCGCCCTCCAGCACCGGCGTCCAGCCGAAGCGGGTCAGGCCGTCGAGCATGGCCTTGATCCCCGACGGCCCCTCGTAGGGCGGCCGGCGCAGGGTGGTCAGGTCGAAGCCGAATTTCTCGTGCTCGGCGCCGATGCGCCATTCGCTCTTCGGCTTGCAGCCGGAGGCCAGGTACTCGACCAGATCCTCGAAGACGAGCGGACGCCCGTCGGTCGCCTGATCAGCCATGCCCGCGCCCCTTCAAATCCAGCGGCGGCTACATGGCCCGCCCGGCGGCTTCGCTCAAGGGGCGGGTGGCGAAAAGCAACGCTGCGCGGCGGGCGCTCAGCCGAACGGCACGCGCCCGACCGCCTCCCAGGGACCGCCCCGGTAGCGCCAGACCAGCAGCCCGTCGGCCTCCGCCTCGAACGGCCCGAATCCGGCCTGGAGCGTCTCCAGCAGGCGGCGCGCGGTCTCGGGATCGACCTTGTTCTGCACGGTGACGTGCGGGCGGAAGGGCGCGCGGTCCTGGGCGGTCAGCCACGGCGCGAACCGCTCGGCCAGATCGGAACGCAGGCGCTCCAGCTCCGGCGAGGCGATCCGGTAGGCGACGCCGCGGCCCAGCGACCACGGCCCGGTCACCTGAAGGCGCATCGGCGCGGCGCCCGCGCAGGCCTGCTTCAACGCCTCCGCCACAGCCGCCTCGTGCTCGCCCGGCAGGGCGTGGAACAGGGTCAGGTGCGCCGGGACCACGTTCCGCTCGGGCGGGAAGTGCGCTCGCCGCAGGGCGTCGAACCACTCGAACGAAGCCTCGTCGAGCGCGGCGGTGACGATCAGAGGCGGGGCGGCCACCGGGTCAGGGCAGTCTCAGCCGGGCGATCACCGCGTCGCCCGGAGGGTCGCGGCGCAAGGAGCCGTCCGGCTTGAAATCGCTCCACTGGCTGCGGGCGACGAACACCAGGTCGCGGCTGACCACCACGCCGGTGGTGGGCTCCTCCAGGTCCGGCACGGCCGAGGCCAGCACGCTCCACCCGGTCACCGCGGCGAAGCCGGCGTCGAGCTGCAGGCGCAGCACCCGGTGCGGTGTCACCCCGTTCTGGAAGGCGATCAGGGCGTCGCCGTCGCGCACCAGCCCGTCGACGCCGAGCAGGCCGGCGTCGTCCGGTTGCGGCGCTGCGGCGACCGCGCCGGTCCGCAGGTCGACGACGTGCAGGCCCGAGGCGTAGTCGGCCACGATCAGCCGGGCCCCGTCCGGGCCTACCACCAGGCCTTGCGGCGAGCCCAGCACGCCGGCCGGAACCAGCACCTCCAGCGCCTCGGCCCCTGGCTTCAGACGGAACACCTCTCCGGCGGCGGAGTCCGAGACGTACACCGCCCCGTCCGGGCCGACCGCCAGGTCGCCGAAGTTGCGCGTCGCGGGGCCGGCCGGCGCCTCGAAGCGGCGCAGCGCCTTCCCGGACTTCAGGTCGATCTTCAGCAGGGCGGAACGCGCCTGGTCGCCGTCCGCCCGGTCCTTCACCGGCGCCGGGAAGGCGGACGCGGCCCACAGGGTGCGCCCGTCCGGATCGATCGCCATCCCCGTCACGCCGCCGACCGAGGGATCGAGCGACAGGAAGCGCGACAGGTTTCCGCCGCGGATCTGGACGATGGTGCGGGCGTGGACGCCGGAGATAAGCAGGCGCTTGGCGGAGGGGTCCCAGACCACGCTCTCGGCCAGGTACGGCCCCTGCAGCCGGCCGTCCTCCTTCAGGGGGCCGACCGGCCGGGCGTTGGCGGCGAGCCTACGGGCCAGCGCCGGATAGCCGGTCTCCGCCTCGATCCCGGCCAACGCCTCGTCGCTGTCCAGGTCGGCGCTCAGGCCCATGCGGGCGTAGCGGTCCAGTTGCTCGATCGCGCCGGCGTAGTCGCCCCCGGCGGCCTTGACCCGGGCCCGCAGCAGCACCAGCCCCGGGTGGTTCTTCACCCGCGCGTCCGCCTCCGCCAGCCGGGCGTCGGCGGCGCGATAGTCGCCGGCGTTGACCGCCGCGACGCCTTGCGACCTGAGCCGCCGGAACGCCTCCAGGTCGGTTTCCGCCCCGGCCGCGCCGGACAAGGACCAGGCGGCGAGGCCCGAAATCAACAGGGTGCGAAGCTTCAAGGCGTTCTCCCGCGTCAGCCGACGTGCGGGCTGACCAGGCTCAGCGGCACGGCCGTGGTGTTCTTCACGCCGCGAATGACGATGTGGCTCTCCACGTCCGACACCAGCCCCAGCGACAGCAGCTTCTCGCGCATGAAGTTGTCAAAGGCGTGAATGTCGCTGGTGATCATGCGCAGCACGTAGTCCTCGCGCCCGGTGACGGTGGCGCACTGCACCACCTCCGGCCAGTCGGCGACCGCGCGCTCGAAGGCGTCGAGGTTGTCCTTGGTCGGCAGGGTCAGCTTCACCGTCGCCCAGACCTCGAAGCCCAGGCCCAGCCGCTCGGAGTCGAGCAGCGTCACCCGCCCCCGGATCACGCCTGTCTCCTCCAGCCGCTTGATCCGCCGCCAGCAGGGCGAGGGCGACAGCCCCACCCGCTCGGCGATCTCCGCCACCGACAGCCCGGCGTCGTTCTGGATCAGGTCCAGGATCTTCGCATCCACCGGATCGAGGGTTTCGGCCAAGGCTTTGCTTCCGCGGCGTCTGAGGAGGTGAAATTCACCTGACCGAGTAGGGGGCGGCGGAGCTGTTTGCAACAATTTCCTCTGGCGCGTACGTCGGCCGCTCTACGCCCTGCGGAACAGAAGGCTGAGATTGTTCGCCGGCATATCCAGGCGCTCCTGCAAGGCCAGGCCGCTGGCTTGCGCCAGGGCGCCGACCTCCTCCAGTCGGCGCAGGCCCCAGGCCGGGTCGCGGGCTCTCAGGCTGGCGTCAAACGCCTCGTTGCTGGGCGCGGTCGGCACGCCGTCCTCGCGATAGGGACCGTACAGATACAGCAACCCGCCCGGCGCCAGCACCCGCTCCGTCAGCCGCATCAGCCCTTCCGCCGCCGACCATGGGGCGATGTGGATCATGTTGATGCAGACCACGGCGTCGAACGGGCCCGGCGGCCAGGTGGAGGGGTCGGTCGCGTCCAGCCGTTCGGCGGGGCGCAGGTTCGGCGGGCCCTCGGCGGCGCGGCGGGCGTCGACGACAGCCAGGGCCTCGGCGTCGTGGTCGGTCGGCAACCAGTCCAGGCCGGGCAGGGCGCCGGCCAGGAACACCGCGTGCTCGCCCGTTCCCGCGGCCAGCTCCAGCACCCGCCCGCGCTCGGGCAGGCTCGGGCGCAGCACGTCCAGGATCGGGGCGCGGTTGCGCAGGGCGGCGGGGGAGGAGGGCAGGGTCATCAGCGAGTTCCATACACCGGGATCGGCCTGCGGGGGCCGCGCGTTGGCGGCTCATGACCGAAATGCAGACCGATCCGCGCCCCGGCGTCGCCGACGCCCACCCGCTCGAACAGGCCGACATCGCCGCCGCCGAGGAGCTCGGCCGCTGGCGCGACCATCCGGCGGTCCGCGTGCTCGGAAAGCTCAGCGAACTCGGCGACCAGCCGCCGTTGTTCGCCCTATCCGGCGCGGTGCTGGCGGCGGGGCTCGTCACGCGGAATCCGCGCCTGTCCGAAGCCGGCGTGCGGATGCTGGCGGCCATGGCGCTGGCCACCCTGCTGAAGGGGCGGGTGAAGAAGGCGGTCTCGCGCACCCGGCCGCACGTGCTGATGGAGCAGGGGCGCTACCAGACCATGGCCGGAGGCCCGGACGAGGGGCCGTGGAACTCCTTCCCCTCCGGCCATACCGCCGGGTCGGTCGCGGTGGCGCGGGCGCTGTCGCGGGTCTATCCCCGCGCGGGCGTCGCCGCCGCCCCGGCCGCCGCGGCGATCGCCCTGGTTCAGGTGCCGCGCGGCGCCCACTACCCGCTGGACGTGGCCGGAGGGCTGGCGGTGGGGCTGCTGGCCGAGGCGCTGACCGACGCCGCGGTGCGGGCGGCGAAGCGGATCGCCCGCTGACAGCCTTGCTCCGCCGGCGCCCGCCCGCATAGGGTCGCGCCGTGCCGCCTGCTGGAGCTTCTTACGTGTCTCGCCCCGCCTTCCGCCTCGCCCTGCTCGCCGGCCTGGCCGTCTCGCTCGCCGCCCCGCCCGTTGCCGACGCCGCCTCGCCGTTCCGCAGGCCCAAGGGCGCGGCCCGGGCCGCCGCGCCGGCGCCTAAGCCCGCGCCCGACGTCGTCGCCGCGCGGCTACGCGACCAGGCGCTGAAGGGGTCGATCGCCTACGGCCTGGTGGAGGACATCACCACCCGCTTCGGCCCGCGCATGGCGGGTTCGGAATCCGAGCGCCGTGCCGCGGAGTGGGGCGCGCAGGAGCTGAAGCGCCTGGGTTTCGTCAACGTCGCGGTCGAGGACTTCCCGCTCCAGGGCTGGACGCGGGGCCAGGAGAGCGCCGAGGTGACCGCGCCCTTCCGCCAGCCGCTGGTGGTCAACGCGCTCGGCGGCTCGCCCGCCACCCCGCCCGGCGGGATCGAGGCCGAGGCGGCGCTGTTCGAGACCTATGCGGACCTGCAGGCCGCCCCGACCGGGTCGCTGAACGGCAAGATCGCGGTGGTGCTGCAGGAGACCGCGCGGGTTCAGACGGGGGCGGGCTACGGCGCGACCTCGGCCATTCGCTCGCAAGGGCCGGACACGGCCAAGGCCAAGGGCGCGGTCGCCTTCGTGCTGCGCTCGCTGGGCACCCACGACCACCGCTTCCCGCACACCGGCTCCACCCGTCGCAGCGAAGGCGCCATCCCGTCCTTCGCCATATCGCCGCCCGACGCCGATCAACTGCGCCGCATCGCCGAGCGGGGGCCCAAGGACCAGCCGTTGCGGCTGCGCCTGTTCTCGACCGCCTCCGACCCCGCGCCCGGCCGTTCGCAGAACGTGGTCGGCGAGGTGCGCGGGCGCGAGAAGCCCGACGAGGTGATCGTGATCGGCGGCCACCTGGACTCCTGGGACCTCGGCACCGGCGCGGTGGACGACGCGGCCGGGGTGGCGATCACCACCGCGGCGCTGAAGCTGATCGCCGACCTGCCCTACAAGCCGCGCCGCACCATCCGGGTGGTCTGGTGGGGTTCGGAGGAGCTGAGCCAGCCCGCGCCCAAGCCGGGGCTCGCCGGCGCGCAGGCCTACGCCGACGCCCGCAAGGACGTGCTGGGCGGCCACGTGATCGCCAGCGAGAGCGACTTCGGCGCCGGCCGGATCTACAGCTTCGTCCTGCCCGCGGGCTTCGCCGGGTCCGACCTTCAGAAGACCGCCGCGCGGGTGCTGGCGCCGCTGGCGATCAACTTCGACCCCTCGCCCGCCACCAGCGGCGGCCCCGACACCGGCCCGCTGTTCCAGAAGGGCGTGCCGGTGTTTCGCCTGCAGCAGGACGGCAGCGACTACTTCGACGTCCACCACACCCCGAACGACGTGATCGACCGCATCGACCCGAAGGCGATGGACCAGAACGTCGCCGCCTGGGCCGCCCTGCTGTGGCTGATCGCCGACTCCGACGTCGACTTCCGCAACCCCCCGCCGCCGCCGGCCAAGCCTGCGAGTTAGTCTCTGTCCAGGCCGCTTCGCGCGAGCGCCACGGGGGCACAGGGGCGTCGCGGTCGTCGACATCCCCGGCGCATAGACCCGCCCCGCCACCCAGGTGCGCTACACCGGCTGGTGACCCGAGGGTCCCTGACGGCACGAGCGAGAGACCGCCCGGGTCGCCCCGCCCGGGTCGTTTCGGATCGGTTCGCGACCTCCGAATTTCGGGCGTCTTCGGCCCGGCTGTCGCGTTGACTCCTGCGGGGTCGGCTGTATAAGTCCGGCCTCTTCGCCCGCGGGCTCTCTCGCGGGCGCAATCTTTTTTGTGTCACGAGGCTCCGTCCGATGTACGCGGTGATCAAGACCGGCGGCAAGCAATACCGGGTCCAGCCCGGCGACGTGCTGGTCGTCGAAAAGCTCGAGGGCGAGCCCGGCGCGGAGATCCGCTTCGACCAGGTTCTGATGGTCGGCGACGAGGGCGGCGCCACGGTGGGCGCGCCCCTGGTCGACGGCGCGGTGGTGACCGGCGCCCTGATCGAGACCCGCAAGGGCGAGAAGGTGCGGATCTTCAAGAAGACCCGCCGCCAGGGCTACCGCCGCACCCGCGGCCACCGTCAGACCGAGTCGGTTATCCGCGTCACCGCCCTGACCGGCGCCGGCAAGGACGCCAAGTGGGACGGCACGGTCGACTTGACGCCGCGTTCGGTGCTGGTGGCCCGCGCGCGCGGTCTGGCCGGCTCGCTCGCCGCGACCGAGGAAACCGTTCCGGCCGGCGTCACGGCCGAAGCCGTGGTCGTCGACGACGTGAAGGACGCGACCGTCCACGCCGCGGTCGTCGAGCACGCCGATCCGGCTCCGGAAGCCGCGCCGAAGAAGACCAAGGCCAAGAAGGCCGAGGCCGAAGCGCCCGCCGCCGAGGCAGCCGCTCCGGCGGGCGAGGCCGCTCCGAAGAAGGCCAAGGCCAAGAAGAAAACCGACGACGCCGCGCCCGAAGGCGGCGAGGCGTAAGTTCCAGAGTAGTCAGGAGAGCGACCCATGGCTCACAAGAAATCCGGCGGCTCGTCGCGCAACGGCCGCGACTCCGAATCCAAGCGCCTCGGCGTCAAGAAGTACGGCGGCGAGCGCGTGCTGGCCGGCAACATCCTGGTGCGCCAGCGCGGCACCACCTTCTATCCCGGCGACAACGTCGGCATGGGCCGTGACCACACCCTGTTCGCCCTGACCCAGGGCGAGGTGAAGTTCACGCGCAAGCGCGACGACAAATGTTTCGTCTCCGTCATGCCGGCCGTACAGGCCCAGGCCGCCGAGTAGGCGCGACCGAACGCACGTTCCGGATCGCGCCGCCCCTAGCGAGCGATCCGGACGAGGAAACTTCCAGCGGGGAGTCCGGGTCGCCGGGCTCCCCGTTTTCGTTTCCCGCGGACCGCAAAGGAGAGCGGCCATGTGCGTGATCGAGATCAGTCCCAGAATAGAGACCCGGCGGCTGCTGATGCGCGCGCCGGAGGACCGCGACGCCGCCCGGATCGCGGCGCTGGCCGACGACTACGACATCGCGAAGATGACCTCGCGCATGCCCCACCCCTACGGCGTGAAGGACGCGCGCGAGTTCGTGGCCCGCACCTCGGCCCAGGACCCGAGCCGCGACAACGCCTTCCTGATCGAGCACGAGGACGAGGGCGTGGTCGGTTGCATCGGCTTCTTCACCGACGTCGATCCCTATCCCGAGGTGGGCTACTGGATCGGCCGTCCCTGGTGGGGCCGCGGCTTCGCCGGCGAGGCCCTGACCGGCGCGCTCGATTGGGCGCGCCGCTCGTGGGGCAAGCGCGCGATCGCCGCCGGCCACTTCGAGGACAACCCGGCGTCGGGGCGGGTGCTGGTCAAGGCCGGCTTCCTGTACACTGGCGAGGTCCGCACCATGCCCTCGCGGGCCCGGGGCGAGCCGGTGCGTACGCCGCGGATGATCTGGCTGCCGTGAGGCTTGGCGCAGGCGACGACGGCCCTTAACTAGGCCGCACGGCCTGCGCCTGTCGCGCGGCGCAGGAACGTTCGCTTCATGACCCTTCCCGACTACGCCCTAGAGGTCTCCGGCCTGGTGAAGACCTATCCGGCCGGCAAGACCACGCCGGAGAAGACGGCGCTGAAAGGGGTGGACCTGCAGGTGCGCCGGGGCTCGATGTTCGGCCTGCTTGGCCCCAATGGCGCGGGCAAGTCGACCCTGATCAACATCCTGGCCGGGCTGACGCGCAAGACCGCCGGGGCCGCGCGCATTTGGGACCGCGACATCGACCAGCGCCCCCGCGACGCCCGCGCGGCGCTCGGCGTCGTGCCGCAGGAGCTGGCCGCCGACGTCTTCTTCACCCCGAAGGAGGCGCTGGAGGTCCAGGCGGGCCTCTACGGCGTGCCCAAGGCCGAGCGCCGCACCGCCGAGCTGCTGGAGGCGCTGGGCCTGGCCGACAAGGCGAACGCCTACGTTCGCCAGCTGTCTGGCGGGATGAAGCGGCGGCTGATGGTGGCCAAGGCGCTGGTGCACGCGCCGCCGGTGCTGATCCTGGACGAGCCGACCGCCGGCGTCGACGTGGAGCTCCGCCGCCAGCTCTGGGCCTACGTCCGGCGGCTGAACGCGCAGGGGGTGACGGTGGTGCTGACCACCCACTACCTGGAGGAGGCGCAGGAGCTCTGCGACACCATCGCCATCATCAACCGCGGCCAGGTCGCCGCCTGCGAGCCCACCGGCCAGCTGCTGCGCCGGCTCGACACCCGCTCAGTGGTGGTCACGCCCGAGGAGCCGCTGGAAACCGCGCCCGCCCTGGCCGGCTTCGACGTGAAGCCCCGCCCCGGCGGCGCCTTCGCGGTCACCTACCGCACCGGCCAGTCCAGCGTGGAGCAGGTGCTGGCCGCGATCCGTAGCGCGGGGCTCCGCATCAAGGACGTCGCCACCGAGGATCCGGACCTGGAAGACGTGTTCCTGGCCCTGACCTACGGCGATCCCGACGCGCCCGACCCGACAAAGGATTGAGCCCCGCGAGGCTTTCCGCTACAGGTCCCCTCCCTGCGAAACGCACCCGTAGCTCAGCTGGATAGAGCGTTGCCCTCCGAAGGCAAAGGTCACACGTTCGAATCGTGTCGGGTGCGCCATACGCTCCGTCGCAGGCGGTCGAAGCAGCTCAGCTGAAGAACCTGACTTCTCACTCCGCCGACGGAGCCGCGGCCGGCGCGGGCGCGTTCTGGGCGGCGGCCTTCTCCAGCTTTTCGCGCAGCACGAAGCCGATGCGGCGGGGCTCGTCCTTCTCGCGGGGAAGCGAGGTCAGCAGCACGTTGAGGTGCTCGTAGTGCTGGATCAGCCGCACCGGTCGGCCGTGCTGGTTCTTGCCGTAGAACAGGATCAGGTCCGGCCCCCAGAAGCCCAGGTCCTGGATGTGGAAGGTCTGGTCGCCAGGCGCGCCGACCAGACGCGCGCCGATCTCCTCCTCCGGGCTCAGGCTCTTTTCGTAGTCCTCGATCAGCCGGCCCAGGCGCACGAACGCCCACTCGGCCGGGTTGGACATGCGTGCGGTGAGCCCCCGCGCCAGCTCCTCGGCGTCCTCGGGCGTGGTCCAGGCGGTGACCGGGACCGGCGGGGCTTCGCCGTCTGCGGAACGCGGAACCTCTCCGGCCGCGGCGGCCGAAGGGGCGTCGGGATCGACGTCGGGCAGATAGCGGGCGGCGGCGTCGTCGCGCGGATCGGGGTCGCTCATGGCCCGACCCTAGAGCAGCCGGGCCGCTTCCCGCCAGCCTAGATCAGCTGGCCCCGCCCGCTGGGCAGTTCCTGGTAGCGGTGCACGCGCACCCCCATGACCAGGCCGAAGCCGATCATCAGGCTCAGCATCACCGTGCCGCCGTAGGAGAGCAGCGGCTGGGGCACGCCCACCACCGGCGCCAAGCCCATCACCATGGCGCCGTTGATCACCACGTAGGAGGCGAAGGTCGCGATCACGCCCGCCGCGCCCAACCGGCCGAAGTGGCTGTGCGACAGGCTGGCGATGCGCAGCGTCGAGGCGACCACCAGGCCCATGACCAGCAGCACCGCGAAGGTGCCGACGAATCCGAACTCCTCGCCCACCGTCGCCAGGATAAAGTCGGTCTGCTTCTCGGGCAGGAAGTCGAGCTGGCTCTGCGAGCCCAGGCCGTAGCCCTTGCCGAGCAAGCCGCCCGAGCCGATCGCGGTCTTGGCCTGGATGATGTGATAGCCGGAGCCGGAGGGGTCGGCCTCCGGGTTCAGGAAGGTCATGATCCGCTGGCGCTGGTAGTCGTGCAGCACGAAGGTGATGAACGGCGGCAGGGCGGCCAGCCCCGCGGCGCCCAGGCCCACGATGATCTTCCAGCTCAGGCCCGCCATGAACATTATCGAGCCGCCGGTGATCGCCACCAGGATGGCGGTGCCGAGGTCGGGCTGGTGGGCGACCAGCAGCACCGGCACCCCGACCATGGCCGCGGGAACGATCAGCTTCCAGTGGAAGCGGGCCTCCTGGGCGGTCGCGCCGTGGTACCAGCGGGCCAGCGCCAGCACGACGCCGATCTTCATGATCTCGGACGGCTGCAGGCTGGTGAAGCCCAGGTCCAGCCAGCGCCGCGCGCCCATGCGCACCTCGCCCACCGCCTCCACCGCCAGCAGCAGCAGCAGCGCCGCCGCGTAAATCGGATAGGCGGCGGCGAACCATACGCGCAGGTCGATGAGCGCCAGGCCCAGCATCATCACGAAGAAGATGCAGAAGCGGGTCAGGTGCGCGCCCGCCCACGGGTCCCAGGACCCGCCGGCGATCGAATAGAGCATCAGCGCGCCCATGCCGGCGACGAAGGCGAGCAAGCTGGCGAGCTTCCAGTCGAGTTCGCCGATTTTCTCCGACAGGCGCTCGCGCTGGCCGGGACGAGTGAGGGCGCTGGCGGTCACGTGGGTCGGCCTTGGGCTGGATCGGGAGCCGGGGCGTCGGCGGGCGAGGGCGCGGCGGTGCGGAACACGTCCGGCTCCTCGATCGGGGCGTCGGGCGGCGGCGCGGTCGGCTCGGCGCCCTGCGGATAGGGCTGCTCGATGCGCGCGCGCAGCTCGGGGTCCTTCAGCAGCACCACCTTCATGATGTCGCGCGCACGCGGCGCCGCGTCGGCCGAGCCGCCGGCGGGCGCGTGCTGGACCAGCACGGTGATGGCGTAGCGCGGATCGTCATAGGGCGCGAAGGCCACGAACCAGGCGTGGTCGCGCTTGGACCACTCGGCGTTGCGCGGGCCGCGGCTCTCGCCCGGCTTGTAGTCGCGCGACTGGGCGGTGCCGGTCTTGCCGGCCATCTTGATCGGCCCCAGGCCCAGCTGGCTGTTGCGATAGGCGGTGCCGGTCACGTCGTTGGCCACCGCCGCCATGCCGCCGCGCACCAGCGCCAGCCGCTCCAGTGAGAACGGCATGTCCGGCGCGGCCGCACCCGACGGGCGCTCGACGCCGCCGACCGATTTGATCAGCCGCGGCTGGATCGCCTTCTTCATGTTGGCCAGCCGCGCGGTCATCACGCACAGCTGCAGCGGATTGACGTTCAGATAGCCCTGGCCGATGCCGTAGGACGGGCTCTCGCCCGGCCACCACTTCCACTGGCCCGGATTGTCGGGCTGGCGCTTCTTAAAGTAGGCCTCTTTCCAGGCGCGGTCGGGCACCACGCCGGTCTTCTGGCCGCCGATGCCGATGTCGAACTCCTGGCCCAGGCCGAAGGCGCGGGCGACGGTGGCGATCTTGTCCGGCCCGATCTCCAGCGCGACCTGGTAGAAGTAGCTGTCGCACGAGCCCTTGATCGCGTCGTGCAGGTCGACCGAGCCGTGGCCGCCGGCCTTCCAGCAGCGGAACGCGCGGCCGAAGTACCAGCTGCCGGTGCAGGTCACCCGCCGCTTGGGATTGATGCCGGCCTCCAGCGCCGCCAGGCCGGTGATCATCTTAAAGGTCGAGCCGGGCGGATAGGTGCCCGACAGCGCCTTGTCGAACAGCGGCTTGCGCTCGTACTCGGACAGCAGCTTGTAGGTCTTGGACGGCACCCCGCCGACGAAGGCGTTGGCGTCGAACGAGGGCGCCGACACCATGCACAGGATGTCGCCGTTGCGGATGTCCATGACCACCGCCGCGCCCGACTCCTCGCCGAACACCTCCAGCGCCCGGTTCTGCACGTCGGCGTCGAGCGTCAGCACCACGTCCTTGCCCGGCACGGGCGGGCGGCTGCCCTCCACGTCCTCGCCGACCACGCGGCCCTTGACGTCCACCTCGACCTTCTGTCCGCCGGGCTGGCCGCGCAGCTCCTTGTCCAGGGCCTTCTCGATGCCCTGCTTGCCGACCCGGAAGCCCGGGTGGAACAGCATCGGGTCGGGCTCCTCGCCCGCGGCCTTGGTCTTCTCGATGTCGCGGTCGGTAACCTTGGCGACGTAGCCGATCACGTGGGCGAAGGCGCCGCTGAACGGATAGAAGCGCGCCTCGTGCATGTCCGCCATGACGCCGGGCATGTCGGTGACGTGCAGGTTGATCTTGGCGAACTGCTCCCAGGTCAGGTCGGTGGCGACCGGGACCGGCGCGAAGCGCGGGCTCTGGGTGATCTCGCGGATCAGCCGGCGGCGGCGATCGGCGGTCTCGGGCAGCAGGCGCTCGACGTAGTTCAGCGTCGCGTCCAGATCCTTGGTCTCGTCGCGCACCACCAGCAGGCGGAAGCTCGGCCGGTTGCCGGCCAGCACCACGCCGTTGCGGTCCAGGATGCGCCCGCGCGGCGGCGGGATCAGGCGGAAGTTGAATTGGTTCTGCGCCGACAGGGTGCTGTAGCGGTTGGCCTGGATCACCTGCAGCTGCGCCAGGCGTCCCACCAGCGCGGTGATGCCCACGGCGGTCAGCCCGCCCAGCATGAACGAGCGGCGCAGGAACCCGCCCTGGCGCTCGTTGACGTCGGTGAAGAAGATCGCCGGTTCGCTCATCGGAACCTCACGTCGCCGTCGTCGAAGCGCTGGACCAGATGGTTGGCGAACGGGAACAGCAGCAGGGTGGCGAACACCTGCAAGCCCACCCCGATCAGGCTGGGCGCGGCCTTCACGTCCAGCATCACGAACAGGTAGGCGAAGGTGAAGGCCAGCACCGTCCCGCCGACGTACCAGGCGAACAGGGTCGGCGTGTCCTGCCCCAGGATCAGCAGGCGCGTGAACAGGATCAGGCCGTAGACCAGCAGCAGCGACAGCGCCCACAGCCCAAGCGGCGCGTGCCACAACAGGTCCAGAAACAGTCCCAGCACCAGCAGCACCGCCGGCGCCACCAGCGACGGGCGGATCAGCGGCCAGGCGAAGGCCAGCGGCAGGGCGAACACCGGCTCGGGCAGGTGCAGTCCGAACAGCCGCACCGGCGTGGCGAAGGCGATCGAGGCGGCGACCACGGCCAAGGTGGGCCAGCCGATCCAGTCCCACGGCCCGACGACGCGGACCGCCGTGCGGGGGCGTCTCACCACGTCAGCCTCCGGGCCTGGGCGGTTGCGGTTGAGTCTTCTGCGCCGGCGCGGTCGGCTGCGGACGGGCGGTGGTCGCGGCCGGCGGCGTATTCGCGCCGGCGGCGCCCGCGGCGGGCGGAGTGGCGGCGCCGGTGGTCGGGGCCGGAGCGGCGATCACCGGCGCGGCGCGCGGGGCTTCCGGCGGCGGAGCGGTGCCGAGCGCGGCCAGCGGCGGCGGGTTCAGCGCCTCGGGGCGCACCAGTTGCGAGAAGTCCTCGAACATCAGCACGCGCACGAAGTCCACCGCGCCCCGGTCGGAGAACAGCTTAACCCGCCAGGTGCCGTCGATGCCCTTGGCGGCCACGCCCACCGGCAGGCCGCGCGGCAGCACGCCGCCGTCGCCCGAGGTCAGGATCCGGTCGCCGTTCTTGATCGAGTCCGGCCCGCGCAGGAATTCCAGCTTGGGGTTGCCGCTGCCGTCGCCGACCAGGATGGCGCGCGCGTCGCTGCGGTCGATCAGCACCGGGGTCTTGGACGCCACGTCGGTCAGCAGCAGCACGCGACTGACGCTTCCGGTGGTGCCGACCACGCGGCCGACCAGGCCGTGCTCGTTGATCACCGGGTTGCCGATCTTCACGCAGCCCTTCTGGCCGTCCAGGGTCGAACAGTCGTTGGAGCCGACGTCGATCAGGCGCGAGTTGACGAACGGACCGCGGGATTCCGAAACCGCCCGCGCCGTCACCATCGGGATCGGCGGCTGGGTGCGGATGTTCAGCATCGCCTCGTAGCGGGCGTTGACGTTCTTCAGGGCGATAGCCGCGTCGCGCCAGGTCTCGAGTTCGGCCACGCGCGCTTTCAGGCGGCGGTTCTCGGACACGGCGAAGAAGTAGTCGTCGATCCAGTCCGACGCCTGGCCGGCCCAGCGCACCGGCGCGGCCAGCACGCCGTTGGTCGGCGCCGCGACGCTGTCGAACGCCTTGCGCGCGCCGCCGTAACCGTCGGCGGTCAAGGTCTCGCGTTTGTCGCCGAGCAACAGCAGAAGCGCCACCGCACCGGCCGCGATCAGACCGATCGCGGCGGTGAAGGTCAGCGGCACCTTCAGGTTCTCGAACGGACCGTCCCGGAATGACACCGGCCTGCCCCCAATTCCCGCTCCGGACGACTATCCAGGCTGAGTCGGCATCATACGGAAGACTAGGGCAGAGTCGCGTCCAACACGCCCTTCATCCAGCGCGGATGCTCGAGCACTTTGCCGCAGCCGATGGCCACGCAGGACAGCGGGTCGTCGGCCACCGACACCGGCAGGCCGGTCTGGTCGCGAATCTCGGCGTCCAGGCCGCGCAGCAGAGCGCCGCCGCCGGTCAGCATGATGCCCTTGTCGGCGATGTCGGCGGCCAGTTCCGGCGGCGTCGCCTCCAGGGCCACCTTCACCGCCTCGATGATCTGCGACACCGGTTCGGCCAGGGCTTCGGCGGCCTGGCGCTCGGAAATGCGCACCTCGCGGGGCACGCCCTGCATCAGGTCGCGGCCCTTGACCTCGATCGACAGGCCCTCGCCGTCGTGCGGCACGCGGGCGGTGCCGATGTCCTTCTTGATCCGCTCGGCGGTGGTCTCGCCGATCAGCAGGTTATGGTTGCGGCGCATGTAGGAGATGATCGCCTCGTCCATCTTGTCGCCGCCGACCCGCACCGAGCGCGAGTAGACGATGCCCGACAGGGACAGGACCGCCACTTCCGTGGTGCCGCCGCCGATGTCGACCACCATGGAGCCGGTCGGCTCGTGGATCGGCAGGCCGGCGCCGATCGCGGCCGCCATCGGCTCGTCGATCAGGCCGACGCGGCGGGCCGAGGCGTTCAGGCACGAATCGTTGATCGCCCGGCGCTCCACCGCGGTCGCGCCCGACGGCACGCACACGATCACCTTGGGGTTCACGAAACCCTTGCGGTTGTGGACCTTGCGGATGAAGTGCTTGATCATCTCCTCGGCGACTTCGAAGTCGGCGATGACCCCGTCGCGCATGGGGCGGATGGCCTCCATGTGACCCGGGGTACGACCCAGCATCTGCTTAGCCTCGATGCCGACGGCGTGGACGACCTTGCGGCCGCCCACGTTGCGCAGCGCCACGACCGAGGGTTCGTTCAGCACGATGCCCTTGCCCTTCATGTAGATCAGGGTGTTGGCGGTGCCGAGGTCGATGGCGATGTCGTTCGAAATCATTCCGAACAGCGGTGAAAACATTGGCGTTTCTTCTGACCGTCGATGATGCGGGCCGGAGCGGGCGTGGGTTCTCCGGCGACGCCTCGCCGCGCGACCCCCTCGCGTGACGTTTTTGTCGCGTTCTCCGCAGAACTAGGGTCCGTGTGCCCCGCCGCGAAGGCGAGATCAAGACCTAACCCGGTTCGCCCGGGTGCGACTTAGGCGACGGCGGCGCGCCTTGCTCCTCAAGCGCCCGCTTGACCCGGCGCGGCGCGGCTCCGATAGCGGCCCCATGACCCAGCCCGCCCCGCTGCCGGTGTTCTTCGACCGCGACTGCGACCTGGAGGTCGTGCGGGGAAAACGGACGGCGGTGGTCGGCTACGGCAGCCAGGGCCGCGCCCAGGCACTGAACCTGCGCGACAGCGGCGTGCGCGACCTGAAGATCGGCGTCCGCGAAGGCAGATCCGCCGACGCCGCCCGCGCGGACGGGTTCCAGGTCGTGCCGGTGCCGGAGGCCGCCGCCTGGGCCGAGGTGCTGGCGCTGCTGACGTCCGACGAGGCGCACCGCGATCTCTACCGCGACGAGATCGCGCCGCACCTGAAGGACGGCGCCTGCCTGGTGTTCGCCCATGGCCTGTCCGTGCGCTTCGGGCTGGTCGAGCCCGGGCCCCGGCTGGACGTGGTGCTGGTCTCGCCCAAGGGCATCGGCCCGCGCATCCGCGAACTGTACGAGGCGGGCCAGGGGGTGTTCGGCCTGTTCGCGATCCATCAGGAGGCAACCGGCCAGGCGCGGCGGATCGGCCTGTCGTTCGCCGCCGCGCTCGGCTGCGGCCGGCGCGCAATCCTGGAGACGACCTTCAAGGACGAGTGCGAGAGCGACCTGCTGGGCGAGCAGGCGGTGCTCTGCGGCGGGGTGATGGAGCTGGTCCACGCCGCCTTCGAGACCCTGACCGAAGCCGGCTATCCGGCCGAGGTCGCCTGGTTCGAGTGCTTCTACGAGCTGAAGCTGGTGGTCGATCTGCTGTGGGAGCGCGGCATCGCCGGCGGCTTCGGCAAGATCAGCAACACGGCCGAATACGGCGCCTACCTGACCGGCCCGCGGGTGATCGGGCCCGAGGCGCGCGCCGCCCTGCGCGCGGTGCTGGCCGAGGTGCAGGACGGCGGCTTCGTCCGCCGCCTGATGGCCGACCACGACGCCGGCTTCCCCGACCTGACCGCCCGCCGCGCCCGCCTGGCCGAACACCCCATCGAAGCGGTGCAGGCCAGGCTGAACGCCCTGAAGCCGTAAGCCCGCGTCAGGCCGTCGCGGCTTTGCGGCTGGTAGCGCCGAAGACGATGATCGCGAACAGCACCATCGAGGCCGCGACGACGATCGAGGAGATCGCCAGCGCGCCGGCGGCCTCGGTGCGGCCCATGATCTGGGCGGCGAGCGACGAGACCATGATCAGGACGCCGATCACGTTGACCAGGAAATGGACCGGGGCCAGCTTGGCCTCAGCGGCGTGCGGATAGGCGCGGTAGAACAGGCCGTAGAGCACCATCGACACCCACCCCAGCAGGTTGATGTGGGCGTGCACCGGCGAGAGCTGGAAATTGTGCGTGGCGCCCATGTAGACGCCCAGGCTCATGCCGATCAGGGCGGCGATCACGCCGAGCTGAAGGAAGCGGTCGGAAATGCGTTTCATCGGTAGTCCCCCTGTCGCGGCGGAATAGGCCGCGTCCGGAACGACTTAGCCCGAGTCAGGCCGCCTTTGGAACCCGGCCGGGTCGCCGGCCTCGGCCTCGAGAAAGGCGATCAGCGCATCCTCGAACGCCGGATCCTCCGGCTCGGGAAAGGCCTCGGCCATCCGGCCCTCGGCGTAGGCCTCCAGCACCTTCGGGTGGACGTAGCTGGAGCGGCAGACCGCGGGCGTGTTGCCGAGCGCCCCGGCCACGCCCTTCAGGCAGGCGTTGGTAAGCTTCCTGGCCTGGGTCTTGTTCTCCGGCGGGGGAAGGGCGCGCAGCGCGCGCGCGGCCGAGACGGTGCCGGCCCAGGTGCGGAAGTCCTTGGCCGAAAAGTCGTCGCCGGCCACCTCGCGGATGTAGGCGTTGACGTCGGCGGACTCGACCGGAACCAGCTCGCCGCTCTCGTCGCGGTACTTGAACAGGTGCTGGCCCCGCAGCGACTGCACGTCCTTCAGGATGCGCGCCAGGCGCCGGTCGCGCACGCTCATCTTGTGCACCACCCCGCTCTTGCCCTTGAAGTGGAACGCCAGGGCCGAGCCGTCGACCTCGACGTGGCGCTTGGTCAGGGTGGTCAGGCCGTAGCTCTTGTTCTGCCGGGCGTATTCCTTGTTGCCGACCCGGATCAGGGTCAGCTCCATCAACCGCACGACGGTGGCCAGCACCTTCTCGCGGGTTAGGCCGCGCTTCGCCAGGTCGGCGTCCACCCGCGCGCGGATGCCGGGCAGGGCGCGGCCGAAGGCGGGCATGCGGCCGTACTTGGTCTCCGAACGCGAGGCGCTCCAGGCGTCGTGGTACCGGTACTGCTTGCGCCCCTTCACGTCGCGGCCGGTGGCCTGGATGTGGCCGCGCGGGTCGGGACAGATCCAGACGTCCGTCCAGGCCGGCGGGATCGCCAGCTTGCGTATGCGCGCCAGGGTGTCGAGGTCCTTCACCGGCTTGCGGTCCGGACCGCAATAGAAGAACCCCTTGCCCGCGCGTCGGCGGCGAATTCCCGGACCGTGGTCGTCGACGTAGACCAGGTCGGCGGCGGTGATTTCCGGCGGGGCGGGAGGGAGGGCGTCGGCCAGGCGGGCGGCGAGCTGCTCGACGGATTCCTCCGCGAAGCTCTTAGGTTCGGCGCGGGACGACGCGACCTTCCTTCCCCGCCGCGCCTCTTCCGCTCGTTCGACTATTCGCCCGCTCATGCGCCCCACAATCACCGCTCATCCCCGCGAAGGCGGGGACCCAGACCCGTGTGCGTCCCGTGGTCCGGTCCACGATCCGCGATCCGCTCCTCCCGGGTGGATCCTTGTCTGGGTCCCCGCCTTCGCGGGGATGAGCGGAACAAGGAATAGCCGGGAGGGGCGCTAAGGCGGAACGTGACCCTTCCGGCGCGGTTCCAGCTTGACGAGGCCGGGCGGCGCGGCGACGGAGCAGGGCCATGAACTACCGCCACGCCTTTCACGCCGGGAACTTCGCCGATCTGGTCAAGCACGCGGCGGTGCTGGCCCTGGTGCGGCGGCTGACCGGCGATCCGTCGCCGCTGCTGGTGATCGACACCCACGCCGGCGCGGGGCTGTACGACCTGGAAGACGCCGAGCAGGCCCGCTCGAAGGAGGCCGAGGCCGGGGTCAAACGGCTGATGGGCGGCCAAACGCCGCCGCCGTTCGCCGCCCTGCGCGAGGCTGTGGAGCGGCGCAACCCCGACGGGGGCGTGCGCTGGTATCCGGGCTCGCCGTCGCTGATCGTCGAGGCGCTGCGGCCGGGCGACCGCTACGTCGGCTGCGAGCTGCGCGAGGACGAGCACGGGCGGCTCGCGGCCCTGCTGGCCCGCACCGGCAAGACCGCCGAGGCGCGGCGGGGCGACGGCTACGAAGCCGCCCGCGAGCTGTCGCGCGGCCCCGGGCGGCGACTGCTGCTGATCGACCCGCCGTTCGAGCGCGCCGACGACTATCTGCGCACCGCCGAGACGCTAGGCGCGGTGCTGAAGGCCGACCCACGGGCGGCCGCCCTGGTGTGGCTGCCGCTGAAAGACCTGGAGACCCTGGACGGCTTCGCCAGGCGGCTGGAGGCGCTGCGGCTACCCCGCGCCCTGGTGGCCGAGGCGCGGCTGCGGCCGCTGCACGATCCGATGAAGATGAACGGCTGCGCCCTGGTGGCCGTGAACCCGCCGGACGGCTTCGAGGCCGAGCTTGAGGCGATCTGCGCCTTCGTGGTCGAGGCGCTGGGCGCCCCCGGCGGCAGAGCCAAGCTGTGGCGCCTGTGACCCCGAGCTTCCGCCAGGCGCTGCCGGTCTGGCTGAAGGTCGGCCTGCTGGGCTTCGGCGGCCCGGCCGGCCAGATCGCCCTGCTGCACCGCGAGGTGGTCGATCGGCGCGGCTGGATCGACGAGGCGCGGTTCCAGCACGCGCTCAGCTTCTGCATGCTGCTGCCGGGGCCGGAGGCGCAGCAGCTGGCGACCTACCTCGGCTGGCTGATGCACGGCGTGCGCGGCGGGCTGGCGGCGGGGCTGCTGTTCGTGCTGCCGGGCTTCGCCCTGATCGTGGCCCTGAGCGCCGCCTACGTGACGCTGGGCCAGGCCCCGGCGTTCCAGGCCGCCATGCTGGGGGTGAAGGCGGCGGTGGTGGCGATCGTGCTGCAGGCGGTCGTGCGCGTGGCGAAGAAGAGCCTGAAGTCCCGCGCCCTGGCCCTGGTCGCGGCCTTCGCCTTTGTCGCCATGGCCTTGTTCGAGGCGCCGTTCCCGCTGGTGGTGCTGGCGGCGGGGCTGGCCGGCGCCCTGCTCGCGCGCGGAAGAGGCGAGGGACCCGCGCCCGCCGCCCCGGCCGACTGGCGCGCCACCGGGCGGGCCGTTCTGGTCTGGGGCGCCGCGTGGCTGGTCCCTGTGGCCCTGGTCGCGCTGGCGTTCGGGCCCGACAGCCCGGTCGGACGCATGGGCCTGTTCTTCAGCTGGACGTCGGTGGTCACCTTCGGCGGCGCCTACGCGGTGCTGGCCTACGTCGCGCAGGCGGCGGTCGAGCGGTTCGGCTGGCTGAGCGCGGGGCAGATGCTGGACGGCCTGGGGCTGGCGGAGACCACGCCCGGGCCGCTGATCCTGGTGCTGGTGTTCACCGCCTTCGTCGGCGCCTGGCAGGCGGCGCCGGAAGGCTGGGCGTGGGGCTGGGCGCTGGCCGCCTCGACGGTGACCGGCTGGGCGATCTTCGCGCCGTCGTTCCTGTGGATCTTCGCCGGAGCCCCGCACGTGGAGCGCCTGAGGAACGCCGCCCGCCTGACCGGCGCTTTGCGCTGGGTGTCGGCGGCGGTGGTGGGGGTGATCGCCTCGCTGGGCTGGTGGTTCGCGCTCCGGCTGCTGTTCGCCGAACAGGCGCCGTGGGGGCCGTTCGGCTGGACGGGCCCTGCGCTCCCAAGCTTCCGCCCCGCCGCCGCCGCGCTCGTGGCTCTGGCCATGGTCGCGACCTTCGGTCTGAGGCTCGGGGTTGTATGGACGATCCTGCTCTGCGCTGCGGCGGGGTGGGCGCTCGGAGCCGTCGGTTTGGCGTGAGCCGCGGACCCGTGTTATGCTGCGCCGCAGCAGACTATCCCGCACTCGCGAAAGAGACCCGCTCATGATCCGGCCCGAATTCCCGACCCTGACCACCCCCGAGTTCGACTCCGAGCGCGCGGTGCGCATCGGAGCCGGCGCCATCGTCGCCCCGCTGTGGACCGCCTTCGCCGTGACCGCCGCCGCGGGCGCCGCCTTCTGGTGGATGACCGCCTGGACCCGCCGCCCGGAGACCCGCTCCTTCGCCCCGCAGGACGCGGCCGACACCGCCCCCGAAGCGGTGATGGCGCACCAGCCGGAGCCGGAAGTGCTGCCCGAACCCCCGACCGACGACACGACCTCCCAGATCGTGGTCGCCCCGGAAGAGGTGATGGAGCACGCGCCGGCCGAACCCGCCCCCGCGCAAGCCGCGCCGGTCGAAACCGTCGCCGCGGAAGCCGCGCCCGTCTCCGCGACGACTTCGCTTGACACCGTGATCCCCGCCGTGACCCGAGAGGCCGCGCCTTCCGCTGAAACCGCGATCCAGGCGGCGGTCGAGGCGGTCGCCCCCGCGGCCCGCAAGCCCGTCCGCAAGAAGGTCGGTCCGACGGCCCAGGCCTGAGACCGTGACGAAGGGCGGCGGCGCCTCCCGCCGCCCTAGCCTCCCGCTCCGCCGCGGGCTAAGACGCCGCCGGTTTCGGATATTCCATACGGGAGGCGCGCGTGCGCGACATTCGCCATTTCATCGGGGGCGCTCAGGTCGAGGGCCGGTCGGGCCGCTTCGCCGACGTGTTCAACCCCAACACCGGCGAGGTGCAGGCGCGCGTTCAGCTGGGCGCGCCTGACGAGATCGACGCCGCCGTCCAGTCGGCGCTGAACGCCTTCGACGGCTGGGCCGCCACCAACCCCCAGCGCCGCGCGCGAGTGATGTTCGAGTTCAAGCGGCTGGTCGAGGCGCGCATGAACGAGTTGGCCGAGTTGCTGTCGTCCGAGCACGGCAAGGTGATCGCCGACTCCAAGGGCGACATCCAGCGCGGGCTGGAGGTGATCGAGTTCGCCTGCGGCGTGCCGCACGCGCTGAAGGGCGAGTACACCCTGGGCGCCGGGCCGGGCATCGACGTGTTCTCCATGCGCCAGCCGCTGGGCGTGGTGGCGGGCATCACCCCGTTCAACTTCCCGGCGATGATCCCGATGTGGATGTTCGGCGTGGCGATCGCCTGCGGCAACACCTTCGTGCTGAAGCCGTCAGAGCGCGATCCGTCGGTGCCGATCCGGCTCGCCGAGCTGATGATGGAGGCGGGCGCCCCGGCCGGGGTGCTGAACGTGGTCCACGGCGACAAGGCCGCGGTCGACGCGATCATCGCTCACCCGATGATCCACGCGATCAGCTTCGTCGGCTCCTCCGACATCGCCCACTACATCTACTCCAACGGCACCGCCAACGGTAAGCGGGTGCAGGCGTTCGGCGGGGCCAAGAACCACGGGATCGTCCTGCCCGACGCGGACCTGGATCAGACCGTGCGCGACCTGGTCGGCGCGGCCTACGGCTCGGCCGGCGAGCGCTGCATGGCCCTGCCGGTCGTCGTGCCGGTGGGCGAGAAGACCGCAGACACGCTGCGCGAGCGGCTGGTGGCCGAGATCCCGACCCTGAAGGTCGGCGTCTCCACCGACGCCGAGGCCCACTACGGCCCGGTGGTCACCCAACAGCACAAGGAGCGGGTGATCGGCTGGATCGACACCGCCGTCCAGGAAGGCTCCGAACTGGTCGTCGACGGCCGCGAGTTCAGCCTGCAGGGCCACGAGAAGGGCTA
>Ga0196964_10000543_pt1 | contig 22266 bp, 19 predicted proteins | sample S1_10metaG_FD_148615 | JGI IMG/M metagenome (GOLD analysis project Ga0196964, IMG submission 148615) | Soil microbial communities from Anza Borrego desert, Southern California, United States - S1_10 | ecosystem: Environmental > Terrestrial > Soil > Desert | place: USA: California | collected... | reverse complement strand
GATTGCTTTTTCGCCTATAAACCCAGCATAATAATTTTGGGCACCGTTTCTCGCCAGGAATCCCTCCACATCGTTGGTCGTGTCAAATTCAGCTTTCAGCGAAAGCGCTCTTTCCCTGCTGGCGGCACTGTCTGCAGGGCTGGGGATAGCGGGAAATGAAACATAAAAAATACTCCGGCTTTCTTCCTGTTTATAATCTTCTTTGTGCTTACTTATATAATCTTCGATCTCTTTATCGGTGATCTTAACCAGCGTATCCGGAATGCTGGAGTACACTTCACGCACCAGTGAAATCTTTGCCTGCTGACTGTTGTCGGCGATCTGTTTTTCGATCAGCCATTTTGGGAAATGCGTGCTATTCCCAATAAGGGAATTAAATTTTTCGACTTTTTTGTTATACTCGAGTGAGTTGATATAATTATTAAAGCTTTCTTTTTGTTCAGCCGTTCCCTGTTTTTTCATTTGGTTGATGGCGCTGATCGCTTTTGCTGCATCATACTGCCCGGTTTGGGGATCTGTGAATTGTTTTTTGAGATCTTCCGGTGCATTGAGCCCAAACAGCATATCATTTATTTCCTTGCTGCCCACTTCGATGCCTAGGTCTTCGATCTCATCTTCCATCAGTATGCGATTCACTTCCTGGTTCCAGACCTGTTCGATCGCCTGTTGGCGACCCGCTTCCCCCGGTTGTGCATACCCTTGCTGGAGCATAAAATCTTCCTGGGCTTTGACCTTGGTTTCGAAATTATCCAGCACTATTTTCTTCCCATTCACACGGCCCACCATATTACTGGGGCCTCCGCCAAATCCCTGGTTCCTTCCCACTAGTGCATCCATCAGGATAAAGCCTAACAAGGCTAATGCAATGGCGATCACCGCAATTCTCGCATACTTATCCCTGATCTTCTGAATAAACGACATACTATAAATAATGAGGGTTTAAAGTTTCAATCACTTAACATTCCGAAAGCAGATCACCTGGCTGAAGACCCAATCCGGAGGGCGGCAAATTTAGGGCTTTTTTTACAGCCTTTTAGTTCACAGTTGTCCAGTTCTCAGTCTTTCGGTCAACAGGCCACCAACCCCTGTACGGCAACCATCCTCCTTTTTTAATTAGTCAACCTGTCAGCAGATCTATTTTTTCCTTGGATGAACCAGCTTCATTTCCTTAATCAAATGAGTGGCTCCAGCATATTTATCTACTATAAATAATATATATCTGAGGTCTACCATGATGTTTCTACAGATCGAAGGATCATAATTGATATCGCTCATGGTCCCTTCCCAGACCCGGTCAAAATTGAGCCCCACCAGATTGCCCCATGCATCCAGGGCCGGGCTGCCCGAATTTCCCCCGGTTGTATGATTCGAAGCGATGAAACAGACCGGGAGTTTGCCGCTTACGCCGTATTGACCGTAATCCTTTGCTTTGTACAAATCGATCAGGCGCTGAGGCAAATCGAACTCGTAGTCTCCTGGCTTGTATTTTTCGATCACCCCATCCAGGTAGGTATAATGATCATATCGAACTGCGTCTCTCGCTGCATACCCCTTTACATTCCCAAAAGTCACCCGCATGGTGCTATTGGCATCCGGGTAAAACACTTTTTCTTTCATCACTTCCATTTGCGCCTGCATGTAATTCCGTTGCAACTGGTTGATGTGGGTCTGTATCACATTTAGTTTTCCCTGGACATTGGACTGATATGTTTTCAGCAGGTCATTATATAGTTGTATCGTGGGGCTATTCTTTAAATAATTGACGACATCGCTTGCCGGTTGAGAAAGGCGCCCCAATGTGATCTCCGGGGTATGCAAATCCGATTCGGAATAAACTTTTTGAGCCAGCTGATCGATCATACCACCCTGTTGACTTAACCTCGTGGCAAATAATGGGGAAATATATTTTACCTGCTGGTCGCCGGCATACATGGCCATCAGGGCTTCGAAAAGTTTTTGATCCACCGTAGCATTGTATTCTTTATAAAAATCCTCCAGCGTATTCTTCACCTGCGTCACGCGTTGCCCGTACCCTTTTTCTCCGTCTCTTTCAAACGCAGTTATTAAGGAATTCAATTGTGCTGCTATCGTGAACAATTCGATGCGTCCAACGATCTCCGTATAATAATCCCTTGCCAATCCAAATTCTTTTAATTCCCCGTACGCTTTTTTAAGCTCTGAAAGCAACACGGCATAATTTGTTCTCCAATTCGGATTTGACATAACCCTTTTTTGAAATTCAGCCTCGTATTTCAATTTCTTTCCAACCGCATCGGTCCTGGTGAGTCCCAACACCTCTCCCTGCCATTTTTTCCATGCGTTGGATATGCCTGCATACTTGGCCGCGTATTGTATTTTGATCTGCTCATCATTTCTCATAAAAACATCGATCACAGCCAGCGCTTTAGTACGAATATTGATCTTGGCCGGATCGTTTACGGTCATAATCTGTTCCACCGCAGATGATGGCAAATATTCCATGGTCCTTCCCGGGAATCCAAAAACCATGGTGAAATCACCTTCTTTCACTCCGTCTAATGAAATGGTTAAAGCTCTTTTGGGAGTAAATGGCTTATTGGAGGGAGAATATTCAGCGGGTTTATTATCGGGGCCTGCGTAGATCCTGAACATGGAAAAGTCCCCGGTATGTCTGGGCCACATCCAGTTATCCGTGTCCTTTCCAAAATTCCCGATCGAAGAAGGAGGGGCCCCGACCAATCGCACGTCACGATATGTTTCGGTGACGAATAAATAATATTGATTGCCTTCAAAGAATCCCCGGATAAAGGAATCCTGGTAATTCTCTTTTTTTACAGTCTTCCTGATCTCGGCGATATTCTTATCAACCTGTGATTGGCGTTCACTTTCGCTCATTGCGGGTGTAACCCCATTTAATACAACTTTTGTTACATCGTCGATCCGCACTATAAAAGTGGCAAACAGCCCCGGGTTGGGTATTTCTTCATTATTGTTTCTTGCCCAAAAACCGTCGCGAATGTAGTTGCGTTCCAGGGTAGAATGATTTTGGATCGCATCGAAGCCACAGTGGTGATTAGTGAGCAATAGCCCCTGGGTGGAAATGATCTCACCCGTGCAAAACCCACCAAAGCTTACAATAGCATCTTTCAGGCTGGCTTTATTAATATCATAGATATCCCGGGCGCTGATCTTCATACCGAGGCTCTTCATCCTTCCCTGGTTCAGTTTTTCCAATAACTGCGGAAGCCACATGCCCTCATCAGCAAATGATGACAAGGAAAATAACAGGCAAACAATGACCAATAACTTCCTGGCTTTGCTCATAGTAAAATTTTAAGGTGGGTAAAATTAATTAATCTGCTTTTGATACGGGGAAGCGACAATAATCGTTATATGGGCGGTAAAATGTGAGTCGTGAGACGTGAATCGTGAGTTGGCCACCTAATCTGCACCAACTATACTATAATCTCTCAACCTTAAACAAACAAAGCAGACTAAACATATATAATTATATAGGTATCGGCATTGACTTCAATCAAACGAAAGCCCTGTAATTTTTCCCCAAGGAGCTGTTGACAAAAATCCTGAACTGTGTAAAAGACGGTGTGAAACGTGGATATGGAATAGGATGTTATCCTTGTATAAAAGTTTTTGGTCGTGCTAACAAATGTTCTTGTAGATAATGCCGCGATTATTCCACACTCATTCACAAAAAGTAACCAGGTGAATTATGTACAATTTGAAAATTAGGTTTATCACCATGCTGTGGAAAGAAGCTTTCTAAGTCAATCCTGGCGCGGTTCACTCATGTTGATTTCTGTCTTTCCTTTGTGGATAAATAGGCTTTAGTAATTTTGCAAAATAATCAGTGGTATTTTTTCCACGAATTCACATCCCTAATAGTAATAAGCTCTTTTTTATAAAATTTTATTAATACTATTATTTAAAAGGAAATGTGGGAAAGAAAAAAATCTTTTGGAATCGGGGTGAATGGGGGTGTATCATTGCAACCTTCGAGAATTGAGGGAGAAAAAACACAGCCACCAACATGAAACTGCAAGCCACCGATATTGCCAGCCCGGAGCAATCCACACATTTGTTTGAACAGGGCTTTCTCGATATTGAAACAGATCCCACACTTGACTTGTTTGCTGAGATCGAAAGATTGAAAAAGGAGAAAAATGCCGTATTACTCGCGCACTACTACCAGGAACCCGATATCCAGGATGTGGCGGATTATATCGGGGACAGCCTGGGATTAGCGCAACAGGCCGAACGTACGAACGCCGATATGATCGTTTTTGCCGGTGTGCACTTCATGGCTGAGACCGCCAAGATCCTGAACCCGAAAAAAAAAGTGGTCATTCCCGATCTGAAGGCAGGTTGTTCGCTGAGTGATAGTTGCCCACCCGGGTTATTCAAAAAATTCAGAGAACAACATCCTGACCATGTCGTGGTGAGTTACATCAACTGCAGCGCGGGTATCAAGGCGCTTAGTGACGTGATCTGTACCAGTAGTAACGCAAAAATCATCGTGGAAAGTTTTCCAAAAGAACAGCCGATCATTTTCGCGCCGGATAAGAACCTGGGAGCCTGGATCAATAAGACCACGGGTAGAAATATGCTTTTGTGGAATGGAGCCTGCATGGTACACGAAATATTCAGCCTGGAAAAAATCACACGATTTAAGGTCAGACATCCCCATGCTAAATTAATTGCTCACCCTGAATGTGAAGACCCCATTCTTCGCCTCGCTGACTATATCGGCTCTACTACGGGCTTATTAAAATTTACGCAAACTGATTCATCCCGGGAATACATCGTGGCAACAGAGACCGGGATACTACACCAGATGATGAAAGCTTCGCCGCATAAAACATTTATTCCTGCTCCACCGGATAATAGCTGCGCTTGTAATGATTGTCCGCATATGAAGAGGAATACACTCGATAAACTGTATATCTGTATGGAATATGAGCAGCCCGAGATCACAATGGATGAAGACCTGCGGTTGGCAGCGCTGAAACCGATTCAACGAATGTTGGAGATAAGTAAGAAAGCGGGGCTGTAAAATGAATATTGAATGCAAAAATGAGTATCGGCTTCTTTTTAGAATTTACACAATAGTTTTTTTAATTGCTTTTTCTTTTGCTTGTAACAACAGTAGTAGCGAGACCGAAAAAAATGACCAGACAGAAAAAATATGCATGGATAATGTTATTAAGCAAGATAGCATCCTGGCGATAGTCAGAAATGAAGCTACCCGGAGCAAATCATTGAGTCAAACAATCAATGAATATACGTCTGGCCTGGACACAGTAAATCTTTCATCGTGCCCCCTGGAATTTACAAAGGCAATAAAAAAACATATCAAGGCATGGAGAGCTCTCTTGACTGTAACTAATAAATACGCGGATTTGCGCGGGGAAATGCACGTATTGTTTGAACAGATAAAACGATCTGCTGATTCCAGCATATTTAATGAAAAAGAAAAGCTGATCTGGAGTACCTGGGAAGAAGTTGAAAAGTTGACTAGTTAGCGAGTTGACAAGGCGAGAGAATACTAATCGTTCCCCTCAACCGAATAATCGAGATGAAATTCTAACATCCGGTAGCCAGGAATCCTACACGGAAAGACCAATAACCTTCATGCAAACACCCCTGTTAACCTATCAACTTGTCAACCAGTCAACTGACTTATTAGCAGTCAAGCAAATTTTCATCACTGAATCTCACGAGGTTATAATGTCATGTGGCTTTTTCACTTTCAAAAATTAGGATGTGCGAGTAACATGGAACTATCTTTGCATAAGTTCTTTCCGTTGAAAGTAATACAACCAAAATAGCGTTCTGTTTTTAAACTGAAAAACCCAAAAAGATCGTCCACAGAACCCTGCTTATTCCCTCCAGTACCCTGGAAACCCTCAAAAAATCCTTACCCTTTTCGGACGACATTGTTGTACCCAAAAAACTAGAACAATGTTCAGCGAAAAACTGTTCAAAGCAGCTCTTGCGCTTTTCGGGTTATTGTGTATAGCGGCTACTCCGTTTACTCATCCCAATCTTACAAACAATTATGGGATGATATTGCGGGACACTATTATTATAGATAGTTGTATAGACGAATCTTTCTCAAAACCATTCATTCATATTGTTAACAGCGACGGTACCTGCAATTGTTTACCTGGGCTTTCGGAAGAACAAATGGGATCAGCTCCACGGATACTGATGCCGCAGCACGCGAACTTGTTTTCAAAACAGTATATCTCAAAGAATAAATGGGGGCTTGATAAGATAAAGGCCCGGAGCGCTCCATATTTCAATACTATTAATAAGGTTTTCGAAAACCACAAACTGCCTGTAGAGCTCAAATACCTGGCCGTGATCGAATCCCGGCTCAATAATAATATTGTTTCAACTATGGGGGCAGTGGGTCTTTGGCAATTCATGCCGGCCAGCGCGCGAAAGTTTGGGTTGAGAACCAGCGGAACTGATGAGCGGAGGAACACCTATAAGAGCACGGTTGCTGCTGCCCGTTATATTCTCTATCTGAATAAAATATTTGATGACTGGCTGCTTACGGTAGCTGCTTATAATTCTGGTCCTGCCCCCATCCTTTCGGCTATAAAAAGATCCGGTAGCAGGGATTACTGGAAGCTGGAAAGTTTTCTTCCTCTTGAAACCCGAAAGCACGTGAAGAAATTCATTGCCACGCATTATTATTTTGAAGGGCATGGTAGCCTGGTAACAATGACAAAGCAAGAGACGCGGGCGCATTTCAAGGCTACGGAAAACTTTATGAAGGAGATGGAGGAGATAAAAAAGGATAGTACCGTTGTCAATCCGGTTATTTCAGCGAATCTCCCAACAATTGAAATAAGGAATAAGGAATAAGAAATAAGGAAGGAGAAATTTTTTTCTTTTCCCATTCTTTAGCACTTCTTTCACTTTGGACTGTATTAGGTTCCGGACCTAATTAAATTCCTGCTTATTCATTTTTTTGATCAGGGAAATCCAGCCAATGAATTTTTTTGCCGGCATCCGGGGACAGGCGTTGCCGCCGCCCATAGTTATTACCGTGTCGAAAGGAGCGGAAGGCTTTACTTCTTCGGGAGATTTGGAATGATGAGCTGAAAGATCATGCTCCGTCTCATTCATAGCAGCAATAGCTTTCGGGCTGATCGTTAAGTTTTGAACCAGCGCTATATGCTTCAGCCGCCCGGGATGGATCGCTGTTTTCGATGCAGACGAAGAGAATTTTCTTTTTCATGGTAAAAAAGAGCCGTTCAATTTATCAGAACGGCTCCGCTTTTTTAACAACAACCCCAATCGCCCAGACCACAGCACTCGCTGTTGGTTCCGCAACAACCGCCGGGGTCATTGTTCAGATGCATGTTTTTTTTCATGGCTTTACTTTTTATAATTAAGAAAAATATTTAGCAGCAACTACTTCCTGGTTCACAACAATTGCGGCTATCCTTTGCCGGCTTTTCGGCGAAAACCGTAATGCTGGAAATAGCAGTGCCTGAGCTTTTATAATCTTTTATTTCTTCATTGCTGAGATAGTTGGATAAGATATCATCTGGTATATTGATTGATTTATCCTTTTGCACATTGATATTGCTAAAGCCCGCCTCTTGGATAATTGAAAGATATTGCTGTTTCTGAATTGCGCCGGAAACACAACCCGCATATAATTCCGCTACCTGTTTCCATTTTTCAGGGAGCTCGCCTTCCAGGACAATATCTGAAATGGAAAAATGACCACCGGGTTTTAATACCCGGAAGATCTCGCCAAACACTTTGTGTTTATTAGGCACCAGGTTCAGCACACAATTACTAATGATCACATCGGCTTTGTTAGAGGTCACGGGTATGCTTTCAATGTCGCCCTGGCGGAATTCCACATTTTCCAGCCCCAGCTTTTCTGCATTGTTTCTCGCCCGTTCGATCATCGGCTCGGAAAAATCAACGCCAATGATCTTTCCCCTCTCGCCCACTATTCTTCGGGCTACAAACGCATCATTACCGGCGCCGCTACCGAGATCAATTACCGTATCACCGGCTTTTAGTTTTGCAAACTCAGTGGGGAGCCCGCAGCCAAGACCAAGATCCGCTTCGGGGTTATATCCTTCCAGCCTTGCATAATCATCGGCCATTACGTTGTAAACATCCTCACCGCAACAGGCAGTAGCGCCGCAACAACTGGATTGATTTTGTGATTTTGGCTGGCTGGCGATGGCCGAGTATTTTTCTTTTACCAGCTCTTTCAGTTTTGTTTCATTATTCATGGCTATACTTTTTTATGATTAACAGCATTTGGCATTCACTGCTTTGAGTTTTTCAAAAAGTGAATTGAATTCGGCATTGAATTTTTCAAAGGCCTTCCAGTTTATACAATAGCAGCTCCTGGGTCCATCGGTTTCTCCGCTGATCAGGCCGGCAGTCTTTAATTCTTTCAGGTGCTGGGACACGGTAGACTGGGCCAGGGGTAAGACCTCAACGATCTCCCCGCAAATGCACTCATTTCGCTGGGCCAGGACCTTCAATATGGCTATTCGGGCAGGATGGCTGATTGCCTTGGCAAAAGTTGCCAGGTCCTGCTCTCGGTGAGTAAATTCTTCTTTTTTGTGGACAGCCATTTTTAAATCTTATATCGCAAATATACGATGAATATAATAACAACCAAATTTTTTTTCTAGTCAGCGATTGGGTCATTGAGGTTGACAAATTGACGAGTTGACAAGGGAAGAGGAGTTGACAGGTTGACTTGTGGGCTAGAGCTTCCTGTTAACTTATCAACCCTGCCTACTGACTGGCGGGCTGTCAACTAGCTCACTCTCTTACGGTGTTTTTCAAGTGCGATTATAACCCCGCTGCCGATAATGCAAAGTATACCAGCCAGCGACATCAGGTCCGGGAAGGCATCTCCCAGGGCCATACCGATAAAAATGGAGAAAACAATATTGGCATACCCGATGGCCGAAACCATACCCGGCTTGTCAGCGCCATAGGCTTTTGTGACAAAATATTGTCCGAATAAAGCAGCAAGTCCCAGGGATAGAACACAGACCCACTCGATGCCCACCGGCCAGCGCCATTGGATAAAAAAAACATCGTCCGGCGGAAGATCGGCGATACGCCCAATGCCCATAAATATTAATGGAACCAGGACTCCCATCCCCACAAACGATGCGACTATGATCCGCGTGTCATAATAATTGTTCAAACGACCGACACTGATATAGGCCAGCGCAGAAGTAATACCAGAGATCAACCCCGCCGCATGATATTGCCAGGGATAATGCATGGCCGGTTTATAAACGAGTAACATTCCTCCGAATCCCAACAATACTGCGAGGATCACAACCCAGCCATGATATTCGCGGAATAATAAAAAGGAGAAGATCGCAATGAATAAGGCTGAGGTGAGATTATACGTCATTGCAGTTCCGAGCGGAATGTGCAATATGCAATAAAGCAACGTGTATAAAGCCACGGTTCCCATCAACCCCCGGAATACCAGTAAGCGCAACCTTTTTCCTTTATTGACAGGAGCGTGAATAAGAAAACCGATCAATAAAACGAGCAATCCAATGATATTTCGGTAAAAGACCAGCTGACCTGCATTGAAGCTTCCTTTTAATAGCTTGGCCGATCCACCCATGATGGAAAATCCAAGTGCAGCTAGCAACATAAAGAAGATTCCCCTGAAATGTTGGTGTTTACTCATCCTAACTCGCTTAAAATTGTTGAGAGTTTAGGGTTTAGAGTTTAGATAAACGTTCAACAGCAGCTTCAAGTGTTTCATTCTTTTTTGAAAAACAGAATCGCAGGACTTTATCGTCCTTACTATTGTGATAAAATGAAGAAACCGGGATTGTAGCCACTCCGGCTTCTTTTGTCAGGCGGATAGCAAAATCTTTGTCCGGTTCATCACTGATACGATCATATTTAGCACATATAAAATAACTGCCTCCACTTTTCAACATATCAAATTTTGTAGTTTTCATGAGTTGTGTAAAATGGTCACGCTTCTCCTGCATAAAACCAGGGAGAGATAAATAGGCCTCGCGATCTTTCAGGAATTCGGCCAATGCAACCTGCATCGGCGTATTGCAGGTAAAACAATTGAACTGGTGGACCTTCCGGAATTCCTTGCTGAGCTCGACTGGCGCAACACAATATCCCAGTTTCCATCCCGTGCAATTATAAACTTTGCCAAACGAAAAACAGACAAAGCTTTTTTGAAATAGCCCCGGGTATTTTAAAACGCTTTGATGCGGTGCGCCATCAAAGATCAGGTGTTCGTAAACCTCATCGCTGACGATAAAAATGTTTTTTCCGGAAACAATTTTATCCAATTGCTGCAGGTCTTCTTCTTTTAGAACCGCGCCGGTCGGATTGTGCGGGGAATTAATGATGATGGCCTTTGTTTTATCATTAATGGCCGCGCCCACAGCATTCCAGTCAATATGATAATCCGGGTAAACCAGGTTAATGGGGGTCGCGTTTGCCCCATTGATTTCGATATTCGGGATATAACTATCATAGGCCGGCTCAAAGATGATCACTTCGTCGCCGGGCTGAAGAATCGCAGTCAAAGCGGAATAAATTGCGTAGGTGCCGCCCGGTGTGATCGTGATCTCGCTGGCGGGATCAACTTTTGTTGTATAGAGAAACTCAATTTTTTCCGCAATTGCTTCTCTCAATGGCAACCATCCCGGCATCGGGGCATATTGGTTATAGCCGGAACGCATCGCTTCATTCACCTTTGCGATCAACTTCTCATTCATCTGATAATCCGGGAAACCCTGGCCCAGGTTGACTGCTTTGTGCTCAATGGCCAGCGCGCTCATGACCGTGAAGATGGTTGTGCCGGTATGTGGAAGTTTGGAATCTATTTTCGGGATCATCCGGCGAAGTTATTCAATCAGGATGGCGGAAGCCTCTATTTCTACGAGGTATTCAGGCGCAATGAGCCCCTTGACTTCAACCATGCTTGTGCAGGGCCGGATCTCTTTAAAGAATTCTCCATGTGCCTTTCCATATTCTTCCCAGCGGGTGATATCTGTAACAAACATCCTCGTACGGATCACATCTTCCAGGGTAGCGCCAGCTTCATTCAATACCTTTTGGATCTTTTGAATAATGAATTTTGTCTGCAAATAAGGATCGTGCGGGCCAACTACTTGCCCGTTGTCATCCACTGCCACGGTTCCCGTCACTTCAATGATATTGCCGATCCTGACAGCGCGGCTGTAGCCAACAATGTCTTCCCATTTGGCACCTGTTGAATAGTTTGTCCTTATCATGATTGAGAAATTATTTTAAGTTGAAGGTCGTTTAATGGTTGTTTAATATGGTTGAAAATTGTACTATTGGCTTCTCACAAGTTCAATGATCTTCAACCAATCTTCAACAACATTCAACCACTTCCTAGCTTTTGATCTCAATATTTTCTTCCCTGATTAATGATTCACCATGCATTTTTAAAAACACTTGTGCCACAGTAGCGACATCCTTTTGACAATAAGCCACAATTCTTCCTGTATCCTTTTCACGCCAGTACACTTCCCAAACCCGGCTTCCATCAATATCATCTTTGGGTGTTCCAATGCCAAGTGTATGTGCCAACAGGTTGAGGGAAGTATAATTTTTATAATCCCCGAATTTCCAAAGTTCCAGAGTATCGAGATGCGGCACTTCCCAGGGTTTTTTTCCCGCGAGTTGTAGTATAGTTGGGATCGGCAATCCATTTATTACCATACGCCGGCATAAATACGGATAATCAAATTCCTTTCCATTGTGTGCGCATAAATATTTGTTTCCATCCACAGCCCATTTGTTCAGCATTTCGCTGAATTGCTGAAGCAATACCCGCTCATCATCGCCACAAAAGCTTTTGACGATCAGCTTCCGGCTATCTCCGCTTCCCAACAAGACTCCACAGCTGATGCAAATGATTTTTCCGAATTCCGCATAGATACCCGCTCTTGGATAGATCGATTCGGCTGTTTCATCAGGTTGATTTCGCATCAGGTAACCCGCTTTTATTGCCCATAAGCTTTTCCACTCTTCGGTCATTTCTGCATGTGAAGCGTATTGGGGCACTGTTTCGATGTCGATGAATAATATGTTGTTTACGGGAAAAGACATCTAGTTGATTGTTGACAAGTTAACAAGTTGACATGGCTGTTGTGAAAATTACTTCTGACTTTGTAAACAACTAATGTAACCATTTAGATAAGTTGACGGGTTGACAAGTTGATAAGTTGACAAAGCTGTTGTAAAATTATTTCTGGCGCTCTAACCAACTTATGTAGCCATTTAATAGTTTTTCAATTTCGGAAATTTTCCCGCGATAGCAGTTCAATCGAACTTCAATAATGTAAGAGCGGTCGTAAGCATCAAGCAGAGGATTCAATGTTTCCGATAGTGATCCGCGTGCTTGAACACAGAATCGAATTCGGTCAGGAAAAGTTCTTCGGCGATGGCCTTCAGCAATTTGTGAGTTTACAGAGCGACTACTTTTGATCAATTGGTCAGCCAAACGGTATTTTTCATCCGCAGGAATTTTTTTTACTTCTTCGAATATCTCGTTCTTCAATTCTCTCGCTTTTCTCCAAATCTCAAGTTGCTCAAAGGATTGATAACCGCGCTTTTCCATAAAAAAATACCTTGTCAACTTTTCAACCAGTCAACTGGTCAACTATTCAGATCACGGTTGAGAACGAAAAGGTACTTTGTTGTAAACCAAAACCATCGGGAATATCCACGTGACCTAAAGATATTTTTCCCCCAAATTCCGTTTTATTTCCGCCACATAGTCCTTGATCTCCTGTTCTTTTTCTTTTTTGCAGACAAGCAGCACATCTTTAGTGTCTACTACAATGTATTCGTCGAGTCCCTGTAACAAAACCAGTTTATTGTCCGGGACGTGCACCATGGTATTATTTACATCCACCAGCATCACTTTCTTGCCTGCAACCGCATTGTTGAAATAATCTTTTTCCATATTATCCCAGGCGCTGTTCCAGGTGCCCAGATCGCTCCAGCTAAAACTGGCGGGGATCACATATACATTGTCAGCATTTTCCATCACCCCGAAATCAATGGAAATATTCGTACACTGGGGATAGATCTCTTCGATCGCTGCTGCTTCGTCGGGGGTATTAAATCTGTCTTTTTCCCCGGCGAACACCTCGTACATTTCGGGCAAATGTTTTTCAAAAGCAGCGAGTATGTTTTTTACTTTCCAGATAAATATTCCGGCATTCCATAGAAAATCTCCACTCGCGATGAAAGTTTTCGCAAGTTCCAAATTGGGTTTCTCTGTGAATGTCTTCACCTTGAAAACATCCGAAGCCACACCCACCGTTTCATGCTGGATATATCCATAGCCGGTATTGGGGTGTGTGGGTTTAATGCCAATCGTTACAAGCGCATTTATATGCTCTACGAATTCAAGTGCTTTTTTTGCAGTTTTCAGGAACTCGTCAGTTTCCAGGACCAGGTTATCTGCCGGTGCCGCGATCATCAGGGCCCTTGGATCTTTCTGGTAAAGTTTAAATGCCACATATGCGATGCATGGAGCGGTGTTTTTCCGGGATGGTTCGGCAAGTATATTCGCTTCTGCGATATCAGGTATTTGTTTCTTGACTATGTCTTTATATTCCTGGGAGGTAACTATATAAATATTCTCTTTGGGTGCCAGTTTTGCGTACCGCTCGTAGGTTTGTTGGATCAGGGTTTTGCCCGTACCGAGAATATCCAGGAATTGTTTGGGAAAGTTGCTTCGACTCATGGGCCAGAAACGGCTTCCGATGCCCCCTGCCATAATGGCCACGTAGTGATGTTTTTTCATACTTGTTCCCTCAGGGAAACGCCGCTAATAACGCGCAATCGCCGGCAAATTAAGGGGTTTTGATTTCAAACCAAATTTTAACTGTTTTCCCAATAAAAACCCGGCTTCCTGTTGTAAATTCGCCGACTTTCAACGACCGGGGTTAAGGCTTAATCATTCAGTCTCAACGCACCCGGTCGAAAGGCGGCAATCACTCGTTGCTCCGGATCAATACACTTCCTGTTCGAATAAGATCAGCGGAAAGAATCGGTAAAAATGAGTATCTTAAAAAATTGCCATATAGCAAACCCCAACAAACTCGGGGAGAAAGGAATTGAATATGGGATCAACAGTATCAGGAAAAACGACCAGGACAAAAGAAAAATCTTTGAGTAAGCAGGGCAAGAATGTAGGTGAAAAGAAAAGCTCAACCAAACGAATTGACCTTTACAAAGCGCTCCAGGAATATTTTGGTTTCGACAAATTTAAAGACACCCAGGAAAAAGTGATCGAGTCCCTGTTGGCGGGCCATGATACGTTCGTGATCATGCCTACCGGTGGAGGGAAAAGTTTATGCTACCAGCTGCCCGCCATGGTCAGCGAAGGTGTAGCGATCATTGTCTCACCGCTAATTGCCCTGATGAAAAACCAGGTGGACCTGGTGCGAGGCTATAGCAGCAACGATGAAGTGGCGCATTTTCTAAATTCCACGCTAACCAAAAAAGAGATCAAGGAAGTACATGATGATCTGCTTACGGGAAAAACAAAAATGCTTTATGTAGCTCCTGAGACATTGACCAAGCAGGAAAACCTTGAATTCTTTTCAGATCTGAAGATCTCATTCTTTGCAGTCGACGAAGCGCACTGTATCTCTGAATGGGGACATGACTTCAGACCGGAATACCGCCGGCTAAGGGAAATGATGATACAGATCAACCCGGATATACCGGTGATCGCGCTGACTGCTACTGCCACTCCGAAAGTGCAGAGCGATATCATCAAGAACCTGGACCTGAAAGATCCGAATGTCTTCATCTCCTCTTTCAACCGGTCAAACCTTAATTACGAGGTTTTGCCCAAGATAAAAAAGGCGCAGACCGATGAAAACATTGTGCGTTTTATCAAAGGAATGAAGAACAAGAGCGGAATTATTTATACCCTGAACCGCAAGACCACCGAAGAGCTGGCGGACATATTAATGGCAAACGGGATAAAAGCTGTTGCGTATCACGCAGGGCTGGATAGTAAACTTCGCTCAGACCGTCAGGACCAATTCCTCAATGAAGAGGTGCAGGTGATCTGTGCGACGATCGCGTTTGGGATGGGAATTGATAAGCCCGATATCCGCTTCGTGATCCATTATAATATTCCCAAGTCGATCGAAAATTATTACCAGGAGACCGGGCGTGCTGGCCGCGATGGCCTCGAAGGAAAATGTATTCTTTATTATTCTCATAAAGATGTCAGCAAACTGGAGCATTTAATGCGCGATAAACCGCTCAGTGAACGCGAAGTGGGTGCGCAGCTGATCAATGAAACGGTTGCCTATGCAGAAAGCGGGGTATGTCGCCGCAAAGTTTTACTGGCGTATTTCGGGGAAGAATATGAAACGGCGAATTGCGGGCATTGTGATAACTGCAAGCATCCAAAAGAGAAAGTTGAGTCCAGAGACGAGGCATTGATTGCGCTGAGAGCTATCAAAGCATTGGATGAGCGATTCGCGACAGAATATGTAGTTCAGATATTGATCGGAAAATTGACTCCGCAAACCCAGATGTTCCGTCATGAGAACATTGACGCCTTTGCCAGCGGAAATGATAAGGATCCACATTTTTGGAATTCGCTGATCCGCCAGTTGCTGCTGGAAGGGTTATTAGTAAAAGATATCGAGGAGTATGGCGTGTTGAAGTTCACGAAGAAGGGCGAAGCATTTTTGAAGAAGCCGAAATCCTTTAAGGTGATCATGAATCATCTTTATGATGATGCCAATGCGGATGATGAGGAAGGAGCTGAAGCCTCCGGTGGAGCAGCAGCGGATGAAAAATTGTTTGACATGTTAATGGAGCTTCGTCAGAAGGAAGCTAAAAAGAAGAACCTGCCTCCATTTGTAGTTTTTCTCGAGTCTTCATTGCAGGATATGGCCACGATGTATCCCACGAACATGGAAGAGCTGAGCAAGTGCCAGGGCGTGAGCCGCGGTAAGGCTGAAAAATTCGGCAGGCCATTCGTTGATATGATCGCGAAATATGTTGAAGAGAATAATATTGAGCGCCCGGATGATTTTGTGATGAAATCGGTAGTGAACAAAAGCGGGAACAAGGTTTATATTATTCAGAATACCGATAAAAAGGTTTCTCTCGAGACCATCGCAAAGAATAAAGGCTGGCGAATGGACGAGATGCTGGAAGAAATGGAAACCATTGCAGCCAGCGGTACCAAGCTCAACCTGAACTATGCCATCGATGAAATGCTGGATGAATACGACCAGGACGAGATCATTGATTATTTCAAAAGTTGCGCTACTTCCTCGTTGCAGGTTGCCCTGGAAGAATTGTCCGAGCATAATTTTAACTGGGAGCAGTTGAAGATCATGCGGATCAAATTTTTGAGTGAGTACGGGATGTAACTGCGGGAGTTTTTGGATTTTCGATTGTGGATTTTGACATTTAAAGCCTCCTGACTCCGAACTATACCCTACGATTCCAAAATCCCGGATTGTTTTTTTTTCCTAACTTACTTAGGCAAGCCCAGGGCGCATCTGCCCCCACCTCCCGCCGAGAGAAATCAGGAAAGGTAAATCAACCGCTATGTATACCCTTACATTTATTCGCATGCCGCTGCTCTTATTATGCAGCCTCTTAATCGAAAGCACTGCTCATTCCCAGATTCCGGTCGCGTCGAAACAGTTCACGGGTACTGTTCCTGGCATTGGGAGCGCTTCGCCAATCCTGCTCTCAAATCTCGATGAAATAAAATTCACTGCTCCTCCCGCCGCCGCTCAGCAAGCGATCGAGTTGACAGAGATAAAGAAAAAGATGAAGCAAGTGGATGAGAAGATCCTCCGCGAGATCCGTTACTGGGACGCAGGGTCTCCCGCTTACCGATGGAACGAGATCACTGCTTCGCTGATTGACTTTACCAAACCTACATTTTTCCGGTTTCCCTCAGCCTGGATAAATATGGCCATCTATGATGCTACGCTTGTTGCCTGGAAAGAAAAGTTCCAGTACAACCGGAAGCGTCCGTCTGAAACAGACGCCAGCTTAAAGCCACTGATTATGGTACCGGCGACACCTTCTTATCCGTGCGAGCATACGGTTACGGCAGCGGCTGCGGCAACGGTGATCGGTTATTTTTATCCGGAGATTGCCGACTCTATTTTGATGCTTGCCCGGCAGGCATCCGAATCGCGGATCTACGCGGGGGCGCAGTATCCGAGCGATGTCGCGGAAGCATGGAAGATCGGCGAGGCTGTTGCCCAGAAGATCATCGCGAAAGCAAAGAACGACGGCTCGGGTACTCCCTTCACCGGCAATATGCCAACCGGCCCCGGGGTTTGGAAAGGACCCTATCCTGTCGGTATCCAGGTGACAGGCTATGAACCAATCTTTATGGAGCGTCGTGACCAGTTTCGCCCGCCCGCTCCGCCGGATTTTGCAAAAGAGATGAAGGAGCTGAAAGAGTTCAAGCAGGACTTCAGGTCAAACTACCTGGCTTTGCGCTGGGCGGCATTGACCGGGTTTGATATTTGGACAGAGCTCGCCGGCAAAAAGATCTTCGAAGAAAATCTTCATCACAATACACCTCTCTGCGCCAGCATTTACGGTTTGCTGAGCACGGCGATGTATGATGCTTCCATCGCGATCATGGATGCGAAATATGCTTACTGGGGGATTCGGCCCAACCAATACGATAGCAGTTACCGCCCTTTGCTGTTTACGCCGCCTTTCCCGGGCTATCCATCGGGACATGCAACAGCATCTTCTGCTGCAGCAACCGTGCTGTCATATTTTTTCCCTGCGGACCGGGAGACTTTCAGGAAGCTTGCACAGGAATGCGCCGATTCCAGGTTTTACGGGGGCATACATTTCAGGAGTGATAACGAAGTAGGGTTGAGGATGGGTGAAAGCCTGGCGAATTATGTTATCAAGGCCTGGGAGAAAAGGCATGGACCGGTCATGAAATGATATGTAGACATATGATTGATTGCTGCCGCTTGATTAAGGCCGGCCAGGTCCTTTTTTTCGGTCAAACTTGGTATATTTGCACCCCGAATTCACCGGGGAATTAAGAGACTGGAGCCGAACGTTTTTGGTCTTCGATATTCGATATTCCCTGTTCGGTAAAACCGGTGCGGTAGCTCAGTCGGTAGAGCAAAGGACTGAAAATCCTTGTGTCGGCGGTTCGATCCCGCCCCACACCACTGCAAAACGATGAAACCCACGCTGGTCGTGGGTTTTTTCATACAGTGCACAGAATAGTGCTCGACAAAATCCTACCAACCAATGCAACGCATTAATCGTTGAAAAAAGGTTTTTGAATCGCTAGTAAGCCGGTAATCAACTTTGATATCAACCTCATTAATTATTACGCGGATATCCGTAATGGAGTGATTTTTAAGATATTCGACAATATCATCGGTTTTATCTATGGAGATAGATGTCCCAAATGCAACAGAGTAATCTTGGCTAATTGACTTAGTTGTACCATCATCAAATATGAAATACATCATCACACCAATTTTCTTTGTGAAGTATTTTGCAGTTCGGGAGTTATCACCTCGTGAGGTTCCAGCATGAAGCTGGATTTGCAAAAAATCAGGATAATCGGCACGCACATCGAAATCAAGAGTCGTTGTGAGTCCGCCAGGTTTTTCAAGATAGAAAATCGCCCCTTTATCCTTTGTAAACTTATCCGTGGTAATTATGGCGTCACAGTTTTGGGAAGACGCTTCCCTACCCTGTAAGCAAAGCAACCCAACAAAAACTGTTTTAATTATTGCAGTCATTGTTAAAACTTTTGTACTCTAGAACAAGATACTCATTCACTCGAAATTTCCCATATCACTTTTTATCTTCCCAAACCTTTCTCATAATGTCAGCGTGCTCTTCGCCCGAAGCCTTAATATACATCCGAAATGACTTCTCCGTCCGATGACCTGATATTGCCATTATGGTGGGCACGGGTACTCCTATTAGGTACATATTGGTGCAGAAGGATCGCCTAGCCGTATGGGTAGTCAATTTCTCCCACTTCATCGTTTCCTCAACGGTGACACGTCTGCGGCGGGTAATCTGTTTGGCAAAGGGTACGTTGAGCGTCGGGATTCTCCTGCCAAGATCTTTCAAAGTCCTGTTGAATTCCTGGTTTGTAGGACATGGGGGAAGCTCACCGCTATACTTATCGATAATCCGCTTCACATTTGGATGAATAGGGATTGTCACTTTCTTTTTTGTTTTCTGTTGAATTGTAGTTAATACACCCTGTTGCAGGTAGTCCAAGTTCAAATTCGAATAGTTACTAAACCTTAACCCTGTATAACAACCCAATACAAAGATATCTAGTACCTGTTCTTCCCCTTTATTGTTGAAGCCCTTAAAATCCATTAAGAGCTGGATCTCGCTCTCGTTGAGATAGATACTGTCGGTCTCTTCTCGTTTTGTATTGAATTTGACGTCGGTTAATATCGCTGCCGGAAGTAGTTTTAACTTAACGGCGTACTTTACAACTTGACTTAGTACCATGATGTACTTCGAGTGGGAATTTTTCGACAGGCCTAATACCTCAGTCAGATAATCGCTGAACTCATCGTGAAGTTGTTGGCTGAAATCTGAGATGCCAATTTTCTTTTTGACCGATTTCTGAAACCCTTCCAGATGATACCGAGTAGTTCTGTATGGCTTAATACTACTTTCTTCGATCTGGTATTGGGAATCTTTGAGCCTGGCTCCTTTCTCGGAATCTCGTATGAAGAGGTTTATAAAATCGAGCAGCGTAATTTGATTAGCGCATTCACCACCAATTTTCTCTGGGTGTAGTAGAGCAAGAATCTTTTGCTTGAGAATCTCCGCAGGAACTACTTTCTTCCCGTTTTCGCTTAGGTCATCGAAGAGCCGCATCACCCTGAGCTCCATTTCCATAAGATTCATTCTTGTGCTCTTAAGAATTGGATTCCCCTTCATCGCCCACGGCATACCAGAGGTTGGATCCCATTCTGATTTAGATAGTTTCCACCGGCTCTTAAAAAAATCAATTCTTTAAGTTTGACAAACCTTTGATATGAATCTCTTTCATTGTTTAAGACTTCGAAATCTTCTTTGGTGAGGACTGGACAATCAATTCTGAAGGACTGAATATTCTTCCACCGGTCACGCAATGATTTGGTAGCTAGTAGACATAGAATTTTTTCATTAATTCTTGTAAGATCTTCCATACTCTGGGATAGTTTGCTGACATCATTTAATTCTTACCTCAAATCACATCACTCAAACGAAATTTTATCGATTTCTTTCATAATCCTATCGGTTTCCGCGAGCGCGACAATAATCTTTTGGTAATGGAAAATGTCTTCATGGCTAAGAGTACGGCCTGCTCGATCCTTCAACCACCTCTGCGCAGGCTGGTAACCTCCGATGTAAGTTGTCCAACTGGTTTCCTGCACTCCTTCGAAATATTGACTGTCATTAATCCACAATCGACTTTCCAGGTCCTTAAGACGGGGTTGATATCTAAGTTTAATGATTTTATTTGTTCCGCTCACTGGGTAGGAACATGTCGACGCCTCAACTATTGGGTTCTCTAATAACTGGATAGTTCGCAACTGCTTTCCAAAAGCAACTAACGACCAGAAAACATTTGGGTCTTTTGGGTAAGGTATGCGCGGAAAGTCGATTTTAAAAAACTCTTTGTACCTATTACGGTATTGCCGGCTATGAAGTATGGCGTGGATATAATCAAAAAGATCTTGGGGACCGAAATAGTCCTGATTGTTTTCATTGGATTTTAAATTTGAGTAAGCACTTTCGTTTTTGACTGGATCATAGGTAAGACCAACCGACAAGCTAATTCCGTGAACAATGTCTAAATCCAGGTTTGCACTCTTCGCCAATTTGTTTCCGAACGTTTTCTGTTCTTGTGTTTCATGATAGAGGTAGAGAGGAAAAATGTTGTTGATATTGTAGGCGCTGCACAACTTGTGACCAGAAACATGATTTGTGATAAAACTGCTGCTTTCTTCTTGTGTAGGTATTTGCTTAGGCATCACTAATGCCATGTTTTTACCTCGAAGGAGATGGAGCATTACAGTCTCGCGCGGGAAATCTATCAACGAGCTTGAAAAATAACAAAACCGCGTGTCGAAAGGTCTATAGTCAAAGGGTATAATATTGGCGCTGTCAAAACTACTCAACCTTCGTGCGTTGGAAATGTTCCAGTCTCGATTATTTTTTAGATTATATTTTGACGCAATACTATTATCATCATGATCCTTGCTGTAAAAGTCACACATCTTTTTTTCAAGGTCATCGCGATCAAATTCTATAACCAGATGATCTCTGTGTGTTTTTACCCCAGTTGAGTTTATAGGAAATAATTCATCGATTTTGAACCCCTTTTGATATTCATGTTCACCCGTAAAATCCATTTGAGTGAAGAAAAAATGCGGATCTCTGCAATCTAAAAGGTTCCATTGGATAGTCTTTAAGGTGTTCTCCAACAAGAACTCATACTTCTTCTCTCTCTTGCCATACAAATCAAAGTTAAACACGGTTGCATTTTTCGAGTTGGTGCCTGTTTTTATAAAAATATTGATACTTACTCCTTCCATAATATCAAATACGTTTTGATCAGTGGAACCGTCTGGTGTTGTTTCTTTTTTATTTGCGTTTCCATGTAGATCTAATACGAAGACTTTATCGAATGTCTCGAGTAAGTGTTGACGCATTCGACGATGAATATTGCCGTTTATGAAACTGTTACTGGAAATATATGCTAATACACCGTAACCAGTTTTGTTGATAAAATGTTCTCCGAAGCGTATGAATTTGACATAGTCATTCGATAGCGGTTGAATGTTTTGTTCGTTTAGGTCTTTTTTATAGTCGGCAATAAGTTCAGTGATCCAAATACTTTTATTGCTACTGCTTATACTGTAAGGAGGGTTTCCAATAACAACCATCACGGGTGCGTCACGTTTAATTCTATTAGCTTGGTTGGCCTCGTCGCTTAACCAGGAAGCAAATAATGTTCCTGTATCAGGATGATACTCCTCTAGAGAATTAGTAAGAAATATTTTAAAGCGCTGATCATTACCGGAATTGTATCCGGTTTCACTAAGCAAAAGATCCAATTTCAAATGTGCCATTGCATACGACGCCATGAGGAGTTCAAAACCATTTAGGCGTGGTATAAGATCGTTTTCGACGTAGCTACTCCAGATACCA
>Ga0196964_10000542_pt1 | contig 22294 bp, 24 predicted proteins | sample S1_10metaG_FD_148615 | JGI IMG/M metagenome (GOLD analysis project Ga0196964, IMG submission 148615) | Soil microbial communities from Anza Borrego desert, Southern California, United States - S1_10 | ecosystem: Environmental > Terrestrial > Soil > Desert | place: USA: California | collected... | reverse complement strand
CTCTGCTGGAGCAGCGCCGAGGCCGAGCGCAGCTACGAGATGCGGGCCTTCGGGAAGGGCGGGTGGCTCGCGTGGAAGGGCGGGGAGCTCCCCTTCGGGCCGCACGAGATCCTCAACATGCCCTTGGAGATGCGGGAGGAGGCGCGGCGCGGCCGGGCGCCGGAGGGCCTCGCCGAGTGGCAGGAGATCCTCCGCGACGAGGCCGACCTCGCCGAAGGGCGGCGGAAGGCCGAGGAGCGTGACAGAGAGCGCCGCTGGGCCGCTCCGACGAACTGGGAGCGCATGGTCAGCCAGTGGCGGCGGCTCGTCGCCCGCCGTCGGGGCGAGGCGAAGGCGAAGGGAGGCAGCCGGTAGGCGGATCCCCGGCTCGGGGCCCTGCGGCAACGTGGGGCCCCTTCCGGGAACCGCCGAGGCGAACTCCCATGCGTCAACACCGCATCAAGGTCCACGTCCTCCGCGCCGAGCGCCTCCGCGTGAAGCTCTCGGGTCGCGAGGTCGATCACCGTGCGTTCCTCGCTCCAGGGACGTTCACCCGATGGGAGCGGAGAGGGTGCGATCACGTCGACGGCGCCCGGTTCGTGAACGCCCTGGAAGTCATCCAGCGAGAGCGCGAGCGCCAAGGGCTCGCCCGCCTGGAGCCCGGGCACTTCCTCGAGCCGGTCGAGGCGGCGCGCGCCGGGGTGCGTTCGTGAGCACCGACCGCATCCGCGTCACCTTGAGGACGGACGACGACAGCATGCCGACCATCGACGGCCTGGCGAGGGAGGGACAAGGCGCCCCATTGGCACCCCCGCCGGCCGACGACGCGCTCGACATCTTCGGCGACCCGATCCACGTCTACACCCGCGCGCAGGCGATCGACGACGGCGTGCTCGTCGACCTGAGCGAGTGGGCGAGTCCGCGGGAGATGAGCCCTGGGTTCAAGGTGCCGGTCGCTGTCACGCGGGCGGTCTGGTCGATGCTGGAGGCGATCCCTCGTCGCTTCCGCGGCATCCAGGACATCCGCGGCCGAGCCCACGACCTCCTCGTCGTCCTCGCGTTCGCATCCCGGCGCGGCGGCTCTGAGGCGCGCTTCCGGGTCCTGCTCGACGTCGAAGGCGACCGCCGCCGCCTACACGAGTTCCGCGCTGTCTGCGGGCCCGGGGACGCCGGAGAGCCGGTCGTGACGGTGATGCTCCCCGAGGAGGACTGACCGCAGAGGGACGGCGCGGGGAAGCGCCCCGCGGCCGGCAATGCACGGGCCCGGTCCCAAGTCCGGGCAGAAGGGAGACCGCATGCCAGAGAAGCGGCGACGGAAGGACCCCCGTCAGGACCGGCCGATGGAGCCGAGGACGGCACGGGAGGATGGACTCGCCGCGCGCCTCACCGCCGAGCGGCTCCGGCGGGGGTGGACGCAGGCGCAGGCCGCGGAGCGGATCGGGGTCTCGCTCCGCACGTTCCAGCAGTGGGAGCTCGGCGCCGCAGACCCGCGCGGGAAGCTCGCCCGAGTAGCGATCGAGCGCTTCCTCGGGGGCCGCTGAACGCTTGGACATGCTTGGACAGAAACTTGGACAGAACGGCCCGGTTTGGGCTCGGAACGGATGGAACTCGACGGCACTTGGACAGGGGCAGTGGAACGAGCCGCGAGGCCTGGATCCGCTGCACTTCACAGGCTCCAGGCCGAGCCTGCGAGGAGCCGTGGTTGCCGGACTAGGATTCGAACCTAGATAAGCAGATCCAGAGTCCTCCTTTTCCGAGCCTGAAACCGTGTGCTTGGACATGAACTTGGACAGTGGATAGCCTCCGCAGGCTCACGGACAGGAAGGGGTGACGCGATGGCGAAGACGTCGAAGAAGAAGCTCCCGCCCGGCATCTTCCAAGTGAAGGACACGCGCACGGGGAAGACGCTCGCGGGCTACTACTACCGGCTGCCGGCGCCGACGCTGCCCGATGGCACGAAGGGCCCGCGGCCGACGCAGAAGTGGGGCGGCGACACACCGGAGGCGGCGATCCTCGCCCGCGCGGCGGCGCTCGCGCGGCAGGGTCGCGAGGAGGACTCAGGCGTCCGCGACGTGCCGATGACGGTCTACCTCGACGCGATCTACAAGCCCGAACTCGACGCGCTCGTGGCCGCGGGGAAGATGCGCGAGAAGCACGCGAGGATCAGCTTCGCGCAGATCCAGCGGTGCGCGGGGCGGGATCCGCAGACCGCCCCCATCGATACGCGGACGAAGCAGCCGGACTTGGCGCGCGCGAAGATCGTCGGGGGTCTCAGGAACCCGCCGATGCATGCCGTCACGCAGGACGACGCTGCGAAGTACGTCGCCGCGCTCCACACGCAGGGCTGCGGCCCCGCGACCGTTCGGCGGCACGTCGCCGCGCTCTCGCGGTTCTGGCAATCCGCGATGAAGGGGAGGGTCCCCGCCGCCCGCGTGAACCCGTGGCGAGGGCTCGGCGAGGACGTTCTCGGGACGGCGCCCGCGCCCACCATCCGGTTCCGACCCGCTGCCGAGGTGTCGGCGATCGTCGCGCGGTGCCCCGAGCAGATCCGCCCCTTGCTCGAGTTCATCGCCGAGTCCGGCGCCAGGTACGAGGAGGTTGCCGGGATGCGCTGGTCCGAGGTCTCTCACGACTTCGCGGTCGTGACCATCCCCGGCACCCGCAGCAAGACGAGGAAGCTCCGGGTCATCAAGGCGGAGGGGCGGGCCCGCGAGATCCTCCGTGAGCGCCACGCGGCGAGCACGCTCTCGCTCCGGGACGGGGACGGGTTCGTGTTCGCTCTCAAGCCAGCGACGGAGAAGCGGCCGGCGGAGCCCTACTCGCACGGCTACGCCTACAAGATCCTCCAGGCGGCGCTCAAGGAGGCCCGCATCCCGTGGGAACGCCCCTTCCACACGCTGAGGAACTCGCTGGCGTCACGGATGGTTCTCGCGGGGGTGCCGCTGAGCGTCGTCGCGGAGGTGCTCGGCGACAGCCTCGCCACGACGTCGAAGCGGTACGCGCACCTTGTCCCGGACGATGCGGTCGCGCGGGCTTACCAAGCCATCGCGCGCGCCAAGAAGCGGGCCGCGAAGGCGACGGGCGGGGCCTAGAGCCCCGCCCTCACGCGACGACGTGTGCGCGGCCGTCCGCGCTGCCCTGTCGCGGGTGCGGTGATGACCGCCTCGGGTTCCTGGTCCGCCGGTGCCCCGGCCGTCGCCACGCCACGCGCGAGCTGGCGGTCGATGAACTCCCGGACCGTCTCGGGCTTGAACCGGAGTTGCCCGAGGACCCGAACGCAGGGGAGCCCGCCCTTCTCGGGGCTGAGGGCCGCGAGCTCATACACCCTCTTGCGCTTCACCGACAGGAACGCCGCCACCTCGTCCGCGGTGAGAAGCCGCTCGCCGAGGGGGCTCATCGGACTACCTCCGGCGCCGCGAGGAGCCCGAGCGCGGAGTCCCGTAGGCGCCACCCGAGGATGAACCACTCGCCCCCGGGGACGACGATCTCGAGCCCGCTCTCCTTCGCTGCGAGCCCGAAGGCGGTCCGGGTGACGTCTCGCCCGCTCCAGGTCGCGAAGGCGCGATGCGCCTCCGCCACGCTCAGCGCGGCCCGGCGGTTCTGCTCGGCGCTCTCGCCGAGGAACCGGACAAGATCCGCGGCCCTCACGAGCGCACCCTTTCGTCGAGATCGACGTGCAGTTCACACGCCCCGGCGCCTGGGACGACCTCCGTCGCACCACAAGACCAACACCCGTCCTGGCACTCGCTAGGTGACTGGTCAGCAGCCCTGTCTTCGGGAAAGGGCTCCGCAAAATCCGCAGAAACCCCCTCGATGACGGGTTGCTCGGGCGCGGCAGGCTCGAACGTCGCTGGGTTGACCTCGTACCGCTCCGATTTGCGACCCCTACGGGCCTGCGCGCCCTTGGGGTGCGTCTCGGGTCGGATGAACCCGCGCTCGACGAGCACCCGGAGCGGTTCGTCCAGGTCGCTCGCGCGCTCGAACGCGCTCCCGTCGAATGCTTCCTTCTTGCTGAACGAAAGCCTCTTGTGCCGCTCGATCCACCGGAGGATCTTCGCGGCGTCCTGGACGGCCGGGTCGGCGCCCATCACCTCGAAGGCGGCCATCGTGTGCAGGAGGAAGTACCGGCTGAGTTCGACCGCGCGCGCCATCACGCTCGGCGGGACGTCGCGCTCGGGGATACCGTCGGCGGCGGCAGCATCGAGTAGGTGCAGGTTCAGCGCGAGGCGCGCCGTCCTCCCGGTGTGCTTGTTGAGCCACTCGCCCATGAGCTCCCCGGGGTCGGACCCGACGATCCCGAGGCACTCGGCGCGGAACGCCTTGAGCATCTCGTGCGCGTCGGAGGAGAGACGAAGGACGCGCGGCTCGTCGGCGCTCCCGTTCGCATCGGCCGCACGCAAACTGAGGAGTCGCGCGAGCGCCTGCGCGTACCCGTAGCGGATCGCCTCGGGGATCTCGCGGTCCTCCGGGTCGGCCTCCGCCTTGGCAGGGACGGCGAAGAGGAACCTCTGGAGCATCCCGCGGTTCGAGAGGTCCGGCTGACGCGCCACGAGACCGACGAGGTGACGCGGCTGGCCGAACAGGCAGAGCGTCAGCGTCGGACGCTTGATCGTGAGGCTTCCACGGCCCACCCGCTCGCTCCCATACGGCCTGGACCCGTCGTAGCCGCGCAAGTAGACGTCGAGATTGAGCGGAGCCCCCTTCGCGGAGTACCGCCCGATCGCGTCGAAGAGGCTCGCCTCATCCGACAGGACCGCGACGCGGCCGCCCTGCTCTGACATGACCTTCGCGAGAGCTTCCGGCGTCGAGTCGTCCAGCCGGAGCCGGGGGAGCTCGGGGCGGGGCCCCATTGCTTCGAGCTCCCGGCGGAGGGTCTCCGCCTCGGCGACCGCCTCTCGCCGCTCGCTGGCGTCGGCCGCCTTCTGCGCGCGCGCCTTCACGGCCTCTAGCCGCCCAGCCGCGACGTCGTGCCGGTCCTGCTGCACAAGAACGTCGATGCGGACGGCCTCGCGCTCTCGGTCCTCCCACTCGTCCAGCGGCCCGAGCATCGCGTTCGCGGCCGGAGTCTTGCCTGCGCCCGACGATGCCTGCGCCAACAGGTACAGATTGGCCGGCTCGCGCCAGCCCCGCCGCACCTCAACGTCGTACCGGAGCGCCGCGGCGGTTGCAGAGATCCCCAGGAGCATGGTCCCGGCGAGATCCGGCGGCGTCCCCGTCGCCGCAGCGGCAGCGCGGACGTGCTCGCGGAAGATCCGGGGAAGGACGTGAATGGGGAAGGAGGGCACGGAGCGCTCGTAGAACGAGGGATGGAGGGTCTCCCACTCGGGCGAGACCTCCGGGGATGCGCCCTCGTTGGCGAGCGCCAAGCGAGTAGCCGCGAAACTCACCAACTCGGTCGCGGGTCGCGCGTCGTCGTAGCCAGCCGTCGCGATGTCCTGCGCCGCGCGGATCACCTCCCGCCGGAGCCCCGTCTCCATGACGATCCGGGCGTAGTGCTCGGCGTTCGCCGCGGTCGGGACCGACGCGAGGATCCGGGAGAGGAAGCCCGTCCCCCCCACCTTCTCCAGGAGGCCGCGCCGCTGGAGCTCCTCGCGGAGGAGCACGACGTCGATGGCGCGGTTCGCGTCGTAGAGCTCGGTGAGGACCTGGTAGACCTCCGAGTGGGGCCCGCGGAAGAAGTGCGCCGGGCGAAGGACCGAGGCGACGCGGCCGGCGGCGTCGGCATCGAGGAGCATTGACCCAAGGACGGCGACCTCGGCTTCGTCGTTGTGGGGCGGCATCTTCGGAACGTGCCCGTTTCCGTCAACCACGTCCGCACCGCCTTCTCGCGTCTGCCATCACACGGCCGAGGATCGAGCCGATGTGCTCGGGTTCCGTCCGCCACCGGCGCGTGCAGAGGTCACAGAACGGGTCACCGAGGATGACGTTGCTGGGGCGGCCGGCGCGATCCACCTCGACCGGAACACGGCAGTTCGTGCAGCCGGGCGCGCGCAAGCGAGGGGCGCTCATGTGCGACCTCCCGTCACGATCCGCGGCTTCCGCCTCTTCCGAGCGTCAATCTCCGCGAGCTCGTTCTCGATCGCGGTGACGACCTCCTCGCGGTAGAGCCTCAGCGTGCCCGCCCGGGCCACAGGAACGAGGTACGAGCGCGTCCTCAAGACGTGGAGAACACGATGCAGAGGTTCACCGAGCCGGTCGGCGATCACCCCTACCGTCAGGAGCCTTGGTTCCATGCTGACCTCCGCGTGGGACCGAGTGCGGTCCACACGTCAGAGGCAGCCGTTCACGACAATCCGGCCAGGATGCAGGCGCTACGCGGCTTTTGTGTTCATGAACGGGGGTGTTTGTTCATGAACACGCGCGGTCAAGCGCTCCTCCGCCGATCCCTCATGTGCGGGGTCGGGTCCTCTTGGGCGAGATCCCGCCTGTGCCCTTCCAGTAGACCTTCCAGGGTCTCGTCCGTCGCACCGAACGACTCCGCGAGCACCTGCGGGTCCATGCTGGAGACCTTGCGCCTTCGCTCCCGCCTCTTCATTGCGCGTTGCCACGAGGGCGTCCGGTCTACCGTTCCCTGTGAGCACCGCACCCGCTCAGCGACTTCTCGGATCGTGGCGTGAGGCTTGGCCTTCAGGACTTGGTTCACCAGAGGATCGGCCTCCTTTGCCGACATCCCACGGGGCTTGCGCGGAGCGCGAGGCGTGGCCTGGGGGGATTGCGCCGTCTCGGCTGCACCCTCGGACCGCTCTCGTTCCCTGCGCAGCCGTCTCGCAGCGCGAAAGCGCTCCTCTCCATTGAGGTCATGTCCGTACACGCGATCCTCGATCATCTCCCTGGCCTCCGCCATCGACAGGGGCATGAAGCTCGCGCCGGACCTAACGTGCCCAAGCAGGGCGCCGATTGCCACGCAAGGGGGCATCGAGCACGGCGGCGCGTCGGCCTCCCACGCACCCAAAGCAACGAGACGCACGTCCCAATCCGTTGCCTCGAGATCGTGCATCAGTGGGACCTTCTCCGGCTCCAGGCCGAACTCGCCTCGCAGGAATGCGATCGCAGAGAAGAACCCCCGGTGCGCCCCTACGAAATCGTTCGCGAGGTGGGCGGTGTCCGCGGCCGAGAGTTCGCGCTTCACGCAGGCGCGCACCATCGGCCCGCACTGCTCCAGCGCTTCCTCCAGGTAAACGGGGCCCGGCCCGGCTGAACTAGTTGGCGACATGCCAGTCCTCCTTCCTTCGCCGACGCCGCGGCGGGGCCAGGACTGGCAGTTGGGCACCCGCGCGCGGCTCAGCGAACGCCCGATTGCAAGCCGGGCTCCCGGGCATGATACGGAGGCGGAGGGACGTCCTCGGGCCTCGCAGTCGATCTCGCGCAGCGGTAGGCTTCGTGAGGATGCCGGACGAGAGCTACCTCTACTCCGTGGCCCCGGGCCAGTGGGTCGCGGGTCTCGGATGGTCCTGGCGCTACCCGGCGTCATCGATCTGGAGCATGGGGGTTGCGGAGACCGGCGACGGCCCGACGGAGAGCACGGCCCCAGGTGGGCACCTCGTCCTGACGCGCACCCCCGCCGCGGTCGAACAACCAGCGCTCCCGTGGGATGCGCCGACGCGGCCGACGTCTCCCCCGCCGCCGGCACCGCCTGGCCATGGCGACAACGAGGAAGGCGGAGGCGGCGTCGGGCCCGAGGACATTCGGCGGGCCATCGAGTGGGGCGACGCCTCGACGTCGTGGAGTATGGGGGCGGTCTTCTTGGCCGGTTTCGCGCTGCTCATGGCGTCCAGCCGCCCGGGCTACATCTACCTCGCTGCATCCGCGGTTGGCCTGGTGATGACGTTCGTGGCGAAGGACCGCCTCGACCGCGCCCGTCAGGAGTCCTCACGCTGGGACACGGACGGCCCCGCTCCATTTGGCCTCCCCTCGTGCTACGCGGCGCGAAAGCGGGCAGAGAGAGCCCTGGGCGCCGCCCTGGCAGTCGCGGCCGTCGCGCTGCTGAAGTTCATCTCCTCGCGCGATCTTTAACTCGCCGGGGCTCCCTACCGCCGAACCGGGAACCTCGGGGCCTCGTGCTCGATGCCGAGCGTATCGAGGAGGTCGTGGAGGGCCTCGTACCGCTCCCGGAGCGCCTCCACCGTGCGCTCCTGCCCCTTGCGAGGGACGGCGCGACCCCGGACCACCTTGGAGCGGTCGCGCGCCTCCAGAGCGATCCCGCGGGGCGTCGCCATCTCCACGATCTTCGCGCCCTGGTTCACGCCCGCGAGATTGCCGCGGACGAAGCGCCAGAGGGCCCCCGCGCGCTCCGACTGCTCGCCGCCGAGGGTTGCCTCACGGCGGATCTTCGCGCGACGACCGGCGCGCGTCTGCGGCTCGTCGTCGTCGTCCTCCCGGTCGAACGCGGACTCGTACAGCCGAAGCGCGTCCTCGATCAGGTCGGCGCTCGGCGGCTTCAGGGTGTTCGTGAAGAACTTGTCCGTCTCCGGGCGGTCGCCCGACGTGGGGAACAGCGACGCCACCGCGCCGCCGAGGATCCCGAAGAACGACGCGAGCATGAGGTCGTCGGTCATGCGCTTCGCGAGGAGCCTCGGGTCCCCGGTCCGGACGATCTCCTCGATGCTTGGGCGGTCGCGAGGGCCGAACATCGTCGAGTAGGCCGCCGCGAGCGTCTCCCCGACCGCGACCGTGTAGACCACGTACCGCCCCACCGGGGCGAGGTTCCCGTGGCGCGCCTCGTCGAGCGCGAACTTCACCCCGAAGCGTGCGTCGCCGATGCCGAACGTCTTGAGCCGACCGGCCACAGCGGCGAGCGGCCCGTGCATCAGCCGCGGGCGGTCCGCGGCGCCGCTCTCCACCTGAGACTGCGACACCGCGCGTTGCCGGAGCTTCGTCAGTGTCCGCGGGCTCACGTCGCCCGATGCGATCTCGGATACCTCGGCTGCGGTCATGTCGAGCTTCTGGAGGATGCGCCTGGCCTTCTGCGCCCTTGCGTTCCGCGGCCCGCGACGCAGATCGGCGCCGAGCTCGACAGCCCACGACGGAACCGCCTCGGACGCGACCGTGCGCCAGAACTCGTCCGCGAGGGCGATGGGCTTCGTGAGGGTGTCGATCACGCCACGCGCCTTCCGGAGCCCACGCCCGCCCGGGCTGTCGTCGAACCCCATGCGGGTGAGGTAGCTCTCGGGCCGGATCGCGCCCTCGCGGATCGCGGTCTCCTTCGCGACCTTCAACTTGCCGATGGAGCGCCCGAGGCCGATTGCAGTGTGCTTCTCGCCGAAGAGGGTGAGCGAGTTGCGGAGCTGGCTGATCTGCTGGAGCGGGAGCTTCACGTTTCCGATGAAGAGCCGCCCAGCGGTGAGAAGCCCCTCGACGGTTGCGGCGCGCTGCCAGAAGGTCGCATTCGTGGAGAGGTCCTCGGGGCTCCGGCCGAAGATCCGCGCGACGATCGTGCCCGCCTCCGCAGCGTCGCCGGACTGCGGCGCCTGCCGGCGGATCTTCGCGAGGAGGTCCCCGAGCTCGCCCTGCCCCTTTGGTCCAGCGGGGTCGGGCCGATAGCGGAAGTGCCGATGCTCCGCAGCGTCGAGGTGCGCGCGCTCTAGGTACGACGCCACGGTGTGGAGCCCGTCCGCTTCCATCCAGTCGGCCGGGTACTTCACGCGCCGCGGGAGCTCGACGCCGCCGAAGAACCCTTCAGGCGACCGCGCGTGGTACATCTCCAGCGCTGCGTCCAACTCGGCCGCGGTCCGGAAGCGCTTGCCGGCGCCCACGTTCAGGTCGTGGAGGCGCGCGATCATCTCCGGGTCACCCTGCCGAAGCCGCTCGATGACTTCGTGCTTGAGCTTCTGCGGGAAGTACTCGGCCCAATCCCCGCGGACGGGTCGCGGACCGGTGCGGTCGTCCTCGATGCGGACGCCTGCCTCGTTCAGCTCGCGAGCGACGCGGGCGAAGATCCTGCGGACAGTCGCGACGAGGTTTCGCTCCTGCGGCGTGCGCGGCGCCTCGGTCCCCTCAACCATCCCGCGGAGGCGCCGAGAGACGCTCCCTCGCTCCCGCACGGGGACCTGACGGATCGCCTGCGTGAACTCCAGCATGTCGCGACCGACGCCGCGGCGTGTGTCCACGAGGACGTCGGTAACCTTCTCCGAGAGCTTCTCGCCGGCAGGCCCGTACTTTCGGAGGTAGGCGACCGACCGCGACACCTCCTCCGCGAGGCGCTTGCCCAGCGTCCGCGCACCGCCACCCGCGAGCCGTGCCGCCTCGGCGACCTTGGCGCCCGAGACGCCTCCAGGGACATCCCCGACCGCACCCTGCTCGCTCCGGCGGCCGAAGCGGAAGGGTGGCGGGACGACCTTCGGCGCGGCGGGCTCACCGAACAGCGTCGCCTCGGCTGCGCCGCCTGCCGGGACGGTTCCTGCCGGCGCGCGGGAGCCGAGTTCCTGGGCCACCGCGTCCTGGGCGCGCGCCTTGAGCCGCTCGATCGCGTCCGCGAGGGTCCGCCGTCCCGCCTTCACCTCGCGCGCCGTCTCGCTGATGGCGTCCGCGAGTGGGCCCTTCACCGCGACGAGCTTCTGGACCGCGTTCCGGATCGTGCCGGCAGCGTCCGCGATCTCCTGAGACCTCGCGCGGTTGATGACGTTCTCGCCACGGGCGAGCTCCTCCGCGTTCTTCGCAGCCGCCGAGAAGATGCGCCGGTCAGCGCCGAGGGCCTTCACGAGCCCGGTCTCGAGCTTCGCCTCGACGTCGTACGCGCTGCGGGTCAGGCTCTCCGGCCCGAAGAGTCCCGCCTGCGTCTCTGTGACCGTGGCAGCGTCCTTCACGCGCCGAGCGAGCGCGGGGATCTCCTCGGGCGCGATCCCGCCACGGGAGACGGCCTGCGCCAACGCGTGCTGCCCGGCGCGGTCGAGACCTGCCTCGCCGATGGCAACGCCGATCTCGGGCTTCATCCGGCCAACCGCGACGTCCTCGAACAGAGCCGGGTCGAGGTTCGCAAGGGCGGCCCCTTGGCGGGCAACGCCCCCCGATAGCGAGACCCCGCGTTCCCTGAGGAACGTCCGCAGTTGGTCGCCTTCGAGATCAAGGTCCCGGAACAGCTTTGCCGCGTCCGTCGCGGTCCCGGACCCCTCGGCGATGTTCGTGAGGGCGCCGCGAGCGCGCGCGGCCTCCGCAGTCGGGGCGTCGATGTACCGGACGTCGATGTCCTTCGCGCCGGCCCGGCGAGCGAGCTCCAGGCGATGGTGCCCGTTCACGACGAACGTCTCGCCCGACGCGGGGTCCTTCCAGGTAAGGACGACGCCGCCGAGGTCTCGGTCGAACTTCTCCACGTCGCGGAGGCGCCTTCCAGCTCCAGTCCGGGGATCCACGTTCTCCTTGAACTGGAACCGGGCAGGGTCGGTCTTGATCGATTCCACCGGGACCCGCACGACCGGGGCCTCGTCGCCACCGAGGATCCGGCGCACGGGCTCTGCGGTCTCGGGGGCTGGCCGCCGCGCTTCCAGCGGAACGGGTCCGCCGCCGCGCGCTGCGGGAGCTGTCTCCGCACGCGCTTGAATCGGCACGCCGGTTCGCGCTGCGTCCGAACCGCGCTCCACGGTCTCGAGCGACACCAGCCGCCGCGGAGGTGGTGCCCGCTCGCCGCCAAGCGTTTCTGGCGTCGTCTGTCTCGGAGAGATCGGCCTCTCGGCCTCGGGCTTCACGACGTCCAGCCGGATGCCACCTTCGGGCTTGGTGAGTTCGCGGAGCCGCCCCTCGGCGTCGAGCTGCTGCACGAGCCGTCGGGCGTTCGGCACCGGACGGTAAAACACCGTCGAGCCATCCGATGCTTCGTACGTCGCGAGCCCGAGGGAGCGCGCAACGCGGGGCGGCCCGTGCTCCCGCAGCCTGGCCTCCGCCATGGTCTCCAGGCCGCCACGCGGCGACAGCAACCATGCGCGAACCTTGCCGTCGCGGACGTCGGCGAGCGCCCGCGGTACGGCGAGCAGTTCCGGGTCGACGATGGGGGCCCGAGGACGTGCGGCTGTCTCCGTCCCCGCGGACGGCAGAGTCCCACGAGGTCGCACGACAAGATCGGTCTCGGGAATCAGCCCGCGGCCGAAGTCGGTTCGATCGGTCTGGAGTTCAACGGCGCCGCGCGACGGCGCGAGGTCGAACTTCGGGACCTCGGGCGCGGCGACACTGACGCGCGGCGGCTCCAGGGGAGGAAGGCGTTCGAGCGCTCCGGGCGGGATCACCTCTCGTGGTGCGGACGCGGCACCACGCACCTCGGCCGATGGTGCCGCCGGACGGGGCTCCGCGAGCGGGACACGTTCGGCGGCGGCGCGCGGCGCGAGTCGCTGCCCGAGAGGGGTCCGGAGCGCCGCGTCCCGGAGTGCCGGGAGCTTCCCGGCGGCGATGCCGCCCGCGATGAACGGCGCGGCCTTCGCGACCTCGCCGACCGTCTCGCTTCCGGTGAGGTGCGTGGCCCTTTCGCCGAGCCACTCCAGCCCCTCGCCAACCTCGCGGTTACCCGCAGCGACACCACGAGCGAAGCCTGGGACCTGGCCACCCTCTTCGTCTTCTCGGGCGATCTGCTGCTCAAGGTTCCCGAAGGTGCCAGAGAGCGCGGCCACAGGCGGAAGCATCCCGACGCCGGCCTGGAGCGCTCGCGCGGCGTAGAAGTCGGGGCCGCGGGGCTTCGCGCCGGGGGCGAACATCTGCGGCCCTGAAGGCGGGAGGCCCTCGCGCTCGCGCTCGATCTCCTCCAGGCGGAAGAGCTCCATCCGGCGAGCGTTCGTCTTCTCCTCGGGAGACCCGCCGGTCGCGGCCTCGGCCATTTCGGAGACGGGCGTCATGACGCCGCCGAGAGCTCCGCCGACGACGCCGGAGACATTCTCGACGAACGCCCGCCTGCCCGGGGGGAGATCGCGGATGCGCTGGTCGAGAGGCACGTCGAGGAGAGGATCGCGGACGCCGGGGCTGTCGAAGGCGCTCCCGCGAGAGGGGATCGGGCCGGCGCGCTGCACCGGGACATCGGTGCCCGCCAGTTGAAGCGCGCGGTTCCGGAGAGCGATGCGGTCTGTCGAGGGCGGGGCAGGGCTGGATGAGCTGTCGCCGAGCGTCGCCAGCATCTCCTCGCTGGAGAGGCGACCTCCTGATCGTGGCCCCTGATCGCGCTGGACCTCGGCAAGCATCTGCTCGCTCGTGAGCCGTCCGCGTGGCGGTGGCACTTCGCCGATCTCCCGGAGCATCTCCTCGTTCGTGAAGCGCCGCCCCGGAGCGGCCTCCGTGCTCATCGCACCCAGCCCTCGCCATCCCAACGGAAGCCGTTGGTCTCAGCGAGACGCACCTGCTCGTCCGTCAGGCCGGAGGCATGTCGCTGAGTTGCAGCCGATCCTCTGGCGGGCCCGCCCGCACGCATCGCCGTCTCAAGCTCGTCGGCGAGTTCGTTGTGCTTTGCGATCGTGGTCTCGAGCATCCGGTCCAGGGAGTCGGACCGCTGCTCGCGTTCCTCGTCCGTGAGCGTTTGGTCGTACTGGAGATCGTCACGCTGCTTCAGGAGCTTCGCGTAGAGGTCGCGTCCGTCCCGGAGGAGGGCATCCGCCGTGGCGCGCGCGTTCGCGTCGACGCGCACGTTGATCCGACGCTCCATGAGCTCGGTCCGTCTCAGCCTGTCCGCTTGGTCGAAAGCCTGGAACTCTCGCCGTAGCCCCGCGAGGGCTGTGTCGCGCTCTCGCCGCCGCGCGTGCTCCTCCATCTCCCGCGCTCGGCGCTCAAGTGACTTCACGTCCTCGGGGTGGGTCCCTTCGACGCGGGCCGCCCGCGCGAGGCGCTCCTGCGGCGTTGGAGGTCGGTATGCGCCGCCCTCCCTGTCGAGCACAGGATCCTCCGAGTAGAAGGCTTGGAACGCCTCGCCTGCGGCGCGATCCCGTGACGTCTTCGCGTCCTGCTTGGTCTCCAGCCGCACCGCAGAGCGCCGCGCCTGCCGGCGCGCGTCCTCGTCGCTGAGAAGCTGCGACGGCTTGTAGAGCGACGGCGCCGCTGCGGCGATAGCGCGGCCCATTCGGTCCTGCGGGTCGGCGTCGGGGTCGAGCGGCGTCTTGACGAGCTCGGCGTACGCCTGCAGCTCCCGGTCCTCCTGCTCCTGCCTCTTCTTCCGGTCCCGCTCGTCCTGCTCGAGCCTGAAGAGCTGCGCGTTCTGGAGCCTCTCGTCGTTCTCCCGACGGGCCTTCTCCTCGTAGTCCGTCTGGATCCGCACAAGCGTCCTGGCGCCCGGGAGCGTCCGCGGTCGCACGGTGTCGAGAGCGATGAGTGCCCCTGTGGGCCCCTTCGTGGCCGCTCCGAGCGCCGCCGCGTTGAGGATGTCGCGCTCCTCGGTCTCTGCGGCCTTCGCCTCCCGCATCGATCGAAGGTCAACGAGAGTCTGCCCGAGGCCCTGCGCTGCCTCGACGACGGACTGGATCGCCGCCTGCTTCCGCTGGCGCTTGGCGGCGCGGATCGCGGTGAGGTCCCGGAGGGCGGACTGCTGCTGCTCCGTGCCGGCGAGGATGGTGCGGGAGAGTTCGGACATGCGTTCACCCTCCGACTGCGGCGGGCTCGTAGGGATTGCGCCCGTCCGCGATGGCCTGCGCGACGGCGAGCGCCTCCTGCGGATCTCCGTGGAAGTGCCCGCGGTCAAGCCACGCGAGGAGCTCCGCGTTCAGGAGTCCGAGGCGGAGCTTCGCGAGGAGCGGGTGCTTCGGGTCGCGTCGCTCAAATTCCTCGATCTCCAAGACCCTGGTCCCGCGGTCGAACGCCACGCGAACGAGATCTAGCGTCGGCTCAGCCCGCAGCGCCGCGAGAAGTTCCTCGCCGGAGGGGATCGCCGCGCTCACGTCCGCCGGCGCCCGCGCGATGGTTTCCCGGAGCCTCCTCGTGTGCTCGCCCTCCAGGATCTCGGTTGCCGCCCGGAAGGCGACCGTCGCCACCATCGCGCCGATCGCGGCAAAGACGCTCTCCCTCGGGTAGCCGAGGAGGTCTATCGCGCCCTCGATGACGGGGTCCTTCGGCGCGCGGTTCTCGATCCAGAGGTCCGAGGTCGTCGACGCCCATCCGAGCAGGCGTTCGAGTCCCGGCCAGGAGTGCTCGACCGGGACGAGTTGCGCCAGGACGTGCAGGCGCGAGTTCGCGCCGAGGATCTCCGCAGCCGTGGGAGCGCTGTTCATCGGAAGTACCCCCCTTCGCCGCCGTATCCACGGGCCGGGTCGTACGGGTCCACTGGCTCCCGCGTCCAAAGGGCGTCCGCACCCTCCTGGGCGCCGCGAGTGGCCTGATAGCCGCCGTAGAGCGTGGGAAGAGCGAGCGAGAACCCGCCCGTGAAGGGCGCGGCGATCGCGCCCACGGCGGTGAGCGCGGGACCGACCCATGAGTTCTCGGCACCCTCCGCCGACTCCTCAAGGCCGGCCTTCTGAAGTTCCAATGCCTGGTCGCGGCTGTAGAGCGCGTCGATGGTCTCCGCGATGTCGCCCTGCATCGCGATGAGGCTCTTGGAGTCGCCGTTGAGGACGTTGTACCGCTGCGTCGCGATCCGCGTGGCGAGGTCGATGCTGCGCCGGGCGTCCTCGCGGTTGAGCTGCGAGACCTGGAGCCTCGTGTCGCGCAGCGTCGAGACGAGGGTCTGGTCGGCCTCCTCGGCATTGCGGGCGGCGAGCGCCGCAGCCGCAGGCGACGCGCTGGTGTTCGCCATCCCGAGTGCGGCAGCGATCCGCGACATGCGAGACGCTTCGTTCTGGCGGACCGTTGCCGCGATCCGCGAGCGGAGGGACGCCTCCTCGGACGCGCTGACGGCGGAGGTGCCGAGCATCTCGTCGGCTCTCTGTTGCGCCGCCCGGAGGGACGGGTCGATCTCGTCGATGAGCCCGCGCTTCATGGCGGACTCGACCTGCTTCGCCTGCCGGATCCGGGCCCGATTCACGAGTGCGGCGTAGTCCGCCGGGTCGGTGCTCCCCCGGATCACCTTCCGGATCCGCTGCTTGGAGAGGTGCATGAGCGCCGCCTGGGCCTCGGAGGACATCCCTAGGTCGCGCCAGTCCGAGTAGTCGGGAGCGGGGCTTGTGTCCTCCCAGTCCGGGTGGCGCTGCGCGTACCGGGCGATCCGCGCGTCGAGGCGCTCTGCGCGATGCGACTGCCCAAGCGCGCGGGCGAGCGCCGCCGCGTCGTCCAGCTTGTCGGGGGACAGCCGCCGGAGCCGTCGTGGGAACTGGTACGGCTCGTCCTCGTCGTCGCCGAAGAGGGGGCCGTAGCGGTCGTCCAAGAGGCGCGACATCCCGCCGGAGGCAACCCCCGCGAGGCGTTCGAAGTCACGGTCGGCGTCAGCCATTGGAGTTCCTCCAGTGCGAGTCGCTCACGCGCTCACCTTCTCATCCAGGGCGGCGCCCGCCCGCTCTGCGGCCCGGCGGTGCGCCTCGATCGCCGTGCGGATGCTCCCGACGCCTGACTGCGCGTCGTGGCCCGCTCCGCGCCCCGGGAGCCTCGCAAGACGCCAGACGCGACCCTGGGTGTTCGCGAGCTTCCAGAGCCACGCCTTGAAGGCGGCGCGGAGCAGCTCGTTCGCGGCGGGGCCGCGCCTGGCGTCGATGCCGTGCTCGGCGACGTACACCGGGGCGAGCACCTTGATCTCCTCGTAGGTGAAGCGCCCGAGGCCGCAGAAGTCGGCGACGAGCCACCCCCACCGCCGCGCCTGCACGGCAGAGAGCTCGACGTGTTCGCCGCAGAGGGCGTCGCAGAGCGCGGCACCGGTCGCGCAGCGCGCCGCGATGACGTGCGGGGGATCGATCCTGCGGCGGCGCGGCACTACACGGCCTCCGCGCGGACCGTGTCCCGTGGCCGGTAGAACGCCGAGTGCGCCGTCCGGAGTAGCGCCGCGAGGACGAGCACCTCCGACGGCGCGGGAGACGTCTCGCCTGACTCCCAGCGATCGACCGTGCGCGCGCAACGTCCGAGAAGATGCGCGACGTACTCGCGCGTCAGCCCCTGGCTCACCCGGCAGGAGCGGAGCACGTCACCTCGCCAGAGGTCCGGCGCGAACCCGAGGACCGGCGCCCATGCGGCGGCGCGGGACAGCTCCGGAGGACGTTCGAGGAGGGTGTCCGACATCTCTCGGAGTCTATCCCGGCTGTACGACAACGTACGACACGAAAACGCCGCCCGTTGGGCTCGGCCCCGAGTTCGCCCCCCGCCCGTGGGGGCCTCTCGCCCCTTGCGCCATCACCGACCTCGGATGTAGGTTCGGACGCACGATGGCCGGCGACACCCCCGAGCTCCTGCGCGCGATCCCCTGCCGGTGGCTGGTCTCCGACCTCCCGCCGGATCTGCCCCCGGAGCGGCTCCCGCTCCTCGACCACGCGGGCCCGGACACGTACTCGCATCCGTGCGACCTCCGGACCCTCGCCGCGACCTGGGGCGACCCGGAGGGCAGCTACGCCCACCGAGGAGAGCGTGTCCCCGGCGACCCCCTCGACTGGTTCCGCCTCGACGAGGCCGAGGAGCCCGCCCGACGGCTCCGGGAGCTGCGGCTCGCCGTCTAGAACGCGGGGACCCTGGAAACGACGGCTGGAATGGGACGGGGTGGGGTTCCCTGAGGTGCGATGCCGACCGATCCGACCGACCGGCGGGCGGAGCGTCGCCCTGAGGTGGTACCGTCGCGTCCATGCAAGCCCTCTCCTGCGACGTCTGTGGCCGGTTGAACGGAAGCGGCGCCATGCTGGACCCCGAGGTGGGCCCCACCTGCTTCGACTGCGCCGAGGAGGAACTCCGGAGCGATCCGGAGGCGTACGCTGCGGCCCTCGCCGGGTGCGACGCGCAGTTCTGGGAGGGCGCGTTCCAGGAGATCGGCGAAGCGGTCATCACCGCCGCCGACCCGGACGTCTGGACGCGGCTCAACCGCGCGGCCGACTTCCTCGGCAGCTTGACGAGCGGCGACCCGGCTGCCCGCCTGCACGCGGAGGCGGCGTTCCGCGGCGTCGCCACGATGCGGCCGGGGCTTGCCGAGGATCCGCGGTATGAGGGCGTGCTCGCGCGCCTGCGCTACTGGCGGGAGGACCCGCGGGCGATCCCGCCATCGACTTTGTAGGGCGCCTGCCCCCGACCCGCCGAGTCCATCCAGGAGCACGGCTGCCGGGAGCCGCTCGTCGTCTGGAAGGAGGAGGGGCTCCTCCTCGACGGGCACAACCGGCTCCTCGCGTGCAACGAGTTCGAGGTCGCCTACGAGACGGTCGCCTACTCGTTCCCCGACCGCGACGCGGCCCGCAACTTGGATCATCGACAACGCGCTCGCGCGGCGGAATCTGACGCGGGAGCAGCGGGACTATCTGCTCGGGAAGCGGTACGTCGCGGAGAGGCGGTCACACGGCGGGGCGCGCGAGGCAAGTGCTCAGAGTGAGCCCATGCCGAGGACAGCCGACAAGGTTGCTGCGGCGGCTGGCGTCTCGCGCGAGACGGTGAAGCGCGCCGGCGAGTACGCGGAGAATGTGGACCGCATCGCGTCCACCGCCGGCCCCAAGGCCCGGAACGCGATCCTCTCGGGTGCCGTCAAGATGACCCGCGAGCAGGTGCCGACGAGGACGCGCGGCTCATGGCGGCGCCTCTTCACGGAGATCGACGTCCTCCGCGCACGGGAGGCCGCGGGGGCTGCCGATCGTGGGGACGGTTCAGTGAGGTAGCCCCCTTCGGTGCTAGTTCACGGCTCTGGAGTGGGAAGCGGGACAGCGCCGATCTTCTTCCGCTCCGCGTTGAGACGCTCGATCACGAGCCGCTTGAACGCCACGTCGCGCTGCCACACCAGAGGGAGTTCGCCCGCATAGTCTCCGACCTCCTCCGGCTTGAACAGACGGAGGTCCGTCGGATCAACATGGCACAACTCGTAGGTGAGCCCGGTCATCCGGTGTTGATCAGGGAACTCCGACCGCCGGATTGCAGTGAAGTACTGGCCTGGGGGTCGCTTCTCGCGAATGCAGGCAAACCACAGACGCCCGTTGGCGACTTGTGAGGCACCCGAGAGCAGCAGTGCGCGTCGCGGAGAGGCCCCACCCGCGTCGTTACTCCACGTGACGTACCAAATCTGCCACTGTCGGAACGCCGGACGAACCGGCATCGGCGCCTCTCGATCGGGGGGCTACTTCTCCCCTAGGTCGAACTCCATCGCCAGGTTCCCATCGCTGTCGGGAGACGGGAGGGCGATCCCGATGAAGACGCCCAGTGGATCGCCATCTACCGCGAACGCAACGGCCTCCTCGGCCAGCTTCGCAAGCTCGCCAGCCCGCGCGACTGGGTAGCCGCCGGCTTCGCAACGGGCAGCAATCGCGAGGGCGACTTGCGTCTCGCCGAGCCAGCGAACAAGCCCCTCGACGAACTCCTGGTGCCTCCCGGGCTGGTAGCGGGCTCCTTGGTTCACCACTGCGTCTGCCCAGGCGCCGTACGTCGCCATTGCGTGTTCGCACGCGGCGATGAGCTCCGCGACGCGGGGCCGTAGGTCGTCCCCGTCCCGCCAGTTAACGTGGTCGATCTCCCACGCCTGGGTCTCGTAGTCGCGGTGGTCGGTACTTGCGCGCGTCATGTTCTCGTCTCGGCTGGTTCGGGCCTGGAACGTGAGGCGGTAGGCCAGCCGCCACAAGGTTATACGCGCGAAGGGGCCTCGGCGCTGCCCCGCTACCCCGCCTTGGTGCCAAGCGTACCCTCGCCCCCTAGGGATGGTGTACCGGCATGGCTGGACCCACTAGGGATGAGCGCGAGGCTGCCCCTAAATTCGTCGGGAATCCGCTTCGGACCCCGCTCGGGTCACACGCGACCCCGACCCTGCGCGCATCATGGCGCTCCCCAGTGGCACCGCGGGCGGGACCTCGGCGGCGGGCTTCACAGCGAGCCGGAAGCGCGGCGGGAAGCGCCGGAGCGGCCGGCGGCACGACGCGGACGGAGAACCCGCACCGCCACACCGCCACACCGCCACGCGGGTCCACCGCGTCGGCGTAGGGCCCGCGTGGCTCACGCCCAGTCCCGCTGGAAACTGCTGGTCTTGCGTCAGACCCGCCGCGAGCCGGGCCTTCGTCGGCCGCTTCGCCAGACGCGAGGGACGATCACCCCGAGGCGGGCGAGGCGAGTCTCGAGGCGTCATGGATCAACCAACGCGATCGCGAACGTCCTTCACCCAGCCGAGCGAGCGCATCTCGTCGGTGGATGGCACCCGCACCTCCGGAGGGAGCACGAGGGCTGACGCGCTCTCGGGCGCAGGGATCCATGCGTCTTCGCGCCACACCTCTACTCCAAGCCATGCGTGTCGAGGCACCGGGTCCCATGAGATCCGCCAGTCAGAAGGACTCACGCCCTGCTTGCGCGCGGTGTCCGCAAGTCCCCGTAGGAGCGCGGCGGGTGCATGGGAGTCCCTCCGATAGTCGGTCCAGGTTGCTGGCGCGGTCTCAGGGCGAGCGCCGATCCGGAACAAGCCCCGCCCGACCGCCTCTGTCCCTCGGGTGGTGAAGAGGATCTCGCACAGCCCGCGTTTGCGGGTCTTGTCCGCTGTGGCGTCCCACTCCGGAGAGCGAGTGAACCAGACGGCCGGTCGTACGCCAGGAGGGAGCCACCCGCGACTCGGCACGATCTCCTCAGAACCGAGGATCTTGAGGACGTTGACGCCAGTCGTGTAGTGCCACAGAACGTCGGCTTGGGCGGTCATCGGTCGCCTGCGGGGTCAGGGGTTCGCCGTTGACCGCTCGACGCGAAGCGGTCCCCCGGGGGACCCTAAAAACTGCGTCGCCAATGCGAGAGGGTAGCTGCCATCCACACAGTTCGGAACCGATCCGACCGGACCTACGGGGTTCCGCGCCCGGCGGGTTCGGCAGAGGGGTCCCGGGGGTCGAGTGGGTCGGGGCCTGGGGCCTCCGGGGCGACGGGATCGACGAGGAGCTTCACCGCGGCGAGCCAGTCGACGCCGCCGAGGGAGGGGAGACGGTCATCCGGAGGGTGACGCCGGAGGGTCCAGGAGCGGCCGCGGTGAGACGAGGTATGGTTCGGCATCGGCAGGCTTCGGCATCGGCAGGCTCAGTGTAGCGCCGATCCGTCCAAGTTCATGTCCAAGACGCCGGCCGCCAGCCTCAGAGCGAGCAGACGCCCAATCTGCTGTCCAAGCCAGCCAGGCCAGCGGCGGACGAACGCGGACGAGCGGCGGGCCGTCGAGGTCGCGCTCCGGGAGTTCCCGGGGCTGTCGGCGCGCGAGGTTGCAGAGATGTGCGGGGTCTCGCCGCAGACGGTCGCGACGATCAAGGGCGAGGTGTCCAACTTGGACACCTCAACGACCGTGACCGGCCGCGACGGCAAGCGGTATTCCAGCTACAGCCCTGGGGGGGTGTCTGTCTCTACGCGAGAGACACTGCCAGGAGCCCCCCTCTGTACCCGTCGGCGGCGCGCCGAGGAACACGAGGACCCGCCGAAGCAACGCGGCATCTGGAGCGCCCTATGTATCGCAGGGCACAGTAACGCGCGCCCCTGCCCATCGTCCATGCCACTGCGTGTTCCCTGCTCCCCGCATTCTGCGGATTTTGCGGAGCGTTTCCCGGGATAGAGCGTGAGCCGCTCCGAGCCTGAGAGAGAGGAAGGAAGACCCTGAAACGGCTTTTAGGGACTCTCCGCAGAATTCGCAGAAACCGTCAGCCTCGCCGCAGCCTCATCGACCAGCGCCTCTCGCGGAATTCCGAGTTGACACGTTACGCAGTTCTGCGTAGCTTCGCCATCCGGTCGTCCCGCATGGTGCGGGGCGGAAACGAAGTGGGCCCCGCGCGGTGGTTCAGACCGCCGGGACCCGTGGCACCCCCTACATGGGAGGGAGTTGCGATGGCGAAGGTAGCACAGGGCGCGAGGGCATCGAAGCGGGCGAAGGGGATCGTTGGCTCGCTGGACCCGACGACACGGTGGGCGCTCCGCTGCCCGATGACTCTCGGCGGCGGGCCCCGGCGGCGGGTCGTGAGCCGGGACGTGATGCAGTTCGCGGGCACGCGGCTCGCGCTGCTCCGCATCGACGCGGGGCTCTCCCGGAAGGAGCTCGCCGGGAAGCTCCGCAAGGTCGGCCGGAGATCGTGCGCGGGGATCACGCCCGCGCAACTCAAGGCGTGGGAGGGCTTCGACGCGGACTCCACGAACTCGTCCGAGCCGAGCGCCACGCAGTTCCTCGCGCTCTGCGCGGTCCTGCGCGTCTCCGCAGAGGATCTCTGCTGGAGCAGCGCCGAGGCCGAGCGCAGCTACGAGATGCGGGCCTTCGGGAAGGGCGGGTGGCTCGCGTGGAAGGGCGGGGAGCTCCCCTTCGGGCCGCACGAGATCCTCAACATGCCCTTGG
>Ga0196964_10000541_pt1 | contig 22360 bp, 19 predicted proteins | sample S1_10metaG_FD_148615 | JGI IMG/M metagenome (GOLD analysis project Ga0196964, IMG submission 148615) | Soil microbial communities from Anza Borrego desert, Southern California, United States - S1_10 | ecosystem: Environmental > Terrestrial > Soil > Desert | place: USA: California | collected... | reverse complement strand
CTGAAACTGGAGCGAAGCGGCGAGCAGGTTACTGCAACGGTCAGCGATACGGGGCAGGGGATGCCGCCTGAAGTAAAGGAGCGTGCAGGACAATTCTTCTATTCCACCAAGGCTGAAGGGAAGGGGACGGGTCTGGGCCTTGCGGTGGTGCAGCATATCGTTCTGCAGCACAAAGGAACTGTTCGTATCGACAGCAGCGAAGGGCAGGGGACAACAGTGGTCGTCGAGCTGCCGGCGTATGCTGAGACACCTGCGGCCAAGAGCGTGGCGTAAGCTGAACCCTGAAACGAGCGATCGATGAAAGTACTTCTGGTTGACGACGAACGCAGCATCCGCCTCACCCTGGGCGACGCGATAGAAGATTGCGGCCACAGCGTGATCCGCTGCGAGAATCTCGCGCAGGGAAAGAGCGCCCTTGAGCAGCACGCCGTCGATTGCATCATTACCGATCTGCGTCTGCCTGACGGCCTGGGCCTCGATCTGCTTCCGATTGCCCGCGAGCGCAGTCCGAATGCCTCGCTGCTGGTCATCACCGCGCATCAGACGATCGAGACGGCCATCCAGGCTACGAAGTACGGCGCAGACTATTTGATCAAGCCGTTTCTCAACGAAGAAGTCATTGCGCGTCTTCAGAAAATCGACGAACTGCGGCAGCTCAAAGCCGAGCTTGCGCAGCTGAAAACGCAGGTGACCTCCGGACACAAGATTGACCGCATCGTCGGAAAAACGGCTCGCATGCACGAGCTTTACACGACCATTGAAACGGTTGGACCTTCGGATGTCACGGTGCTTGTCACCGGCGAGTCCGGGACTGGCAAGGAGCTCGTCGCGCAGGCGCTCCATCGCAACTCAGCGCGCTCCAGCAGACAACTGGTGAAGCTTTCGTGCGCCGCGCTGCCGGAAAGCCTGCTCGAAGACGAGCTCTTTGGCCACGAGAAAGGCGCGTTCACCGACGCGAAGGAGAAGAAACCCGGTCGCTTCGAGCTCGCCGATGGCGGCTCGATTTTCCTCGACGACATCGACGACATGAGCCTGCAGACGCAGGTAAAACTGCTGCGTGTGCTGCAGGAGCGCGAATTCGAACGCCTGGGCGGCACGAAGACGATCAAGATCGACGTGCGCGTGATCACCGCGACCAAGGTGGATCTTTCGCTGCTCGTGCGGCAGGGCCGTTTTCGCGACGACCTGTATTTCCGCCTGCGCGTCGTCGAACTGCGCCTGCCCAGTTTACGCGAGCGCCCTGCCGACATTCCCCTGCTCGTTCAGCATTTCATCCGGCTGCACGGACAGAATCGCAACTACGTTATCGCACCGGAAACAGTTCAGAAAATGTGCCAGTACCAGTGGCCCGGCAACGTGCGCGAGCTTGAAAATGCGGTCATGCGCGCGATTGCGATGGCCGGCAGCTCAGACGTCCTCGACGAACGCCACCTGCTGCTGATGCCCGCGGGAATGCGGCCGGACGCGGGACCGGTCCACGTTCCATCGGTCGGCGGCACGATGCTCTCGCCTGAAACGGCCGTTCCGGCGCTGCCCGGCTGGAGCGAGAAAAAAGCGCCGTCTGCCGCGCCGCGCAATGAAGCGCCGGTGGCTGCAGGCGCAGCGCTTCAAGAATCCGCGCCAGTCGCTCCACCCCCTGCGCCGGCGCCGGTGTCCGCAGCGGTGCGTCCCCTGCGCGAGGTTGTGGCGGATGCTGAGCGTGGATACATCCTGCAGGTGCTGCAGCAGACCAACGGGAATAAGACCCGAGCGGCGCAGCTGCTGGATATCTCACGCAAAAACCTGTGGGAAAAGATGCGTGACCTGGGTTTGCTCGACAGCAACGCAAAGGAATAAAAAATCTGTTTGTCTTTTCCGGCTGTGCAAATTCCAATAGTGCCCGGAAAGGTAATCGCCATGTCTCAGGCCAGCTCAACCCCCGACGTTCCACCTCCCATCGGCGCCGCGCCCGACGGGCAGGATTTTTCGCATCCGTGGATCATCAGCGGCATCGTCTCTGCGATCTGCTTCGTCATCGGCTTCGTCTTTATGTACACGACGGGCCTGTGGGCGAATTTCTGGCAGTGGGCCGACGGCCCGTTCCTGTTTTACTTCGCGATCCTGACGCCGGTGCTGATCGGCTTCTATTCCTATGGCGTGTACCTGCTGATCACGGCGCTCTTTCGTTCAAAAGCAAAAAAGAGCTGAGCATGTCTGAAACAGAGCCATCAGCGGAATCGTCCGACGCTAAACAGTGTGTCTTTCAGATGCAAATCGTGGTAGGGGCGCTCTGCAGTGGCGTGTTCACGTTTTTCATTGTTTCGACGTTCATGCCAGCCGCAAAGCCGCCCATGCCGACGCCGGTGTTGACGTTCGTCGCTCTCGGTCTGGCCGTCATGGCGTTCGTTACGCGCGCTGTTTTGACCTCCATTCTCGATAAGGCGGCGTTTAAAAGAGCCGCGCAATTGCCTGCCGAGCAGCGCCTGGGCCAGCTGCTGGTGGCATACAGGACGCGCACTATCCTGGGAGCTGCGATGCTTGAAGGCGCGGCGTTTTTCAGTCTGATCGCCTGGATGCTGGAACGCCAGAGCTACTCAATCCTTACTGCCGGCGTTCTGCTGAGCGCGTTAATCGCCGGCATGCCGACGCGGGCGAAATTAAACACGTGGCTTGCCGCTGCCGACCGGGCTGCCAATCCGGCCGCCGAGAAGGCCGTCAACTGGTAGCGCTGTAACTTGAATCCGCGGGCTCGTGACGGTTTAATAGGCCCAGTCGGGTACGCGATCGGACGATTCATCCGCCATCTGCAATCCTGAATTCATTCACATATTGAAGGAGAAGTCATGGCCGGTCATTCACATGCAGCGAACATTGCCGTCCGCAAAGGCAAGCAGGACGCGCTTCGCGCCCGGGCCTTTGCCAAGCTTTCGAAGGGAATCATGGTCGCGGCGCGCAAAGGCCCTGATCCGGATTCGAACTTCGCGCTGCGCCACGCCATCGACCTGGCTCGCGCACAATCGATGCCGAACAATAAGATCGATCATGCCATCAAGAAGGGCGCCGGACTGATCGAAGGCGAAAAGATGACCGAGATCACGTACGAAGGCTACGGCCCTGGCGGCGTGGCGATCATCGTCGAAGCGCTCACTGATAATATCAACCGCACGCGTCCGGAAATCGCCAAGATGTTCGAAAATGGCGGTGGCAACCTCGGCGCTGCAAACTCCGTGATGTGGATGTTCAAGCGCAAGGGCCTCGTCACAGTCAAGACCGATAAGATCGCTGAAGACGCGCTGATGGATCTGGTGCTCGAAGCCGGCGCGGAAGACCTGAAAGCCGAAGGGGACGTTTACGAAATTCTAACCAGCGTTTCGAGCTTCGAGCCGGTCCGTAAGGCGCTCGCGGCGAAAAGCATCCCGACCGAAATGGCCGAGCTGCGTTTCATTCCGGACAATCCGACAGATGCAGACGTTCCGACTGCGAAGAAGGTGCTGGAACTGGTCGACGACCTGGACGGCCACGACGACGTGAACGCCGTTCACCACTCGCTGAACATGACTGACGAGATCATCGCCGCCGTCAAAGAAGAAGCTGCCAAAGGCTGACGTCGTTGTCATCTGTCACTGGTCATTTGTCATTTGTAACTTTGCCGCTTTGCCACGCGCAGACAAATAACGGCTTGGTCGAAACAAGTGACAAGTGACAAGTGACAAGTGACAGTGACAAATTAACTACTTAAGCGCCTCTTCGATTGCCTTGCGGCCTTCCTTCAGCCGTTCATATATTAACGCGTCATCCATCAGCGAGGACGCGCCGGACAGCGCCAGGCAGAACGGCGGCTCGCCCGCGGCGCGCACGCAGATCGACGCGCTTAGCCAGCCCGGCCGCTGGTAATCGCGCAGCACCAGCGCGTCATCGCGCAAATGCTGGCGCGCATAATCGAGGACGGCCCCGGGGGAATCGGGCACAATTTCTGCCGGCCGTATCCAGCCGTAGCGCCGCTTACTCTCTTCCAGCACATTCAGCGCTTCCTCCTGCGGACGGTCGATCAGCAGCCGCAGCGCTACCGACGAAAGATGCAGCGGATACCCAGTCGCCGAGGCCAGCAGCGGATCGTGTCCTTTATGCGTGCGCAGAAAATAAATCAGGTCGCCGCGCCAGAGCGTGGCAAGCTGGACCAGAAGCCCGTTGCAGCGCTCGGCAAGCTCCGTCACGGCTTTGCGTGGCTTGGTGGTGAGCGTAAACGATTCGGCCGCAATTCCTGCCAAAGAGAGAATGCCGTAATCGGGCGCGAAACTGTGGTAGTCGGGTTTGCGGACATAACCGGCCTTGCTCAGAATTTTCAGAATGCGTGAAACGGTGCTCTGATGCAGCCCCAGCTTTTTCGCGAGCTCCGTCGATGTTACCGGCCGCGGCGAGACGGACAGAAGCCGCAATACTTCCAGCCCGTGCGTCAGTGCCTTGGAGCTGCTCTGCACGGCATCCAGCATCGAACTCGAGTCGGGATTTACGTCGCTCATGGGCTCGATTATTTTCCTGCCAATTTTGCCGCGCGGCCGCTCAGCGCTCGTGCCTGCTCGAATGTTGAGACGTCCTCATCCAGTTTCAGCAGATGCCAGACTTCCGGAAAGCTGTGGCTTTCACCCGGCTTTAAGCGGACTTCCGCGCTGAGCGGCTCGACTTCCCCGACCTGCGCGCTCCAGTAGAACTCGACAGAATTCCCTGCGTCGCTGTACGTTCCCGCAGGGTCGTAAGGAAAGGTTTTGATGTAAAGCTGTTTTCCGCGAGCGTAGCCCATCCATCCGGCATCGCTGTCGGCGCCGAGTTTTCCATAGGCGACGTCTTTCGCCGTTGCCTCGGCCACGAGAATGCCGTCGAGAATCTTGACATTCGGTGAAGCGGGCGCGTCGTTGTCGAAGTACTCCTTGCCGTCTTCCTTGTAGCGCAGGCCCCAGCCGGCTTTCATCTTTGTTTTCGGATTCAGCGGGAAGAACGCGAATCCACCGCCTTTGCAGAGCGTGCGGTCCCAGAGGCAGAACTGCGTCTCCTTATCCCACGCGTTGGTCATCTTCTGATCGACCTTCAGGCTGCCAGTCTTCGGATCGAGCGTGAATACTTTCGAGAGTTGGATTCCGCTCTTCTGGCAGGGCTCGCTTTCGACCGTAACGGAGTACGGACCGCTGGCGCGCGCCTTATACTGGCCCATCCATAACCTGCGATGCTCAGGAAGCCCGCGCAGCTCGGGCCCGATATCCAGCTGATAACCGCCGACCCAGAAGTTGCCTTTCGTGTTCTCCAGAGTCTTTCCGTCTGAGCCCGGCGACTCGAACATGATGTTGGCATCATCCGGGCCGTAATGCAGCACACGCCCGCCGACGGCAGGAACGATCACAACCTTGATGCCGGTTTCTGCCGACGTGAGCACATACGATTCAGGCCAGCCTTTGTAGGTCAGCAGCTGCACGCCTTCGGGCAGCTTCTCTTCTGCACGAACGAGCGCGGCCGCGAGGACAACCATAAGGAGAGTGGGGCGAATGCGCATTGGATCACCTTGTAATCTAGTGCTGCTATAGTCTACAGCGCAGCACTTTATCCAACTTCTGGATTGCACATGTGAAAAAATTTGTTCTTGCGCAAGATTTTCATCTAAGTGACGATACAGACGTACGTTCCAGATGAGTCCGATAACATTTTCTTAAAGTGGTAGTTGAAGGAAACAGGGTTTTGGATAGTCTTTTTAACACTTTAGCCCACACCAGTTTAGACCCAGCCAAGATCGGCTCGTGCGGTCTTTAACTGTGCGCTATGAGGTTGCATGATTTCGCAGATCGAGTCTATTTCTAGCCGCATGCTTCCCGCGCTGCTCCTGGCCTGCCTGCTCCTGGTCAGTGGCTGCCGCATGAACGAAGCGGTCTACCGCTCAGACGGCTCACGCATTATTTATATGCGCCCGCCGCTGATGAAGGTCGTTGAAGAGCTCGATGAACGGCATATGGCCGTCAATAGCGTCGCGGCCCGGCTGAATGTCACGCTGATCGACACCGAGAAGAACAAGGAGTTCTCGCTGCTGGGTGTCTACATCGGGGACAAAGACGGCAACATGCGTCTGCGCATCACCGCCACAGGCGGGCAACTTGTGCTGGACATGGGCACGCACGGCGAAGACGTGGATGTGTGGCTGCCGCGCAAGAACCGCTTCTTCCGCGGAAAAGAAACCGATCTCCTCAATAACCAGTGCCAGCTTTCGATTCTCGCTCACGCAGGTGGCTGCCGCGATCTGTTCTTCCCGCGCGCGTGGACCGAAGCGGCTACCGAACGGCGCGTGACGTACAACAATGGCAGAGAAGTCATCAGCGTTATCGAGAAGCCCAGCTTCATTCGCCGCCGCTCGCGCCGCCTGACCATGGCCCCTGAGACGCCGACCGTCGAGGCCGTCGAGGTGTACGACCGTTTTGGCCGTGACGTCGGAAGCATCCGTTACGGTGATTACCGCTTCCCGGATCCGGATGAGCAGGACGCGCGCGCAGAGGGCGTGGGGCTGACATATCCCGGGCTGATTACGCTCTGTTCGCACGACGGAATTCACCGCCTGGAGATGCGGGTGGAAGAAGTGCAGATCAATTCTGAAATCGACACCGCCAAATTCGAGGTTCCGCGCCCGGAGCATACGAAGGTGCTCGAGCTCGGCACCGCCCTCAAACGCAGCGGCAATTTGTGGGAATAATTCACGGCTTCAGCACGACGCCCCGGTCACGTTAACGGGGGTTTCGTACTGAAGCCGTGTTCTGTCGACAGGCAATGCCCGGCCATGGAACGGATTCGCTTTGCAACCCGCCAGCGCGCTTGAACGAATTCTCGGAAACTGGGGCGTGTATGTCGCCAGGAATCGAGGCCGGGTTCTGCTCGGCGCGCTGATCGTCACGCTTATCTCGCTGCCGTTCGCACACCGCGCCGTTACGCATCTGGATGCCAACCTCTTCAACCAGGCTTCAGATAAGCTCGTTCGTTTCCGCCTCATGCGCCAGCTGGCGGAAGAATTTGGCGGCGATATTCTCGCGGCCGTCGTCACGATTCCCCGCCAGCATGAGCAAGCACAGGTTGCCGAGCTCAAGGCTTTTGGAACGATTCTGGCCGCCGAGCTGAGCAAAGCTGGCGTCTCCGAGCAGGATCGCGAGCGTCTGACTGACGCTCTGCGAAAGGAACTTCCCGCCGGTGAGCCGTGGCTGCGGCAAGTGGAATGCCGCACCGGCCAGGGTATCGAGCAGGCGCTTAAAAAAATCGTCAAGGACCGCCCATACGTTGCGCTCACGCCGCAGGACGTTGCCGAACTGCGGCGTCTGTTTGAGCCCGACAATCTGAAGCAGGCGATGGAGCACGTGGCGACGACGCTGCAGGACCTGCCGCCAAACAGCGCTGAGAAGGTAAAGCTGCAGGAAGATCCGCTGAATCTTTCAGAGCTCGCCAATAAAGGGCTGAAGGCGCGGCTCGGCAAAGGTGGAACGTTCGCGAGCAACGATGCGGAAGGATTCTTTCTCTCCAAAGATGGAACGATGCTGGTGGTGCTCAGCCGCGCCGCTCTGCCGGCCAACCGGCTCGATTTCACCTCGGCGCTGATGGCTGCCGTGCAGCGCGCAGAGAATCGCGCTATCACTGAGTTCCGAAAAACAAAGCCGGCGCTCACGACGGCACTCAAGTCGGAGACGTTCGCTGAACTGGCCGAGCCTGAAGGCACGCTGCGCGTCGGATACACGGGCATGCCGGCGGTCACGGTCGAAAACGAGATGAGCCTGAAATACGATCTGCTCGGCAACACGGCAACTGCCTTCGTGGGCGTGCTGCTGCTCTTTCTGATCGTCTTCCGGCGAGTGCTGCTGGCATGGGACGTGACATGGACAACAGCGCTGGTGATCGTCTGGACACTTGGCTTTGCCGGCGCAACCAAGGGAAGCATCAGCGTGCTGGGCGGCGCGTTTACGTGTATCCTGCTCGGCACGGGTACCGACTACGCCATTCATCTCCACAACTCTTATCACACGCTGCGCCACATCGAGAGACACAGTATCGAAGAGTCCCTGCGTCTGACGTTGATGCGCTGTGGGCCGGGAATCATCACCGCGTCACTGACAACGGCCATTGCGTTCTTTGGCGTGACTTTCACCAGCTTCGTCGGCCTCGCCGAGTTTGGCTTGCTCGCGGGTGTCAGCGTCGTTCTCGGCTGTCTGATGATGCTCATGGTTTTCCCCGCACTGCTCTGCCGCAAGGAACGTCCCGGCAGTGGCAGGATGGCCGAGACGCTTTCGCTTGGCACGCCGACGCTCGGCCGGCTGCTGGAGATCCGCGCTGTTCGTACCGCGTCGGTCATTGCCGGAATCGCTGTGATTTTCGGCGGAATCCTGTTTATCCGCTACGGCGCGCCTGCACGCGCGGAAACCGTTGCCGGCGTCGCGTTCGATGCTGATCTGGGCAACTTGCGTTCGCTGCGCATCAAAGCCATCCCGCTTCGCAACGAGGTCGCCGAACGATTCGGGCTCGGCCTTGCCGACGTGCGTGTCGTCGTCGAAGCAGAAAACGAAGAGCTGGCCGTGGCCGGTGCCGAGGAAGTCATTCAGCGCCTGCGACCGTTCGTGGAAAAGGGTGAGCTGACCGCCGGCGGCAACGTGCTTGATTTCGTGCCTTCGCCGCGTCAGCAGCAGGCCACCTTTGAGGCACTGAAAGCATTCGATGCCGAAGCTGCAGCGACGGCCTTCAAAGCGGCCGCGCATGAGCGCTTCGGCGAAAAAGGCATCGTTTTCTTCAAGCCCTTCTTGCGACGCCTGCATGATTTCGGCCTGCTCACGCGCGAAGCCACGCCGCTCACGCTCGCCAGCGTGATGCAGGGTCCGCTGGGCGGCATTCTTGCGCCTTTCGTGAGTCTCTCTGCACCGGCCGCGAAGGAGCCGCGCGTGCGGCTTGCGCTGAGCTGGTTTCCCAAGCGCCTGGACATGCCGGCGGAGTGGTATCAGCAGATTGCGCGCGCCGTTGAAAGTAATCCACCGCAGAGCACAACTGTAAGCATGACGGCCGCGCGCATGGTCGGCTTCGAAATGAAGGACAGCCTCCTGCATGACTGCAGTCTCATTTCCCTGGTCGTGGGTGTGTGCGTGGTCATTGCGCTCGGCCTGGCGTTCCGCTCGCCGGTGACGTCGCTGCTGGCGATGATTCCGCTGCTTTATGCGTACCTGGCGCTACTGGCGGGCGTCACGCTCTGCCAGCGCCTGGGCTGGGATTTCTCTCTGAATTTTGTGAATCTCATTATGTTTCCGCTGCTGCTGGGGTCGGGAATCGACGCCGGCATTTACGTCATGTGCGATGCGATTTCGCCGCGCAAGCCCAGCTTGTTTGAACTGCTTTCAGACACTGGCCGCTCGGTTCTCTGCTGCACGCTGACAACCCTGGTCGGTTACGGCTCATTCCTCTGGAGCAGCTACACGGGCCTGATCTCCCTCGGCGCGGCTGCACTCTTCGGTTACACCGGAGCACTCTTTGGCGCGCTGGTCGTCCTTCCGGCGCTGCTTGGAATGATGCGCAGGAGTGCGACGGAAGGCCAGACTATCCTTCAGCCGCAGGCGGTGGCAGCGCCTGCTCCGGCACTCGCAGCCGAAGAGCACACGGGTTAAACTGCTGCGCCGGACACAACAGTTGAAGTGAGTGCGGGTTTTATCGTCTAAGGATCGTGGCGTGCTGAGGCTGCCGGTCGATAAAACCCATCAGGAGTGGCTGCATTGAACCTTCGAACTCTGTTCTTACTGGCTTTCTGCTTGAGCATGGCCGTGGCTCTACGCGCGGCGGAGGAGCCGGTGCCGACACCGCTCGACGGCGAAACGCTGCTGACGACCGCCGACGCTGAAAAAGTGCTGCATGAGCTTCCCGCGTTCAAGAACCCTCAGCCGCTGAAGGCCAGGATCAAGACGGAAGTCGATGACCTGCTCGGCTCGCGTTCGGACGAAGGCGTGCTGCTGCTGGACCGGCCGGCACGCGTGCTGCGGAAGTTTACCAAGCCGTCTCTGAAAGTGTGGCTGCTGGATGGAACGAAGATCCAGGAGTACGCGGCGAAATCGAAGATGCTTTACGTAAAAGACTTTTCGCAGGCGCCTCGCGCGCTGAAGCTCATTCAGGCGGCATTCACCGGCGACGTGAAGACGCTGAAAGAGATCTTCGACGTCTACACGTTCAAGAGTTCCAAAGACGGCAAAGACATGTACCGCTTTGTGCTGAACCGCAAGACCGGCTCGAGCGGCGGAATTTACCGGCGGATCCAGGCGCGGCTGCTCGGCGAGGCGTTGTTCTTTCATGAAATCGAATATGTTCCGGACGCTGGCGACAAAGTGATTGAGCGGTACCTGGAGATCTCGGCAGTCGAGAAACCTTCGGACGCGGATTTCGCGCTAGATGTGCCCGCGGACGTGACGCGCAAGAATGAAACGATCAAAGGCGCGGAGTAGCTGATTAACCAAGGAGGCTGCAATGTTGAATCTGGTAAGCACCGATTACGTCCGTCAATACCTCGCGCGGCTCGAGGCGCTGCTCAAGTCGATTGATCCTAAGCAGGTTTCGCGGGTCGGTGAGCTCCTCACCGCGGCGCGCGCCGAAGGGCGCCAGGTGTTCCTGTGTGGCAACGGCGGAAGCGCGGCGCTGGCGTCGCACCTGGCCGTTGATCTCGGCAAAGGCTGCTCGCGCAACCGCGACAAGCGCTTCCGGGTGATCTCGCTGACCGACAACGTGCCGTGGATGACGGCGGTCTCGAACGATATCTCCTATGAGGACGTGTTCGTTGAGCAGCTCAAGAATTACGCGGTAAAAGGCGACATCCTGATCGCAATTTCCGGCAGCGGAAATTCGAAGAACGTGCTGAAAGCAGTGCAGTACGCCAACCAGGTCGGCTGCGAAACGGTCGGCATCTCCGGCTTTGCTGGCGGCAAGCTCAAGGAATTGGTCAAAGACCACGTCCACATCAAGTCCGAGCACATGGGACTGATCGAGGACGGTCAGCAGATCGTCGGCCACACGCTCGTGTACGCGTTCATGGATGCAGAAGGCTGCGGCTGACGTTTTGGGCGGTGGATCAAAAGAAGCGGGGCAGACGATCGTCTGCCCCGTTCATTTTTATGAGTGCTTCTTCTCACTGCTTCTTTTTTGCCGCTAAAAGCCCTTTCAGAAAAGCCGTCGAAGCATCGCCGGGCATCAGCTTTTCAGCGTCCTGCAGCACCTTTTCGATCTCAGCGATTTCTTTATTCTGCTGCACCATTTCGTGAGCCTGGATCAGCAGGTCGACGCCGCGTTCATGATCTTTTGCCTGCTTGCTGTCGACACCCAGTTCCTGCGCTTCTTTAAGCGCCGCACGCGCGCCGGCGATGTTTTCGACCGCGCGCTCTTTGGCCTGCTGCAGCATGCTTGAATGCGCTTTAATCAGCTTCTGCTGGAACACATCCACAACTGCCTGATTGTCGACGTCGGTTTTCCCGCCGCCGCTGGATTTCATCACCAGCAGCACGACGACCACGATCAGCAGCAGAACGATCACACCCAGCAGGTATTTCACGGGTCCCTGCAGCACGCTGGCCGCCGAGGCCGTCGCGGCCGCTTCGGAGGCCGGCGCGGGTTTTCGCTGCATCTGCGTTCCGCCGCGTTCGCCAGTCACCGCGGATCGCTCACCGCTGATTCGCGCCGGCAGCGGAGCCGGGCCGGAAGCACGCTTTTCGACAATCTTAGTGTCGCGCGGCTTGGGCGCGCTCGGGTCGACGCCCAGTGACTTGAAGTCGATCGCGGACGGCGTGTGCTCGGCGTTAATGATCTTTTTTCCTACTTCCGATTTCTCCAGGACCATTGTCACGCGCTTGATCGCCGCGGTCTGTGTGACCTTCGGCTCCGTCAGCGCCGCCCGGCAGACGGTCATCGCCTCCAGCAGCGCCGAGCCATCGACGTAGCGGTCCCCTGGCTGCTTAGCCAGGCAGCGGTCGATCAGTTCGCAGGTTGCCGGCGAGACATCTTTGCGCGATTTAGAAACCGGATCGTGCTTCTGCTGCAGCGACGCCAGAATCGCATTCATCGGATTGTCAGCTTCGAAGGGCGGGTGTCCGGCGAGCAGATCGTAGAGCGTCGCACCCATGCTGTACACGTCGGCGGATTTCCGCATCGCCTTCGCATCAACAGCCTGCTCGGGCGCCATGTATCCCGGTGCGCCCATCGGCGCGTTGGAGCCGGATAGAAGTCCGCCGAGTTCTTCGATGCGCGGCACGCCGATATCGGCGAGCTTCGCTTCGGGGAAAACAATGATGTCCGCGCCGCGTTTGGGAATCAGGATGTTCGCGGGCCTCACGTCGCCGTGCATGACACCGTCGCGGTGAGCCTGCGCGAGGCCCTCGGTTGCGGCGATGCAGATATCCAGCGCTACTGCTTCGGGAAGTCCCGGCGCGCCGGACGCTTTGACGCGGTTGAGGTAGGCCGCCGCGGAAACTCCCGCGACGAATTCCATCGTGATGTAGCACAGCCCGTTTTCTTTGTTGAACTCCTTGACGCGCACGACGAATTTGGATTGAACGACGGAGGCGTGCTTGATCTGCTCGGCGAGCCGGTCCAGGATTTCCGGGCTCGTGCCCGCAAGTGGAAACACTTTCACCGCCAGATGCATGCGGGTTTCGGGGCGGATGCCATAATAGACCGCCGCCGTGACACTATGGCCCAGCTTGCCGAAGAGAGGAATGCCGCCGATCGACGGAACGACTTTCCCGTCGACCTCGACGCGCTGCGCGCCTTCGAGCAGCTTGTCGCGGGTGAGATCCTGCACCGTTATGGAAGGATCGATGTGGCTGACCAGTCCGAGTTTGCCAAGAATGCGCGTTTTGCCTGGCGCTGAAACTGGAGCAGCCGGAGCGGTATAGACGTGGGTCGGCGGGTCCATACTGAGCTTCATCGTGGGCTCAGATGGTTCTTGAGTTGGAGGCGGTGGAGGCGGCGCTTTTGCCGTCGCTGCTGGCGGCGCGGCCTTCGGTGCGGGCGGCGGAACTGGAGATTTAGGTGCGGGGTTTCCAGTGCCTGCCGCGCCCGGAAGCTTTACCTGCACCAGCGTCGGTTCGTCTGACTGCTTGTTTGAGTCCGATGTTGCCATAGTTTCGCCGGCTCAGTGAATCCATCAGGAATTTCTGACAGCGGCGCGTAGTTTACGCGGCTCTTTGAATCGCTGCAACGGGGTAAACAGCCAATTCAAAGGCTGCTTTATGCGCCGGCTTTTATTTCGTTGCGAATAGCTGCAGCCGTGTCACGGATGCAATCGTCGAGGGTGCGCCGGGGCGTATAGCCGATGAGACGGTGTACTTTTTCAAGGTTCGGAACACGTCTGTGCATGTCCTCAAAGCCTTCCACGTACGCTGCGTCGTACGGGATCAGCTTCACCGCCGCGTCGCTCCCCAGCAGCTTCTTGACGCGTTCCGCTAGGCCGAGAATCGTCACCTCGTCGCTGGTTCCGATATTAACCACCTCGCCGCGGGCTGCCGGCGTCTGCATCAGCTTCGCGAGCGCTTCGACAACATCAAGCACATGGCAGAAGCAGCGCGCCTGTTTTCCGTCGCCAAAAACGGTCAGCGGCTGATTGGTCAGCGCCTGGCGCACGAATGTGGGCAGCACCATGCCGTAGCGGCCTGTCTGGCGCGGACCCACGGTGTTGAAAAGCCGCGTCACAATCACGGGCAGGCGTGTCTCGCGGAAATGAGCCAGAGCCAGAAATTCCTCGAGCGCCTTGGCCGAGGCATACGCCCAGCGCTGCTTGTCTGTCGCGCCCAGCACCTGGTCGCCGTCTTCGCGAAAGGGAACGGCCGCGGATTTCCCATAGACTTCGCTCGTCGACGTGATCAGCACGGGCTTGCGGTAGCGGCTGGCATACGTGAGCACCGCGTTTGTGCCGCGCACGATCGTGTCGATCGACTGCACGGGCCGCTCAAGAATCAGCTTCACGCCGACGGCGCTGGCCAGGTGGAAGACCGCATCCGCATCCCGGATGAGATCTCCGGTGAGTGTCTCGTCCATGACCGAGCCAATCAGCAGGCGCACACGCGAATGCCCTTCAAGATGTTCGATGTTCGGATAGCGGCCGGTTGAAAGATTATCCAGCAGCGTGACATGGGCGTCCGCCGAGCCGGCCAGAAGATGGTCGGCCAGATGTGATCCGATAAATCCAGCGCCGCCAGTGATCAGGTATCGCATGTTCCAGTGTCTCTTCAGCCGTTGCTGAAAACTAAAGAATATCACGGCGCGCGAAAGTCTGCACGGTAGAACCACCGGCCGTCCGTCATGGCAGTACGTTTCACACGCCCTTCGGTTCACATGAAAAAGCGGAGGCGCTTGTTGATGCGCCCCCGCTTTTTCGTACCGGAACGTCTGTCTTAGAAGATCTGAGCCAGCAGCCAGATCAGCAGCAGCAGTCCGAGGGGTACTCCGAGCAACCACGCAACGATGTAAGGCATAACCATTCCTTTCTATAAATGATTAGATAGCACCTGGCGGATTCATCGGAGTTCCGCGGCGGGTATCTTCGTCTTCCAGATCGTCTTCATCGTAATAGCGCTGCCGCCATCCGAGGTACGATCCGCCGATCGACGCCGCCAGCGCCAGCAGTGCCAGAGCCGTCATCGTCCAGGCAGCCGTCGACGCGGCCTGCCGTGCCTTTTCAGCCGCGGCCAGTTCGCGCTTGTGCGCCTGCTGCCAGCGCTGCTGTGAACGGTTCATCTGCGCAGCGATGTTGTCTTTCTCTGCCTTCAGGAACGCCTCAGCCTGCTCATCGGTCATATTGGCATTGTCGGCAACGAACATGGCCAGCGCGTCGTTATCTTCAATGTCATCGCCGGTGAACTGGCGGTCCTTGTCGTCTTTCGCGTCCTTCGCCGCATCCTTATTATTGCCTTCCTTGCCGGCTGTGACGTTCACCGCTTCGCCTTCTTTCGAAGGGTTGGCGGCCGCAAACGCCTTGGCGCGCTGCGTCAGGAACGAAGCGAACTGCGGGTCCTGCGTGGCGTCATAGGTCAGCGCCGTGCCGAGCTGCTGCATTGCGCTCCTGTTCTGCGCCATGTTGCCGCCCATCTGCGCCGCGGCCTGCGCCGTTTCAGCTCCCGTCGCGGCAGCCTGCGTGCCGATCTGCAGCAGCGAGCCCAGGCCAAGGGCAAGCATCAGTGACGCGAGCGCCCAGGTCAGCGCGCCGTGAATCACCGCGTCTTCGGCCGCGTACAGATTCGCCCAGTGGCCGGCGATCCATGAACCGAAGAACGCCGAGCCCAGTCCCGTGATCAACAGGAACAGAATCGGCAGGATGCGCGACTCATCTCCGCTGCCCATCTGGTAGGGGTCGATTGAAGACAATCCCACGGCCCCGCCAAACCACATCAACAACATCTGCAATGCTATCGTGGACACCGCGCCAGCGAGAATAGCACTCCAGTTCAGCTTGCGCCGCTCCGCGGCGACCACGGACGACTCGGCGAACTCATCGCCGGCGCCGCCTTTATCTCGAACCAACTCCATATATATGCCTCCGCACAATCCCTCCTGTTTCCGCACGGCGCAAAAGATAGTCCACGTTCCGCGCCGCAGCTGAGTGTGTCATCCTTTTCAGGGCGGCAAATCGGGCGTTAATCGTGTCCGGCCCTGCGTAACTGCTTGCGATGCTCTTTCGCGTGAGCGGCGGTCTCCCGCTGCGTTCCAGCGCTGAAAGCGAATGCGCGCTGCGATATGCGCCGAGCACTGTTGGCGATGCCTTTGCGCGGGAGTTGCCGGAGGTAAATGGCCATGCGTTCTCGTTATGATGTTCTCATTGTCGGCGGCGGGCCCGCAGGCCTGAGCGCCGCGTTGTGGCTCGGACGCTGCCAGCGCCGCACGCTGCTTTGCGATGCCGGCCGCCCGCGCAACTCGGCTTCGCATGGACTGCACGGCTTCCTCACCCGCGACGCGACCCCACCGGCGGAGTTCAACCGCATGGGCCGTGAGCAGCTGGCGGTTTATCCGTCCGTCGAAATCCGTGACACGGAGGTCCTCGACGCCGCACACGCGCCGCACGGCTTTGATGTGACCCTCGCCGTTGACCACCGCGTCAGCTGCCGCAAGCTGCTGCTGGCCACGGGCGTGAAGGACATCCTGCCGGAGATTCCGCATTTTGCCGACTATTATGGCCGCAGTATTTTCCATTGCCCGTATTGCGATGGCTGGGAAATGCGCGGCAAACGGCTGGCGCTGCTGGCCAGCGGCCAGGCCGCTCTTGATGTGGGCCTGCTGCTGCGACTGTGGAGCGACAGCGTGACGATTACCAGCCACGGCGCTGCGGAACTGAACGCCGAAGAACGCTCGCGGCTCGCGCGGCACAACATCGCCGTGCGCGAAGATCTCATCACCGGCCTGGAAGGTGAGGACGGTTGCCTTAACGCGCTGGTATTCGAAAGCGGCGAGCGACTTCCGTGCGACGGGCTCTTTTTCAGCACGGGCAAGTACCAGCATTCGCCACTGGCCGCAAAACTCGGCTGCAAGTTCGAAGACGAAGGCTGCGTCGCGGTCGGCAAGTACCAGGCGACGAACGTTCCGAATCTGTTTGTCGCCGGCGACGCGTCGGGTTCGATGCAGCTGGCCGTCGTCGCCGCCGCCGAAGGCACGCAGGCGGCGATCGCGATCAACAAAGCGCTGCTCGCCGAAGACACGGCGTGACGATTGCGGATTTTCGATTTCGGATTGCGGATTGTGTCGTGCGATTGTCCTCCTTTCTCGCGCCTGTTACAGTGCCGGCGTATGGAACATGCAAGACCGCCGGGCACGCTTTATGCGCTGATGTCGGGTGTGCTTATCGCCGTGGGCGCCGTGATGCTTACGGTGGCCTGCTTCGGGCTGAGCGCAGTGATGCTGCCTCAGTCGGCTTATCACAGCCGCGAGGTGACCCGCCTTCCCAGGGAAAGCGGCGTCTCTTCGCGCACGCACTCAAACATCAATTTACAACCCACCCTGGTCAGCCTCTTTTTTGTATTCGGCGCCGTGGCGTTCCTGGGCGGAATGCTCCTGCGACGGCGGCGGTTTTCATTAAAGTTCCTGCTGGCAGCCGTGTTCATCATCGGAATTCTCGGCATGCTACCGCTGAAGCTCAAAAGCGGCTTAAACGCGACGGCAGTCATCCGCGTCGATTACGACCGCCCTCTGTCCGTTGAGCAGCTTCAGTCCGTCCGCGACGCGCTGGAGCCTTACAAGGCCTATGCAACCCTGCCTGATTCGCTGCGCGAAAAGTTGCCGCTGCTCAGCGCTGTGAAGCGCGTGACGGTGCAACCAACGAGCCGAAAAGACGTCTTCAGTACAGCGCTGGCGATCGAAATTAGTCCCGAAGTGTCCGCCGGGGAACGGGACACCGTGATCGATTTTTACTTCCACTATTTCGACGTTCTGGTGCTTCAAGCCGCGCGCGAGAACAAAGCGGTGTTCCTCGACGGAGCAGCGGACCCCGGCTTTATCACGCGCGAGTGGGCCGGCGCAGTACGTGAATGGGAACAGCGGCGCAGGGGCACGCAGAATCCGGCTGAAAGTACGCCATCTGAAAAAAGGCCAGCTCCGTAAAAATAGTCTCCCACTGGGACTCAGTGTTTGTAGTCGTTTAATTCGAGTGGTGACATGCAGAACGATCCTCCGCGCAGCAAACTTCAAACCTTCCTCGCCGGCGTGCTTATCATTGGCGGCCTGGTTGCCTTGCTCTTTGCCTTTGTCGGTCTTGCGGCGCTTTCACGCCCTGAGGCTGAAATCTTCAACCTCGAAATCACTCGGCTTAAGAATCAGAATTCAAGCGGCTGGTATTCGCACGCGGGCATCGCGCTTCAGCCCGCAACCGTCAGCATGCTTTTTACCTTTGGCGCGCTCGCCGCTTTCGGCGGATTGCTCTGCTACCGCCGGCGCTTTTCGCTGAAGTCGATGCTCATCGCCGTGCTGCTGATTGGCCTGCTTGGTTCACTGCCGGCGCTGATCTACAAGACGCTCTACCCGACAGCGGTTTTCTCTATTCACTTCGACAAACCGTTTTCAGCCGCTCAGCTTGAGAGTATGCAAACGGCACTTCAGCCATTCGCAGCGTTCGCAACCCTGCCCGATAACCTCGTCCCGGAGATGCCGCTCCAGTCGGCGATAAAAAGCGCGACACTCGCATCGCGCCAGGGCCCTGCTGCTCTCGGCGCACGCTTGACTCTCGAAATTGATCCCCATCTCTCTCTTAAGCAGCGCAATACTCTGATCGCCTTCTATTCACATTACTTCTACACACTTGCTGCAGAGGCCGCGCGTTCGAATGGTTGCGAGTTCGGACACGACTCACCCTACAATCCTGGTTTCTCGCGCGAATGGACCGCCGCAATTCCAGAATGGACGCAACTTCGAAAAAAGTCTTCCGCCCCCCAGCCGCAATCAGCAATCAACGACTCGAACTCAAACCAGTCCCGCTAAATCAAACGCCACTCCGCCCATGCTCGCCGGCGGCTCGATGCCCTGCAGCTTCAGCACCGTCTTCGCGACGCTGCGGATATGCAGACCTTTCTTTTCGCCGGGCCCGCGCACGCCGCTCTTCATGCGCGCTTTTGTCGTGAGAAGGAAAATGCCTTCCTCGGCGTGGTTGGCGTCGTCGGGTCCGCTGTCGTTCTCGAACGTGTGAATCGACGGATTGGGACCGCCAACGCTGCCGACCGAACGCCAGTACAGCCCGCCAAAGTAAACAATCAGGTCCGGCGCAATGCCGTTGACCTTGTCATAAATTTTCTCCGGCCGCAGCACCTCGGATTTAATCGGCGCGCCTTTGTCGTCTTTAATCGCCAGGATCTTGGCCGTGATCTCCTGCTTGAATTTCTCGACGTCCTCCGGCGCGATCGTGCCCTGCGGCTCGCGGCCTCTGATGTTCAGGAACAATCGCCCGTAATAACCGCCGTCACCCCACGCTCTGGTTTTGCTCCAGTCAATGTCGCACTTGCCGATGGGCGTGAGCTTGTCCGGTCGCGACTTGAGTACGAGATAGCCCTCTTTGATCAGCCATTCGTTGAACGCGATGCCGCCGACCATGCGCTTGATGCCGTGGTCGCTGACGACGGCGATCCACGCATCGTCGGGAATGTCTTCAAGAATCTTGCCGAGCGACGCGTCCACGTGCTTGTAGTAATCCTGCATGCAGTTCTGCAGATCTTTGTTGAACTCGTAGCGCGGGTGTTCCTTGTCGAAATATTTCCAGAAGCCATGATGGATGCGGTCGGTGCCCATCTCGACCATCATGAAGAAATCCCACGGCTTGTTTTTCAGCAGCCACTTCGCGTACGCAGTGTGATTGTCTGTCATCTCGAAAACGCGTTTGAGCAGGCCGACTTTGTCGTTGGTGCGGAAGTCGCGCACGTCCGGGATGTATTCACCGCAGGCCTTGGTGATCTCCGCTTTCAGCGTCGCCGGGTACGTGAAGTTGCTCTCCGGCCCCGGCGTGAGGAAACACGAGATCTGGTTTCCACGCAGCGGCCTGGGGGGGAAGGTGAGGGGCACGCCGAGGGTCGTGCAGTCGCGGCCGTTGCGCGACAGAACATCCCAGACAGTCTCGTGCTTGACCCAGGTTGACGTCGCGATGCCCAAGCCTGAATAGGTGTGATCAGTGCGGTTGCGAAAGCCGTAGATGCCCAGTTCGCCTGGAGACGTGCCGGTCATCATCACCATCCAGGCAGGGCAGGTGATCGGCGGATCGCACGAACGCAGGCGGCCCCACATGCCCGTGTCCATCATCTTGCTGAGCACAGGCAGAGTCGGCCGGAATTGCTCAAAGACCAGAGACGGCTCCGCGCAATCCAGCCCAAGCACCGCAACTTTATGTGACATGCCCTCTCCTTAATGATGTCCTGCTAAGCGGCGCGCATTTTAAACACAAAGACACCAAGACTCAAAGACACGAAGGTTTTTGAATTCTGTAAAAAGTTGCACAGCGTGCGTTACAAGCGCCGCCAAGTGCCCGCTTCGTTGAGCAGTGTTCTTGAGCAGGCACATCCATACCTTACCGAATCTATCCGAAAACGCACACGTGCAGCGCGATCTTAATAAAATCGTTTAAAATTGCTTTGCAAGCTAGGAACGGTCGGCCCAAAGTATCCCCTAATATGGACGAGCCCGCCACCGGTATCTTCGACGAATTCTAATAAAGTTCTGTCTCGTAAACCCGGCGAGGGCGGCCGTAGATGGCTTCGCGCACAAAGCCGATGGACTCGGTGATGAAGACGACACACAGAATCACCGCGCCAACAAAAATTGAGAGCGGGATAATCACGCCGTCGGTGAACGTTTTGGTGCGCTCGATGGTGGCCGTGCCTGGCAGATATACGACGTTCAGCTTTTCGCCGGTTTCGTGGCGCGTCTGCTCGGTGAGTGTCATCGCTACGCCGTCACAGTGCACCGAATGTATGTAACGCGTGGTCTTCGTGCCGCCCTTCGTCACTTCGATCTGTGTTTCCTGGACGCTCTCGACCACAGCAGTCGTCCACACGCCATAAAGGCCAAGATTGGCGCGCTCGACCAGAAACAAGCCGCTCAGAAATGCAACCGCGAGGAAAAATGCCGCGACACCCGCCGCGCGCTTCGCCTGCTCCGTCCGAGAATACATTCTTCGCCTCCCCAGGCTGAAGCGTACTATATGAGCACGCGCCGGCGGATTACAAAATGGGGAGCTGTTTATAAGCAACCGGAATTTTCCAGATTTGCGGCCAGTCTCCCGCGGCGAGTGTGATATCGTTGATCCGTATGCAGCCGCCGCATTCGACGCATTCGCCAGCCGCCGCGCGCACTGACGCGCTGCTGATCAACACGCTCGCGGCGCTCGCGCTGATTCCCGTATTTCTCGCGCGGCTGTTCACCGCGAACGACTCGGAACAGATGCAGATCGCGCTGCTCGCCGGAATCGCCGCGCTGGTCCTGTTCGGCTGGTCGTTAATACTCTCCCTCAAAGCGCGGCCGCGGCCCCTTGGCCTGCTGCTGCTGCATGCGCTGGAGGCGGCGTCGCTTCTTGTGGCTCTGAATCGTCCGGTGCGCACACTTTTTTTTGCGTTTCTGGAAGTGCTCCACCAGGGTGCCCTCTATTTTCTTCCTCCGTTTGCAGTCATTGTTGGCTCGGCCTTAATCGCGTCGCAACTGCTCGCCCGGAGGATTGAAAAAAGATCAGGCAATACTCCGGTGGACTGGCAAACGCGGGCGCGCCTGCGTCTGCGCTTGAGCCTGCTTGCCGCGCTGCCGGTTCTGCTGCTCGCGCTCCCGTGGATCCTGCATCTGGTCTGCGTCTGCGAGCTCAACTACAGCGTCCGGCATGGGTTCGCGCCGCGCGAGCCTGGCATCACCGAGAAGATTGCGAGCCTCACGCCCGAATGGCTGATGGACACACACGACCGTTTCGTGATGCTCACGGACACGGCGGCGTCGGATGATGTTCATTGCGCGCTGCTGCGCTACGGCCATCTTTCCGAAGCGCGGCTGCTATCGGAAGTGAACATGCTGGGCAGCTCATTCAGCGTCGCATTATGGGCGCTGGCCGAGCGCAACCCGGAGGCGGCGCGGCGCTGGTCGGCGCAGGTCGGCTCCAATCAGGTCAGCCGCGCGCGGCGCGTTCAGATCGCCGGCGGACTTCTGCTTGCGCGGCTGGGCAGGGAGGAGATTCCGCCGCTGCTGAGTTCGCCGGCGACGACCGCCGATTTCAAGCAGGCGCTGCTGGTGGGCATACGTCAGCTGCGCCGCGCGGAGTTCCGTGACGACGTTGCTGCACTGCTGCACGCGGGAGAACTTGAAGCCTACCTGGTGGTGAGCGCCCTTGCGGCGCTGTACGAAGGCAGCGCGCGGCAGAAGCTCTGGACGGGCCTGTTGAGCGATCCCGACCCGAAAGTTCATCTGAACGCTGCCGCGCTGAGCCTTGACGAAGCCAGTCCGGCCGTGTTTCTCCACGCCTTGCGCTCGCCGCATCCGGCGATTCGCCGCACAGCCTTGTGGAATACCAATCCGCGGCTGCTGCAGAAATTTTCAGAGGCGCACAGCTGTTTCGCGGCGGCCGCCGCGATGTTCGATTCGCCAGACGTGGTCTGCCGCCGCGGCGCCGCCAACTTCTTTTCGCGCCTTACACGCAGAACGTACCTGTATTCTCCGCGCCAGCACTGGCACTTCGACCCGGACGGAACGGTCGTGGTCAGCAACGAAACTCCCGAAAGCGATCAGGAACGCGAAGCGATACGCGCACTGCGCAGCGCTGTCACCGGCTGGCTGAAGCAAAGTGCGCCCCTGCGTCACGCGTTTAAATAACAGGCCACCGTTGCTGGCTGCGCTAGCTGCATGCTGTGAGTACGAATAAGCG
>Ga0196964_10000540_pt1 | contig 22387 bp, 21 predicted proteins | sample S1_10metaG_FD_148615 | JGI IMG/M metagenome (GOLD analysis project Ga0196964, IMG submission 148615) | Soil microbial communities from Anza Borrego desert, Southern California, United States - S1_10 | ecosystem: Environmental > Terrestrial > Soil > Desert | place: USA: California | collected... | reverse complement strand
GAGTTAAACCGGGCAGGTCGCCCAATCGGCGCACTATCCGGAGGCGTGGGCCTCGATATCGGGACATATAGCTTCCTCTGTTGGCTGCTGACTATACTTTACGCAAAACTTTTATTATCACATACTTTAACCGATGTGTATAGAGTCATTGGTCATTGGTCATTGGTTATTGGTCATTGGTCATTGGTCATTGGTTATTGGTCATTGGTCATTGGTCATTAGTTTCGTTATATTTTGCACTTTTTTAACAAAAAATTAGTAAAAATCATAAATTTTCTATAAATCCCTTCTGCATTCTGCATAAAAGCCCTCTGCCTTTCCTGATAAAGTTATCTTGGACGAGGGAAAAACTACCTGAAGTAAGTCTCACGACCGAAAGCTAAAGCAAAAATTTAGACAAAGAGTTTACTACAACCAACCTATGACAACTTCAAACCTGAGAATTGTCTCTCTTATTCCTAGTGCGACGGAGATTGTCGCTGCCTTGGGACTAACGGATGCTATTGTAGGGCGATCTCATGAATGTGACTATCCCCCAGAAATCCAAGACCGACCCGTTTGCACCCAGGCACGATTGAATTCTAATCAACCCAGCGCCGACATTCACAACAGCGTCAACGATCTGTTGCAATCGGCTTTGAGCATCTATGACATCAAAATTGACGTTTTAGAGCAGTTGCAGCCGACTCATATTATCACCCAAGACCAGTGCGATGTCTGTGCTGTTAGCCTCGCAGATGTGGAGAAAGCAGTTGCTCAACTGACTAAGAGCCAGCCACAGATTATTTCCTTACAGCCGAATCAACTCAGTGATGTATGGTCTGACATTGACCGAGTTGCCGACGCCCTGGGTGCAGACTCGCTACGAATGGTAGAAGATTTACAGGCTCGCGTAAAGATTTGTGAGCAAAAGACTCAGGCACTCATGGAAGCAACCCAGCCAACTGTTGCTTGCATCGAGTGGACTGACCCCCTGATGCTGGCAGGAAATTGGGTTCCGGAAATGGTGACTATAGTAGGAGGTCAGCCACTTGCTGGGGTTGCGGGTCAGGCATCGCCAAAACTGGAATGGGAATCACTTTTGGCAGCTAATCCGGCAGTAATCATCTTCATGCCTTGTGGTTTTGATTTAAACCGCACTCGCTCGGAAGCGATGCTGTTAGCGCAGCGTCCAGAGTGGCAGAATTTGCACGCAGTCAAGACAGGAAGAGTCTATATCACTGATGGCAACTGGTACTTTAATCGTCCAGGACCAAGGTTGGCGGATTCTGTAGAAATTTTGGCTGAGATTCTGCATTCTGAAGTCTTCCAGTATGGATACGAGGGAACTGCTTGGGAGCGATGGTCGCCTGCGACTCAGTCCGCTAACATCTGAGGAGATATGGAGCAACACGAGCAACTGACAATCGCAGAGTACCAAGCGACGGCGGAATCTTTCCGAGAGGGAACTTGGGATCATGATGTATCGCAGAACCGGGATGCGTTGGTAGCTGCTATGCCCAGAAATCCCGGTAAAATACTCGATCTAGGTTGCGGTCCTGGTCGGGATTTGGTTGCTTTCAAAAGTCAGGGGCATACTGTTATCGGTCTGGATGCGACGCCTGCGTTTGTGGAGATGGCGCAACAGGCGTCGGATTGTGAGGTTTGGCAGCAGTCATTTTTTTACCTTGACCTACCGCCGGAAACTTTTGATGGTATTTTTGCTAATGCTTCTTTGCTCCATGTTCCCCGTGCTGAGATGGTTAGGGTGCTAAAGGATTTGTGGCGATCGCTTCTTCCCAAGGGTGCGATCGTCATGTCGATGGTTCGTGGAGATAGCGAGGGATATAGCGCCCGTTCGACGGGATATCGCTATGTTGTCGGTTGGGAGTTGGAAACTTTATCACCGAAAGTAGAAGAAGCTGGATTTGAGATTCTGCACCACTACTATCGTCCCCCTGGTTTGCCCCCTGAAGCTCAATCGTGGCTGGTTATTGTCGCTCGTAAGTAACATAACGCTCTTGTGTAACTCTCGGCAGAAAAAAAATTTACGAGAGAAAAAATTCAGTAGTCAGAAGCCAGCCATATTGCCATGAAGTCTGAGCGAATCGTGAATTAATTCTAGGGTGAAACACCACACCAAATTTTCAATGGGGTAGTGATAAGATGGAAAAAGAAATTCAATAGCTTTTTATGTTAAATCCTGAATTATTGGCTCAGATTCGGCATTTATCCCGTGCTGAAAAGTTTCAAATGATGCAATTTTTAACGGGTGAATTGGCAAAAGAAGAAGGATTTGATTTGGGTAATGAAGCCACCGAAATTCTTGGAGCAGTGCATAGTTCTAATAGGGCAGCAGAACAACTGATGCAGATACTGGAAGCGGAACAGAAGCAAACTCAAAATGCTTAATGGTACGCGATATCCTTTTCAAGCTAAACGAGATGAGTTTGGTGTTTTAGCTGATGTTCCCTATCTGCCTTTGACGCTAACTTATCAAAATAGTTCTGTTGAGGTTATGGGTTTGCTGGATACAGGAGCCAGTGTAAATGTTTTGCCCTATAACATTGGGGTACAATTAGGAGCAATTTGGGAGGAGCAAAGATTTTCTATTACTTTAGCTGGTAATTTAGCGAGGGTTGAAACGAAAGGGTTATTAGTTTTGGCACAAGTAGGAAAATTTGAGCCAGTTCAGTTAGCTTTTGCTTGGACAAGGGTGAATAATATTCCGATTATTTTAGGGCGAACTAATTTTTTTACTGAGTTTGATGTTTGTTTTTATGGGTCACAGCTAGCGTTTGAGGTGTGTCCTAAATTTAGGGAGAGTTAAAAGGAACTAAATAATGACAGAAGAACCATACATTTTTCTAGCTGGTGCCAGTCGAGGCGTGGGTGAGCAAATTGCTTTCCGCCTGATGGAACAAAACAGGCGCGTGAAAGCACTGCTGCGAACAGAGACAACAAAGGCGGATCTGGAAGCGATGGGAATTAAGGTTGTCTTGGGAGATGCCTTAAATGTTGCTGATGTGGAAGCCGCTATGCTGGGGAATGAACCCATTTATGCGGTCATCAGCACTATTGGCGGTCTACCCCAGGATGGTCAAAGATCTGATTATTTGGGCAATAAGAATCTCATCGATGCTGCTGTAAAAGCAGGTGTGCAAAAGTTTATCCTGGTTTCTTCTATCGGTACTGGCAATAGTGCTAACGCTATACCGCCACAAGCTTTGCAAACGCTAGCACCAGTATTAGCTGAGAAAGAAAAAGCCGAGAAGCATTTGATGGAAAGCGGTCTTACTTACACTATTATCCGACCGGGGGGGCTGAAGTCGGAACCAGCGACGGGCAATGGTATTCTGACGGAAGATCACCGAGTTGCAGGGACAATTCATCGTGCTGATGTTGCCCATTTGGTGTGTGAGTGTCTAAATTCCGATGGGGCAAATAATAAAGTTCTGGCAGCTGTAGACCGAAATATGATGTATGGTCAGCCAGAGTTTGAGGAATTTAGCTTGACTTAAACGTTTTTACCCAGCCTAGCGCAATAGCCCAGTCGAGAGTGAAACGAGCGATCGCAAACAGCAAAATACTCTCAACTGCCAAGATACCGAACGACCAAACGGCGTCGGTAAAATTTAGCCCAACATCCACCTGCGCTAGTCCCCGCACTAATCCAAAAGCTAGCACTGCACCATCGTTGAGATGCGAGTTGCGGTCTTGTCGGATGACGTAGCGGTAGGTGATGCCGAAGAGAAAGCCACTCACCCAGGCGATCGCGTAACTCACCAGCAGTTTAAAATCCCAGGTAATTGGCAGATCTGCCAGCGCCCAACTGTTCCCGACAGTAGCAATACCGTAGGCTAAGGAAACCGACAAAGCCGCTAAGGTTCCTGCCTTGATCGATTCAATTCTCTCCGCTGCATCAAATGGGGAAGACCCGTTCACTATCCTCTCTCGTTAAAGATGGCTCAAATTAAATTATCATAGGCGCTGGAGTGATTTAGTAGCATTGGTCTTTACATACACCTATGGATATTTTGACACTGGGCTGGGTTTCTCTGATGGTTCTGTTCACTTGGTCAATTTCAATGGTGATCTGGGGTCGTAACGGTTTTTAGAGCGATGACGGAAACTCCGATTCTGAGTGTTCTGGTATTAGCTGCCTTCGGGCTTCTGCTGGCGGTGACAGGTGGCATAGTTTATTTGACGTTTGCAGAGTGGCGCGATCGCCGTCGCCAAGATCGCGATCGCCGCGCTGAGAAACGCCCTCGGCGCTAAGTCCCGCCTATTAACCCCATTGACGTGGCGTGGTAGACATATTACCACGCTGCTGAAATTGCAATTTTTAGTAGTAATAAATAAAACAACTTAAGAAAACATCAAACCAGAAACCTACACCCCCTACGGGTAGACACATGAGCGTGGCTTAGTTTACGTGGTATACCTTACAAAGCTGTACATCGCTGAAGCTCCACCTAAGTAAAAAAGCTAGGTGATTCTATGCAAAAATTTTAGATTCAATTCTCAATGCTGATGAATTAAAAATAGAGTTTAGCATTAGGGGCATCTATGGCTGATAGCAATAGCTTTGTTGACGGTAAATCTTTCTACCAGTCGGAAACCCTCATATCCCGCCTCAGAGGAATCATCCGAGATTATCCCGAAGGTGTTGGCATCATCAAAGAATTAATCCAAAATGCCGACGACGCTAAGGCAACACGGGTAGAAATTACCCTAGATTGGCGTACTCATCAGCCAGGGACGCTACCAGACGATCGCATGGTACAGCTGATGGGGCCTGCTATGCTTGTCTATAACAACCAAGTTTTCACTGACAGAGATTTTGACAGCATTCGCAGCTTAGGACAAAGCGAGAAAGCGCAAGACCTACAGAAAACAGGTAGATTTGGGGTTGGCTTTAATGCCATTTATCACGTAACAGATTATCCTAGCTTTATTTCACGGCGTAGCCTCATCTTTTTTGATCCTCATGGTTCAGCAATTCCAGGCACTTCCAGACAAGAACCAGGGCGCGAGTGGAATTTTGTAGAAGCGGGATGGTACGACAAATACCCCGATTTTATGAAAGTCTATGAAGCAGGAGGATTGCCAAAAAAAGCCGAGGACTTCCAAGGCACCCTTTTTCGTCTACCTCTGAGGACAGATGATCGCGCCAACAAAAGCGAGATTCGCAAACAAGCTTTTAGCGAAAATAACGTCAGAGAACTACTTCAAGAGCTTATAGAATCGGGCGAAGGACTTCTAATCTTCCTCAAATCAGTTCAGGAAATTCGAGTTTATGAAATTCCCGCTTTTAGCGACGGAACAAGGCAAGAAATTCTCGCTATCCTTACCAAAAATAACGAAGAAGTAACAGAAGCGCGTCAAAAAATCCTCGATTCCCTTCCAGATTCTCCAGATACCCTACTGAAACGGTGTCGGGATAATCAAACGGCTCTCCTTTCACTTTCTTACCGCCACGAAATTGAAACAATTACCAATGAAAAAACTACACATTCAACTTGGAGAGTAGTTAGTGTAATACGCATTGATGAAGGAAATGAACTGGCGGAAGTGATAGAAGCAATGCACAAAAGCCAAGAAAAAGTTATACCTTGGGCTGGTGCTGCGACTCGAATTACTGCTTCTAGCACTGAAGAAAACCTCAAGCCATTTAAAGGCAAAGTTTACTGTTTCTTACCTCTTCCACTTGAGACAGAGTTACCGATTCATCTTAACGGCTTTTTTAACTTAAATAGCTCGCGTGACAACCTCAGCAGCGATAGCGGGCAGACTGGTAAAGACCGCCCCAGAGCCATTTGGAATCAGCTAATCGTGCGCCATGTTTTGTCTCATGCCTGTGCCAATTTGATTGCCGATTTAGTAGAAGATATAGGCAAGGAAAATCCAGAAGAATTTTATAAACTTTGGCTTGTCAAGAAAATAACAATTAGTAAAGCTTTAGAGGATTTGTATTGCTATGTTGCTATGATTTTGTATCACAAAAGTGTTGTACGTTCGGCGGTAAACCAATCTTGGGTAACTCCTCAGACAGTCAAAATTCTCTCTGGTGACTGGTGGAAAAAATTATTGTCTCCTCTTCGTGCTGATAATATTGACATTTCTGACCCACCATTACCACAGTCGATTTTATCAGCTTTTAAGGATGCAGGCTGTCACATAGAAGCATTTAAGGCATCTGATTTGCGTCAACATTTAGCCCAAAATAAACCTCTAGGTGTTCCATTATCCGATGCGCCTAAACCAAGTTTACGCGAGCGAAAGTGGATTGTTGATATGCTGGGCTATTGTATCAGCGATAATTATACAGACTTGCGCGGGTTGCCGCTAGCTATTCTCGCTAATGACACTCTACAAGTATTTGGATACAACCCTATAGGAACTATCTACATTGCAGATAATACAGTAAGGCAGATATTTGCTACTTACCCAGAATGGTTTCTCCATCCTGATTTATACAATCAGCTATCGCTTGACAACCGCAATGGTGTGTCAAGCATCGACGCCATAGAAGTAGCGAGGAAACTGGTTAATGTAATTGATTCAATCCAGTCAGAAGAATATCAGTGGCAACCCGATGCACCAAATCCTCCTAACGTAAACTGGTTAACTCTTGTCTATCGTTACTTTACCAATATCAGCAGGAAGCATCTACCATACGAAGAATTACAGAAAGTACCATTAGTGCCGGGAGATGACGAAAAGCTTCACAAAGGGGGATTTTATAACACTCCTTTATTGCGTCTCCCTGATATCGATAACGAAACCGTTGCTACCGTGAAATATTTTGGGGTTCCACTTGTTAAAGCATCACCAAATTTAGAAGAGGCGATCGCCAATTTCATAAATCGACATCCTGGAAAGCTGATTTGGTTAATTACAGGCTACACTGTCACAAAGTATATTTATTTACGTTACCAGCAATATCTGCCACCGTATGACCAAAAATACTATACATCTCTTGTAAATTTTTTGTCAGATAAGCGTTGGCTCACGGGGGAAAAAAACTATCTCCCAGAGCAGCATACAGAGTTACGTCAACTACCAATTTACTTGACGAATTCCAATGATATAGTCACATTAGACGATGATAATGTCTACATTCCTGGCGATGGATATGAACCACCAGAAATTGCTGGCACTTTAAGACTTTTACGCTTAGGAACAGCCAAGCATGAATGGTTGCCATTTTTCCAGATGCTAGAAGTTCCGGTATTAACTCGTGCCAGATTAATTCGTGACTGCTTGCTGGATGAGTATGCCTCATTTGCTCCCGATGAACAGTTAACTGCACTGGCATGGATTCGGGATAACTTGAGTGATGCTCGAAAAGAACTACAAGAAGAACCTCAGAGTTTTGCTGCACTCAAAGAGGAAATTAAAAAAGCGCGTCTGGTGCGATGTACCGATGGTAGATTGCGCTCTGCTACTTTAATATATAGTCCTGAAAGTGAGGTAGTCCGCCACCTTCTGGGGAATAAAGCTGCCATCCCAGACATGGAATATTACTCAGAGGCTGCTGAACTTTGGCTCAAGTTTTTCGGCGATTTGGGAATGCGACACACTCCAAACGCCGACGATTTGTTAGCCTGTGTAGATAATCTGATTCAGACAGCAAATCGCTCTGGAGTAGATGCAGTGGCTGATTCCTGTATGGCCCTTTTTAACTACATTGTAGATAATTGGGAAGACATCAAAGAAGCTAAAGTTAATAATGGGACCAAGAAACTACTTGAAGCACTCATAGATAAATCCTGGCTTCCTGTTGAGCGCAATCCAGAAAAAGTCCAGCAATATACTGGCGCTATAGTTCCAGAAAATAGGCTATATCGTGCTAAGGATGTATGCTTCATTCAAGACGCTCACTTAGTTGCTAGCCAAAAAGCTATATTTGCTCGTCAAAAACGCGACTTGCTGAAGGTAGAAATCCGCAATGAACTTGGTTTTCAGCCGATAGAACCAAAAATGGTGCTAGACCACTTTGATACAATTATAGGTATTTGGGAAGATGAAGAGTGATAGCGATCGCTTAGAATCAGTCAAAGCTATCTACAAGTATATATACGATACTTTCATAGAAGGTCGTGCTACTGATGACGAGCGACAACAAGTTAAAGAGCGTTTTCAGCACCGCAAATGCCTCTGGGATGAGTCTACAAGCAAGTTCTGGAAGCCAATAGACGCATTTCAGGATGATGTACCTTTTTTTGGAAGTCGTCGTGTAACGATACCTTTTTCCCATCGCACAGGGGAAGTTTATCAACTTTTAGGACAGAAGCGATCGCCTGGTGTACAAGATTACTTAAACTTCCTGCAAGAATTAGCCGAAGAGTACAGCAGCAAACCTCTAAGGGAAGAAGACAAAAATTATGCAATACAGGTAATACAACGTCTCGAATCTCACCTATCTTTAGAGGGAGGTTCTGCTATAAATATACCTCTACTTACCGATAACAATCAACTGTGTCCTGCTAATAAAATTTTTATAGCCGATGCACCTTGGCGCAAAGATTATATCGAGCGTAACCGAATATTACACCCGCTAGTTTCTGTAAAACTTGCCAAATTAGCAGGTAGTCTTTCTTTACTAAGAGATGTAATCGAACGTCCCACCGATGTCAACACTGCACTTCATACCCAGGGTAATCAGTGGTGTGAAGAGTGGCAAAGAACCCTTAATTCTCAAGAGTTACAAACAGGTGTAAAGCGGTTGATTTTCCATGAACATGATGCTGAACCCGTAATAGATATAATATGGCTCACAACAGCAAAAGTCTTACCAGCAAGCCAAATCAATGTGGATTTGTTCTTGAAGGATGAAACCAGGCTTGCATCTGCCATACCAGGAACTTACTATTTTGACGATTTTAAGCGAATCTTCTATATTATATCTAGTGGTAGCAGATATATAATGCTCTGCTATCTGGCAGAAAGTCTCAACAATCAAATGGGCGAGTATAGAATACAAAATCTGCTACCACTGGCAAGCATTATTGATGCAGAACCAAGAAAGATTAGGGGTTTACTAAACGAGTTGCGAATTAGGTCTTTACCTGGTGATGAGCGGGAAGGAATTTTATTAAATCTCCCAGAAATAAGTTTTGATTCAAGCGATTGGGATACATGGGGAGAGCAGTTAGCTATATGTTTTTACAGATTTATGGGATATACCAGTATTGTAAAAAATGAGGATACAGATGGTTATTACCTTGATTGTACTGGATTAGAATTGCCAGAAATCCAAGCTAAAGTAAAACTCATAGATTATAAGTGCCCTCAAGTGTACATCAAAAGCACCGACTGGTCAAGAATGATACAACTTGGTCAAAAGTATGAGCTATTAATAGTCAGTTATCAAGGTAAAACGGTTGATAATATAATTCAAATTAATGATATATGGAATACTTTAAGGTATGCTGAAGTACAATTAAAAAATAGATTACCTAACTCAGATACCTCACCTACTAAAAATGATGAAGTTTTAATTGAATTTTCTAACTCAGCCGAACATCCCAACGATCTAATCCTTAACTGGCACAGGTTAGTAGAAAGTTTCCATTCTGAAAAAATCAGAAAATACTGCCCTGTTCCATCAATGTTAAGCTATGGAGATGAGCCAGCCGAATTTAAGCTGATTTAGTATTTATACCCCATCTAGAACACCTCTTTTTTCCAGGTGTCTCCAGCTACAAAGTAACTAAATTGCCTTATTTGTTGCGCGATCGCTTGCCTCCTCTCGTAACTAACACCTCCTTTCTATTCCAGTTCGTGTCTGCAAGTCTGCGCGACAATTAATCCCCCGCTAGCTTGACAATTTAAAACAAAAGTGCATATGAGTTATGATAGGGGTTGCTGGTGCTAAACGTTACAGTAGTAAAGCTTTGATTTAGGCTATGCTGGAGCCTGGTTAGTGAGTCAACAAATAGGCGCGTGAGTGAGACAATTCCTAGTTCCGGCATAGGGTTATGGTTTGGGCGCTTGCTGACAGCTATTTTTTTGGGGGGGCAGGTGCTTGTTCACCTGTTGAGTGGGAAGATCCACAGATATAACACCCTTGACCAAATGGCAATGGTTGGCCCAGCGTCTCTATTGATTGCTCTGTTAACCGCCACTACCGTCGGCATGGTTTTCACAATTCAGGTAGCACGCGAGTGTATCAGTCTTGGGGCAGGAAGCACAGTTGGTGGCGTGCTAGCGCTTTCATTGAGCCGAGAACTGGCTCCCGTACTCACCGCCGTCGTTGTAGCAGGGCGAGTTGGGTCGGCGTTTGCCGCTGAAATCGGCACCATGCGCGTGACCGAGCAAATTGACGCACTCTATATCCTCAAAACCGACCCCATCGATTACTTAGTCATTCCGCGTGTGATTGCTTGTTGCTTGATGCTGCCGATTTTAACGATTATTTCTATAATTGCTGGCATGGCAGGGGGATTGCTGATTGCCACAAATTTATACGATATTTCGCAAAACGTGTTTCTCGATTCGGCGCGTAACTTCCTGGATGTGTGGGATTTGTCTAGTGCGGCTATTAAAGCATTTTGCTTTGGGGCGCTGATTTCAGTAATTGGTTGTAGCTGGGGCTTAACAACAACAGGGGGCGCAAAGGGCGTTGGTCAATCCACCACCGCTGCGGTGGTGACATCTCTGCTTGCCATCTTTATTTCCAACTTTTTCTTGTCCTGGTTGATGTTTCAAGGGACTGGCAGTGCAATTCTCAAAGGGTTTTAAAATAAAGTTATCAAGAAGCTTGGGTTTTAAACCCCGTCCTTCTAGGACGGCTTTATGTAGAGTATGTTAATATAAAAAAGTGGTACTCAAGGGTCGAACCATGATTGTTTACGAGTTCAAGGTAAAAGGAAAAGAAGCTCAGTATCGCGCCATAGATGAGGCAATTAGGACTAGCCAGTTCATTCAGAATAAGTGCTTGCGCTACTGGATGGAAAATAAAGGCTTGCGTCAATATGACCTCAACAAATATTGTGCTGTACTAGCAGCAGAATTTTCCTTTGCCAACGAACTCAACTCAATGGCTAGACAATCTGCGGCTGTAGGCGAAGCCTGCGCGCAGCGCATACGTACTTGGAGCGCGATTGCTCGGTTCTTTGACAACTGTAAGAAGAAGGTTAAGGGTAAAAAGGGCTTTCCGAAATTTAAGAAAACCTGTCGCTCGGTTGAATATAAAACTAGCGGTTGGAAGCTTTCACCTAACCGCAAAGCTATTACTTTCCGGGATGGGAAGAACATCGGGGCCCTTAAGCTTAAGGGAACCTATGATCTAAACTACTACGACATTAAGCAGATTAAGCGAGTTCGGTTAGTGCGTCGCGCTGATGGATATTACGCTCAGTTTGCCGTTGATGTCGATGTTAAGGTTGAGACACAACCAGCAAACCAAGTAGTCGGTATCGATTTGGGGTTAAAGTATTTCATTGCGGATAACATTGGCAATGTAGAACCTTCACCCCAGTTTTACCGCCAAGCGGAAAGACAGTTAAATCGAGCCAATCGCCAAAAATCCAAGAAATTTAGTCTTGACAAAAAGAAGGCTAAACAACCACAGTCGAAGAACTACCACAAAGCTAGAAATCGGTATGCCCGGAAACATTTAAGAGTAAGTAGGCAGCGAAAAGAGTATTGCAAGCGAGTAGCATACTCCGTCATCCAATCTAACGATTTGGTAGCCTATGAAGACTTAAATGTAAAAGGGCTGGTTAGAAATCGACATCTAGCTAAATCTATCAGTGATGCAGGATGGACTACATTTCGCCAATGGTTAGAATATTTTGGCTTTAAGTATGGGAAAGTTACTGTTGCAGTACCTCCTCACAACACAAGCCAAAACTGCTCTAACTGTGGTACGAAAGTTAAAAAGTCCCTATCTACCAGAACCCATGTTTGTCCGCATTGTGGATTTGTTGAAGATAGGGATGTAAATGCAGCCATCAATATCCTGAAATTAGGACTAAGTACGGTAGGGCATACCGGAACTTACGCTTGGGGAGATTTGCCCTCTTGGGCGGTTGGTGTGAACCTGTCGTCTAATGGCGAGTCGTTGAACCAAGAATCTCCGCACATAAGCGGGCGGAGAGTGTCAAATTAACGTAACTTCATATAGCAGGATTGAAGCGTATGACTACAACGGCATCTTCTACCGTATCAACCCAAGACATCGAGCTGAAACCTAGCTATACACTTCCCTTGGTGCTTGTAATCGCTGCCATACCGCTGCTGCTGGTACAAGCTTGGGTGAGTTTAGCGATCGCAGCTTTTGGTTTATTCCTAATGTTTCAGGCGGTAACGATACGCTTGAAATTTACACAAACAGCTTTAGACGTTTATCGCTCTGATACCTTAATCCGGCGTTTTCCTTACCAAGACTGGCTCAATTGGCGGATTTTTTGGACACCACTGCCGATTTTGTTCTACTTCAAAGAAGTTAAGAGCATCCACTTCCTGCCAATTCTATTCGATCCCAAAATGCTACAAACTTGCTTAGAGCAACGCTGTCCAGTAGTTGCTCGTTAGTTGTTAGTTGTTAGTTGTTAGTTGTTAGATGAATTCCGACGAAACTCAAACCCAAGAGCCAGAACAAGAGCAAGCCATTGAGGCATTAGATAATTTCCAGGAGCCAAGTGCTACGGTGGCACTGATGGCAGAGGAACCAGTAGCAGAGGAACCAATAGCCCCCGAACCAGCAACAGAAGAACCAGCAGCAGAGCTAGCTGAAAGCAGTGTAGCTGAGATGACAGCACGAGTAGCTGAGCTACAGCGCCAAGAACAGGCATTAAGGCAGGAAATTGTCGCTCTGCAAGCTTCTTATAACACAATGCTGCAAGCGCAGATCGCTGAAACTCAAGCGACTTTGGGACGTTTGGTGCAAGAAGCTTTGACTGAACTAGAGCAACGCAAGCAGGCGCTGCAAATTTCAGTTGAACAACTCGAACGTCGGCGCGATCGCATCCGGGAAGAAATGCGAAAGAATTTTGCTGGTGTATCTCAAGACCTTGCTATTCGGGTCCAAGGCTTTAAAGATTACCTAGTCGGTAGCTTACAAGATCTGGCCTCAGCAGCTGAACAACTGGAACTGCCGACAGCGCAGGAACCAACAAAGCCAGCTGATGTACGCACGCTAGATGCGGTATCCGTAGCATCCACGACGCTGCAAAACCCAAAATTTACAGAGCAAAGTTTTCAAACAACAGCCAAGCAAATTCGCAGCATTCTCGACCAATACCGCTCCATGCCTGATTACTACGGTCCCCCCTGGCAACTGCGGCGCACGTTTGAACCCGTTCACGCGGAACGAGTCTCTAACTGGTTTTTCACTCAGGGTGGTCGCGGTGCTGTCCGCACTATGGGTAGTCGCTTGCAAAATATCCTGATTACCTCGTCTGTGATCTCGGTGTTACGCAACCTGTATGGCGATCGCCTGCGTACCCTCGTCCTCGCTAACTCTCCCGAACGCTTGGGAGAATGGCGGCGGGGTTTGCAAGACTGTCTAGGGATCTCGCGTGCTGACTTTGGACCAGAGCGGGGTATTGTCTTATTTGAGGCACCGGAAGCGCTGGTTATGAAAGCCGATCGGCTAATCAAAGAAGGGCAAATGCCACTGATTATGATTGATGAAACAGAAGATCAAATCAATCTTTCGCTCCTGCAATTTCCCCTCTGGTTAGCTTTTGCTCCCGATCCTCAGCAGATGTCTAACGATTTTAGATTTTAGATTTTGCAACCACAGATAAACACAGATAACATAATTAGCTTGATCTGCGTTTATCTGCTATAGGTTGCGGTTGCAATTTTTGATTTTACTTGGGGGATAACGGAATGGCTCTTGAGTTGACTTTCTGTGGTCTAATTTTGATTGCGTCCTATCTACTCGGATCAATTCCCACCGGGTATACGGCAGGACGGCTACTCAAAGGAATTGATATTCGGGAGCAAGGATCTGGCTCTACTGGCGCAACAAATGTGCTGAGGACGCTAGGAAAAGGTCCAGCACTGGTGGTTTTACTGATTGATATGTTGAAAGGCGTTGGCGCGATCGCCCTCGTTCATGCCTTATATATCTTGCCATCAACACCGATGCTACCTGCAAACTGGCAACCCTGGCTGGTAGCTGTCGCAGGTTTTGGCGCGATATTCGGTCACAGTCGCTCAATCTGGCTGAATTTTAGTGGCGGTAAATCTGTTGCCACCAGTTTGGGCGTATTATTAGCCATGTCTGTGCCAGTGGGGTTGGGAACCTTGGGAGTATTCGGCGTCGTGGTGGCACTATCGAGAATTGTTTCTCTGAGTTCTATTGCTGGTGCGATCGCTGTTAACGTTCTGATGATTCTCCTCAATCAGCCGCTACCCTACGAGTTATTTGCCGCTGTAGCCGGGGTTTATGTCATCTGGCGTCACCGTAGCAACGTCCAGCGCCTACTTGCCGGAACTGAGCCACAGCTAGGACAACAGATACCCTCTTCTGAAGCGATTAGCGAGTAGCTTCAATTGATCGCAGTGTACAACTAGGAATCTTACCGTTTGTTCCGCTTGCTATGAAAAAAGCGGTGACGGCAAGAGTAATAGTGGCAGTAGTAAGGAAATAGCCCAAGTATTGACATCGATTCGTCAATAATGCCTACACGTTTTGTCCGACCAACTTCTATCGAACCGCATTTTGGGCATTTTACTGTGTCGGATTCGCTTCTACTTAAGCGACTTTTACTTATTGGATCGTTTAGCGTCATGGTTTTCTGACTTCACCCTTCTGCACCCAGACTAAATTTACTGATTCACGCCCAGCATCTACCTCTAGATCAGTATGGCTTGAATTGTGTATGTGTTTATATATACAACAGCCATACGGATAGAGTCTATAAACAGTCGATGTTATAGCTATTGACCCAGTTGTTGAGAGCGTTTGTAAGCTGCTACAACCGCCTCTATAAGCGCAGAGCGGAAACCAGAACGCTCCAGCACAGAAACACCAGCGATGGTGGTGCCACCGGGACTGGTAACGCGGTCTTTGAGTTCAGCTGGGTGCATTCCCGATGCTTGCAATAGCTGAGATGTTCCCAATACAGTTTGCAAAGCTAAAGAAGATGCGATCGCTCTCGGCAACCCAGCAGCGACGCCCCCATCTGCCAACGCTTCAATCATAATTGCCACATACGCCGGTCCAGACCCCGATAGACCTGTCACGGCATCCATCAAGGTTTCTGAGACATCCACGACTTCCCCGACTGCCTGGAAAATCGTCCGTGCCTGTTCGAGATGCTGAGCGGTAGTGTGAGAACCTTTAGCGATCGCAGTAATTCCCGCGCCTACAGTCGCTGGCGTATTTGGCATCGCTCGAATCACTGGTTGTTCTGGAAAAGCAGATTCCAATTGGCTTAAGGGTACCCCAGCCAAAATAGAAATCACCACCTGCCCAGATTCAACTCCAAGCCTTGATCCCAAGTTAGCCACTACCACATCAAACACCTGGGGTTTAATAGCTAACAACAGCACTTCTGTTGCCGCAGCCACTGCCCGATTGTCATCCGTCACCAAGACGCCATATTGCTGCGCTAAAAAATCCCGCCGTTGAGGAACGGGATCGCTCACCAGAACTTCATCAGGAGAATAAATTTTCTGGGCAATTAAGCGGGATAACAGCGCTTCACCCATTACCCCGCCACCGATCAGGCCGAACTTTACAGACAACTGTCTTTTGTCCTTTGTCCTTTGTCTTTACTACCAAGCCAATGATCAATGACCAAAGGCGTAATGAGACTTTTACTGAGCCATCCGTGCTTGTTCATTTGCCCAAGCGGGAGCAGGAGCCGCTGGACGCGGAGCGCGAACTTGTGGCTGTGGAACTTCGTTCACAATGCCTGACTGAGTACTAACTTGAACACAGCTCGGAGTAAACAGGAAGATACTTTCGCCAATTCGCTCTTGATGACCGTCAATAGCGTAGGTGCCACCAGCAACAAAGTCCACAGCTCGTTGCGCTTGGTCAGGGTCCATAATCGTCAGGTTTAAAACTACCGACTTACGCTCGCGCAGGGCTTGAATCGCCTGTGGCATTTCTTCAAATGAACGTGGCTCCATTACCACTACTTCTGAAACGCCATTTACAGCTCCCGGCATACCAATCACATTATTCATTGTTACTCCTCTTCCTACTTCTGATGTCACAGCTGTCCGCTCACGAACCCGACGGCGGTTACGACTTTCTTCGTCGGGTGTTGGTTGAGGAGGCTCTTCCTGGTATCCGTTTTGGTAAGGCTCTCCTCCGTCCATTTCTTCATACTCATACTCGTATTCTGCTGGCTCATTGAGACCAACAAAATCTCGTAGCTTGGTAAAAATGTTATTCATAGTTTACGCTCCTTCATCATTTAAGTTGATCCTGGGTACCAATCATCAAAGTGGCGTTGGCAATATCTTAGCTCATGCCAATGCTCACCTCATCCGCAGGGTTTGACTGGGACTCAGGTCATCCGTTCGCCAAAAATAATGCGCCCTAGACGAATCATCGTGGCTCCGGCTTGAACTGCCTGCTGGTAATCTGCCGACATTCCCATCGACAGCTGCTGGATGTGAATATTTAACCAGTTTTGCTGTCTGATTTTATCAGCCAATTCACGAGTACGATCAAAGACTGCCAGAATTTCTGATGAATCGAGATCTAGTGGGGGAATTGTCATCAATCCTTGAATTTGCAGGTTGCTGCACTGGTCAAGCGAGGGTAAATCCGCAAGCAGTTCGGGTACAGTCCACCCAGATTTGTTGGCATCTGGCAATAGTTTCACCTGGAGACATACGTGTGGCTTGCTGGGTTGTCCAGCAGCTAATTCATCAAGCCGCTGGGCTAATTTTAAGCTGTCTAATGAGTGAATCCACTGAAATATTTCTAAAGCTTTGCGGGCTTTATTGCTCTGTAGATGTCCAATTAGATGCCAGGTGATGTCTGGCAAATCTAAAAGTTGGGTTTGTTTGAGTTCCACTTCTTGAATCCGACTTTCGCCAAAATCCCGCACTCCAGCAACATAAGCTTCTCGCATGGCGTCTACCGGCACTTGCTTGGTGACGGCAATCAGGCGGACAGATTCTGGCAGCTGTTGGCGAATCTCAGTAATGCGTTGTGCGATCGATCCAGTCATTGAAAAGTTTGCTGATGAATTGCCTGAAGCTGTTGGTAATCCTGGGATTGACCTGTGCGACGCAGTAGGCGGAGGCGGTTTTCCACTAGGAGGCGAGCATCAGAACGAGTAATGGGTTCAAAGGTGAAGCCATTAGAACCATTTGACACTAAAAAAAATATCCGCTGGGCATAAAGGGTGGTAAACAATTCCTGGCTATCTTCAAGCAGACAGATTCTGTAAAGCAAGCCAAAGGTTGGGTGATTAAGATAAATTTCGCTGCTCATCAACATCCAAGCGATCGAGTCTCATTTCCCTTGCGGGTTTCAAACAGGCACATTCTCTATGAATGGTTACAGAATAGCTGGAAATTGGTTCAAAGTTGGAGTGAATCTAACTAATCGCGCTTTGGCTAACAGTTTTCGGCAAGCTTCAGCGCAGCCAGTTGAGCTTGAGCTTTGTGGAGGGATTCGTACCATTCTTTCTCTGGATCGCTGTCTGCAACAATTCCTGCTCCGACTTGTCCCCAAACAATATTGAGTCCTGATTCATGTGGGGTGGAAGAATCAGTAATTTGCTCGGTAGTAAGTATATTTTCTCTGCTAACTAGCAGGGTGCGGATCAAAATGTTCAAATCTAAATTGCCACGCCAATCTAAATAGCCACAGGAGCCATAGAACAAATTGCGCCGCACGGGTTCGAGTTCTTCAATAATTTCCATGCAGCGGACTTTGGGGCAGCCGGTAATCGTGCCGCCGGGGAAAAGTGCGCGGATTAGGTCAACGGGGTCACAGTCGGGGCGTAAGGTGCCTCTGACGTTGCTGACGAGGTGCATGACGTGGCTGTATCGCTCTATGGTTAAAAGCTCGTTGACCTCGACCGACCCCCACTCAGAAACGCGCCCTAAGTCATTGCGCTCTAAATCTACTAGCATGATGTGTTCTGCCCTTTCTTTGGCATTGGCAATCAGCTCTTGCTCTAGTAAAGAATCTTGTTCTGGGTTAGAGCCACGCGATCGCGTCCCCGCAATTGGTCGCGTCTGTGCCTCTAATCCCTCTAAATGCACCAACCTTTCTGGGGAACTACTAACCACTGCGCCCCAAGGCGTCTGCCAATAGCTAGCAAATGGCGAAGGATTAATTTGCTGTAAGGCTCGATAAATCGCCCAGCTGTCTGCTGTCGTGTAAGCCTCAAACCGCAGTGAAAGATTTGCCTGAAATATATCCCCAGCGTGGATATATTTCTGAGCTTGCCGCACGGCGTCTTCGTAGTCCAACTGCGACGACAACAAGCTAGGTAGACGGGAATTGGTATTTAAATTCTCCCCTGTCCCCGCCCCTACGCTCCCTGCTTTCCTGCTCCCCTGCTCCAACTGGTCGAGTTCGGCTTCATTAGTAGAGGCTAGCCAGAGTGTTTGTTGCCAGTGGTCGAGGACGGCAAAAGATTCCGGTTCATACCAGAAAGCAACAGGGAACGGCAGCGGGTCTTTGTTGAGGTTGGGAAGTTTCTCAATCTCCCACGCTAGGTCGTAGCCTAGCCAACCTAGCCAGCCTCCGGTGAAGGGGAGATAGTTCTGTGGGGGAGACGCCCCTACTTTTGCCTTCACTCCTGAGCTTTGGAGTAAGCGGCGTAGGAAGGGAAGAATCTGCCCTAATGCTGGTGTCCAAACCTGCGTCTTTCCCTTCACAATTCGGGGAGAACCTGCACAGATTGAGTATCGAGCCATCGGGGCGGCATTTTGGGCGACTCCCAGTTGGGTGGGCGTAGGGTAGGGGCTTTCTAGCAAGGTGGCTATTTCCCCGGCGTTCCGAAATAGGGCGTCGAAAACATCGGAGCCAGTGCGATTTTCTAAGGGAAGCGATCGCCAATACCAGGGTTGCATTTGTTTCAATTTCTCAGCCATCTCCTCCCAAAACCAGCCTCGCTCCCCAGAACACGACTACAATTCCCAGCGCCACCCAGTCGCCTGCCTTGAGTCGCAGCTGATGCCACTGCACCCGATGAGTATTTGGACTGGTGAAGCCGCGCACTTTCATCGCACTAGCCATTTGAGCAGCTCGTAATAAGAGATTTTCCAAGAGTCGCTCAGCTACCATCAACCAGACTTGAAGACTTTTCCGGATACCGAGCTTTTGCCAGTTGATCGCTCGTGTCTGCACTGAACGCATGAGATTCTGCACTTCTTCGAGGACGAGGGGAATGAAGCGCAAAGAAAGTGTCAAGGTTAGGGCAATTTCTGTCACCGGCCAGTTGAAGCGACGCAGGGGTCGCATTAAGCTTTCAATACCTTCGGTAATTTCTTCTGGGGCGGTTGTGAGCAGGTAGAGGTTGGTGCTGTAAATCAGGGTAAACAGTAATGTGCTGGTGTTAATGGCTAAATCCAAAGACTTGCGGGTAATCGTCAGCTTCAGGGGGCCTTGATTTAACTTAAACAAGATGTATTGGTAAGAGGTTGGCTGAGGCAACACCAAGGCATCAGCTGGTAGTCGCGGCTGGTGGCTGGCATTGAGTCCGTCGGGAGCGATCGCAGAAATAATCAGCACAAAAAAACTCAGCACCAGCAGCCACCCCATCTGCTGTTTCCACACCCGCAAGGGAATTTTGGCAGCCAAAGTAATCAAAATCAGCAGTACCACCAGTGCAATCCGCCAGATGGGATTTGCCAGAATGGGGGCAAATAGAAAGCTCATCAACCAAGCTATTTTCACTCTAGGGTCGAGGTGATGCAGCCAGGTAATTGGTTGCTCCAGGTATAGCCCCAGAGGAAGCGATCGCAGCAGATCCATCTTTAGATTTTAGATTTTAGATTTTGGATTTTGGATTGGGTTGTGATAGGAGTCTAAAACTCAGGCTAGGTAATTAGCCAGCTTTGTATGTAAAATCCTGGCATCCAAAATCATTGCATCCTATATTAGACGCGGGTGGCTCGATTGGCACGGTTGGAGGCGTTCTCCATCTCACGGACTTTTTTGCCTCGCCACAGCAACCGCAACGGCGTCCCGCTAAAGCCTAGCTGTTCTCGAAATTGCCGCTCGACGTAGCGACGATAGTTTTCGTTGAAGCGTTGGGGTTCGTTAACAAATAGGGCAATTGTCGGTGGTTCGCTTCTGACTTGAGTGCCATAATAGATTTTGCCCTGACGCCCCTGCCTGCTGGTTGGAGGAGAGTGCCAACTGAGGGCTTCTTGTAGCACTTCATTAATCACAGCGGTGGTTACTCGGCGTTTGTGTTGTTCAGCTGCTTTGTCCACCAAATCAAGGATATTTGCCACTCGCTGCCCAGTCATGGCACTGACAAAGATACTTTCTGCCCAATCCACAAACTGCAGTCGTTCTTTTAAATTGGCTTGGTGTTCGTAGATTGTGTAGGAGTCTTTTTCAACAGCGTCCCACTTGTTAACTACAATTACACAAGCTCGACCTTCTTCTGCAATCCGCCCAGCCAGTTTTTGGTCTTGTTCGGTGACGCCATCAAGAGCATCGATTACCAATAAAACTACATCAGAACGGCGAATGGCTTTGAATGCGCGATTAATTCCAAAAAATTCTGGTCCGTAATCAACGTTTTTCTTTTTGCGAATGCCAGCTGTGTCTATTAAGCGGTAGGTTTTGCCGTCCCGTTCTACTACCATATCTATGGCGTCGCGGGTTGTGCCAGAAATCGGGCTGACGATCGCACGAGTTTCCCCGGTAAGGGCGTTCAACATACTAGACTTGCCCACATTGGGACGCCCGACAATCGCTACTTTAATCTCTGGGGTTTCTGGGATTTCGTCTACCGGCAGCAGGTAGGTAATTAGCTCGTCGAGTAATTCTCCGGTGCCGTTGCCATGAATGGCGGAGACGGGAAAGGGTTCGCCTAATCCTAGCCCCCAAAAATCGGACGCCTGGATCTGTCCTTGTTGTGGCGACTCGCATTTATTAACTGCTAGCAGTACGGGGACAGGTTGTTGTCGCAACCATTGTGCGATCGCTTCATCCCCTGCTGTTACACCCGTCTGTCCATCTACGACGAAAATGGCAGCACTAGCTTCTGCTAAGGCTGTCATCGCCTGTTCGCGGATTAAAGGTAAAAATTCGGTGTCATCATCAAACACCAATCCGCCTGTGTCTACTATCGTAAATTCGCGGTCTTGCCAGAAGGCGGGGCGATAAGTGCGATCGCGCGTGATACCCGGTTGATCATGCACGATGGCGCTGTTGTCTCCGGCGAGGCGATTGACAAAGGTAGATTTGCCCACGTTAGGGCGTCCGATAATAGCAACAATGGGCAAGGGCATAAAGGCGTTTCTTCAGGTCGGCTGAGTTATAATACCAACTTTCATTCTAACGACCTTTGATAGAAGCTCTTTGATTTTGGAACTGATACGCGATCGCTCTAAATTATAGATAGGCGCAAAATATATACCTTCATTGATCGCCTGAAGAACCAAGCTTATAACTACATTTGACGAGGTAATAGCGATGCCCTGTCAACTACTCAAAATTCCCGTTAAATCCAGCACAAACCCCGGTAGCACATCCTCGCCAGACAGGGTTGTAGGCGATCGCACAATCTCCACTTCCTGATTTAGTCGGTAAATCTCCACTCGCTGATTCTGCGGATCTATTAACCAACCCAGGCGACAGCCATTATTCAAGTACTCTTGCATTTTCTCTCGGACTGTTTCCAGGGAATCACTCGGAGAACGTAACTCCAATACAAAATCAGGACATAGGGGAGGGAATTTCTGCCTTTGTTCGGGTGTTAAAGACTCCCATCTGTCTTGCCTCACCCAGCTAGCATCCGGGGAGCGAGTTGCGCCGTTGGGCAATTTAAAACCAGTGGAGGAATCAAATACAAATCCTAGCTTACTCTGGCGATTCCATAGATTCAAGTCAGTAATAAAATCGCCATTGCGACGACCTGTTTCTCCTCCGGTTGGCGGCATAACAATCAATTCTCCTTGAGCTGTACGCTCTAGTCTTAAATCTCTGTTTGCCAGACAAAGTTGATAAAATTGCTCATCTGTTAGTTTAACAGCAGAGGGTATATTCAGAGTCAAAGCGTTCATAGTTACGTCCTGTAATATTTACCGTTCAATTTAAATCAATCAAGGAATTAGTCACTATCCGCACAACACCCAACTTATCCAATCGCTGTAAGTCTTCCTCACTATCCACCGTCCACGCTACAACATCAACTCCCTGGCTTCTGCTGGATTGAACTAGCGAAGGATTATTAAGCAAAATATTATATTGGCTTAGCATGACAGCGTTTCCATCATTAGC
>Ga0196964_10000539_pt1 | contig 22390 bp, 12 predicted proteins | sample S1_10metaG_FD_148615 | JGI IMG/M metagenome (GOLD analysis project Ga0196964, IMG submission 148615) | Soil microbial communities from Anza Borrego desert, Southern California, United States - S1_10 | ecosystem: Environmental > Terrestrial > Soil > Desert | place: USA: California | collected... | reverse complement strand
GGTGTATCCATCTTTAAACGGCATACCGATGTCGCAAATGATTACATGCGTGATGTTTGAACGAAGAAGCTCGACCGCTGTATCGGCGTCTTGCGCCGCAAAAACCGTCGCACCCGCATTTTCCAAGGCGACCTTTAAAAGTTCACGCGCATCGGGTTCGTCATCAACAACAAGGAGTTGCATCCCCTTGAGAGAATTACCCGAAGATGGAGCGAGAGCCGCTTCCGCCAGATCAGGAGCAGCCGTGGAGATCGGCAATGTGACGGTAAACGTAGCGCCCCTGCCTTCGCCGGCGCTGCTGGCCGTCACTTCTCCACCATGAAGCTCAACGAGTTGCTTAACGATCGCAAGTCCGAGCCCGAGTCCTCCGAACTGGCGCGTTGTCGTCGAGTCCGCCTGCTGGAATATTTTGAAGAGTTCAGGAATGATATGCGGGTCTATGCCGATGCCGTTGTCCGTAATGGAGATTCTGGCCATGGCGCCGGACCGTGCAAGAGAAACCTGCACGGTTCCGTTCTTAGGCGTGAACTTGATTGCATTCGAAAGGAGGTTCCACATCACCTGCTGAAGCCGGTCTGGATCACCGGAAGTGTAAACCTCGTCTATGGAAGTCTGCACCTCGATACCCTTGGCTTTTGCCGCAGGCTCAACGATCAGAATCGACGATCGAATGATGTGCGCGAGATTTACAGATGTCAGCCTGAGCTGAAGCTTGCCCGACGCGATTTTCGAGACATCGAGGAGGTCGTCAACGAGCTGAGTTTGAATACGAACATTTCGTTCGATCGCCTCAAGCGCGTGGTCCACCTGATTTTTACTGATTCGTCCGGTGCGAAGTAAGCGGGTGAAGCCAAGCATGGCTGTCAGCGGTGTGCGGAGTTCGTGAGAAACAATCGCGAGGAACTGGTCTTTAAGCCGGTTCGAGTGATCAGCGGCTTCCTTTGCTGCTATCAACTGCTGCTCAATTCGCTTCTGCTCGGTCGTATCGCTAGCTTCGATGATGAAGAACCGCACTCTGCCAGCATCATCCTTGACAGCCGTGGTGGCGGCATTGGCCGTACGGATTTCTCCGTTCGCGGCGCAGTATGTATCTTTAGTGAATATGGGAACGTCACAGGCCATGGCTTGCTTGAGCCTGAGCGGCCACGCCTCTTTCATATGCGGGAGTGTGTTCCACCAGGGCGTCTCCCAGAACAGCTTTCCAATAACCTCTTCTCGGCTCAAATTGGCTGCCTGCAAAGGCGTATTATTGACTTCGAGCAGCACACCTTCGGGAGATACAATTGCCATGAATTGAAACTGCTGATTAAAGGTGCGTCGAAAGCGTTCTTCACTAAGAAGTAATTGCGCCCTGGTTGCTGACATCGCGAACGAGGTAATTGACAATACTGAAATAAAAATTAAAGCGAGCATCAACCGTTGATTTGGAGAGCCCACAGCGAATGCGCCGACGTCGTTTGTCACGCCCCAGATCGCGATGGCGCTGACAATTAGAACAGCTGAGGAAATCACGCGCGCATCAAAGCGAATGGCGCCCCAGATAAAAAATGGCAGCAACAGAAACTTCTGCTGGTACATCGGAGTGGCTACGAGAACAGAACTGGCAAGCAGAATTACGGCCGAAGCCGTGAGAGTCAGAAAAAAGAAAGCAGCCTCAACTTTACTCCAGAGATGCCGCCGCATGGCACTCTTTCGATCTGCCCATGTCAGCAGGAACGGCGTGACGATGAGCGCACCCATCGCATCTCCGACCCACCAGAGAACCCAATTCTCAAGATAACTCGCGAAAGGGTAGAGTTGCGGTAAGGCAAGGGACAGGCTCGTGACGCCAATAGTGGCGCTGATCATGGTGCTGCCAAGAACGGCACAGCCGACCAATAGCACCACATCACGCAGGCGCGAGATCGACAGATCAAATCCGAAGCGCCGCAGCAATCGCGACCCGACATAGGCTTCGAGTGTGTTCCCGATGGCAATGGCAAAGGCGGTGAAGAGGGTCTCATCAGGCGTTGACACATTCGCGAGGAACGCGCCAACAGTGATACTTGGCCAGAAACGTTCACCACCCAGAAGCAGCAATGCGAGGGCGAGACCCGTGGGCGGCCAGACTGCAGTGATCGGTTTGGGACCAAAGGCCAGAGAGAGCCCGTACTTGGCCGTCAGGAAGTACACAGCTGCGCCCGCCGCAAGCGCAATGAGATACTTCGGAGGGCTCAGCGCGAATGGAGACTGTAGCGATGCGTGCTTCATCAAAATTATTATAGTCCAGCCAGAAGCTTTGACCAACGCTGGCTGTGATCATACTCCCGCTCGGAAATTGCGGAATGCGCTTATTGCAGCTTAATTCGAGCTTGAGGCTACGGTGAAAAAAAAGATGGTGGGCGATACTGGATTTTCATTTCGACCTTTTCGTTACGTGACCAGCAAGCACGGCAGTTTTAAGTCTGAAGCTGAACAGCGCATAACAGATGCAGCGTGGCTTTTATGTCCTTATTTTCTTTATATGTCTAAATATGTGCATTCATCTTCTCGTCTGGGAAACTTGAAGGAAAGATGGTAATTTGGGATCAGCGGGTTAGCTCTTATTCGTCTCTTAGACCACTTCAACTGGGAGGCCGTATGAATGTGCTGCTGGTCGAAGATGAAAAGGATACGCGCGAACTTGAACAAACCCTTATTCGTTCGCTGGGCCATAACGTCGATGCGTACGGTACCGGTGGCACGGCGCGCGCCGCATACAACGGCCAGGTTTACGATCTTGCTGTTATTGATCTGATGTTGCCTGATATCGATGGACTAGAACTCTGCCGCGTAATTCGCGGACATCCAAATGGAGTTAAGACTGCAATCCTGATTTGTAGCGCCCGTGGCGATAAGCAGGCCCTGGAACAAGGGCTCCGCGCGGGAGCCGACGATTTCCTGGCTAAGCCGTTCGATCCTGACGATTTTTTGTCGCGCGTTCGCGTGTCACAGGAACATGCTCTTCGACGCGCTGAACGTCAATTCGCTATCGAGGCGCTACAGCAGCTGAAATCAACCACCGACAACTCCCTGGATGCCATAATCAGTAAGGATCTGGATGGTACGATCATCGCGTGGAACCCTGCTGCCGAAAGGCTGTATGGGTACTTAGCTGCAGACGCTATCGGGCGGCACATCTCGATCATCATACCTGATGATCGCCGGCATGAAGTGGAATCGTTTTTTCAGCAGATGCGACGAGGTGAGTACCTTCATCCAGTCGAAACCGAAGGGCTTCGCAAGGACGGCTCTCGCGTACAGGTTTCGCTTACCATCTTGCCGCTTAAGGATGGGACCGGCAAGGTCGTAGGTGGAACCATCAGCGGACGTGATCTCTCGCAGCAAAAAGCGATGGAAGCGGCCTTAGTCCAGTCCGAAAAGCGCTTTGCACGTATCCTCGATTCAAATCTGATTCCCATGCTTTATTGGACGATCGACGGAACAATCTCCGATGCGAATGATGCCTTCCTGCAGCTTATTCAGTATTCGCGGGAGGAGCTTAATTCCGGAGCGGTGCGGTGGAATACAATTACTCCGCCCGAGTATCTGGTCCATGACGAACGTTCAATCGAGCAGATCCGGCAAACGGGCATCTGCGATCCCTTCGAAAAAGAATACATTCGCAAAAACGGCACTCGCATCCCGGTGTTGATTGGCGCGGTCGGGTTCGAACCTGACCGGGATAAGGGTGTCGCCTTTGTCGTGGACCTATCCAGCCGTAAAGCACTCGAGGAACAACTCCGTCAGGCACAGAAGATGGAAGCGATCGGTCGACTGGCAGGAGGGATCGCACACGACTTCAACAATCTTCTGACGCTGATACTCGGCCGTAGCGAAAGGCTGTTGAGCCGCGTGAATCCCGAGGCGGCTCGCGATGTTAAACTCATCCGTTCCACAGCTGAGCGCGCCGCTGGTTTAACGCGACAATTGTTGCAATTCAGCCGCCAGCAGGTTTTACAGCCTAAAGTAATTGGACTCGCTGCGCTGCTGTCAGAAATGGCCGAGATGCTTCGTCGGATGATCGGAGAAGATATCGAACTGAGCATTCGCACAAGCGGAAGTCGCAGCATTTACGCGGATCCCTCCCAAGTCCAACAAGTCATTCTCAATCTAGTGGTTAACGCGCGCGATGCGATGCCGAATGGAGGAAAGCTCTTAATCGAAACTGCGGACGTCGACCTCGGTGGTGACTACGTTCGCACTCATATTGGTGTTGCAGCCGGCGCCTATGTCATGATTGCGGTCGCAGACTCGGGCGAGGGGATGACGCCTGAGGTGAAGCAGCGATTATTCGAGCCGTTTTTTACTACCAAGGAGCAGGGCAAAGGCACTGGTCTGGGGTTGTCTACAGTCTATGGAATTGTCCGGCAGAGCGGCGGAAATATCTGGGTTTACAGTGAACTAGGAATTGGAACAACGTTCAAAGTCTACTTTCCGGCAACGCAATCAACTATCTCGAACGCGACCCCGACCGTTGCTCCAACTCAAACAATTTTGCCTAGTGAGACCATCCTGGTGGTGGAGGATGAGCGCGAGATCGGCGAGTTGATCAAAGACGTACTGTGCGAGCACGGTTATCGAGTGCTGATGGCGACTAACGCGGAGGAAGCGTTGCAACTAGATCATGAGGAGGAGAAAGAAATTCACCTCCTGTTAACGGACGTGGTAATGCCGCGAATTAACGGAAAACGGTTGGCAGAAAAGATGAAAAAACGCAGGCCACAGATTAAGGTTCTGTTTATGTCGGGGTACACTGCCGAGGCAATAGTGCATCAGGGCGTGCTGGATCCAGAAATAAATTTTATTGAAAAGCCGTTCTCTCCGAAAACGTTGCTGGAAAAAATTCATCAGCTTCTGACCGATGGCTAAAAGGCCTGATTCGTCAACAAAGATCGTTCATTTGGGATTCAACAAAACCATGTTGAGCTCAACAGCCAGGCAACCGGCGCACCTAACCGGACCCATGTGCTGTCTGTGTTCAAAATGTCCAGAATTGCCGATCAATTAAACTTGAAACGACCACGAAGAGTGTATAAAGGCAGCGATGGAAGTCGTTGCCATATAATGCATAAAAAAGCTTCAACCGCCAGTACATCGTGATTTTAGATCTTCGAGCTCAGGTCCCAAGTCTGCTTCTCGACCGGACCCCTGGGGTATTGAACTTTGGACATGCCCGATAAAAATACCCGATTATTTGACCCTCGCTCAACCGACCAGAGCATGGACGATCTCATCCGCAGGCTGGCTGAGGCGGAAGGTACCATCAAGGCCCTCATTTCGGGCCAGGTGGACACGGTCGTCGATTCAACAGGCAACACGCATATTCTGCTTCGCCAGGCCCAGGACGCATTGCTGCAGAGCGAGCAGAAATTCCAGACACTGACCGAATCAATGCCGCAACTGGCCTGGATGTGCACACCAGACGGGGGCTACATTTATTTTAATCAGAGGTGGGCCGACTATACCGGGCTGACCCTTAATGAGAGTTACGGCCCCGGCTGGAGTAAGCCTTACCATCCCGACGATCAGCAGCGCGCAAAGGATGCCTGGAAACACGCGACCCGGACCGGCGAGCCGTTCGAAATCGAAAGCCGCCTGCGCGGAGCGGACGGAAATTACCGCTGGTTTCTGATCCGGGCACTTCCCTTCCGGGATTCCGGCGGAACGATTCTCAAGTGGCTCGGCACCTGCACAGACATCGAACAGCACAAGCGCTCGGAAGAAAAAATCCGGCGTCTGGCGTCGATCGTGGAGAGTTCGCAGGACGCGATCATCAGTAAGTCGTTGACCGGCGTCATCCTCACCTGGAACCGCGGCGCCGAAGAGATTTATGGCTACAGCGCAGCCGAGATGATCGGCAAGTCGAGCATGATTCTCTATTCAAAAGACAGCCCGCAAGAACTAACGCGGGTTCTGGAGAGCTCTGTCGCACAGAAGATCGTTAACCGCTACGAGTCGGTTCACGTCAGGAAAGACGGCAGCAGGATCGTGGTTTCGGTGACGGTCTCCCCGGTTCATGACTCCTCGGGTGAGGTGGTAGCGCTGTCTGTGATCTCCCGTGACATTACTGAACGCAGGAAATCTGACGAGGCCTTGCGGAAGAGCGAACTTGAGCAGCGCGCGATTGCCGAAAAGCTCGAAAAAGAGAGAGCCCGATTAGACGACGCGCAGGCTGTCGCGAAGGTGGGCAGTTGGGAAAATGAACTGGCGACCGGACATCTGACCTGGTCCCGCGAGACGTATCGGATTTTCGAACGCGATCCTGAAAGCTTTATTCCGACACAGCAGAATTTCTTCTCCACGATGGTCCATCCCGAGGACCACGACGCGGTGAAAGAGGCTTTCTTACAGTCATTTATTACGAACACCTGCCACGTTCTCGAACACCGAGTGTCGTTTCCAGACGGGCGCATCAAGTACGTTCAGGAACGCTGGCGCATTTTTCACGACGTAGATGGCAGGCCTCTGCGCGCGCTTGGAACGGTGCAGGACATCACCGAACGCAAGCAGTTCGAAAACAATCTGCGCAAGAGCGAAGAACGCTTCCGCTCCCTGGCTCTGGCAACTTCCCAGATCGTTTGGTGGACCGACGCTGCAGGACACGTGACCGAAGACATGCCCAGCTGGAGAGAATACACAGGCATGAGCCTGGAGCAGATACTTCAGGACGGATGGTCCAACTCGCTGCATCCCGATGACCGTGCCCGCGTGCTCGCGCACTGGAATCTCTGCGTCGCGAACAAGTCACTCTACGAGATAGATTATCGTATCAGGCGAGCAGACGGCGTTTACCGGCTTTTCTCGGTTCGGGGAATTCCCGTCATCGAAGAGAACCAGATTCGCGAATGGATTGGAACTTGCACGGATATCACGAAGCGCGCTGAGCTTGAAGAGCAGCTGCGGCAGTCGCATAAAATGGACGCAATCGGAAGGCTTGCCGGAGGCGTCGCGCACGACTTCAATAATGTACTCACGGTTATTCTTGGCCGCGCTGAACTGCTGCAGAGCAGGACGGATATTCCCGAACAGGCGCGCAAATCTATTCTTCTGATCCAGGAGACGGCCAACCGCGCGGCAAAGCTGACGCGGCAACTGCTGCAGTTCAGCCGGCAGCAGGTCCTCCAGCCCAAGATCATCGATTTCAACGCCCTGCTTTGTGACATGCAGGAGATGCTGAGGCGCCTGATCAGTGAAGACATTGAACTTTCACTCAAGCTCGAAAAGCACCTCTGGCACATCAACATTGATCCCAGCCAGGTGGAGCAGGTCGTGATGAACCTCGTCATCAATGCGCGGGACGCCATGCCGAACGGCGGCCGCATCAACCTCGAAACTTCGAACATTGAAATTACTGATGCGTATATCAAAGACCATGTTCAGATCGCTCCCGGTCCACACGTTATGCTAACGGTCAATGACACCGGGTGCGGTATCAGCGAGCAGGTGAAAGCACGCATTTTCGAACCGTTCTTTACCACTAAGGAACAGGGCAAAGGCACCGGGCTTGGACTTTCGACGGTTTACGGCATCGTCAAGCAGGCCGGCGGAAGCATTTTTGTTTATAGCCAAGTCGGACACGGAACGACGTTCAAGCTTTACTTTCCAGCCACACGAGAACGGCGCACTGCGAAGATTCCCCTGCAATCCCTGCAGCCAGTCGACAAGGGTGGCGGCGAAACCATCCTCATCGTTGAAGACGAAGGCGAGATTCGCGAACTGCTGCGTGAGATATTACTCGAGAAAGGCTACAAAGTCATCGCTGCCGTCGACGGTGAGGATGCGCTGCAGCGAAGCAGCGCCTTTCCCGGCACGATCCACTTGATGCTCACCGACGTCATCATGCCTAAAATGAGCGGCCGCGAACTGTCCGAACGCCTTGCGATTACGAGACCGAAGATGCCTGTCATTTTCATGTCGGGCTATACCGCAGACGTCATGGCCAACCGCGGCATGTTCGAGAACGGAATCAATTATCTCGAGAAGCCCTTTACACCCGTTTCGGTTCTTTCAAAAGTGCGCTCGACGCTCGCGGGCGCTACCTCCAATTGAGAGTGCCTTGAATAATCAGGCGCTAACCGCGGCCCTGGTGAACGACTTCTACTTGGGACGCCGGATATTATAGAGTTGCATGCGCACGTATAGCGTTGCGCGGCTGAGTCCGAGTTCGCGCGCCGTTGCGGTGATACGCCAGTAATTGCGGCTTAGCGCGGCCCGGATCAGTTCGGCCTCGGCTTCCTTGATGGAATCTTTAAAACCTCTGCGCTGGATCATATCGGCCGGCTCGCTTCGTGCGGGCTCCGTCGGAATGGGTGGAGGAACCGGCGTTACGACCTGTGCAGCTTGTTGCTCAGGCATTGAATAGACGATGGCTCGGCCACTATGTACGTCTTCCGGAAGATCTTTCGGACCGATGGCGGAATCTTTGCAGAGCACCAGCGCATACTCGATGGCATTGCGAAGCTGGCGCACGTTTCCGGGCCACGAGTAGCGTTGCAGACAGTCCAGCGCTTCAGGGCTGATCTCTACCGGGCCGCTGCCGAGTTCCTCGCGCGTCTTGTTGAAGAAGTGCAGCGCCAAAGGCTTGATGTCTTCCTGGCGCTCGCGCAGGGACGGAATCTGAATTGGGATCACATTGATGCGGTAATACAGGTCCTCGCGGAAATTCCCTGCAGCAATGGCCTTGGTCAGATCTCGGTGCGTGGCGCAAATCAGCCGGAAATCAACGCTGATCGGGGTGCTTGAGCCCACGCGTTCAATCGTTCGGTTCTGAATTGCGCGCAGAAGCTTCACTTGAAGCGGCAGCAGCAGGTCCCCGATTTCATCCAGGAAGAGCGTGCCGCCATTGGCCTGTTCGAAGCGGCCGATATGGCGGCGATCGGCGCCCGTAAACGAGCCTTTTTCATGGCCAAACAGCTCTGATTCCATCAGGTGTTCAGGCAGTGCGCCGCAATTGACTTTAATCAGCGGCGCCGCTGCGCGACGGCTGTTACTGTGGATGCAATCGGCGAGCACTTCCTTGCCGCAGCCTGACTCGCCCAGCAGCAGAACGGAGCTGTCCGCCTGCGCCGCCGCCACGGCGCGCTCGTAAACGGATTGCATCGCAGGCGCGACGACGATTATATTCGAGCGCACTCGTCCGGTCGCTGGCCGGGGTGGCTTGGTTTTTGTCAGCACCGCAGAGGCTGCCGCCCGATGGCTCGCAACGGCTTCTCGAACCACCCGTACGAGGTGCGCTATCTCGAACGGCTTCTCGATAAAATCGAACGCTCCGGTATTTAAAGCGCTCACGGCACGGTGAACGGTCCCATGGCCCGTTACGATAATGACGTGAGGCGGCTGCGGCAGAGCCCGCGTTTTAAAGAGCAGCTCCATGCCGGTCATGCCTGGCATATTCCAGTCGGTCACCACAAGAGTGATCTTGTTAGAGCTAATGTAATCCCACGCGGCAATTGGGCTCTGAAAAGACCTCGACGGAATTCCGGCCTGAGCCAACGCGTCGCGCTGGATGTCGAGGATATGCTGCTCGTCGTCAATCAGGACGATTTCGGTGCCACGAACATCGATACTTGCGGACATGGAAATTACCTCGTTTCGTACGTCGTTGCACACCGCCGCCGAACCGATGCTGCCGCTGTCAGAAATGCTTTTACCGTCGAGTGATCGGGTTCTCAATTCACTTAGCACCTGAAATTCTCCAGAGTTTTTAATCAGACCCCTAAGCCAGTGTCCAGACTTCCAGACACTCTGTTGTCTTTTCCGGACAATTTGTTCCAAATAGCGCTTTCTTGTACGTGGCCACTAACAAAACAAATTAAGGGCCAATGTAGAGACTGCTTACGCAAGTTAAAGCTTTAGCTGAATAAACGCAGCATTATCTTTCAGTGAAATAAATTCATCGCCCGGGCTCAACATTTGCCAACAAGTTTTTTGAAACCTAACGGCATCGGGATGAATGCGAACAGTTAGACAAAGGCCGCACTTAGAGGGATCGAGCGTGGAAAGCAGAACGATGACCTCACGTGGCGCTGAAGACAACATACGACACATCGCGGAGGCAATTCAGGATGCATTCTGGCTCAGCAATGCCGCGTGTACTGAAATTATTTACGTGAACTCCGCCTATGAGAAGATCTGGGGCCGCTCCTGCCAGAGCCTTTATGAGAAGCCGTGTTCCTTTCTAGATGCCGTTCACGCCGACGACCGGCCTCAGACGCAGACGGTGCTGGAGAAAAGTCCGCCAGGCGAGGCCCTTAAACTCCAGTACCGGATTGTTCGACCCGATAGTTCCCTGCGTTGGATCTCAACTCAACGCTACCCGGTTATGGATTCCTCCGGAAACGTCATTCGCCTGATTCATCTCGCGCAGGACAACACCGAACGCAGGGGCATCGAGGACGCGCTGCAGGAGAAAGCACGTCTGGCAATGCTCATCGCGGACGTCAACTCCGTATTGTCGGGCGACAAGAACCTGGTGGATACGCTGCAGGCCTGCGTTGAGCTGATCGTCCGTTACCTGGATTTTTCATTTGCCGCAATCTGGTGCGCGGAGGCACAGAGTCAGACCCTGGAACTCAAAGCCGTAACAGATGTGCAGGGAAATGGCGGAGTGCCCGGCTCAATGATCTCCGAAGTTACTGAGACACGGCGTTGCAGTATCAAGCTGGGGGTGCCCACGAGGCCGGGGAATTCCGTAAAAGAGAACAGTGTCGTTTCAACCGTCTACCCCTTGTTGGTCGATGAGCGGCTGGTTGGCGTTCTTGCGCTGCAATCAACGTCGCCCTGCACCGGGCCGCTCAGCCATGCGTTGGAAACCCTGGCGCGCTCACTGGCTCTGGGCATCAGCCGCAAATGCATCGAACAGGCACGCGCCAATCTTGAAGAGCAACTCCGACAGGCGCAGAAGATGGACGCCGTCGGCCAACTCGCGGGCGGCATCGCGCACGACTTTAACAACATACTCACCATTGTGAACGCGCGCAGCCAGCTGCTCATGAGTGCGCACAAGCATGATTCGAAAACCATGCGCGATCTCGAGCTCATCTATAAGTCAGGTGAACGGGCGGCAGCCCTCACCCGGCAACTGCTGGCCTTCAGCCGCCAGCAGGTGCTTGAGCCCAGAGTATTAGATCTCAATTCAATTATCAGCAATATGCAGAAACTCCTGCGCAGGCTGATTCGCGAAGATATCGCTTTGAGCATCGTTCCAGGATCCACGATCAGGCCCGTGAAAGCCGATCCCGGACAGATCGAACAAGTCATCTTCAATCTGGTTGTGAACGCGCGCGACGCGATGCCACGCGGTGGCAGCCTGGTGCTCGAAACCTTTAATGAAAAAGTACACGCCACGGATCGACGCAACGGGAACGATGCAAAACCCGGATGCTATACGGTTCTGTCCGTCAGCGATAACGGGTGCGGCATATCCGCCGATATTCTCCCCCGCATCTTTGAGCCATTCTTTACAACGAAGGAGAAAACGACCAATACCGGGCTGGGGCTTTCCACGGCGTACGGCATTGTTAAACAAAGCGGTGGTCACATTACCGTGAATAGCGTCCTCGAGCGCGGCACCTGCTTCAAAATCTACCTGCCCCACTGCGAAGGCGCGGTGGCGTCATACAGCAGCAGCATGGCTCCCGCCGTTTGTGGAGGCAATGAGGTCATCCTTGTGGTCGAGGACGAGGAGAGTGTCCGCGAACTGGTTCACGATCTTCTAGGCATGTATGGCTACCAGGTGCTTGAAGCGAGCGACGGGTTGGAAGCGCTGCGAATCTGCGAGGGCCACGCCACGAATATTGACATGGTTTTGTCGGACGTGGTCATGCCCGGGATGGGCGGCCCGGAAATGGCCGAGCACATCCTCAAGCGCCGGCCGAACACAAAGATTTTATTTACTTCGGGCTATACCGATCACCCGATCATCAACAAGGGCGTATCGGACGCCACGATTAACTTTCTACGCAAGCCATTCACGCCGGCTGGCCTCGCGTGCAAAGTCCGGGAGGTTCTCGACGTAACAAAGTAGGCGGGCTATTGTGTACGCAGAATCGCGTGTGCTGGATCGTGGCTACGGCGCGCTTGGACGGTGATGTTCCGGACCACACTGATGAATCGGTATTCGGCTTCGCTGCGGAGAAGCGCATGTTGAGCCTGCTCTGGCACAGGAGTGTGTTCGCATCGCCTGATCACACGGCAGTGCGCACGGCGGGAAAGACAATTGGATATGACTGGAATATTTATATAGTCTCGGGAAGGCCCAATCCTTGAAGCAATATTTTTTTATCGCTGAGATCGCCGATGACGCGAGTGTGCGGCGCTGGAAAGGTTTTCATCAGCGTGGGCGTGACGAGAATGCGTTCCAGTAAGGCGGCACCAGGCGTTTCAAGAACATCGACAATGGTTAAATCAACCACCAACCTGCGTTCTTGAATCAATGCGTTGAGGTTTGCGATTGCTCGGGCGGATGCGGGCGCTCTTCCGGCAACATAAAGCGTCAAAACCACGCGACCATCCGGTTCGGTCGCACCTTCTGGCCGAAGCCGTGCCACCGTCATCCTCTTCTCTCCTCCGTGCTGCATACTCAGGATAATAATTTCCTGCTGCCATGTTGAACCGGCAGGTCGGCACGGCGGCGATTACGAACTTCACGCTGTGTCTGGATCCATTGTTCCTGCTGCGCTTTCTTCTGACTCAGCAGTGCTTCTAGCTCAGCCTCGCGCAATTTCAATTCACGTTTGGCCAGTTCAATGCGGGTCAGCGCCTCTGCCTGGGAATTCTTGAGCTGCTCGCGCCTGCATTCAAATTCTATTTCGCAGGCATGCTGCTGCAGTCTTTCCTGGTTCTCACGCTGCCAGCGTGCCGTGCCCATCAGCACCTCGCCTTCAACGCTATAGACATCGGTCAGATCGATGCCGTTATCGCTGAGCACCAGTTCACGAACCTGGTTAGAGTGCCCCATGCCGCGCGACTTTACAATGGTGATTGCGCGGTTGCGCTCACCCGCACGGATTTGGTATGAGAGGTGAATCCATGTGTCCGCTATCGTCGAAATCTGGAGCGGTGTGGCCTCCACATTGTCAAAGGCACCCTGCAGCAACGTTGTACAAACGACCGTGATCTTGCGCTGCTTGGCGAATGAAATTATCCGGGAAACGACGTTTGCGGCATGGCTGACTCCGCCCACCCGCACAAGCGACGACAGCGGATCAATAACCATGCAGAGGGGCTGGTGTTCGCAGACCAGCGCTTGAATGCGCAGGAAATGCTCGTCGGAGCTTTGGGACTCGGCCTCCACCGAGTACATGCGCAGCATTCCTGAGCGCTTGAACTTTGAAAGAGGCAGGTTGACCGAATTAAAATTGCGCACGATTTGATCACTGGATTCATCGTAGCTGATGTACAGCGTCCGTTCACCGCGCTCGCACGCTGCCTTGGCAAAGGCTCCGCATAAGGTCGACTTCGCCGTCCCCGGCTGACCGGAGATGAGAATGCCTGTCGCGCGGTAGTAACCGCCTCCGAGCATGGTATCCAGACGCGCCACGCCTGAACTTACGCGATCGGTGGAAACCGGGTAATCCAACTCTGTCTTGGCGGCTGAGGCAATCTCGATTCCATTTGGGCCGATGATCATTGACAGCTCGCTGGTGGACGCATTGGAGCCGCGGTATTTCAGAATGCGCAAGCTGCGCAATGCAACGCGTTCCACAAGTTCATGGTGTAAGGAGATCACGCAATCGCAGATAAAGGGCAGATATTCCAGCCGCGGATTGACCATGTTGCAGTCCGTCTTTGCCGTTACAATGCCGGTCAATTGGCTCTCAAGCAACCAGTTATTGAGCCGTGCGATTTCACGCCGTTCGGCGACTGCATCATTCAACAGGGAAAGCAGCACATCAATTCCATCAAAAACAACCCGTCGTGCCCCTGATTCGTCTGCTTTGGCTTTGACTGCCGCGAGAATTCCATTCAGATCGAACTTGCCTGCTTGCAAATGATCTGGCGAGATCTGGGCGTCCAGAAAAAAAAGCTTCTTGCTTACGATTTTATTTAAATCCCATTTAAAATTCTGACAATTCGCAATGATCTGGAGTGAACTTTCTTCAAACGCGACAAATATACCCGAAACCCCCTGTCGCACCCCGGTCACAAGAGTCTGCAAGGCAAAAATAGTCTTGCCGCACCCTGGACCGCCCACAACAAGTGTTGTCCTGCTATCCGGAAGCCCGCCACCGGAGACCTCGTCAAACCCAGGAATGCCCGTCCTGATTCTTGGCTGATTGAACGGTCGCGGTTTCGCTGGAGTTGTAGGCATATAATGAAAATCCCAGATGCGAGACAGGAGCCTTTGTGATAGTTCGGCCGCTTCTTCCTGCGACCGCTTACACGTTTTGTTGGGGCTCTTGTAACTCGTCAACGGGCGTTTTCCACAAAAAACTGTCGAGCAATAATGTGCTACATTGCGCCGCAATTCGCGCGTGCAGAGACTGGAAGCTTTTTAATTCTCAGCAATTGCGTTTCAATAACGCTGCGTTCTTTGTTGATAATTCGGAGTTTTGCGAGCAGTTTAACACGGAGTACCAATTCATTGCTGTTTAACGGTTTCGCCAGGTAATCGGTCATTCCTCGGTCCAGCGCGCTTAAAATTGTACCACAATCGGTTTCACCTGAAATAATGAGAACCGCCAGTTCCTGGAATCCCTTGATACTGCGGAAACATTGTGCCAGCTCAACGCCGTTCATGCGTGGCATCAACAAATCCAAAACGGCCACATCCGGATTGACTGATGGCAAATCATTCAGGGCCTGTGCTGGATTTGTAAATCCCGCTGTTTCGAATCCAGCCAGATCCAATGTGTCTCGAACGGCCTCAAGCACGCCAGGGTCGTCATCGACGCAGAGCACCTTCGGCCGAAGGCACTGCCTTGGCGCCAGTCTGTGCGATCCGGAGTCGCCTGCCAGGGAATCCCCTTTTAATCTGGAGAGCACCATTTGCAGCGCACGAACGAGTTCGCTTGCGTTCTTGTAACGCCTCTCCGGGTTTTCATCCAGGCAGCGGTCAATGACTTGCAGAAGTTCAGAGTCGATCTTCGATGCGTTCTTCTGAAGGAGCGGCGGTTTTCCGGCAAGCTGCCGTAAGTGATAGGTTTGATCGTACGGAAGTCCGTACGGCAGCGTTCCCGTGAGAAGCTCACAGAGCGTCGCGCCAATGGCGTACACATCCGATGCCGGCGTTGGCGCCTGGCCCAGAAGCAGTTCGGGGGCTAAAAATCCGAGAGTTCCAGAAATCGACTGCGACGATGCCGTCTCTTCGCGCGCATCCGCTTCAAGTGCGGCAAGCCCCAGATCCAGAATTTTCACTACACCATCACTGGACCGGATCAGAATGTTCTCCGATTTCACGTCGCGGTGGAGAATGCCGGCTCGGTGCGCAGCACTAGTCGCCCTTGCCGCACACAGGCAGATATCGACCGCAACGGTTTCACTCAACGGACGCCCGTACCGCGTCATATGCAGACCCAGCATCTCGTACGCGGTGCACCCTTTGACGTATTCCATCACCATGAAGTTTATGCCGCTGAGCGGTTCGGAATCGATATCCAGGACTTTGATGAGGTTGGGATGGTCGAGCTGCGCCGTGATATGGCCCTCCCGCAGGAATCGCGGGAGGTTCGAGGCAGACGCTTCTTTCAGAATTTTGACCGCGACGTGAACATTCAAGCGGTTGTGCCAGCCTTGGTAAACTGTTCCCATTCCGCCTTCGCCGATCTTGGCCAGCAGCGTGACGCCGCCCAAAATAATTTGTCTGCCACTCCGTTGAAGCCTGGCAAATAGCGGATCGTCCTTGGCCAGTGGAGAGAGTTTCGGCTCGTTCGGACGCATGCTGTCTGGCGCAGAAAAAGCAATCATTCCGAACTCCGGTTTCTGGTTCGCAATCGATTTATGTGAACCCCTTCGCCTGCAGTTTTGTTCAAACGATCACGACGGTCATACCGCGGGCATAAACGAACTTGACGCCGTCTCGCCGAAGTCCAGCAACGGAATGCGGGTACGCCCGAGCGGCCGTTGCGCGCTGGCGCTGTCATTGACGGTGCGCAGAATCAGTTTCGGAAGGCTCGTGGTGACGATGGGTTTCTTCAGAATCCAGGCGTAATTTTCACTCATGAGCTCGCGCACTATTCCCGGGATGAGCACTCGATCGGTCAATAGGATCGCCGGCACGCTGCGCAGTTGATTGCAACAGGCCCGGAGATTCGCCACAAGCGTGCGCCCATCAAGTCCATCCATGTCCCAGTCCGCCAGAATCAGCTTCGGCAGCGCTTCCGGCGCAAACTCCGCTGCTTCCTCGAGTGACTCGGCCTGCCTGACCCGGATATTGGAACTCTCCAGCACCATCCGAATGAGGGTGCTTTCCGAAGATTGTGCATGCACAAACAGGATCGGAAACGCTGGCGGGCTTGGGAGCCTGCTGTCGAACAAAAAGTGTCCCATGGAGCTGACCTCCGTTTGGAAGAGTTGTTTTTTTTATAGGCAACATGCTGAATGCAAAGAATATGCCAAGACGCTCTCGACGCTCTCGCTTGAATGGTCGTTCAGTTTTCCAGAATTACCGACAGTCTGCACTTCCGTGTGATCAGCCGTGCACGCCGGCACTCCTGGTTTCGGACTACGCGCTGCTCTGGGACTTTTAACAGTAGGGGCGCAGTGCTTTGAGCCTTTCGCGTCCAACTCAAATTGGGAGCGGCGCAACATGAAGCTCTGTTTGCAAGCATTCGGGACTGGAGGGAATAGACGCGAGCCGATCAGTTCACTTCCCATCGATGGGACTTTTGAGAACAATCGCCTGAGGATCTCCTTTGAGATCATAGACGAAGGGACCTCGCATGCGACTTGTGACCACAATGCGGTGCGGCTCTGCCATGCAGATGGCTTCCACTTTGCCGGCGACTCTGATGGTGGCTCCACCCGTCGTCGCTAAGGCGGTCCGTAGGTCTGGCCCAAGGTCGACAATGCTCTTGTCTGTCAGTCCTGCCGCACGCATGAGCGCCAGGATATCCTCTGCGCCAAGCTCTGCGGCGTATCGATTGGGATTCGCAATTACGCCGTTGTGTGATGTTGCCAGAGCCAGGCTATTACCTGTGGTATTCCGCTTTCGACAGCCTGTAACTGCCAGGCTCATCATTAAAATCACAGGCCACAGGATCACTCGTTTATATTTTAAGATATTCATGGCCGCTCCTTGCGATTGCGCAGACTTTTTTCCAATTCCCTGCGGAAACCTTCATTGTCTGCGGGCGAAACTGTTGGTGACCTGAATTCCCCAGGCTCAAGAGTGCTCGCACTTGTTTCAGGCACTAACGTCGCGGTGATGAAGATTGCAATCTGCTTGTCACTTTTCTGCTCTAATCTGTTTTTGAATAATTCTCCGATAACAGGTACACGTGAAATACCTGGGACACCTCTTCGGACGGTTGTTACGCGTTGATCCATGAGGCCGGCGACCGTGGCCGTTCCTCCGTCTTCGATCCGCACCGTGCTCTTCGCTTTGCGGCGATTCACAACCGGGAGATTATTCTGCCCGCGCGCGACGACATCACTGACCTCGACTTCCATTTCCAGGGTAATCTGCTTATCGCTCCCGATGTGCGGCACAATTTTCAGTACCGTGCCGGTCTCAATTTTCTCCAACTGCGAGGTGGTATAGACAGTGCCAGGTCCAAAGAATTGAAAATATTCTTCGTTCGTCACCTTGATTTGTGCTTCTTTAGCGTCCTGAGCCATTACCTGCGGATGTGCCACAATCGTGGCCTGCCCATTCTGGTTGAGGAGGTTCAGCGTCATAATCACTGAATTGGTGTAGCTCGGACCGGTCGCGCCAATATTGATTCCCCAGGGCATTTTCGGGATTGTGGTGTTGCCCGCGAGTAGTCCGGCAGAAACCTGCGGAAAGTCCCAGTTCACCCCGAGGTTCAGCAAGTCAGATTGCTCCAGGACCACAACTCGCGACTCCAGCAATACGTGACGGGGCGCTTTATCCAGTACGCGGATGTCGTCAACAATTCGTCCCATAAGATTTTCAGGCGCGGTGACAACGAGCGTGCTTCCCGGCCCATCGGACTGCACATAGCTTCTGAAAGCGGGAGCCAGCAATTTGATCGCGGAATCTGCCGTTCGGTGATTCAGGGTTATGGGCTGTGTGGAACTAATCTGAGCAAATCCCGGGCTCTTAGGATCCGCAGAGTAGATCAGACAGTAGTCGGGGGTCTTTTTCACCCCATAGCCGGTGCCTGCGAGAATGATGTCCAGCGCCTTTCCGACTGGCACATCTTTCAGCTCGGCGCTTATCACACCTGAAACACCAGGCTCCATCAGAATCAGAACCCCGCTCTGAACGGAGATGTCCTGCAATGCCTGGCGCACATCAGTATCAACGAATACATTTGTAACGCGGCCAGGCGTGCTTCCGGGTCGTGTCTGGCTTTCCTGTGCGGCGACCGACACACAGAGCAGCAGATACATCATTAGCGCTGAAAAGCACAACAGAGCGCGAACTTCCTGTTTGTATGTGTTCATTAGCGAGCTCCTAGGCTTGTAACGGATGCTTTGATATCTTTGTCTTCTTCATCAGTGATTACATTTACGATGCATTTTCCGTCCGCGACCGACACGACGATTGGCAGGCTCTGGCTCGCCAGCACCTCTGTGGCCGTACCCAGCTCTGCTTTCAAAATGTAGGATCCGGGAGGAACCTTCTCGAAATCCATGAGCCGTGAAAAGTCTCGGCTTTCCAGCGGCAACATCTGGCCCTGGTCGCCTTCAAGCGCCGTTTTGATTTCGGTCCGTCCAGTCAGTGATGTAACCGTCACCCGCGCACTGGGCAGCACGTGGATGTTGCCTGCATTCGAGAAGCGTGCCTGAACCGCATAGCCGCCGCTCTCTGTCGCTGCGATGCTCATCCGTACTGCCAGTGCGGAGGGCTTTACTTCGGCATGCTTATTCCTCACGCTGACAAGTGATGTCGTCTGCCCTGCGCTTTGACCGTCCAAGTACGACGCCTGAAGAGAAACAGTGCCGTAATAGGCGGCGTGAGTAGTTTCCGTTTTCGGCATCGACGCAATGATTCTTACATTCTGCTTGGCGCGAGCACCCAGCGTGAAACGTTCAGGCAGGACCTGGATCCAGCCGGCGCACGATAGGCTTTCGCCTGTCAAATCACCCATCGACATTCCTCGCATCGGCGGCGGCAGGAATGCGCGGGTCTCAATGCTTACCGGGTGATCCGCTGAATTTTCCACCGAGAGCAGCGTAGTGCGGGTCGCGCCAGGAATTCCGGCGATACAAATCTCGCTTGGATTGAGCGTGAGTGCAGTATCAACTGCTACTTTTGTAGCGCTCGGATCGCCACTGAACGAGATTTCCCGCTCCACTGGGGAAAGCATGCGCCCGTCAACGCTGAGGGCAGCAGAAATCTTGAAGTGCCCAGAGGGCAAGCGTCTATTTACGTCAACCGGCAACTCGACATTGGCGCCGGGAACCAGACCGATATCTTTCGTCCAAACGGTCAGCACATGCTTCCACGTTTTATTCGAAAGATGCTGAACTTTAATCTGTCCTTTGATTCTGGAATAGGTACGGCCTTCGTTCCTGACATTCAACGTCGCGAAAGTTGCCGCGCGCTTTTTAGGCGTTTCCTCCCGGTAAACGAGGCCTGCCTCAGCCAGGCGGATCTGCTGCCGCTCGGGACGCCCCTGAACGTCCAGCAGGATAGGGATTAAAAACCGGACTGCCACGCTTACGCCCTTCTGTTGAGCTGGCGTCCTGGCCTGGACGAGGATCCCGGCAAAGTAAAAACCGCGCGCACGCGCGGGAGGTCGGACCGTGACGGTGACCGGTGACATCTGCATCGCGTCTACCGTTACGGTCTTTGCGCTAAGTGTCGTCCACTCTAAGCAGGAATATTCACTTAGCTCGACTTCGGAATTGCCTGGCTCGACTACAATCCAGCCTCCATCACGCGCTTGAACAAGATTTACAAGTGTGAGATCGAAAATCTTCGATTCATCGGCGGTGTTTTTAAGCTTGATGATTCGATCGGCGGCTTGACCGGGCCGCGCAGCGGCTTCTACTCGCATCGGGGTGATGATTAGACCCTGGCTTTGAGCCCATACGGGTAACGAACTGGCGAGCAGGGTCAGCATGAACAGTTTCGCGAATCGGCTTACGTGTTCCATTTTCCCGCACTCTCCCCATTAGATAATTAATGAATGCGATGCGGAGGAGTACGCTCGACTCCTCCGCATCGAAAGGTTGCAGTTAATTTGCAGCAGCAATCGTCAAGGTGACGGTGCCCAGGGCTTTGCCGCTCATACTGCCGTCTTCGAGCGTCGCGGTGACGGAGACATTCACAGTTCCCTCGGTTTCATTGGTCGCCACTCCGCTGTCGACCGAAGGCTCGCCCAGCGTAATCACAGCGCCAGCCGGTTTGCTCCCGTGATCAGCCCAGGAGGCCGAAACCTGCCAGGGAACATTCGCATACGCTTTGTAGTTAACGTCGCCGTTTCCAGTCACGCCGCTGTTGGTAGGCGTGCCGGTGATGAGCAGGCTTGCGTCCGCAGTGATACCCACGTAGCTCTCGACGGTCATCGATACGTTCGTATTGGACGTCGTGGCTGCCATGGCACTGCCGGCAAGAAGAACCACCGCCAAGATTGCAACGAATGCTTTCATGTTTATTTCTCCTTAGTTTGGTTGTGCGGTTGGCGGGAACTCCGCCTTTGCCGCGAGTCGATTCAGTTGAAGACCACCATGCTTTAAACTCACTCGATCGTCGCCCATTCACAGATTCGCTGCTTTACCAGGCGCCCTTTCGTTCCCCCTCCTTTCTGAAGGCACACGACCCCTCTGTGCAGCAGATTCATCTGCTCTTTTTCTCGGGCCTTTATTCCGTGAGTGCTTAGATGTTGAACGTGGAGCAGATAACGGGCCGAAGAATATTATCGTGACTTTTTTAACAAGGATTCATAGGAGGAGTGCCTGTTCCTTCACTTCTCCTGCTGCTGAGGGTTATTCTGTCCCGCACAGCAGCGGCCGGCATTTTCGACAACATGCCTGAGAGCCGAGACAGGTTGAACTGCTTGTTCGATACCGTCCCCGGCCAAAAACTGGCGCGCTGAGAATGTCACGGTGCCATACGCGGTTCCAACTGATGCGGTCGTCGCGCGAAGAAAGACTTGATCGTTGCTCTATTTTTTCCGCATCTACGAGCCGCCCCTTTGTATGCGGCGAGTAATGACGAGCACAGCATTAGGGCGACACCCTTTATAAGCACCACATAGGCAGCGCCCCGAGAAGCCGTCGCGGCAAAATCACATAAACGAAAGAAGCGCGGTTAGTGAGACATACCGTCCAGCTTCCTGAACACAATCCTGAAGTTCAGACGGTTGTTTAATGGCAACGGCCCCGAGGTGAGACAATACCCAGCTTCATACGGACCGACCCACAACCGGCATCGAGCGCCAAACCTATAGATCATGAATATTTTGCCAACTGCGCGAATGCGGTATGCCTTTTGATTAAACCCTTACACGTGCCCAAAAAATTTAACAGCCGCAAGTAGTGTCTCGCGGTCCGCTTTTCCCGGGAGGGGAACTGATGAACTCACATGTAAGCACAAGAAGCCGCTGCGCCGGTGTTCTCCTGGCGGCGGCGTTCTTCATCTCGAATCAACTTTTTGCGGCTGACATTTTATATGTCGCACACCTATCACTCAACACTCAAGACACGTACGTTGTTAACCGACTCCGCAGCCAGGGGCACACGGTAACCGTCGTCGCCGACGATAAGGCAACGGTGGCGCACGCCAGCGGAAAGGCTATGGTCGTTCTCTCCATGTCGGTCGACCTGGGAAAAAACTTAGGAACGACCTTCAAGAATGTCACGATTCCGGTGGTGACCTGGAATGACGAACTACAAACTCAGCTGGGCTGGACCGGTCCGACAAAAAACGCCCATTACGGACGAAGCGATAAGATCACCAGCATTATAATAGAAGACCCAACGCATCCTCTGGCGGCTGGTTTTGCCGCGGGTGACCTTACAATCCTGACCGATGACGACGAACATCTGGGCTGGGGCATTCCGAATAGCAGCGCGCAAGTGACTGTGGTTGCCATACTCCCAGTTAATGCTCGAAAGGCGATTTATGAATATAAGCCTGGCGCAACGCTCCACGACGGCAGTATAGCCGCCGCCCGACGCATCTTTTTCTTTTTGGGCGACACCGCACCTGATCAGATGAATGAAAACTTCGTGCGGCTGATGGACGCGGTGTTTGACTATGCGGCGTACGGAAACCTTAGCATCACGGTAAATG
>Ga0196964_10000538_pt1 | contig 22397 bp, 20 predicted proteins | sample S1_10metaG_FD_148615 | JGI IMG/M metagenome (GOLD analysis project Ga0196964, IMG submission 148615) | Soil microbial communities from Anza Borrego desert, Southern California, United States - S1_10 | ecosystem: Environmental > Terrestrial > Soil > Desert | place: USA: California | collected... | reverse complement strand
AACGTGCGCACGTCCTGGATGGTCACCCCCCCGTTGGGGATGTTTCCGGTCTGGGCCTGAGCCGCGCCGGCGGCGACCAGACTGATTCCCATCGCGGCCGCTGCCGCCAGCATCTTCACCTTCATCTCTGTCGCCCCTCCTGGCTCGATGACGCGCTGGGCGAACGCTGTCATTCGATCCGCCGACGGTCAAGCTCTGGCCTCAGCGCTTGACCACGATCGACAGGCCGTCGCCGACCGTGGCCAGGGTCGCGTCCACGCGCGGATCGGCGTGAATCCTGGCCGCCAGCGCCCGCAGCGCCGCCGTATCCTGGCCGCCTTCGGCCGGGTCGGCCACCCGGCCGCTCCACAGCATGTTGTCGATCAGCATCAGTCCGCCGGCCCTCAGGAGCGTCAGGCACCGCTCGTAGTAGGCGTCGTAGCCGGTCTTGTCGGCGTCGATGAAGGCCATGTCGAACTGGCCCGCCCGCCCTTGGGCGATCAGGCTGTCGAGGCTGTCTGAGGCCGGTCCGAGGACCGGGTGGATGATGTCGGCGACGCCGGCCTCGGTCCAGTAGTCGCGCGCCCTGGCCATGTAGTCGGCGGACAGGTCCAGCGCGAGCAGCTCGGCGTCCCCTCCGTGCATGGCCTTCAGGGCCAGCGCGACCGCCGCCGAGGAATAGCCGGTGAACACGCCCACCTCGATGACCCGGCGCGCGGCGGTCGCGCGGGTCAGGACCGCCATCAGCGCCCCCTGCTCGGGGCTGATCTGCATGCGCGAGATGTCGCCCATGGCGTCGGTCTCGCGGCGGCAGCGGGCCAGCGCCGGATGCTCGCGGACGCCGAAGCGCTGCACGTATTCGCGCACCGCGTCGGAGACGAATTCGGACTTGGACATCGGAGGGCTCCTACCGCCAGGCGTAGTTGAAGCTGAGGCTGACGCGGGGCGAGCGCGCCCGGTTGGGCTCGACCTCGTGCCGGAGCCAGCTCTCCCATAGGAACAGCCGCCCCGGCGCGGGCTCGAGGGTGACGAAGCTCCGCAGCGGCTCGGGGGCGTCGGCCCGGCGCGGCGGGGCGGCCATCATCATCGGCAGGCGAGGGTCCTCCAGCCGCAGGCCGCCCGCCCCCTTCGGAACGGTGACGTAGACCGTCCCGGACAGCACGCTGTGGGGATGGATGTGGCCGCTGTGAGCGGCGCCGAGATCGAGGAGGTTGACCCACAGGCTGTCCAGCCTGAGCCGACCGCGAGGCCCGAGGTCGAAGGCCAGCTCACGCGCGAACGCCGCCGCATGCCGGTCGAGGCGGCGCTTCAGCTCGCCGAACACACTGGCGCGCGAGGGCAGGTCGGAGAGCGAAGCGTAGGAGGTGTAGCCGCCGTAGCCCTTGTCGCGGCACCAGGCCTGTCCGGCCCGGTCCTCGTCGGCCAGCATGGCGCACGCGCCCGCCAGCTCGCCGTTGAACGCCTCGAAGCCGCGCTCCTCTGCCAGCGAGGCCTCGTAGAGACAGGTGGTGAAGAGGCCGCGCACGGACATGGCGCGGCGATAGCACGGCGCGTCCGGGCCGTCAGGAGGCCAGCAGGGCCGCCGCCCCGATCACCGCCAGCACGCCCAGACCGACGGCCCAGATCAGCGCCGACGGACGGCGGTTGGCGACCCCGTCGGGCGTCAGGGCGGGCTCGGCCGCGTTGGCGCCGGCGCCGTTCACCCCCCGCCCGCCCTCCAGCCGCCGCGCCTGGGCGATCTCCCCGGGAGACGGCGGCGTCCCGGCCGCCTCCTCGTCGGTGCCCAGTGGCGCGGCCGCGGGGTCGAAGCCGGCGGTCTTGTCGCCGGTGCGGCCGGAGTTGATGTCGTCGCGCAGCTGCGGCGAGGTGGGCGGCTGGGGCTCGGACATGGCGCTCTCCCGTACGGGAAGCCGAACCCCGGCGGCGCGGCGAAGTTCCCGCGCACGGGCTCCCTGGGCGAATACCGCCGTTCACCCAAATGTGTCCCTAGCGGGGCGGTTGCGGCTGCTAACACAGACGGCGCCCCAAGTTGGGGGCGAACCTGGAGAAGGGGAGCAAAGTGAAGAAGTTCATTGCAACGACCCTGTCCGGCGCGGTGCTGCTTGCCACCGTGGCGCCCGCCGCTGCTCAGGACTATCGCGCGACCGGGGGGTTCGCTCCGCAGGAAGACGAGGTCTCGGCCACCGTCAACTACCGCATTCCGTTCGGCGCCAAGGCCGAGAAGCCCTCGGTCGGCCTGACGCTGGCCGCGTCGCGGGCGGACGACGCCGTCGACATGGCCGACGGCCGCATCTATCGGCCGCAGCGCAGCCTGGCCGACATCCGGTTCGACGACGCGGGCCTGGCCCAGGCCGAGATCGGCGGGGTGAACCTGGCCTCGAAGGCTGAGCAGGAGCGCCTGGGCTTCGGGGACATGGAGTGGACCCCCAAGACCTGGATCTTCGCGGCGATCATCGTCGGCGGGCTGATCTGGTGGGCCGTCGAGGAAGGCGACGACGACGACGACGACGACAATGACGACGACGACTGAGGACCGCTGAGGTTCGGCCGGGCCGGCTCTCGCGCCGACCCGGCCAACTCGCCTTCAAGCAGCATACCGACGTTCACCCAATTGTGTCCGGACGGTGACGGCCAAGCTGCTACCTCTTTCCATGCCCCCGACCGAGGGGGCCTGGAAAAGGGGGAGTACCGTGAAGACGATTCTCGCAACGACCCTGTCCGGCGCCGTGATGCTGGCCACCGTGGCCCCGGCAGCGGCCCAGGACTACCGCTTCACCGACAGCTTCGCGCCGCAGCGGGACGAAGTGACGGCGACCCTGAACTACCGGGTGCCGCTAGGGCCGACGCGCCAGCGGCCGTCCTACGGCCTGACCATCAACGCCAGCCGCGCCGACGACGCCATGGAGATGGCCGACGGCACGACCTGGCGGCCGCAGCGCGGCCTGGCCGACATCCGCTTCGACGAGGACGGCCTGGCGCAGGCCCAGTTCGGCGGCCTCGACTTCGCGCCCCGCGCCCTGGCCTGGGGCGAGGACGGCAAGGACGGCAAGGACGGGAAGGATCCCAAGGAGTGGGGCGCCGCCACTTGGATCATCGTGGGCCTGGTGGTGGTCGTCGTGGCGGTCGCGGTCGCCAACGACGACGACGACGACAATCACGACGGCCCGAGCGCGAGCTGAGGGCAGGTATCCGGCGGCGCCCGACGCGCCGACGGTGTAAACTCCTCCCGGCCGCGTCCCCCTCGCGGGGCGCGGCCGCCGGAGGTTGGAGGAAGGCATGCGTATCCTGGCTTTGGCGCTGGCGGCGCTCACCCTGCTGTGGCCGAGCCTGGCGGACGCCGCCGTGCGGATCGACTTCCGCTCGCGCGACACCGACACCCGCGTCCCCCACGGTTTCGTCACCGTCAGCGGCACGCTGGACGCGACGGGCGAAGAGGTGAAGGGAAGCTATGGCTGGACCCTGGGCGTGCCGATCAGCCCCATTGTCCTGACCACCCCTGTCGAGGGCCTCGTCTACAGCGTCAAGGACAAGGACATAGCCAAGAGCAACCTGCACTTCTCGCTGGTCCTGACCGACGCCGAGTACGAGTCCGTGCTGGCGCTCATCAAGGAATGGGAAGCCCTGCCGCAGCCGTCCTACCGGCTGTTCAGCCGCAACTGCGTCACCTTCCTCTCGGCGCTGGCCACCCGGCTCGGCCTGGAGGCGGCGATTCCGTCGGGCCTGGAGCTGAAGCCGCACAGCTTCCTCGACAGCGTGCTGGAGCGGAACCGCCCCCTGATCGTCGCCCGGGCGCCGTCGGAAGCGCCGGCCACGACGACGGCCGCCGCCGAGGCTGCGCCGGCCCCGCAGTAGCCGGGAACCGGGCGGCCGGGGCGGGGTTCATCGCGTCATGGGCTGGCGGACCAATCTCCTCATCGTCCTGGCGGCGCTCGCCCTGAGCCTTCGTCGTCTGGCGCCTGACCGGCGGGACGGTGATGTTCTTCTTCCTGCCGCTGCTCTTCGGCCTGCCGTTGCTGGGCCGCCGCAAGCCGCCTAGCGACGGCGCCTGAGCCAGGCGATCAGGTCGCGCCGGTCCGCCTGCCGCCGCAGCCCGACGTAGGACATGCTGGTCCCCGGCATCGCCGCCTCGGGGTCGGCGAGGTAGCGGTCGAGCTCGGCTTCGCTCCACACCAGGCCTCGCGCGCCGGCCGCCCGCATGGCCGGCGAGTAGTCGAACCCCGCGGTCGAGGCGGCCCTGCGTCCGACGACGCCGGCGAGGTTGGGCCCGGGCAGGCCGGTCTCGCGCCGGTCGACCGAGTGGCAGGCGTAGCACTGCTGGAACAGGCGCGCGCCGCGGGCGTCCGCGGCCGCGTCCTGCGCCGCGTCGGCCCCCGTCAGCGCCGCCCACAGGACCAGCAGCACGGCGGCCTCAGGGGCCGTAGCGGACGACCACCAGGCGGTCGACGCCGGACTCCGCGCCCCAGGCCTCGCCCGGACGTCCCAGCATCTGCCGCACGTTGGCGCCCGGCTTGTCGCTGGGGAAGGCCTGGAACCGCTCGGTCGCCGGGTCGAAGCGCAGGATGGCGTTGGCCCCGAAGTCGGTGACCCAGACCTTGTCGGCTTCGTCGACGTAGACCGAATAGGCCTTCGGCCCCTCGCCGGGCAGCTTCCAGGCCTTCCAGCTGTTGTCGCGCGGGTCGAAGCGGGACAGCTGGCCCGAATTCCACTCGCTGACCCAGATGCGGCCCTCGCTGTCGGACCATACCCGGCGCGCGCCCTGGTTCGGGGTCGGGGGCTCGATGACCGTCGCCTCGCCGGTGTCGAGGTCGACGCGGGCGATGTGGCTGCCGGCGAGCGAGGCGTAGTAGACATCCCCCGACGGCGTGACGGTGATGCCGTAGGGCCCGCGCCCGCGCGGCGAGGCCCACACCTGCATGTCGCCGGTGGCCGGGTCGAGCCGTCCGTGGAACCCGGTCTGGCCGGTGAACCAGATGCGGCCGCGGCGGTCGAACACGGCGGTGTTCAGGTTGGCGTAGCCGGTGCTCTCCGGCAGCTTCCAGACGCGCACGGCGCGGGTGGCGGGATCGACCCGGACGATGGCGTTCTGGCCGCCGTCGGTGATCCAGGCCGCCTTGTCGGGCCCGACGATGACCCCGTGCGGCGCGGAGCCTTCGCCCAGCGGCACGAGCTCCACCTTGCCGGTGGCCGGGTCGAGGACGCCCAGGTGGCCGGAGCGCTGGGCCGTGTACCAGACGGTCCCGTCCGGCGCGGCGGCGACGTCGTGCGGACGACCGCCCGCGGGCAGGTCGTAGTAGCGGACCTCCTGGGCGGCGGCGGGTCGCGCGGCCATCGGGCCGCAGGCGACGAGGGCGAGCGCGAGCAGGATCGGAACGGCGCGGAGCATGACGGGTCTCCCGGCTGCGGACCCCCGAGTCTAGACCGCGACGCCGCCGATCGGAATGGCGGGACGCCGCGGGGAGATGACGGCCCGTCGAAACTGCGGCTAGGGTCCTGGCGAGAGAGGGAGCTGAACATGGGCGCGAGAGGTCTCGTTCTGGCCGCCGGCCTGCTGGCGGTCCTGGCCCCGGCGGCCCGGGGGCATCCCGACCCGGGGGCGGCGGCCGCCGCCGTTCAGGCGCCGCCCGCGCCGCCCGCCGACGTCGCGGCGGTGATCGGCGAATACGGCGGGCCCTCGGAGCGCCTGGTCGTCCTGGAGCGGGGCGGCCGCCTCCACGCCGACGGCGGCGGCCTGTCCGACGCGCGGTTGTCGCGGCGCGCCCCGACGGTATGGGCCGTCGAGGCCCAGCCGGCCGTGACCCTGTCCTTCCACCGCGAGGGCGCGCGCGTCGTCGCCGTCACCCTGCGCGGCCGGCGGCTGCAGCGCCGCGACGAAGGGGCCGAGGTCGAGGCCCGCATCCGCGCCGGGGTGAAGGCCGATCCCGACCGCCTGCGGGCGCGGGCGCTGGCCGCCTCGCCGCCGGCCGAGCCGACCCCCCGGCGCGCCTTGGACCTGGTTGACCTGACGAGCGTCGATCCCGCCATCAGGCTCGACGTCCGCTACGCGACCAGCAACAACTTCATGGGTATCGTGCTCTACGAGCGCCCGGCCGCCTACCTGCAGCGCCCCGCCGCCGAGGCGCTGGGACGGGCGCAGCGCGCGCTTGCCGCCAAGGGCTACGGCCTGCTGGTCCACGACGCCTACCGGCCGTGGTTCGTCACCTGGATGTTCTGGGAGGCGACCCCGCCGGAGCACCGCATCTTCGTGGCCGATCCGGCCAAGGGCTCCCGCCACAACCGCGGCGCCGCGGTGGACCTGACCCTCTACGACCTGCGCACCGGCCGCGCGGTGGAGATGCCCGGCCGCTACGACGAGCTGTCGCGCCGATCCAGCCCCGACTACCCGGGCGGCACCAGCCTGCAGCGCTGGCGCCGCGACCTGCTGCGCCGCGAAATGGAAAGGCAGGGCTTCACCGTCTACCCGGAAGAGTGGTGGCACTTCGACTACAAGGACTGGCGCGACTGGGGCATCGGCAACCAGACCTTCGCCGAACTGGCGCGGCGGCGGGCGGCTCCCGGCGGCGCGACGTAACCTCTCCCTTACCCCTGTCCTTCTAGGGTTGCCCACAGTGGGGTGGGCGCATGCGCAGGGTTTCTCTTTCGCGCCGGTTGTTGTGGAGCGTCGGCGGATCGACGGTGGCGGTGGCCGTGCTGGCCGCGACCGTCGCCTTCTTCCTGTTCCTGCGTGAACTCGAGGCGCGCAAGTCGGAGTTCCTGGCCCAGTACGTGGCCGAGCGCGCCGCCGTGGAGGCGCACCCCTTCGACGACCTCGAGATCTTCCACGCCTCCGCCGCCGAGGCGCTGCGCCATCGCCTGAAGGTGCTCGAAGCGACGCCCGACGCCGAGGTCGCCGCGCGGTTCGACGCGCTGTTTCCGCTCCGCGCGGACGGCACCCGCCGCAGCCGTCCGGAGCTCTACGACGGCGTCGTCGACCCCCGCCTCGGCCGCGTCTACGGCATGGGGGCCTTCCTGACCGGCCGCGAGCCGCTGACCATGGCCGACAAGCGCCTGTTCGTGGCCGCCTTCGAGGTGGTGCGCAACATCGGCGAGGCGCAGCGGTCCCGCTACGACAACTTCTATTTCTACACCCCCAAGGATCAGCTGATCATGTTCGCGCCGACGCGGGCGGACCGCCTGATCTACTACCGCCAGACGGCGCCGGCGGACTTCTCCATCCGCGGCGAGGAGATGGTGCAGATGACCCTGCCGGGGGCGAATCCGGCCCGCACCATCCGCTGCACCAAGCTGCGCTTCGTGATCAGCGAGGCCGCCAAGGGCCGCCAGAGCACCGGCTGCTCGACTCCGGTGGACGTCGGCGGCCGCCACGCCGGGGCCTTCGGCTCCTCGGTGTTTGTCACCAACCTGCTCTCCGACACGGTCAACCGCCGCCTGCCCGGAACCCAGAACCTGATCGTCGAGGCCGACGGCGGGCTGATCGCCTATCCGGGTTTCGCCAGGCCCGGGGAGGCGCCGAAGGCCGTGACCGCCCGCGTCGAGCGCGACCTGGGGCTGAAGGCGCTGATGCGCCGCGTCGCCGCCGACCGCGACGGGACTGGGGTCACCCAGACCGGCGACGGACGCACCCTGGTCGCCTACGGGCGCCTGGGGGAGCCGGGCTGGTACCTGCTGATCCGCTATCCCAAGACGGAGCTGGTGGCCGCCGCGGCGCGCTCGGTGAGCGTGCCCCTGCTCGTCTGCCTGCTGGCCGCCGCCCTGCAGGCGCTGCTGGTGGTGCGGCTGACCCGGCGCACCATCGCCTTGCCGCTGCGCGCGCTCGCCCTGGCGGCCCTGGACCGGCGGCAGGCGGACGCCCTGAGCGCCGCCCGCGGCCGCCGCGACGAGATCGGAACCCTGGCCCGGGCGCTGGAGCGCGAGCGGCGCAAGGTCCAGTCGCTGCTCGCCTCGCTGGAGGCGCGGGTGCGGGCCCGCACCGCCGAGCTGGAGGCCGCCCACGCCGCCAAGTCCCGCTTCCTGGCCAACATGAGCCACGAGCTGCGCACCCCGCTGAACGGGGTGATCGCCGTCGCCGAGGTGCTGGAGCGCACCCAGGAGACCGAGCAGGGGCGCGAGAACGCCGCCCTGATCGCCTCGTCCGGTCGGCTGCTGGAGCGGGTGGTGGGCGACATCCTCGATTTCTCCAAGCTGGAGGAGGGTCAGGTGCGGCTGGAGGCCCGGCCCTTCGATCTCGAGGCGGTGCTCGAGCGCATCGCCGCCCTGCACCGCAGCGCCGCCGAGGCCAAGGGCCTGGTTCTGACGCTGACGGTCTCCCCGGCTGCGCGCGGCGGCTGGACCGGCGACGAGACCCGCATCACCCAGATCGTCTCCAACCTGCTCAGCAACGCGGTCAAGTTCACCGACAGCGGCGGCGTCTTCGTTTCGGCCGACACCGACGCCTCGGGCGCCCTGGTCATCGAGGTGGCCGACACGGGCCCGGGCTTCGGGGCCGAGGTCGCCTCCCGGCTGTTCCGTCCGTTCGAGCAGGCCGACGCCTCGGTCACCCGCCGCTACGGCGGCACGGGGCTGGGCCTGGCCATCTGCGCGGCCCTGGCCAAGCAGATGGGCGGCGGCGTCGAGGCTGACGGCTGGACCCGTCCCGGCGCCCGCTTCAGCGTCCGCCTGCCGCTGCCGCGCGATACGGCCGCCGTCGGCGAGACGGCCTCGCCGCCGCCCGTCCTGGCGGGCGCGAAGGCGGCTCTGGCCGACATCCTGCTGGCCGAGGACCATCCGGTGAACCAGAAGGTGGTGGCGCTGATCCTGTCGGCGGCGGGCCACCGCCTGACCGTGGTCGCCGACGGCGCGGCCGCGATCGAGGCCCATGCGGCCCAGGCGTTCGACCTGATCCTGATGGACATGCAGATGCCGGTGATGGACGGGCTGAGCGCGACCCGCGCCATCCGCGCCGGGGGCGACCTCGCCACCCCGATCGTCATGCTGACCGCCAACGCCCTGGACGAGCACGTGCAGGCCGCCGTCGAGGCCGGCGCCGACCGCCACATCGCCAAGCCGGTGCGCGCCCCCGACCTGCTGGCGGCGATCGCGGAGCTGCTGGCGGCTCGGGACGGGGGGAGGCGCGCGGTCGCCTAGCTCCGGCGCGGCCGGGCGGCGTCGGTAATCAGACGCGCCCGGGCCGCGTCGAACCTGCGGAGCGTATGCGATCGACGAACGGGCGGGCGCGCAGGTCCCGTTCCACGGCCCAGAGCGCCTCGATGAGACCCGGCGCGACGTCGTCGACCAGCGCCCGGGTCGCGCGCTCGATGACCGCGATCTCGCGCTTCAGCCGCGCGAGCTCGACACGGCCCTTGTCCGTGAGCGAGACGAGCGAGCGACGCCGGTCGTCCGGGTCCGACGCGATCCCCACCAGATTGAGGCGTTCAAGCGCATTCAGCCATTGCTTCACGAGCTGATGCGACTGGCGCAGCACCGAAGCGAGCTCAGTGACCGAAAGGGGCCCGCGCTGATCGAGGGCCAGCAGCGTGGACGACGTGCGCGGCGGGTTGGCGACGCCGCGCTCCTGGTGCCACACCGCGTCCGCTTCGACGAGTTGATCCGAGATCCGCCGCAGCAGGTGCGCCAGAAACGCCGGTCCCAACGACTCCACGAAGTCGAGGTCGCTCCCCGGCCCGCTCCGAACCTTGACTCGCGCAATCATTTGCGCAATCTTTTGCATATTGGTCCGGAAGTCAAGGGGCGCGGGATGCAGTGGCCACGTCGGTATCTGCTGGGGGCTGTGCTCGCCGCGCTGGGGTGCGCCTTCACGTCGCCGGCGGCGGCCGGAACGCCGCAGCAGCCCGCCCGCCCCGCGCCGGAGGACGCCGCCCTCAAGGCGCTGCTTGACGAACGGCTGCGCAACAACGGCGTCGGCCTGGCGGTCGGCGTGATCGATGAAAACGGCCGGCGTGTCGTCGCTGGCGGACGGGCCGGCGACCAAGCGGTCCGCCCGCTCGACGGCGACACGATCTTTCAGATCGGCTCGCTCACCAAGCCCTTCACGACGTTGCTCCTGGCCGACATGGTCCTCCGCGGCGAAGTCGGCCTCGACGACCCGATCCAGCAGTACCTGCCCAGCGGCGTGCGGATCCGCGAACGCGGGCGACCGATCACGCTGCGTGACCTCGCCACGCATCGCTCGGGCCTGCCGTCGATGCCCGACAACTACGATCTCTCGGCGCCGCCCGATCCCTACGAGGCCTACACCACCGAGCAGCTCTACGACTACCTGCGCAGCTTTGAGCCCACGCGCGCGCCGGGCGAGGCGGGCGAATATTCCAACCTGGGCGTCGCGCTGCTCGGCCATCTGCTCGCGCGGCGGGCCGGCATGGACTACGAGCGCCTCCTGAGCGAGCGCGTCCTTCGCCCGCTGGGCATGACGAGCAGCGCCATCAGACCGAGCGACGAGCAGAAAACGCGCCTCGCGTCGGGTCACGACCGCTACCTTCGCCCTGTACGCACGTGGGAAATGCGCGTCATGCCGGCCTCGGGCTCGTTGCGCTCCACGGCCAACGACATGCTGCGGCTGGTCGGCGCCTATCTTGGCCTGCCGCCGTCGCCGCTCGGCCCCGCCATGGCTCTTCAACTGGAAGAGCGGATCGAGACCGCGCGCGGCTGGCAGGCGCTAGGCTGGGGTGTGCGCAGGGATGGCCTGGTCACGCATTCAGGCGGCAAACAGGGTTTTCGCTCGGCGGTCGCGTTCGACCCGGCGCGCAGGCGCGGCGTCGTCGTTCTCGCCAACGCCCGCACCTACGACGATCCCATGGCGCTCGCGCTTCACCTTCTCACCGGCGAACCCCTCGAACCCGCCCCGCCGGCGCCCGCCCGCGTTCCCATCGCCGAGGTCGAGTCCGCCGTGCTGGATCGCCTTGCGGGCTGGTACTGTCTTGAAGGCGGAGCGCGCATCGAGGTCGCCCGCAGCGGCGGACATCTGCTCGTGCATACGCCGGGCAGCGGCGTGTCCGAGTTCTTCCCGACGGCGCCAGACGCCTTCTTCCTAGACACCGGAAACGACGAACTCCGCTTCGAACTCGCCGGGCCGGGCCCGGCCCGGCGCCTGATCCACTATCCGGATGGCCGTCTCGGCTCCGCGACGCCAGGCGTGCGCATGAGCGTTTCAGGCGGGCGCCGGGACTGCGAACGGCGCCGATCGGCGGGCGCGTAGGCGCCCCGAAGCGGGACCCTGCAACGCCAACGGGGCCAAGCCCTTGAAAAAGATGGTGCCGCCTAGGTGACTCGAACACCTGACCTACGCATTACGAATGCGCCGCTCTACCGGCTGAGCTAAGGCGGCCCGGATCTTTCGGGCTCCCGCAACGCCTTGCGGGACGGCCGATTTACACGTCCGACGGGCGGTTGCCAAGGCCGACACGCCGCCGCAGTCCGCCCCCGGCGGCCGCCTCCGGAAGCCAGGGCAAATCCCTGACCTTCTTGCGGAATCGCCGCCTTTATTCGCCGCGCAGGCGAAGCGTGGCCTTTGGCGCGCCCGGGAATCCTCCGCCGGTTGCGCACGGTGGCGCAGGCCGCCCGCTGGCTCACAGATGCCTCGCCCGACGAGATACGGGCGGCTGAACAAGAACTACGGCGCGCGCGGGGAGGTCCCGGCCGCCGACAGGGGGATCCAATGAACCGTCTAACGGGCGGCCGCAGCCGCCACCGCGCGCGCCAGCTGATCGCCGGCGTCGCCGCCGCGGCCCTGGCCGCGTTCACCGCAACCTCGGGTCAGGCCCAGGAGCTCCTCGTGACGCCGACGCCGGTGACGCCGAGCGACGTCTCGGTCACCACCGTCGCCGACGCCGACTGCGTGCAGCAACTCGACGACGAGATCATCGCGCTGCAGATCACGGCCACGGTCGCCGACGGAGTCGCGCTGGGCGCCGAAGCCGTCGGGGCGGTCGAGCCGACCGGCGCGGTCGAAGCCACCGCCATCGGCGGCCAGATCGCCGCCCTGGTCTTCGCCACCGCCGCCCAGGGCCTCGAGCAGGACCTGATCATCCAGGACGTGCCCGAGTGCGACACCACCTTCGCCGGCACCGTCGAAGTGACCGCGGGCGGCGTCAACGTCTCGGGCGACTCCATCTTCCAGGACAATCTGGGCGTGGTCGGCGACGCGGAAGTCGGCGGCGCGCTCGAGGTGTTCGGCGACACCACCATCGACGCCAACCTCGACGTGACCGGCGACGCCACGGTGGGCGGCTCCCTCGACGTGACCAGCGACGCCTCGGTCGGCGGCAATTTCGCGGTCACCGGCAACACCGACCTCAACGGCGATCTGGAAGTGCAGGGCAACACGGTGCTGCAGGGCACCCTCGACTTGGCCAGCGACCTGACCGTCGGCGGCAACCTGGAGGTAAACGGCGATTCGGTCCTGAACGGGAACCTCGAGGTCAACGGCGACACCACCATGAACGGCAACCTCGCCGTCACCGGGGACACCGACATCGACGGCAACCTCGACGTCGGCGGCGACACGACCATGGCGGGGAACCTCGACGTGGCCGGCACGATCACCGGCGGCGCCATCGTCTCCCAGACCGGCATCGCCGCCTACAACGGCGACCTGTGGATCGGCCAGCCCGGCAACGGCGGCGTGGCCCCGGGCGTGACCATCGGCGGCGGGGCCTTGGCGGGCGCCGGCACCGGCGGGGCCCTGGCCTCGACCGGCCACCAGGACGCCATCGCCATCGGCAACAGCGCCTCGGCCAGCAACGCCGGCGGCGTGGCCCTCGGCCTCGACGCCACCTCGTCGAACACCAACGCTCTGGCCTTCGGCACGACGGCGACCGCCAGCGGCCTCGACAGCGTCTCCTTCGGCGCCGGCTCGACGGCCAGCGGCGCCTCGGCCACCGCCGGCGGCGCCTCGGCCCTGGCCTCGGGCGCCCAGTCCTCGGCCTACGGCTTCGACTCCACGGCCTCCGGCGCCAACAGCTCGGCCTTCGGGGCCATGGCCATGGCCTCCGGCGCCAACAGCTCCGCCTTCGGCCAGATGGCCATGGCGTCGGGTGCCTCCAGCTCGGCCTTCGGTTCGGGCGCCCTGGCCAGCGGCGCGGGCTCGGTCGCGGTCGGCAACGGCGCGGACGCGACCATGGCCGGCGCCGTGGCGGTGGGCCAGAACGCCGCCGCCACCGGCCTCAACGCCATCGCCATCGGCAACGGCGCTTCGGCCACCGGCTCGGTCGCCGTCGGCGCCTTCGCCGTCGCCTCGAACGGCGGCGCCGCCTTCGGCGACGCGGCCGTGGCCACCGGCACGAACTCGACCGCCGTCGGCCCGGCCGCCCAGGCGACCGCCGCCACCTCGGTGGCGCTCGGCAACGGCGCCCAGGCGACCTTCGCCAACTCCGTGGCCATCGGCGCGGGCTCGGTGACCAGCGCCGCCGACACGGTCTCGTTCGGCGCGCCCGGCGCCGAACGGCGGCTGATGAACGTCGGCCCCGGCATCCTGCGCACCGACGCGGTCAACGTCGACCAGCTCAAGGACGCCGTCGACACGCTGAACGCGGGCGTGGCGGCCACGCTCGCCCAGGCGGTTCCGATGCTCGACCTGAACCGCGGCGAGACCGGCGTCTCCATGGGCAGCGGCTTCTTCGGCGGCGAAACCGCCGTCGGCCTGAGCTTCGCGCGCCGCCTGGACACCGACACGCCGATCCTGATCTCGGGCAGCATCGGGACCGGCACGGCCTCGGACTCGACCGCGGGCCGGGTGGGCGTGTCCTTCAAGTTCTGAGTTGAAGTCTGAGTAGGGATTTGACGTCTAGACTCGCCGCTCCGGCTCGTGGCCGGGGCGGCGTTTCCCTTTCCGGGCCGACCGTTGCGGAGGACAGTTAGATGTCGAAACGATTCGGCGCCCTGGTCGCCCTGACGCTCGCGGCCCTGCTCGCGGCGGGGCCGGTCGCGGCCCAGACCCGCCCGCGCGCGGCGCCGCCGGCCGCCGCGCCGGCGCGGGCCCAGCCGCCCCAGGCGATCGCCATCCTGGCCATGGTGCGCTCGACCCTGCTGGCGGTCGACCACGCCAATCGCACCGGCAACTACACGGTGCTGCGCGACCTTGCCGGGCCTCAGTTCCGCGAGGCCAACTCGGCGGCGCGACTGGCCCAGATCTTCGGCCCCGTGGTGCTGCAGGGCGCGGACCTGCTGGCGGTGGCCGTGGCCGAGCCGGCCTACAACCAGCCGCCGCGGATCAACGAACAGGGCATGCTGCACGTCTCCGGCGTGTTCCGCATTCCCCCACGCGCCATCGCCTTCGAGATGCTGTTCGAGCCGGTCGGGGGCCAGTGGCGGCTGTTCGCGGTCGGCGTGCAGCCGGTCTGACGCTGGTTACCGACGCGTCAGTTACTTAATTTGGGCTTCAGAACAACAGCCTAGCCGGCGTCCTTGCGCAGGCCTGCCCGCCGCCGGGAGCCGCGGGGCGGGGGCGTCTGGGCCTGTTCCGGCGGCCCGGCCAGGTCGTCGTCGTAGGCGCCCGGGTCGTCGGGCGCGTGGAAGGCGCCCGATTCCGCCGCGGTTACGAAGGGGGCCGAGGCCTCGTAGCTGCTGGGCAGCTCCGGCAGGTCGGTCAGGGCCCGTTCGCGGCGCTCGAAGCGCGGATGCAGCAGCACCCCGGTCTCGGCCCAGCTCGACACCAGCCGGGTCCAGTCGGCCTGGGCGTAGGCGAAGGCGCGGCCCTCGGGGTCGAGGTCGGACCAGTCCGGCTCCTGGGCGGCCGCAGCCCCGCGGGCGACCCAGGCGCGCGCCTCGTCGGCCTGGCCCTGGGCCCAGGCGGCGCGGGCGAACAGGCCGCACAGGCGCGCCGTCGGCGGCTCGTCGGCGAGCGCCGCGACGGCGGCCTTCAGTCCCGGATTGTCGTGCGCCATCAGCGCCTGCTCGACGGCCAGGATGCGGCTCTCGCGGTGGCCGGGGTTGCGGTCGATCAGCTTCTGCAGGCGATGGGCGCGCTCGCGCGGGGTCTCGTCGGTGCGCAGGTCGCGATAGCCGAGCCACAGCGCCGGGTGCGGCGCGGCGGCCCAGGCGTTCTCGATCAGGTCCTCGGCCCGGCCAATCTTGCCGGCGTCGGCCAGCAGCCGCCCGGCCAGCACCGCGCCCGGCGCGAAGGCCGGGGACAGGCGCGCGGCCTTGACCGCATAGTCGGCCGCCTGGTCGCGCAGGCGGCCGTCGGCGCTCTTCTCCAGGCTGGCCGCGGAGGCGGCCAGCAGGGCGGCGCGGGCGCGCTCGGCGACCACCGGCGTGACGATCTTGCGGCTGAGCGCGCTCTCGACCAGGTCCAGCGCCTCGCCCCACTCGCCGGCCTCGAGCCGGCCCTCGAACAGCATGCGCCAGGCCCAGCGCGCGGTCTTGGCCAGGCTGTAGGCGTCAGCCGCGTGCTTCAGCGCCGCTTCGCGGTCGCCCTGGCTCTCGGCCAGCAGCATGAGGCCCCGGTGGCCGGCGAGCTTCATCTCCGGGAAGCTCAGCATGGAGGCGTAGGCGGCCTGGGCGGCGGCCACGTCGCCGGCCGCCTCCGCCGCCTGGGCGACCAGCACGCGGGCGAGCGCCGGGCTGTCCTCGGTGAGGTCGGAGGCCTTCTGGGCGAAGCGGCGGGCCTCCGCCCCCTCCCCCGCGGCCACGGCCAGGAAGCCGCGCGTCATCACCTCTATGGCCTGGCGGCGCCGGGTCTCGGCGTGCGCCCGCGACGCGCGGCGGGGAGCCTCGGCGATCCACAGCACGACGCGCCAGGTCGCCACCGCCAGCAGCGACAGCCCGCCGATCAGGACCACGGCGGCCGCCGCCGTGGTGTCGAGCCGCCAGCCCAGCCAGGTCAGGCTGGCCCGGCCCGGCTCGCCGGCCATGGCCAGGGCCACGGCCACCACCGCCAGCACGATCAGGAAGACGATGGCGCCGCGGATCACGGCTGTCCCCCCTGGGCCGAGGCCAGGTCGCGCAGGGCGTTGGTGCGCAGGGCGGCGATGCGGCGCTCGATCTCCACCCGCCGCTGGGCCCGCTCGCGCCAGGCGGCGGTCGCGCGCTGGCCGTCGGGCGGCAGGGCGCGCAGCTCCCGCAGGGCGTCCTCGACGTCGCCCTCGCTCACCCGCCGCTCGGCGCGCGCCAGCACCGCGTCGACGGAGCCGCCGCGCAGGTCGTCGACCCGCCGCAGGGTGACCAGGGACGACAGGGCCTGGCCGATGCGGGACAGCAGGCTGCTGTCGGGGCGGGCGGCGCGCGAGGCGGCCGCGGCCCGGGCGGCGACCTCGGGGAACTCGGCGGCCAGGGCCGCGCGGGTGGGGGCGCCGGTCTCGGCCAGCGGCCGCAGCCCGGCCATCTGCTCGGCGTTCGGGCTCAGCCGCTCGAGCGCCGCCAGCTCGGCCAGGAACGGGCTGGAGGTCTCGGCCGCGTCGGCCAGGGCGGCGGCGGCGACGGCCGCGGCGGCGGCGCGCGAAGCCCGCGCCTGCGACTGCTCCAGCCGTTCGACGCGTGCGGCCAGGGCGCCCATGTCGGCGGCTGGAGGCGCGGCCCCGGGGGCGACCGCGGCGCGGCGGGCGTCGAGCTCGCGCTCGAGCTCGGCGATGCGCGCCTTCAGCGCCGCCGGGCTCTCGCGGTCGATCGCGGCGGCGGCGGTTTCGGCTGGCGGCCGGCCCCGCTCGCCGGCCTTCGACACCAGCTTCGGCGCATAGACGGCGAAGCCGATGGCGACGATCAGCCCGACCCCGAGGAAGGCGGCCAGGCCCGCGGCGGCGCGGTTGACCGGGCGGCGCGTCGTCGGGCCGGGCGGCAGATAGGCCTCCGGCTCCTCGATGTCGGTCCGCGCCGGATCGGTGTCGCTCATGCTCGCGGCTTCGCTCGGCAGTTCGGCCAGCAGCTTAAGCAAGGCGGTCTCGTCAGGGGAAGGCGCCGCGCGAACCTTTTCGTAGCCGGCCTCGACCAGGGGCGCGGCCACCGCCCGCGACAGGGCCAGGTACCAGGCCCGCCCCTCGCGCCACGGCGCGCACACCGCCGCGACCCGGCGCGCGGCCTTGGACGAATGCACCAGCACCGCGTCGACGCCGCCGGTGTCCATCACCGCCAGCGCCTCGCTGGGGGCCCGGGCCAGGGTCTCATAGAGGGCCACGGCCCGGATCTCGACGCCCGGGCCCGCCGCGGCGGGAAGGTCGCCGGCCAGTTCGCGGCCGCCGGGGTGCAGCACGACCGCGCCCCGCGGCAGGCCGGCTGCGGCGATGAGCCCGCCCAGGGCCTCCACGTCGCCGGCCGCCGACTGCACGTCGTCGAAGCCGGCCTCGCGCGCAGTCTGCGCCGTGGCGTCGCCGACCGCGAACACCGGCAGGTCGCGGCGCGGCGAACGGACGGCGAAGGACTCCACGGCGTTGGCGCTGGTGAAGGCGATGGCCGCGACGTCGGTCAGGTCGATCACCGCCGGCGCCTGCTTGACCCGCATCACCGGCGACAGCAGCGGGCTGTGGCCCAGCTCGCGCAGCCGCTGGGCCGTCCGCTCGGCGCCGGGACTCGCGCGGGTGACCCAGACCCGCATCAGGCCACCAGCAGCCGGTCGCCGGCTTCCTCTCGCACGCGCTGGCCGCTGGCCAGGCCCAGCTCAAAGGCCGCCGCCAGGGCGTCGCCCACGCCGGTCAACAGGATGCTCCGCCGGTCGCGCCAATACGCCGAGCCGTCGGCCGCGAGCGCCTCGGTGACGAGGGTGACGCTCCCTTCCTCGAGCCACGCGTGCGCCCCCACGGCCGTGCGGCAGGAGGCCTCGAGCGCCGTCAGGGCCCCGCGCTCGGCGGCGACGCAGAGTTCGGTGTCGGGGTGGTGGAGGCTCTGCAGCCAGGGGGCGCCGGCGTCCGCGCCGCGGGTCTGGATGGCCAGGGCGCCCTGGCCCGGGGCCGGCGGATTGGCCAGGGGATCGACGCAGCTGCGGATCCTGTCCGAGAGCCCCAGCCGGTTCAGCCCGGCGGCCGCCAGCAGGATGGCGTCGAAGTCGCCGTCCTCCAGCCGCCTCAGGCGCGTGTCAACATTGCCCCTCAACATCTCAACATTCAGATCGGGCCGCGCCCGCAGGCTCTGGGCCTGACGCCGCAGGCTGGCGGTGCCCAGTCGCGCGCCTCGCGGCAGGTCCTCCAGCCGGTCCCACCCGAGGCTGACGAAGGCGTCGCGCGGATCCTCGCGCTCCGGGACCGCGGCGATGGCCAGGCCCTCGGGCATGGCCGCGGGCACGTCCTTCATCGAGTGGACGGCGACGTCGACGCGGCCGTCCAGCAGCGCCTCCTCGATCTCCTTGGTGAACAGCGCCTTGCCGCCGGCCTCGATCAGTCGGCGGTCCTGCACGCGGTCGCCGGTGGTGGTGATCAGCACCAGGGGACAGGCCGCGTCGGCCTCGTCCGGGCGGGCGCCGAGGGCGGCGGCGATACGCGCCTGCATCATCCGGGACTGGGCCTGGGCCAGCTTCGAGGCGCGAGTTCCGATGCGGACGGGCGGTTGCACGGGGGGCGGTCGGGGGCTACCTCGGTCGACCTCAAGCGGGTTACAGGAGCCCGGTCCCCGCCGCAATGACGCCGTCCCTCACCATCCTTGGAATAGAGACCAGCTGCGACGAGACCGCCGCGGCGGTGGTGCGCCGCCATGCGGACGGCCGCGCCGAGGCGCTGTCCTCGGTGGTCGCCAGCCAGGTCGAGGCGCACAAGCCGTTCGGCGGGGTGGTGCCCGAGATCGCGGCCCGCGCCCACGTCGAGATCGTCGACGCCATCGCGGGGCAGGCCATGGCCGAGGCCGGCGTCGGCTTCGAGGACCTCGACGGCGTCGCCGCCACCGCCGGCCCGGGCCTGGTGGGCGGGGTGATGGTGGGGCTCAGCTTCGGCAAGGCGGTGGCCCTGGCCCGCGGCCTGCCGCTGGTGGCGGTGAATCACCTCGAGGGCCACGCCGTCTCCGCCCGGCTGGGCGCCGAGGCCGACTACCCGTTCCTGCTGCTGCTGGTGTCGGGCGGGCACTGCCAGCTGCTGGCGGTCGAGGGCGTGGGCCGCATGCGGCGGCTGGGCTCGACCATCGACGACGCGGCCGGCGAGGCCTTCGATAAGGTCGCCAAGGCCCTGGGGCTCGGCTACCCGGGCGGTCCCGCCCTCGAGGCCCTAGCCGAGCGCGGCGACCCGGCGCGCTTTCCGCTGCCGCGAGCGCTGCTCGGCCGCAAGGACTGCGACTTCTCCTTCTCGGGGCTGAAGACCGCCGCCGCCCGCCTGGCCGCCGCAGAGGTCAGGACCGACCGGGACCGCGCCGACCTCGCTGCGTCGGTGCAGGCCGCCATCGCCCGGCAGCTGGCGGAACGCTCCGACCGGGCCATGGCGGCCTACGTCCAGGATCACGGCGGCCGGCGGCTGTTCGTGGTCGCCGGCGGGGTGGCGGCGAACCGCACCGTGCGGCGGGTGCTGGAGGAGACGGCCGCCGCGCGCGGCTTCGCCTTCCTGGCCCCGCCCCTGAAGTACTGCACCGACAACGCGGCCATGATCGCGCTGGCCGGGGCCGAGCGGCTGGCGGCGGGGCTGGCCTCGCCGCTGGACGCGGCCGCCCGGCCGCGCTGGCCGCTCGACGAGGCCTCGGCGCTCGCCGACCCTACCCACAAGCCCGGCCGCAAGGGAGCGAAGGCGTGACGTTACGGACGGTCGGGGTGATCGGCGCGGGCGCCTGGGGCACGGCCCTGGCCCAGGTCTGCGTGCGCGGCGGACTCGACACCCTGCTGTGGGCGCGCGAGCCCGAGGTGGTCGAAAGCATCGGGGGCCGGCGCGAGAACGCCCTGTTCCTGCCGGGCGTCGAGCTGGAGCCGGACCTGCGCGTCACCGGCGACATGGCCGGGCTGGCCGGCTGCGACTTCATCCTGGCCGTGCCGCCCGCCCAGCACATGCGCGCCACCCTGGCCGCCTTCGCTCCGCACGCGCGGGCGGGCCTGCCGGTGGTGCTGTGCGCCAAGGGGGTGGAGCGCGGCACCCTGAAGCTGATGGCCGAGGTGATGGCCGAGGCCCTGCCCGAGGCCGCTCCGGCGGTGCTGTCCGGCCCCAGCTTCGCCGGCGAGGCCGCGCGCGGCCTGCCGGTGGCGGTGACCCTGGCCTGTCCGGACGAGGCGCTGGGCCGGGCGCTGGCCGAGGCGCTGGCCAGCGCCACCTTCCGTCCCTACCTGGCCGACGACCTGGTGGGGGCCGAAGTCGGCGGCGCGCTCAAGAACGTGCTGGCCATCGGCTGCGGCATCTCCGAGGGCCGCGGGCTGGGCCGGAGCGCCCACGCCGCCCTCATCACCCGCGGCTTCGCCGAGATGGTGCGCGTGGCCGAGGCCATGGGCGGGCGGGCGGACACCGTCGCGGGGCTGTGCGGGCTGGGCGACCTGGTGCTGACCTGCTCCAGCCCGCAGTCGCGCAACATGAGCGTCGGCCTGGCGCTGGGCCGGGGCCAGACCCTGGCCGAGGCCCTGTCGGGCAAGCTTTCGGTGGCCGAGGGCGTGGAGAGCGCGCCGGCGGTGCGCGGGCTGTCCGCGCGCCTGGGGGTGGAAACGCCGATCTGCGAGGCCGTGGCGGCCATCCTCGCCGGCGAGCTCGACGTCGACCAGGCCCTGGCGGCGCTGCTGTCCCGACCGCTGAAGAGCGAGCGCTAGTGGAGGTCCCGGACTTCGAACGGCAGGACCCGGTCGAGCCGCGGCCGCGGGTCTGGGCCACGCCGCCCGGCGTGCCGCTCTGCCTCGAGGAAACCATCGCCGACCCGGGCGCGCGCAACTTCGTGCTGCAGATCGGCGAGGCCTTCTTCCACGGCTTCGTGGTGAGGAAGGACGGCGCGGTGCGCGGCTACGTCGACCGTTGCCCGCACATGGGCTTTCCCCTGGCCCAGGAGCTGGACCGGTACCTGACCGCCGACGGCGAGCGGATCATCTGCTCCTTCCACGGGGCCCTGTTCCGGCCAGAGGATGGTTTCTGCGTGGGCGGACCGTGCGCGGGGGACAGGCTCAGCCCGTGGCCGGTAGAGGTGCGGGGCGGGGTGATCCGCACCGCTTGAGGCGAACTTCCCTGTTACTCCCTGTTATTCGCTGTTCCGAAAACACCCGGGGCCAGCGCAACGAGAAGCGGCCGTCGCCCGTCACAGGTCCACCGAAGATGTCCGGTGCTGCTCCGATGTTGTCCGCTGTTCCGAACAGCGGAGAGCGCATTCGCTGTCGCATCTGTCAAAGACCGTCTCCGGTGGGCGGAGGCGACGAATCGCAGCCTGGTTCGGGGCCGGCGCGCAAGTGGTTGCTTCGGCCGGCCGGTTGACGGTTTCCCCGGCCGCGGGCCCGGTCTAGCTTCCGTTTGGGGGGATCATCATGCGGGTCTTCATCTCAGCCTTGACCGTCTTCGCGGCCCTGAACGGCGCCGCGGCGGCGCAGCCGGAGCCACCGCCGACCCCGGGGCCGAAGGCGCGCGACGCGGCAGCCTGTCTGGACACATCCGACCCGGCCATTTGCCTGATGCGGCTGTCGATCCGCTACCAGCCGGCCGATGAGCACGCCTATGAGCTGATGTTCCTTTACCGCCCTGAACTGGCCGGCCTGCTCGGCCTTTCGCCCGAGGGCATCGACCTTTCGCGCCCTGCGCCCACCGGCAAGCCCGAGTCGCTCCGCTATTACGACGACGTTGCAAAGGCCCGGTTCACGTCGCTGCAGCGCGCACGGTCAGGCGCTCCGCCAGACCGCGTCCTGTCTCCCGTCATGTCGCTGCCGCCGGACGGGTCCTCCGACGCGCACCGCGCTCGAACGGCCAGCCTGGAGAATCTGTTCGACGAAGTGCTGCAAAGCGACGTCATTCCACGCAAGCCCGAGCTCCTATCGGCCATTCTTTCCGCCTGGGAACGGGAAGCCCGCCTCGAAGGCGACTTCATCGGACTGTTCTCGGAGAACCTGACGCACGCCTACCTGGCCGTCGGCGACCACGCCGCCGCCGAGAGACTGTATCGCGAAAGCTGGCGCACGCCCCGGGGATCGCCGCCGGACCGGGAGGCCAGTGTCCTGATCGCCAGCCATCAATGGGCGGCGGCGCGATCGGTCATCGATGGGGCGCCGCCGTCGGCGGAGATCGCGATGGCCAAGGTATCCCTGGCCAACGCAATGGCCCGCGCCGGTCATCCGGACGCGCCCGCCTACAGCGCGGAGGTCTTGGCCGGATCGGACTACGGCGGTGACGATCCGCTGCCGCACCTGCGGTTGCTCGAATGGCTGCTGAAGAACGGGACGCCGGATCAGATTCGCTCGGCCGTCCGACGATGGGACGACGCGCCGCCCGCCGCGGAAGCGAGCAACGGCTTCCTTTCGCTCTTGCTGTTCAAGGCCTATCGCACGCTCGATGACGACGCCCGCGCCGAGCGCCTGCTCACGGCCTGGCGCCGTCCTGTCGAACCGGCGGAGGGCTTCGAGGAGGCGCAGCGCGAGGAGG